>Ga0100401_1000720_pt1 | contig 27126 bp, 24 predicted proteins | sample CryGeymeta201525_FD_80421 | JGI IMG/M metagenome (GOLD analysis project Ga0100401, IMG submission 80421) | Groundwater microbial communities from Crystal Geyser aquifers in Utah, USA - Crystal Geyser metaG 2015-25 | ecosystem: Environmental > Aquatic > Deep subsurface > Groundwater | place: USA... | reverse complement strand
GCGGGCTATGACGGTAGGGTTTTCGGGAGGCATGACCGGTAGCTCTTGATGAGTTTCCATGACGATGAAGGGCGTGTCCGATTTGATACGGACACGCCCTTTGTTTTGTGGTTACGACATCATCAGTCGCTTACCGGTTTCGGTTATCCCTCGGCACCCTCGCAGAGCGCAATGCCTTCGAATCGATCGCCCGCCGCTTCCAGTCCTAATCAAGCCCCACTGGTATCCACAAACTCATGCGGCCAAAGCGGACGTTCCTCCCGGCATAGCTTGAGATAATCGTCCCACGCTTCGAGCTTCGGACGATCACGAGCTTTCCCACGCTCGATGATCCGTCGCTTTCGGGTCTCTGGGTCACACCAGATGAAGTGCGCCATCGGCCTGACTCCCAGACGCTTTTCCAGCGCATCAAGCCAAGCCTCATCTCCGCCTTCCCCCGTAAACGGACCCGCCAGCACCACCGGGATCACCGGCAAATTGCTACAAGCGATATCATACATCGTTTCATAAACCACCTGACGATAAGCCTGCTTGTAAGCCGGCGAGTCCCGATCATCCGGATCCATTCCAGCAAACGACATGCCCGCTCGAACCAATCGCTCGGCAACTTCATCACTATCGATCAGACACCCACCGATTTCCGACGCCAAGCGACGCGCAAAAAACGTTTTGCCAGACGCAGGTGGCCCACTGACCAAATGACATGCTTTCATCGCTCCAGATGTTACGACTGAATCTCGCCAACTGGCACGGACTCATCATCGCTTGTATCTTTCACATCCGGCAGCGGTGGCGGTGCCCCTTCGAGAATCCGATAGTGATCGAGCCCTTCAAAGAAGCCCGCCAAGCCACTTTGCTCGCACTTGTAAAGCCGCGGTCTCGATCTCAGTCGCAACAATCCGAGATCCGCATCCTTCGCGATCGCACTGAGATTTCGCCCGCGAACCATTGAGATATCATTTCCATACATCCCAAAACAGTAGATCTTCGCCGGATCAATCCCCCACTTGTGCAGGAGGTAACGCAGCGCCACCTCCTTGCCCGATCGCACCGGCACCACATCGACAAAGCATCCCGCCGTTACCATCACCTTCGCCGCCACCCCCTTTTCGCGGAGTGTTCCCAGAATATTCTTCGACATCGCTTTCCCTTCACCCTTCCAGAAATAGGAAACTTTCAGCGGATGCTGGCGATCCTCGGGCTGGAGTTCTAGGTACTCATGATTTTCGAGCGCAGCAAGCACCGCATCATGATTCCAGTTCATCTTCACCTGCTTCTCCCAAACCTCATCCCGGACACCCGTTTTTCCGTATCGAATATTCGCACCGAGACCGGAGATGATAAAAGTCGGCTTCGGCATCTTGAGCCGTTCAATCACCTCACGCGCATCTTCATAAGTCAGCCCCGTCGCGATCCCCAGACCGATTTCATTGGTGCGGAACAACTCGCGCCAGCGCTCGACCAATTCGGCAGGTTCATTCTCAAGATTCGGGGGAAGATCCATGACCACCCAGTGCTCCGCCTTCGCGAGAAGTTGACGCGAGCCTTCTTCATTCGGTCTGCCAACCTTCGGGAGAATCTCTTCAAGTTGGTCGAGATAGCGGCGAACGTGCGCATCCCAACTGTAAAACTCCCGCACTTTGACACCACCGATCTTCGCGAGTTCCGCCTGACGTTCCGGGTTGGAAAGAATGCTTTCAATCGCCCGTCCAATCTCACCGGAATCCAGCGCATTGACCAACTCACCGTTCTGGCAGTTCGCCAGGATATCGCGCGGCCCGCCGTCATTCGTTGCCACCAGCGGCAAGCCCGCCGCAGCGGCCTCAAGCAAGGTCAGCCCGAAAGGTTCGGTAAATGCCGGATTCACAAACACGCCCTTCCTTTCCGCCGTCCATCGATAAAAGCCCGCGACCTCCGGAGCTTCGTGCTTTTTCGGAATCGCGCAGACGCCGTAGAGATCGAGATCATCGATCGCCTTGAGCAGCTCGTTCCACACCTTTCTCCCACCAGGAGGAAGGTGGGCAAGCTTGTCGCGATTCCCTCCGACCACCACGAGGTTGGCATTCTCACGAAGCCATGCATTATTTCCGAAGGCTCTAACAAGTCCGATCAGGTTCTTGCGCTCATCCGCCCGCGCGATGGCAAACACCGCAGGCTTCGAAGGATCCTTAAGAAAGCGATCCAGCTTTGCCGCCACACGGCGAATCACTTCAGGATCACCGTCACCATCAAATCGCGTGAGATCCACCCCCGGCGGAATCACCCGCATCCGATCCGCCGCATATTGATCGTAGAGCGAATACTGTTCATCCACTTCCTGCTGAGTGCTCGTGCAAACGATCGAGGCGGCATCCAAGCTCATCTCTTCCGCTTCAATCCGCGCCTCGAGGTTGTAGCGACGTTCAACATCGGCCGAATTCACTCCGCCATCTCCCAAGCGCAGACGCTTCACCCGTCCGAGCGAGTGCCCAGTATAGGCAAAAGGACAACCCAGCACCGCCGCGACCTGTCTCCCGACGTAACCGGCATCGCCATAGTGCGCATGGATCAGATCCGGCACCCGTCTTTCCCGCCGCAGCCATGCCAGCGTTCCATCAACAAACGCATCAAGATGCCGCCAAAGCACTTCTTTGCGCAAATACCGCCGTGGCCCGGCTTCAATCCGACGTATATCAGCACCATTTCCAAGATCCTCGACCGCTTCCGCGTACTCGCTTGAAATCTTGTCATCAAAGACCCGACGGGTCACCAGACTCACACGTCCGACACGTTGGTCGCGAGCGAGCGCCTTCACCAATTCGAGCACGTAAAGACACTGCCCGCCGGTGTCGGGGTCACGCCCGAGCTCAAGATTTTCTCCACGAATCAGACCGTGAATCGAGAAATGCAGAATATCGATTTTATCTCTCATGACATCGAAACGTTGAAAGTCTCAATCACACCAAAGGCCTTCAATCCTTCCATGACCCCTGCCGCACACTCACCTTTCGCGAGGTAGGCGTCGGTCCTTCTAACCGCTTCAAGCAATTCTGCCTCAGCATTTCCCACAGCGATTCCCCGAACCCCCGGAACGATAAACATCGACGAATCGTTTCCGGTATCACCGCAGACCACCACCTCATTGAGTTCGATTCCGAGTCGCTGGCAAATCCATCGAAGCGCGTTCCCCTTATTCGCCGTCAGCGGCAGAACATCGAGATCGCGGGCTGAGGAGTAAATCACCTGAGCCGCTAGCCCGGCTTCCTTCAACGAGGCCCGCAAACGTTCAAGATCCGCCTCGGAAGCATCGTGCCAAAACCAACTGCTTTTCCACGCATGCTGCTGCCCGTCCGCTTGGGCTTCGATGCCATCGATCCCACGCACGAGTTCATCGACCCTCTCCCGGTCCCAGTTTTGATCAAGCACCTTCGAGTATTCCTTCAGCGCCTCACCGCTGTCCACCTCCTCCACCATCGTCCCCACCCCACCAATGAAAAACTCAGGCATCGGCAGCCCTCCCTCACGGATCACTCGCTTAGCATCTTCGAGCAGGCGTCCTGTGTTATAAATGAGAATCGGTCGATCCTCGGCCATCTCATCCCAAATCCTCCTGAATTCCACCACCGCTTCCGGCACTCCCAGCACCGTCCCATCGATATCCGAACAAACCAACCTTACCTTCTTTCCACTCAGCATTGGTTTTACCCTAGCAGCAATCACTTCGATCTCAAGGAAAGCATCCCGGCGTGGACAGAAGCCCGTTCCATCCCTAGTTTCTCCGCGTGGCCGCCGTCCCCTTCCGCCAACGCTCTCCCTTGTGTGACACTCGGGACGAGGAATATGCCAGTCAGGTCACCCACGCCATTGGCGCAGTGCTTGCCGTCATCGCACTGGTCGTGATGATCCTCGCTTCCGGCTCCGATCCCTATCGCATCGTTTCGTCCAGCATCTTCGGCATCACGCTGATTCTGCTCTACACCTCGTCCACGATCTACCACAGCGTTTCCTCGCCGCGACTCCGGTCGTTTTTCCAGGTCCTCGATCACGCCTGCATTTACTTGCTCATCGCAGGCACCTACACGCCCGTCTCCTTAATCACGTTACGTGGCCCTTGGGGCTGGTCGCTCTTCGGCTGTGTCTGGGGCCTTGCCATCGCGGGGGTGGTGTTGAAATCCGTGATGAAAAACAATCGCGAAGCCTGGTGGTCCACCGCGCTCTATGTCGTGATGGGCTGGTTGGTCGTTTTTGCCATCGTTCCCCTCCTGAAGAACCTCTCGCTTCTAGGCTTTGCCTGGCTCGCGGCAGGAGGACTCTTCTACACATTCGGCGTGATCTTCTTCGCTTGGCAGAGGCTCCCGTTCAACCACGCCATCTGGCACCTTTTCGTCATCGCCGGAAGCGCGTGTCATGTGATCGCCACGATCTTTTACATCCTCCCCTGAGCATGCCCGAGCTTCCCGAAGTCGAGACCACCCGGCGCGGCATCGCGCCCCATCTCATCGGCGTGCCAATCCGTGAGGTCACCATTCGAAACTACAAGCTCCGCTATCCCGTTTCCAAAACGCTCGATCAAATCAGCGGCGACCGAGTCATCGACATTCACCGCCGCGCGAAATACCTCATCCTTCATCTGGAAAAATCCGGCTCGCTCATCATCCACCTCGGCATGTCTGGCAGCCTGCGGCTCTCTGATCCAGCGATTGAGCTCAAGAAGCACGATCACGTGATCCTCGATCTAACAAGCGGCAAGCAACTGCGCTTTCATGACCCCCGGAGATTCGGGATCTACCTCCATCTGCCGAAAGAGGATCCACTCAAACACAGCCTCCTCTCAAAGCTAGGACCCGAGCCTTTGTCCGACGAGTTCACGCCCGCCGTCCTCAAACACGCCTGCGCCGGACGCAAGACTCCGATCAAGCAAGTCATCATGGACAACAAGGTCGTCGTCGGCGTTGGCAACATCTACGCCAGCGAATCGCTCTTCCGCGCCGGCATCCGCCCGACCACTCCCGCAGCCCGACTTTCCGGCCCGAAGCTCGCCCGCCTCGTCGAAACCATCCGCCAGGTCCTCAGCGAATCCATCGAGCAAGGCGGCACCACCCTCCGCGACTTCGTCAACTCCGACGGCCAACCCGGCTACTTCGCCCAGCGCCTTTTTGTTTACGGACGCGAAAGCGAGCTCTGCCGGATCTGCAAGGCTCCCATCCGCCAAAAAGTCATCGGCCAGCGATCAAGCTACTGGTGTCCGAAGTGCCAGAAGTGATCGCTGAGAGCATTTTTCAATCCCCTTCAGCCGACTCATCCGGCCGCCAGACCACCACCTTGGTCTTCGCCAAGTCATCGCCGAGACGCAGACCGTTCTCAGGTTTCGAGTCGCGAGTAATGAGGATGATCGCCTCAACGAGCGGCCCGAAAAATGGAATGACGAACAGGATGTTGCGAATGATCCCAGTCGACCAGTCACCCACCAGATCCGAGCCATCCTTTTTGACCACCTTCAACTTCATCGCCGTCTTGCCGATGCTCTGGCCTTTCAGGAAGGGAAGGGAATCGCGGGTCATCATGTAAGCGATCGAAATCACCAGCGCCAATTTATCGAGAATATCCGGCATGATCAGGGCAGTGACAAGTGCGAGCCCCGTCGCCACAAGACCATCGATCAGGCCTTCCAAAAGTCGGGAATTCAAAGGGGCCGGACTTCCATGAGCCAGTTCGTCGTCAGATTCCTCATGGGGATCCACCTTCACCGCCGCCTGAATGACCGGCGGCCCGGAAATCCCGCTAGACGGCGGCATGGAGGGAGCCGGATCCGCCTTGCTCAAGCTCGTAGGTGGCGGCACCGGGGTCGGTTTGCTCAAGCTCGGAGGTGGCGGCACCGGGGTCGGTTTGCTCAAGCTCGGTGGCGGTGGATCCTTCTTTGCGTCGTCTCCCGACATGGGCAATACCCCTATCACGGCCATTCGCCGGGTCGAGCCCGATTCCTTGATCTGGCAGACTTCCCTGCATTTTTCTTGACTGAGCCCGCTCCCCTGCCTACCTCCCGTCCCCAATCAACGCCCACGCAAGCCATGGCCAACGCTCAAGTAATTCTCCGTGAAAAAATCGCCGGTCTCGGTGCCGAGTCCGACGTCGTCAAAGTCCGTGCAGGATATGCACGCAACTACCTCGTTCCCAATGGCAAAGCCTACGAGGCGACCAAGGGTAACCTGCGCCACATCGAAAACCTGAAAGCCGCCCGCGCCCGCCGCGAAGCCGAAGAACTCGAAGGCGCACAGGCCATCGCGACCAAGATTTCCAAACTCCGTCCGAAGTTCGTCCTCGAACTCGGCCAAGGCGGCAAGGCATTCGGTTCGGTCACCTCGATCGACATCCATAAGGAACTCGAAGCCGCCGGCATCATCATCGATCGCCACGCCATCGAGCTCGACAAGCCGATCAAGAAGTCCGGCAAGAACGACGTCACCATTCGCGTGCATCCTGACATCACCGCCACCATGACGATCAACGTTCAGGCAACCGGTGACGACAGCGCCGAGTAATCGACTTATTCACACCTTTTTCCCAAACGGGCGGGTTCTTCGGAACCCGCTCGTTTTGTTTGTATGCGTAGCTACCCCGCCTCGCAGCTGCCCCGGACCGGGGCAGAACGTGAGAACGGCGGCCCGCAGCGCCAACTCGAAGCAACGAACTTATTCACAGAAGTTCACCGTCTACCAAGATTGACCTCAGCCCCTCAAACCATCACTTTCCCCCTCCCCGATGGCGTCCGACAATCAATCCAAAAAACCTTTCAATGGCCCGTCTCTCCAATCCGGTGGAGACGACATGGCAAACGACGTCTCCCGCACCCTTCCGCACGCTCTCGGCCCGGAAAAGAGCATCCTTTCCTCGATGCTCAAGGATCCCGAGCAGTGGATCGGCCGAGCCCACGAAGAAGGCCTGACCCGCGATCACTTCTATCTCCCGGGTCACGGTCTGCTCTACGAAACCCTCTCCGACCTCAACTCAAAGGGCACCGAAATCGAGCTCGTTTCGCTCGTCCAGCTCCTCCACGACCGCGCGATCCTCGATCACGTCGGCGGCCCGTCCGCCGTCACCGACATCTACACCTACGCGCCGAATGCCGCCCACTTCATGACCCACATGGGCATCGTGAAGGACAAGTACACGCTGCGCTCAATCATCCAGGCCTGCACGGAGTCGATTACCGAAGCCTACGACAACCCAGAGGAAACCATGCAACTCCTCGACCGAGTCGAGCAGTCGGTGCTCGGCATTCGTCAAGGGAACGAATCGGCCCGCGGTTTCGACATCAAGGAATCCGTCGGCGAAGTGATGACCCGCTTCCAGGAGATCCTCGCCGGCGAGATGGAAGTTCAGGGCGTCGCCACCGGCTACCCGGACCTCGACCGCATGAGCAAAGGCCTGAAACCAGGTGAAATGTTCGTCGTCGCCGCCCGTCCATCGATGGGTAAAACCTCGTTCATGATGAACCTGGTCGAGCACATGGCCGTCGATCAGAACGTCCCCTCGCTCGTCTTCTCCTGCGAAATGACCGCCTTCCAGATCGTCCAGCGTCTGGTATTCTCACGTGCGCGCTTCGCCATGAGCCAACTCGGCAAGGGCTTCAAACCGAACAAGGAGTCCCTGATCAAACTGAAACGCGCGGCCCAGGAGGTGGCATCCGCCAAATTATGGGTCGACGATACGGCAGGCATTGCCATCGAAACCCTGCGTGCAAAAGCGCGACGCCGCAAACGCGAGGACAACATCGGATTGATCGCCATCGACTACCTCCAACTCCTCAAATCCAACTCCAAGCAGGCGGCCAACTCCCGCGAACGTGAGATCGGTGAGATTTCCGCCGGCATCAAGGCCCTCGCCAAGGAGCTGAGCATCCCGATCATCGTCCTTGCCCAGCTCAACCGCGGCCCGGAAGGAAGAACCGGGAAGTCCCTAGGGGTTCCACGTATGTCCGACCTTCGTGAGTCCGGAACCATCGAGCAGGACGCCGACATGATCGGCCTGCTCTACCGCACCGCCTACTACGCCGAGACCGAAGAGGAGAAGGAAGAGGAGGCTGGAAAGGCAGAACTCGTTCTCGCTAAGAACCGTAACGGCGAGACAGGCCACGTCCCCTTGACCTTCATTGCAGAACTAATGCGCTTCGAAACGAGGGCAAGAGAAGACATGTAACGTATTTCCATAAAAATGATTCATGTTATCATGGATTTATAATCAAAAGTTACGAATTAATGCTTTTTCTTCGGCTTGGATTGGATCAGAACTCCCTCCGGATGCACAAGTTTCGGTCCGGCAAGACACTCTTCAGACTAAGGCTGGGTAGCCTTCTGTTCATTCTCTCCTTCGTCTGCCTCGCTCTGATGGTCCCCGCCCTGATCTGGGAGATTCTCTTACACAGCGGTCAAAATCTCCAGCACACGATTGGGGCTCTAGCCTCGACGGTGGGCTGCGGACTTGGCTACTTGATGGTTGGATGGAGCGTCCGCTGTCCTCTTTGCCACGGCCCCCTGATTGGCAAGACTGGGTGCAGTCGGAGCAGCAAAGCTCCCAAGATGTTCGGCAGCTACCGCCTAGCGGTTGCAATACGCGTCATCCTACTCGGTCGTTTCCGCTGCCCGTGCTGCGGTGAGCCATGCAAGTGCGAAACCCGCGAGTAATCCCGGCACGACAAGCCAAGATTTGGCGTTGCGCACCAGCGGTTTCCAGCTTCACCTCCTTGCATGTCCTCGCTCCAAATTCCGCACATCTGCGGAGCCATGCTCCTCCCGGACTGCACGCTTTTCCCCCACGGTGGCTTACCCCTCCACATCTTCGAGCCGCGCTATCGCCAAATGCTCAACGACGCCCTCGAGGACTCGTGCTTTTTCGCTGTGGCATGCCTGACCGGCGAGGAGACCGAGGACCCAGCCGAATGCACCGCCCCAGTCGGAACGGTCGGCCTGATCCGTGCGTCGAGAGAGATGGACGACGGTAGCTCGAACCTCCTCCTCCACGGCGTCATCCGCGTGCGCTTTACCGAGTGGATTCAGGATAGCCCCTACCCGAAGGCGCGAATTTCACCGCTACCCGCCGTTTTCGAGCCCGAGTCCCAATCAGAAGCCGCGATCGAATCACTCCGAGAAGCTGCAGAAGCCGCTACCCGCCAGCTTCCTGAAGCCATTCGGGAAACCGTCATCGAAATGAGCAAGCAGATCGACGATCCCGCGATCCTCGCCGACGTCATTTGCCAGCAGTTCCTTCACCATCCGGAGGAACGTCAGCAAATGCTCGAAACCGAATCCGTGGCCGCCCGTATCGCCTGGCTCTGCCGCGAATTGGCATCCTGATTGTGCTCATTCGCTGCTTGCTCTGCACCCGAAAGATCCCTGAAGTCTCATTAAGAAATGATGAGTGAAGAAGCGATTTGGTTTGTCATGCAGGGGGAGGAACAGCTCGGTCCCTACACAGGAGTTCAGCTGACCGAATATGCCGGTAACGGCTCCATCACTCGCGAGACCCTGATTTGGGCAGAGGGCATGGAGACCTGGTTGCCCGCCGCACAAATCGAGGGCCTTTTCCCGGCGGCAGCCGTGCAGGTCGCGGCCGCTCCACCGACCGAGACAGCCGCCTACCCCCCAACGGGAGTGAAGGCTGCGAGCTTCGGTACGTGGGCGTGGTTTCTGGTCGGAGGCATTTTACTGATCATCATCGCCCTCGTTGCCATGGGAATGATCACCAAATCCCATGAGGGATCCGAAACCGGCGGTGGCGAAGGCATGCTCCTCGCCATGTTGGGCCTGATGGGCGTCGGCTACCTCCTCACGGTGATCAGTGTGATCGTCTTCTACATCTACCTCTACCGCGCCTGGCTGTGCCTGCAGCCCGGCGGTCTCGCCCGCTCGACTCCGGGAAAAGCGATCGGCTTCCTCTTCATCCCATTTTTCAACCTCTACTGGTTCTTCCAAGCGATCCACGGACTGTCCGTCGATTGGAACCGCACCATCGCCAGCTATCCCGACCTGCGGGCGATCCACCGCCTGCCTGAAGGCCTATTCTTGAGCTTTTGCGTCCTCGCCCTCGTCTTTCCTCCGGTCAACCTGATCCTGATCTTTATGGTGATGTCACACCTCACCACTGGCATCAACTCCTTCGCCTACCGCCCCAAACCCCACACCCCGGGCAACGTGGGCTTCAAGCTTGGGTAAGCCCCAGGGATCAGGCCGCAAAAAAAGGGCGACCATTGCGGTCGCCCTTCTTTGAAATTCGCTAAGCTACCGAACTTAGCCGCCGATCTCAGTCTTTCCGGAAAGCGAGGCTCCTTCTTCCATCGAGAGATTCTTCGTCTTGATGTCGCCTTCGAGACGGCTCTTCGCCTTGAGCTCGCAGCGTTCGGACGTAATTTTCCCCTCCACTTTACCGAAGACCTTCACTTCACCTGCGGTGACGTCACCCTTCACGAAGGCATTCTCACCGATCGTCACACGGCCTTTATCGGAGAGGATTTCCCCCTCGATCTTGCCGTCGATGATCATGTCGTTGGAGAAACGGATCGATCCATTGATTTCAATCCCGCTTGCGAGGACGTTTGTAGCGTTGGCCATGGTGAGCACAATCGAGCAGAGCCGGGGCCGCTTGGCAATCGGGATTTCCTACGATCGGCCGCATTCGAGATTTTCCGTGCAGATTGATAGGATTTCCCGCTAGAAATCGCCTGCAAACCCCGTTTCTCCATTATGCCACGTGTCACCATCACCGTCCCGGACAAGAAGTCCCAACCTTACCGCTTCGCCCTCGACCGGAAAAGTGTCACCCTCGGACGAGGTAGCGAGAACGACATTGTCATCGACTGCAGCTCCATCTCCGTCCGGCACGCCGTCATGGAGCGGGTCAAAGGTGGCTACGAACTGCGCGACCTCGGCTCAACCAACGGCACCAAACTCAACGGCAAGGCCCGCGACATCATCGAACTCTTCGACGGAGCCCCAGTCAAAATCGGCGACGTCGAGTTCGGCTTCACCCTCTCTCCCGAGGAAATCGCGGAGATCGCCAAAGAGGGCCCGGCAGACTCCCCCATCATCAAGGAAGAGGAGGAGGAACCCGGAGAAGCTCAACGCAAAAAGGAACAGCGTCGGCCCGCCCCACAATCTCGTCCTCCAGTCGTCGCCAGCCAGCCCGGCGGTGCTGCCAGCTTCGTGATGACGATGATCTTTCTGATCCTTGCAGCGGCTTCCTTCTTCATCGGAATGGGAATCCGCTACGCCAAGGAAACCGGGCGCCAATCCTTACTTCAAGACATCAAAAACGGCGTCCCAGAAGTGAGCGAGTCCGACGAATTGCTGATTCCCGGGGTGAGTGACGCGGAGACACCCGATCCGGCCGAATAAATTCCCGCTAGAGGAGCTCCAAAAGCAGCTCAAGATGCCTCTTTGGAGCGACCTTCTCCAGCACCCCCTCAATCAAGCCGTCCTTACCGATCACAAAGGTGCTGCGCTCGGTGCCCATGTATTTTTTTCCATACATCGACTTCTCCACCCAGACCCCGTAGGCCGCAACGATGGCCTTGTCAGTGTCGGCGATCAATGGGTAGGGCAAATTCTGCTTTTCGATGAACTTCCGGTGGCTCTTCACATCGTCGATGCTGACGCCAAAGACCTTCACGTCTTTGGGAAGGTCCTTCCATCCATCCCGCAGCGCACAGGCCTGTGTGGTGCAGCCGGGCGTCTGGTCTTTCGGGTAAAACACCAGCACCACCCGAGATCCTCGCAGCGCGGAAAGAGTGATGCTAGTAGATTCATCGTAGCCTTCACCCACCACCGGAGCAGTGAAGTCCGGAGCTTGATCGCCGATATTGGGTTTCATTGCCTTGATTGAAATCCAAGTTTCTCAAATCTCCGCAACGGGAAGCTGAGTCACCTCATCTCGAACCTTCTCCGCCAGCAAAGTCGAGAGGTAGCGCTCATTCGCCGAGCAGCCGATCGTCACGATTCGCTTGCCTTTGAACTCAGGGCGCTTGGCAATCTGCATCGCCGCCCAGACGTTCGCGCCAGTCGAGATGCCTGCGGGCAGTCCTTCTTCCTGCGCGAGGGCTTGCGCCGTGGCGAAAGCATCTTCGTTGCTCACCTGCACAACCTCGTCGATGATATCGACATTCAGGTTTCCAGGGATGAATCCGGCACCAATGCCCTGAATCATGTGAGGACCTGGAGCGCCACCGGAAATCACCGGGCTGGCCGATGGCTCGACAGCGAACACTTTGACATCTCCGCGTGACTTGAGCACTTCACCCACTCCGGTGATCGTGCCACCCGTGCCGACACCGGCAACGAATGCGGCAATCTCTCCATCGCAATCCTTCCAGATTTCTTCGGCGGTCGTTTCGCGGTGGACCTGGGGATTGGCAGGGTTGTCGAACTGACCGGGGCCAAAGGCGCTTGGATCTTCCTCAAGCAGCTTCTTCGCCATCGCAATCGCACCACCCATGCCCTTGGCACGAGGTGTGAGGACCAATTCCGCTCCGAGCAAGCGCAGCAGCACGCGACGCTCGATCGACATGCTCTCAGGCATGGTAAGAATGCAGCGATAGCCCTTTGCCCGAGCCACAAATGCCAGCGCGATGCCGGTGTTTCCCGAGGTCGGCTCGATGATCAGACCACCGGGCTTGAGTTTTCCGTCGCGCTCGGCGGCTTCGATCATCGCCTTGCCGATGCGGTCCTTAACGCTGAAAAGCGGGTTGAAGAATTCGGCTTTCACACAAATCTCGGCATCGAGACCGGCGGTCACTTTGTTCAGACGAATGAGGGGAGTGTTGCCAACGGTGGCAACCATGTTTTCTGCAATGGGCATGGGATTAGGGTAGTTGGAGTTTTAGATTTGGAAATCGGAGTTGCCGGATTCGAGGTGCAGGCCGCACTCATACTTCTCACCATTGAAACGTGTCGCCTCGGCATGGAGACCATCGATAGCCGGCCGCGTGCTATGCCAGTCACCCATCGTGACGAAACCTTGGGCCGCCAGCGGATGCGGCGGCAAGCCGCGATTGTGCATGTAGGCGGAAACCTGGGCATCCGCCCAATCAAGGATCGGATAAATCTTCAGCGTCTGCTTTTGCTGCTCGGCAAATGGCCGCTCGACCCGCGTGCTCGAGTGACTGCGCCGCACCCCGCTGATCCACGCATCGGCACCGAGTTCACGCAGCGCGCGATCCATCGGTTCGATCTTGGTGATCATGGCATACCTGTCCGTGCCTTCCTTGCCGGTCTCCCAGAGCCGCCCGTGGAGCGCTTCCATCCGGGCAGAGCTGTAACGGGGTTGAAAAATCCGCAAGTCGATGCCGAGCCGCTCCTTCAGTTGCTCGGCGTAGAGATACGTCTCAGGGAAATGATAGCCGGTATCGATGAACACCACCGGAATCTCTGGCGCGTTCTCGGCGATCAAATCAAGCATCACGGCCGCCTGCAGACCAAAGCTCGTCGACGCCACCAGTCGCTGTCCCAAGCGCTCATGCAGCAGACGCAAGCGCTCACCCGCCTTGAGCCCAACAAGCTCGACGTTCAGCGATTCGGCGCTATCGGTGAGAATACTCATGTTCTGTTAGAACGACCCAAACCCTTCAGTTGCTCAGCGCTTCGGGCTTGATGTTCTTGTGGAAGTCACCGCCTTGTACGGTCGCCGCCACGTATCCCGCACGGATCACAAAGTCACCGAAGTGTTCGCCTTCGTCGCGCTCCGCCGCGTAGTGCTTGAAGATCGGAGCCAGCGTGCTGCGAATGTCCGAAGCCTCAAGATCCTGACGGTAAAGCTTGCTCAACCGCTGACCAGCATGACCGCCACCGAGGTAGAGGTTGTAGCGATTCGGTCCGCGACCCACGAAACCGATCTCGGAGATGAACGGACGACCGCAGCCATTCGGACACCCGGTCATGCGGATGGTGATGGCATCGTGACGCAAGCCCACCTTCTCAAGCTCCTCTTCGACGTCGGTCACAACGGTCGGCAGATAGCGCTCGGCTTCCGCGAGTGCCAGAGCACAGGTCGGCAGCGCCACACAGGCGATCGACGAAAGCCTCAGCGCACTGCGCTCGTGACTCTGAGCCATACCGTATTTCTCTAACAGCGCCTCGACCTCCCCCCGCTTCTTCGAAGAAACATTGGCGATGATCACATTCTGGTTGGCCGTCAAACGGAAGTCACCATCGTGAATCTTCGCGATCTCCCGCAAACCGGTCCGCATCGGATAGTTGTCCGTATCAAGTACACGCCCACCTTCCACAAAGAGCGTGTAGTGGTAGTTGCCCTTCTCGTCCTCAACCCAGCCAAAGCGGTCGCCGTTATCGGTGAACTGGTAATCGCGCACCGGACCAAGCTCGTAACCGAGATACTCATTCAGTTTCGCAAGGATCCAATCAGGACCGTGGTCATCGACCGTGTATTTGAAGCGAGCATGCTTGCGATCCGTGCGGCAGCCGAAGTCACGCTGCACGAGCACCACCTTTTCGGAGACGTCCACCACCTGATCAGGAGTGCAGAAACCAATCACATCGGCAATGCGCGGATAGGTCTTCTCATCGCCATGGGTCGAGCCCATGCCACCCCCAACGGCGACATTGTATCCAACCAGCTTGCCGTCCTCGACGATTGCGATGAATGAAAGGCAGTTGGCGAAGATGTCCACGTCATTGCTCGGCGGCACGGCAATGGTGATCTTGAACTTACGCGGAAGGTAGGTCTTGCCGTAGATCGGCTCCTGATCTTCCTCGCTGCTTTCGATCTTCTCACCATCGAGCCAGATCTCATGATAAGCACGAGTCGCCGGTGTCAGGTGAGTGGAAATATTCTGAGCCGCCTTGAGCACCTCTTCGTGAACCGATGAGAGATAGGGGTTCGGATTGCACATCACATTGCGGTTCACATCGCCGCAGGCCGCAATCGTATCCATCGCCGCCTCATTGATTTCCTTGATCGTGCGCTTGAGGTTGGTCTTGATGATACCGTGGAATTGAAATGCCTGACGCGTTGTCAGCTTGATCGTCCCATTGGCAAACTGATCCGCCATGCGGTCGGTCTCGATCCACTGCTGGGAAGTCGCCACACCACCGGGAACCCGGATGCGGATCATGAAGGAATACGCCTTCTCCAGCTTGTGTTTGCGGCGGTCAGCACGCAAATCGCGATCGTCCTGCTGATAGCTGCCGTGGAATTTGATCAACTGCTGATCATCTTCCGACAGGGATCCGGTCGACAAATCGGCCATGCCCTCGGCAATGGTTCCGCGCAGGTAGTTCGAACGGATCTTGATCCCCTCGTTGGCTGCTAGCTTTTTCTCCTCACTCATGGGATTGAAAATTAGAAATTTAAGATATGAAATTTGAAATTAGTAAACATCGCGCTGGTAGCGCTTCGCCTTCTTGAGGGCCTCGACGTATGCCTCGGCCTCTTCGCGGGACTTTCCTCCCTGGGTTTCAACGACTGTGATCAAGGCATCATTCACATCATGGGCCATGCGCGAAACATCGCCGCAGACATAAAAATGGGCCCCCTCTTCGAGCCATGCAAAGATGTCTTTCGCCTGCTCGATCATCCGGTCCTGCACCTAAACCTTTTCCGGCTGATCGCGCGAGAATGCCACATCGAGCCGGCTCAACGCGCCACTCTTGAGATGATCCTGCCACTCAAGCTGATAGAGGAAATCGTAAGTGTAATGCTGATCACCGAAGATCAACCATGACTTCCCTTTCGCGCCCGTTTCACTGCGATGCTCGACAAATGCGCGGAACGGCGCCACGCCAGTACCAGGACCGACCATGATGATCGGGGTATCGTCCGAAGCTGGCAGTCGGAAATTTTTGTTCGCGTGGGTGTAAACCAGAACATTGTCGCCTTGGCTCACCAAGTCCGCGAGGTAGGTCGAAGCCACGCCCTTCTTCATCATATCGTGCGCTTCGTAACGAACCGACGCGACGGTGAGATGCACTTCATCGGGATGAGCCAGCGGACTTGATGCGATCGAATAAAGACGCGGTGGCAGCTTCCTCAGGACGGAAACCAAAGCATCCGCACCCAATCCATCCGGTGCGAAGTCCGCGATCGCTTCGGCTAGCCAGCGACCCCAGAGGTAGGCGCGGAGCTCATCCTCTGCGTCATCGGCAAGCAGCGCCGCAAGCCTATCAGATGAAACCACATCATTGAGCTTCTTCAGAACCGCTTTCGAAATCGTCGTGATCTCAAGATCCTCACGAAGCACATCGGCCAGAATCTTCGGAGACCCACCCTTCAGCGTCACCTCCTCCGTGCCTTTCAGCTTCGCCGCCTTGAGCACACCCTCAACCATGTCGGGCGCATTGAGCGCGACCACCGCCAGCGCATCGCCCGGCTCGTAGCTCATGCCGGAGCCTGCGAGCGAAAGTTCATAGTGCCAGGTTTCCTTAGCGGTGCCCTCACCATTCAGCAGCACCCTATCGAGCAACTCGGACGGAAACGGATTCTTCTTTCCGAACTCCGTGCCAGCCACCGGTGCAAAACCCTCGACCACCGGTGCCGACGACGTCGCCGGACCGAATCCCGACAACGCCGCTTCCACCCATGTGTTGTAGGGCTCTTCAAAATCCACATCGCAATCCTCACGCGGAGCAATCCGACTTCCACCAAGCGCTTCAAGCCGGGCATCCACATCCTTGCCGATCTTGCAGAACTGCTCGTAGCTGGTGTCACCAAGCGCGCAGACCGAGAAACGAAGCTTCGGCAATTCGCGAGCTCCATTCATCAGATCATTATAGAAAGTCACCGCAGTTTCCGGCGGATCGCCCTCGCCCCAGGTGCTGACGATGACCAGCAAGTTCTCCACTTGCGTCAAAGCATCCGGAGTGATCTCCGACATGTTCTTCATCGTCGCCTTGAAGCCACGCTTCTTGGCGGACTTGACGGTCAATGCCGCAAGCTCCTCCGAATTCCCCGACTCGGTCCCATAAAGAACCGTCAAGGGAATCGAAGCAGAAGCCGGTGCCGCCGCAGGAGCAGCAGCAGCAAAGTCAGCGGACAGAAATCCCGCCAGCCAGAAGCGCTGTCCGGGGGTCAGTCCGGAAAGGAGTGAATCAAGACTGCGGCGTTGATCGGGAGTGAATGGAGCGTGCTCGGGAAGCATTACCTTAGTAATTTACCTTTGTTTGTAAGGTTTCGGCAAAAGACTTCACTCTCCGGCCCTATCGCGCAAGCGAATATTTCAAGAAGTCGGAATCCTGATTGGGGTTCGAGAAGCGAGGATCCAAGGCAAAAAACCGTGTTCTTTCAGATCCTTGCAAGACCCCCCGCTTCCCGCCGTAAGGGACTCCAGTGAAATTACTTTCAACGCTTCTCGTCGCCCTGCTTCTGACCCATCCGGTCTTCGGCGGCATTCGACTCCCCCACCTTTTCACTGATGGCGCAGTCCTCCAGCGTGACCAAGCGGTTCCCGTCTGGGGATGGTCGAGCCCTGGCAAGAAGATCACTGTGGAGTTTGCCGGACAGTCGAAGTCCGCTCAAGCCAACGCCTACGGTGCTTGGAACCTCAAGCTCGATGCCATGCCCGCCAATGCCACCGGGGCCGAACTGGTCGTGACCGAAGAAGGCTCGGAGCCTGTCAGGATTAAAGACCTGCTCGTCGGCGAAGTCTGGCTCGCCAGCGGCCAGTCGAACATGGAGTGGCCCATCTCAAGGTCCCGCCCCGAAGATCAGGCCATCGCCAGTTCCGGACCGGTCGAAAACATGCGGATCTTCAACGTGCCTAACAAACTGTCGCCCCACCCGCTTCACGACGTCGATTCGAAATGGCAACCCGCCACCCCGGATTCGGTGAAAAGCTTCTCCGCCGTCGCCTACTTTTTCGGTCGCGAACTGAGCGACAACCTGAAGGTGCCAATCGGCATCATTTCGAGCGAATGGGGAGGATCTCGGATTGAGCCATGGGTTCCAGAAGTCGGATTTTCCGCCGTTTCAGAACTCACCAACCTCCACCGCTATCGCAAACCCCGCCTTCCCGGAACCAAGGAATACGAAGACGCCGCCCACCGCCACATCGCCGCGACCCGTGCCTGGACCAATGAAGCGCAGAAAGCCCTGAAGCATCATCAGACGCCGCCCGCTCAACCGCCATCACCCCCGATTCTCTCCGTCGGACACAATGCCGAGCTCGGTCTCTATCAGGCGATGATCCATCCGCTCCAACCCTACGGCCTGCGTGGTTTCATCTGGTATCAAGGCGAATCCAATCGTGGCGACGGCCTATCGTATCGCTGGAAAATGGAAGCCCTCATCAAAGGATGGCGATCCGTCTTCCAGAACGACAAAGCTCCATTTCTCTTCGTCCAGCTCGCACCTTTTGACTACGGCAACAACGACTCCCAGCTCCCCGAGATTTGGGCCGCCCAAAGCGAAACCCTTGAGATCCCGCACACCGGGATGGCTATCATCAACGACATCGGGAATCCCAAGGACATCCACCCGACGAATAAGTCAGCCGTCGGGCACCGCCTCGCGCTGCTCGCTCTGGCCGACAGCTATGGCAAGTCGGACCTAGTGAAGTCCGGCCCGCTGTTCCGCAGCTTTGAAGTGAAAGACGGCAAAGTGATCGTGTCCTTCGAGCACACCGGCAGCGGCTTGAAGACAAGGGATGGTAAAGCACCCGACTCCTTCGAGCTCGCGGGCACAGACGAAAACTTCCATCCGGCGCAAGCGAGCATCGAAGGCGACAAGGTCATCCTTCAAAGCGACCAAGTGCCTAGCCCGACTCAAGCCCGCTTCGCTTGGACTCAGATCGCATCGCCCAACCTCGTCAACAGCGCGGACCTCCCCGCTTCCGCCTTCCACACCCACTGGCCCCACGACCCCGAGCTCGGTCGCAATGTCGCCCTCGGGAAACCTCACACATCGAGTGACCCCAATACCTCCAACTGGAACTCCGGACTCACCGATGGCAGTTGGGAAGGCGGAGCCGGACAGTGTTTCGCGACTGGCGCAGCGCCATTGCCCAAGCACGCCACCATCGACCTGCTTTGCACCAAAAACATCCACGCTGTTCGAGTGGGAGCACCTGCTTACGGATCCACGAAAAAGATCACCGTCTCCGTGAGCGCCAACGGCGATGCTTTTGAAGAAGTCGGAAGCTACGAGTTCAAGGCGAAGACCGAGGACAAAACCATCCTCCGCTTCGACAAACGCCCGGCACGCCACGTCCGCATCACCTTCGTCGAACAGTATCCTAAACAGGACAACCACCCGGCCGAAATCGGATTCATCCGGGAAGTCGAAGTCTTCGAACAGAAGTAGGGCCGAGACGGTGGTGCCACTTTGACTTCACCCGGATCGCCCTTACGATCGGCTCCTAAAGCCGATGCCCATCCCCTTCAAAAACACCTACGCCCAGCTGCCCGACACCTTCTTTCTCAAAGTCGAGCCCACTCCTGTTAGAGCCCCGCAAATCATCGCGCTCAACCACGAGTTCGCCATCCAACTCGGCATCGATCCCGCCGACCTCACGGCTGAAGTCCTCTCCGGCAACGAAATCCCCGCCGGTGCCGACCCCCTTGCCATGGCCTACTCTGGCCATCAATTCGGTGGTTTCTCGCCGCAACTCGGCGACGGACGGGCAATCCTCCTCGGCGAAGTCGCCGGAAAAGACATCCAGCTCAAAGGGTCCGGCCCCACGCCCTTTTCACGCCGTGGCGATGGCCGCTCCGCCCTCGGTCCTGTGCTCCGCGAATACCTCGTCTCCGAGGCCATGGCCGCCCTCGGTGTCCCCACCACCCGCGCCCTCGCCGCCGTCCTCAGTGGTGAAAAAGTCGTCCGTGAGGAAATCGAGCCCGGTGGCATCTTCACCCGCGTCGCCAGCTCGCACCTGCGCATCGGCACCGTCCAGTATTTCGCCGCACGTCAGGACCGGGAAAGCCTGGAAGCGCTCGTCAGCTACACCCTCGCCCGCCACTACCCGGAATCGAAAACTGCCCTGGAACTCCTCGAAAACGTCATCGCCAAACAGGCCTCTCTCATCGCCCAATGGATGTCCTTCGGCTTCATCCACGGCGTCATGAATACCGACAACATGAGCCTTTCCGGCGAGACCATCGACTACGGGCCCTGCGCCTTCATGGACCGCTTCGATCCCGCCAAGAAGTTCTCATTTATCGATCAAAACGGCCGCTACGCCTACCACAACCAGGCCTCCATCGCCCGCTGGAACCTCACCCGCCTCGCCGAAGCGCTGCTCCCTTTGCTTCATGAAAACGAAGACACCGCCGTTGCAATCGCCAAGGAAGCCCTGGTGAAATTCGCCCCGCTCTTCGAAGGAGCCTACCAACAAAAATTCGCCGCCAAACTCGGACTCTCAGATCGATACGACCCCGTGCTCATTGAATCGCTCCTCACCCTCATGGCCGAACAACAAGCCGACTTCACTCTCGTCTTTCGCCACCTCAGCAGCCCCAAAGAAGAGCTTCTCGCCCAGTTCAAAGACCCCGAGCCGGTGAAAGCCTGGCTTGCCGACTGGCGTGCATCCGGCGACATCGACATCGAGCTGATGAAGCGCAGCAACCCGATCTTCATCCCCCGCAACCATCGCATCGAGGAAGTCATCCAAGCTGGGAAAAAGGGCAACTTCGAGCCCTTCTACAAGCTCCACGCCATCCTTCAAAAACCCTTCACCGAACAACCCGAATCCGCCGAGTTCGAACAAACTCCCGAGCCCGATCAAATCGTCTGCGCCACCTTCTGCGGCACTTAGCCCGAAATTCTCACGTGACGCGAGAATCTCGCACGCAGCGCCGAATCTATCCGGGCTGGCCCCGGTCTTACCGAGGGATAAGCGAAACCGGTCAGCGACTGATGAGGTCGTAACCGCAAGAAAGAAGGGCGTGTCCGCATCAATTCGGACACGCCCTTCATCGTCATGAAAACTCATCAAGAACTACCGGTCATGCCTCCCGAAAACTCTACCCTCACAGCCCGCAGCTCCCCCAATCCCACATTCACCGCCACATCGTACTCCCACAAAAAAAGACCGTGGACCGATCAGCCTGGGCCAGTTTAACCTTTTCGAAAGGCTCTTGAAACGGAGTAGTGTTCACGAAGCCTTTCCCATTGAGCTACTTCGTCTCGGTGAGCCACTCGGTGAATTCGTCGATCGAGCGGTAGCTGGGACGACCGTTTTCGGGGTCGAGGAAAAAAAAGACGAAGGCCCGTTTCTTGTCGAAATACGGCCAGAGAGTCGCGGCAAAACGTTTGGGCTTGCCGTCCTTCGAGTGGTAAAACGCGACCTGATAGTTCGCGAGCTCACCTTTGCGGGTGGGCTTGAAGATCGTCCGACTGCCCGCGCGAAACATTAGTTTCTCGTCGCCCAGCTCTGCGGCAATCGCCTCCGGAGCGAGGTTGAGGATCATGACATTGCCGGGGCGGAAACCCGGGTCGTCGGCGTTAATGATGATGCAGCGGAGCTTTTTGTTAGAATCGGGAAGGATGATGCCGAGGAAGCGTTTGCCGGATTCCGGTAGCGGCAGTTTGACGAGTGGCTTGAAGCCGGGTTCGTCCTCGCCCCCTTTCGGCTCGACCGGCAGCCCGAGAAAGGTCGCGCTGTCGCTGGTCGGCAGCGGAAGGGGAAGCGTGAAACCATTGCCAGGAATTCCGAAGGCTTCACCCGGCTTGCCACCGGCGGACAGCACATACTTTACATCGTTCGTGGGAATCCCGAAGGCGGTGAATCGAATCAAGCTGCCTTTGGATCCGGCTTTGGTGGATTCCTGGGCGGCCAGCGGCAGGAGCATGAGCGCCGCAGCGAGGCAAGAAATAAGATGTTTCATGAAGTGGGAGATGATCGCGTCCATGCTCACACTTCTGACTCGGAGATCCAGCGGAAAGAAACGACCGAGAGCCGGCGGCCGAACTGCTGGTTGACCGTGCGTGTCAGGTTTTCAGGAAGGATTTCGATGTCGTCGGCCGGGTCGAGCCAGTCGGCATTTCGCTGAACGACCGCCTCGCATCGCGCGCTGGCGAGGAGCTCGCCTCCGGAACTACGAGACTCACCGTAGGCGCGAATCAGGAAAGTATCGGAACGGACGCTGAGCCTCGACCCGATCGAGGTGAGGACATCGGCCTGCTTCACGTGCCCGGGGACGTGGGTCATCATCGATCCCTGATCGGCCTCAGGAAAAGCCACTTGTCCGGGGCCGCCGGAAGAGGCTCGACTCCCTTTTTCCAGATCTTCGTTCAAGCTCCGATCAAGCGCAGCCTGCAGGGCACCCTTGGTGGCCAAAGAACCTTCGGATACGAGACGGCGATTGATGAAATCGGCGAGGGAAAGGAAAGGGCCACGAGTGCGGACTTCCTCCACCATTTCCTCGGCGAGTTCCTTGATTTCGTAGTCGGTGGGATCCCGATAGCCGGTCCACTGTTCCGGGTTCGAGCCATCTCTGAGGCCGGTAGTTTCGGCGGCCGAGCCCCCGGGGATGAGGAGGTCGGCGATGGGATTCACCGCGTCCTCCCACTCGCGCCGATTGCCTTCCGCACGTTCAACGGGGACACGCATGCCGCTGTTAGAACGGAACTGAGCTTCCCAGGCGAGCGGGTCGGTGGAGTTGACATTGAAGGCACCATGGATGCGCATCAAGGAGCCCACCAGAGCATACGCATCGGCTTTCGGGGCGCTTCCGCTGAAAAGGAGGTCCACATCTCCCTGCGGATCGGTTCCGGCATATCGGAAGTCACGGTTAGGGAGCAATTCGTCAGGGCCGGTGGAGTTGGCGAGGCGCTCGAAAAGTTCACGGGCGGTTCCTCCCTGACCATCGGTATGGTAGGGAGCCTTGCGGTCAGCGATTGAAGAAACGAACCATTGATCCCAGAGTGCATCGTTGACGAGCCAGGAATGGTCGGCTGCCGCCATGGTGTTGAAGGTCCCCTCGACAGCATTTGGAGCGATGCATGGTGGTGCGAAAGAATTCCCAATCGCGTGACTGATGGAGGGCTGGAGGATGCGATCGTGGAAATTCCCGGCGTCGGGGCCCGTGAAGGTCCATTTCTCGACGCCGTTGGCGTGGGCATGCTGGAACGCCGCGAGCGAGATCGGCGCTTCGCGGGGAACGGATTGGGTCACGAGGTTGGTCTGCCCGAGGTCCGACTTGTAGGACGCGCCGAAGAAGCCCTTACCATTGAAGTAGTCAAAGCTACGGTCGAGGCCACCTGAAAGCGGCTCCATGACCGGTTCGAATGGCAAGGAGAAGAGGGTGTTATCATCCGTCGCCTGATGGTCGTAGCCATTCGCGGCGGCACCGAGGCGCGAGAGGTAGCGGGTCTTGAGGGTTCCCTGTTCTTCCGTGCGGGCCATCATGGAAAAGAGGGCAATAGGCTGCGGCGTGTTGAGCAGCTCGGTAGGTGAACTGAAGGTGATCGGTGGGACGTCCTTGAAAAGAGTTGAGGGAAAGTCCGTGGCGGTGACTTCGCCGCCCCATCCGGACCGATCGATCATCAAACCGCCGTTCCAGTAATTATTGTTAGAATCCGTGCCGACGTAGCTAAGGAACTCGATCAGGCCCCAGCTGGTCGCCCCACGTGTGCTTGAAGGCTGCATGGAAATGGTGATCGGATCCCTGGCGGTGACACTGACCCCGGTATCGATCGCGAAACCTCCCGTCCCGGACCAGCCGAGCCTACCCTCGAAGCGCGACGAGCCATTGATCGGAGTGGTCGCTTCACGGCCGCGACTGAAGATCAGGACCTCGCCGGGACGCATGACCACCGGAGTCCGCTCGCCGATCTCCATCGAGGTGTTGGTCCGTCCGGCGGCTTGATTGAAGTGGAACTTTTTATTGGTTCGGCCGGCAGTGATATTAAAGTCATAAGGGAGCCCCCAGCAGCGGATGGTCATGTGACCATTGGGAGGCAAGACGATGTTGACATCATGAGGATTCCAGAGCGTCACAATTGGCTCGAGGACGATATGGAGATCGTAGTTCGGCGAGCGTGGATTCTCCTGCTTGGTCATCGCGGAGATATGCCATGAGGAGCGGATCATAATAGGCCGAAGATAAGAGAAAGCCGGGTCCACTGCTGCAGCATTTTCACTACCTGATCCAACAAGGGTCGGGACTTCCGGGTTGAGGCGACCACCGTCGGGGTGCGCATAGCGCGACGGGCCGTAGGTCAGGCGGGACGGAATTTCCTGAAACTGGCGAAGTTCTTGCATGTTAATACCCCCGCGACCTTGAACTTCGTAGAGTGCCGGAGATTTCGTACCACGGCGTTCCGGGATGGCGAGGCGCAGACTGAGATCCTGGCGGAAGCCGCCATTCCGCACATCGGTGAGGAGACCCTCGGACCAAACCGAGTATGAACTGAGCCTGTCAGGCTTCGATGGTTCAGGTGCGATGAGTTCGACGGTCTTATCTGTGACGAGCTGATTGAGCCGAGTGTCATCGCGGTCGATCTGGTCGAGACGCGGAAGCACCCGGTGATCGGCTGGTGATGAATGGTAGCGGGCCAGATGGTCCCCGAGGTTTTCGGCAAGAGGCACGAGTCCGGGACCGAGACGGGCTTTGGCATTCTCATCCTCGATATGGAAAGCGTAACCACCACCATCGAGGCCAACTCTCGGAGCGGAGATCAGCGCCCCGGCGTCGCCCATTTCAAGCGGAATCAAGCCTCCCGCACCCGTGGGATAGGAGGAGTCCGCGAGTGACATGGCGTTTCCAGAAACGAGCCAGCTGCGGAACTTGGGCTCCGGGCGATCGCGCTGGTCGGCGGGCCAGCTGTCCCACACTCCAAGCCAACGAGCCTTGCTTTTTTCCAAGCTGGGCAGGGCGAGATCTGCGGGAGCATTGATGCGCTGATCGGGGCCGAGCTGGATTTGAAGCTGGCCGATCGCCAGTTGAAGTGCGAGCCGGGCATTCGCACGGGCTTCGGATTGCGCCAATCCACGGGTGGCACCTCGCAGCGAGATTGAAGAAAGTGAGAGGAGGCCGACGGCGAGCAGAGTCAGCAAGACCATCATGCTGAGGGTGATGATCAGAGCGAATCCACGCTGTGACTTCGTACGATGAAGATGGGTTTGGGGATAATTCATTGGGTCAAATCAACTCGGTGGCGGATGAAGAACGAGGTCTCACCAGCTGTCGTTACAGCGAACTATAGCAGCTTTTCAGGGGGAATGCCAACGAGCTCATTCCAATTACTGCGATTTCTCGAGTTCAACCATGGCTTTGCCCATCGCCTCGCCGACGAACATGTAGGTCTCGGCATTGCCGTGGTAGTGGAAGCCTTGGTTACGTGGGGAGATTTCAGGAGCCCGGTAGAAATCGCGGATGTCGACTGACTTCACCGTGCCCTTGAGCTCGGGATGTTTGGCGGGATCTCCCACATTCATCTGGGCCTTGAAGATGGTGTCGGCACTGCTTCCAGGCTCCCAGGTCTTGCCACCGCCAAATCCACAAGTGGCCACCACGAAGGGGGCATCGGGTGCCTCAAATTCCTCGCGCAGCGTCTGGACCAGCTGGACCAGATTTCCCTCATATTTGGTGGCCGCGAGACCCGCGCTACCAGTGCCTTGCTCACCGCCGTCCTTGTGACCCTGCCACCAGCCAAAGCCGGCAATCTCGTAGCCACGCCCCTTCCATTGGGGAAACTTCCCGTCGAAGTTGGCCAGTACTTCTTTCGCTGCGTTGAAACAGTCGTCGTATTGCTTGCCGGCATACCATTCGATCGGTTCCGGTTCGGTGCCCTTTTTCCAGCGGTCGGGTGATTGCTTGTATCCGGCATAAACCCAGGTCGTTCCATCCTCATCAGTGTGTTCGTAGCTCTTGGACCCCGGTGGAAGGAAGTCCCACGAGAGCGAGCGGTTGCCCTGGCTCGCTTTGAGAATGAGCACCGGCGCATCGTGAAAATTGCCAAGCTCGTGTCCGAAGCCGAGTTCAGGCCCAATACTGTTAGACGACGCTCCACAGCCGATGCTGAGCCACTTGTCGGCCGTAGCAGTAACCACGCCCTTGTAATAGACATCATCGCGCGAGACGAAATTCCCGGCATCATCGACAAGGTATTTGAACTTCCCGTCGTAGTTCACCACCGACTTGAGGGTGCCGGGAATATCCATCCGAGCATACCACCCCAGGCCATTCCCTTGCTGGTTCAGGTAAGTGATCTTGAAAGGGAGCTTCTTTCCGCCCTCAAGCTTGATAGGCGTGTACACGGCGTCCCCACCCGGCGCCTTGCGGTAAACTTCCTTGCCGTCGACCCGCATGATGTTTTCGGTCGAGGCCCCATAACCCGGACGGAATTCATACACTCCGGTTTCGGGAAATTGAACCTGACCCCGGACCACGTGGACTCCGCCTTCCGGATAAGGAGTCGGTTGCGTGCCGCCGAAGCTTTCAAGCACGAGGGTCTCGCTAGCCTCCATGTTGTCGTAGTCTGCCTTGGCGTCAGGCGTGCCGGGATAGACCGAAAGGACCGGATTCATGAACTCCTTTCCCCAGCGGGTGCCACCGCCATCCACTTGGCCGATGCCGACCATATTGGACTGGCCGGAGAGAATGTAGACTTTGACAGGCGATGGAGCAGCAATGGTGGAGGGCATGCAGAGCAAGCCCGTCAGTAAGCATAGCGGCAGTGCGAGGTATCGTTTCATCAGAAAGCAGGTGATCTTAGGCTTTGAGCAGTGGATCAGAAGCCTGATCTTAATCGGGTATCAGGGATTCTGCTCTACGACAAAGAAAACCTTCGGTTCGGTGACGAGGGCGGCGGGCAGTGAGAACACCTGAGTGGTGGTCGCTCCTTGAGAGGCGACATTGTCCGCAACGAGCGTTGGAAAACCCTGAAGGTTGGTCCCCGCTTTGATGTCGTAGGTCTCCCCGGGCAACGACAGCCAAGTCATGGTGATTTCGGCACCGGACTTCGAAACCGAGGTGACGCGGAGGTCCGGGACCACCTCGGTGATCTCGAAGCCGTTCACGCCCACCACGCTGAGGGATTCACTGCCGGGCGTCTCGTAGACGCGGTAGGTGAAGACCACCGGGTCGATGCCGTCCGACGAAAAGGGAACCGTCACGGTGGAGGGGAGCACCGAGGGCGGGTTGCCGGCTCCAGGATTGGTGCCGGGCTCCGGCGCGCCGCTCGCCAAGCCGGCGCGGATCGGGTAGT
>Ga0100401_1000719_pt1 | contig 27129 bp, 27 predicted proteins | sample CryGeymeta201525_FD_80421 | JGI IMG/M metagenome (GOLD analysis project Ga0100401, IMG submission 80421) | Groundwater microbial communities from Crystal Geyser aquifers in Utah, USA - Crystal Geyser metaG 2015-25 | ecosystem: Environmental > Aquatic > Deep subsurface > Groundwater | place: USA... | reverse complement strand
TTTTTGTGGTGGGTTTCGCGGGTGCCTTCTCGCTGTCCCCGGAGTCTGCCCCGCCTTTGGCGGCTGCGAGGTTCTCCGGGGTGTTGGACACCAGTGTGCCGTCGGCCTGGCGGATATAGCGGCCGCCGCCAGAGGGAAGTTTGTGGGTCGTGAAAGGATCCTCAGTTGATCGGAGATGGAAAAATCGAGCTGATGCACCACCGCGCCGCCCGCCGTGCTGATTGTGCGCCCCGAGATGAACCGGAACACGCCGATCTCGTCCCCCGGCGCCCACCTCGCAATCGCAGCGATCACCGCGTCGAGCAGCGTGTCGAATGCCGCCAGCGCACGGCGCCCGTCCGGCGTCTGGTCGCGCGCCACCAGCACCACGGCGATCAGGTGTTCGATCATCTGGGTGAAGACACCGGAAGCGGTATCCGACTGCCCGCCCCGCTGCCCTATGGGCACCACGAAGGCGGCAGGGGTGTGCCGGGGCAGCTTCTTCTGGCCGATCATCTCGGCCAGCTGGAGCGCGGGATCGACCCGGCCCGACAGGTCCGGCACCTCGGCCTTCAGGCGCGCCACAGCAGGATCGACCAGCATCAGATGAATCCCTTGAGGTTGTGAACCGTCATCGGCCGTTCACGGTTGGTCATTCGCGCGCGCGATCCACCTGTGGTCGCCACCTCGGCCCCGGCCACCGACAGGCGGATCACGCCGCTGGCGATGTCGCGCAGGGACAGGATGGCATCCTTGTAATCGGCCACGATCTTGTTGTTGGGCGCATAGACGTACAGCTTGTAGATCGCGATGGCCAGGGCCAGATCGGTGATCAACGCCGGGGTTTCGGCCAGCGGCAGGACATAGCGATCCTTCAGATAGCCGTCGATCGCGGCATCGGTATCGGCCAGCGCGCGGTCAACCACACTCGTGTCGATCAGGTCGGTCGCCACCTCGGCACCCCCCGCCACCGCGCTTTCGGCATCGGTGGTCGCCCAGAACGGATGGTCGGGCGGCAGCGCCACGCCGTCCCAGGCCAGGTGGTTCAGGCGCGGGTGGGCGGCACCGCTGTGGCGATAGACCCACCAGCGATATCCGCCCTCGACCAGCTGAGCGTCACGGCCGGCCATGTACGAGGTGCGCATGTTCGTCTTGTAGATGGTGCGCATCCGCCATTCCTCGCCGGCCACGCTGCCCTCGCCGGTCCAGCCGTGCCAGCCGCGCCGTTGCACGATGGCGCGGAAGTCCTTCTTGAAGGCATCGAAGGTCTGACCGTCGGCCGCGGCGCGATCCACCGCCCCGGCCAGGTCGGCCAGAATATGGGCCTTGACCGCCCCGGCCACCATGAAGGCGCGATCGTGGCCGCCATAGGCCGGATCGGCCGAACTGACGGTGGGTTGCAATTCGCCCAGGCGCAGCCGGAAGGCCGCCAGCTGCTCGGCAAAGGCATTCCTGACCGTCGCGGCCAGGTCAGCCACCGGCCTCCTCCGCCAGTTCGGCGCGCCCGCCGAGTTCGGCCGCGAGCGGCGCGCGCGACAGCACCCCGGCCAGGGCCTTGGCGTCGAGTTCGGGATAGTCGTTCAGCAGCATCTCGCGGAACTCGTCGAAGCTCTGCGCCGCCTCGAGCATGGCCTCGATCCCGGTCATCATCCCGGCCATCGCCGGCCATCGCCGGCCGTGCCTCATCGGCCAGACGCCCGGTCAGATCGTCCACCGGGTCACCCCCGGAAAATCGCCCGCTGGGGCCGATCTCGACGCGGGCGATGATGCGGCGGGGTTTCGACCGCGACCGGGCAGCGTAGAAGAAAGTCTTGAACCGGCGCAGCTTTTGGCCGGGCGCCGCAGAGCCGCGACGAACCGGCCTTTGCTGTAGAAGGCGATGATCGGCTGGGGGCCAAGCCCGTCGCAGACCGCATTGAACCGGCGTGTGTCCGGGCTGACGATGCTCAGCCGCGAGTCAGCAAAAGCATCGCCCGCAGCCGTATTCGCCAAAGCCGAGCTCTGCTCGCGCGCGCAAAGTTACAAAGCAAACAAAAGGTTCCGCGCGATCTGGACTTCTTTGTCAGGGCCGCCGTGCGGCCCTGGGGATATTTCGATCGCGGCTCTGAGGCGTCACCAGCCAGGACGTCACCAGGCGCGACAGTAATATGGCGCGACCTCTGCCACCTCGCTGAGGTTGTTGAAGGGGCTTGTATCGCAGCAAAACAAACATCGGAAACTTATGGGTAACTGCACGGTGGGCCGGATGTTTGCGGTGCGACCTCGAAAGCACTCTGTTGCAATCGCGCCGCGACAATCTTGCGATCCGGCGTTTCTTGCCGCCGGGCACGGCTGTCGGCCCGCCGCTGGCAACAGGTGGCGCAGGGTGGCGCTGTCTGGCCGGGGCGCTGTATTTCGAGGCGCGGGGCGAAACGGTAAAGGGCTTCTTTGCCGTCGCCGAAGTGATCTTGAACCGCGTCGACAGTGCCCATTTTCACCCACGCGCTGCGTGCCCGAAGTGACGCTTTGTGTTTGCCCGCACGATCAACTTCGGGATGCATCATTTCCATCGTCAGGGCCAGGCGTTCTGGTCATTGCGCCTGTCCTGGGGTATGGCGCGGCCCAGATGGTTTTGGCCGGGGATTGACATGGTTTGCGATGTGACACAGGCCTTTGGCCATCCGGAATTGCGCGCCAGGGCATCGGCAGCCGATCATTTGGCCGACAGGATTTCCCTGCGCGATCATATCGTAGACGTTGAAATCGGGGCCTTTCAGCAGGAACGCGGCACCACCCAGAGGATCAGTTTCAACCTCGTGGTCGAGGTGGCGCCCCATGACGCCGCGCAGAGCGACGATGTGGACAAGATCCTGTCCTATGACACCCTGACCGAGGCGATCGCCACAGAACTGGCCGCCGAGCGTCTGAACCTGCTGGAAACCCTGGCCGAGCGGATTGCCCAGCGTATCCTGCGCCAGCCCCAGGCGCTGCGGTGTTTCGTGCGGATTGAAAAGCTGGATCGCGGGCCGGGTGCGTTGGGCGTGGAAATCGTTCGCACTCAAACTTTGGCGGATCAAGCATCAACCGAGGTGCCCTTGGCGCAGGTGGTCTATCTGTCGAACGCCGCTTTGTCCTCGCCACATCTGCAAGGCTGGATTGACACGCTTGCCACGCGCCGCCCGCCCAGTGTGCTGTGTGTCGATCTGCCGCAATCCGGGGTGCCGCAGGTGGTTGGCGCATTGGCGCAGCGGCGGATTGATCTTCTGGCAATCGAACAGAACGCATGGGGTCTGGCCAGCCGCGACCGGCGCTGTGTGGTTGTCGGCTCGCGCACCGAACTGGACTGGGCGCTGAAGCATGGGCAAATGACCGTCTGGGCGCCGTCCAAGATCGTGTTGGACACGGTTGACCGCCCGCCTGTCGGGGTCAGCCACGGCCCGGCCCTGGCGGCCTGGTTTGCGGTCCAGATCGGGGCGGTTGCGCTGACGGTCATCGGCGAAACCCCGCCGGTTCAGGCCGGGGTTGCAATTCTGTCACTCAGTGTGTGCGATCCTGACCTTCCCACCCCTTGATCCCTTGCCGGGCGCGTCGGATAGACAGGCGATGAAGGTTTACTTCCGCCCCCTGGTCCAATGTGGCCCCCTGCGCGCCCCGAACGCCGTTTCGTTGGCGGGCGGTGCGATGTGGTTCACCCATGCCGTCCGGCTGGCGCGTGGCGCGGCGGCGGTGGTTGTGGCGGCTGACGATGTGCCGGCTCGGGTGCTGGCACGGCTCACGGCGCCGCGTGCCCCGGTGGCGGGGATGACGCTGGACCGTCCGCGCCTGATGGGCATCCTGAACGTCACCCCTGACAGCTTTTCCGATGGCGGCCTGTTCGATGCGCCCGAGGCGGCGCTGGCCCAGGCGCGGCGGCTGGCCGAAGCAGGCGCCGATATGCTGGACATTGGCGGAGAATCTACCCGCCCCGGGGCCGTCGTGGTGCCAGAGGCCACGGAAATCACCCGGACCGCCCCGGTGATCGCGGCGATCCGGGCGGGGTTTTCCGGCCCGATCTCGATTGACACCCGCAAGGCGGCGGTGGCTCGGGCGGCCTTGGCGGCCGGGGCGGATATGGTGAACGATGTCTCGGCGCTGGGCTTTGATCCGGCCATGGCGGTGTTGGTGGCCACCTCGGGCGCGCCGATTTGCCTGATGCACGCCCAGGGCACGCCCGAGGTGATGCAGCAGGCACCCGCATATGACGATGTTTTGCTGGACGTGTATGATGCATTGGCCGGCCATATCGACCTTGCAATTGCGGCGGGCATCACCCGCGACCGGATCGTGGTTGATCCGGGGATCGGGTTCGGAAAGACGATGCAGCACAATCTGGCCCTGTTGGCGGGGCTGTCGCTGTTTCATGGGTTGGGCTGTGCGCTGCTGCTGGGGGCGTCGCGCAAACGCTTCATCGGCACGTTGACCGGCACCGAAACCGCGCGCGACCGCGCCGCGGGATCGGTGGGGGTGGCCTTGGCGGCCGCAGCGCAGGGCGCACAGATTTTGCGGGTGCATGATATGGCGGACACAAGACAGGCGCTGACCCTTTGGGCGGCGGCAATGAACGGAGATGCGGCATGACGCGCAAATTGTTTGGCACGGATGGTGTTCGTGGCATGGCCAACAGTCACCCGATGACGGCAGAGATGGCGATGCGCCTCGGCGCTGCGGCGGGCCGGTATTTCCGGCAATCCGACAAGGGCGTGCACCGGGTGGTGATCGGCAAGGATACCCGCCTTTCGGGTTATATGTTCGAAAACGCGCTGACCGCCGGGTTCACCAGCACCGGCATGAACGTGTTTCTTCTGGGCCCCGTGCCAACGCCGGCGGTCGGAATGTTGACACCCTCGATGCGTGCCGATGTGGGGGTGATGATTTCGGCAAGTCACAATCCGGCGGCGGACAACGGCATCAAGTTTTTCGGCCCCGACGGTTTCAAACTGTCGGATGAGGCCGAAGCCGAGATCGAGACGTTGGTCGAGGCGGGCGTGAAGCCGGCGCAGGCGGGCAACATCGGGCGGGCGAAACGGATTGATGATGGGCGGTTCCGCTATAACGAGCGGGTCAAGGCGACCTTGCCCCAGGGGATACGGCTGGACGGGATCAAGGTGGTGATCGATTGTGCCAACGGTGCCGCCTACAAGACCGCGCCAGAGGTGCTGTGGGAACTTGGGGCCGAGGTGGTTTCCATTGGGGTGTCCCCGAACGGCCACAATATCAACCAGGGCTGTGGCAGCACGGATGTGCGCGCCGCGGCTGAAACGGTGGTGGCCCACGGCGCCGATGTGGGTATCTGCCTGGACGGCGATGCTGACCGGGTGATGATTCTGGACGAGACAGGGCAAGTGGCCGATGGCGATCAGATCATGGCGCTGTTCGCGGCGCGGTGGGCGCGCCAGGACCGCCTGTTCGGACGCACCCTCGTGGCGACGGTGATGAGCAACCTCGGGTTGGAGCGTTACCTGAAATCCCTGCGGGTCGATTTGCACCGCACCGGGGTGGGCGATCGCTATGTCGTCGAGGCGATGCGCAAGAACGGGTTCAATCTGGGCGGTGAGCAATCCGGCCATATCGTGATGACAGACTATGCGACCACCGGCGACGGTCTGTTGGCGGGGTTGCATTTTCTGGCGGCGATGAAACAGATGGGGCAAAGCGCGTCGCAGCTGCGCCAGGTGTTTGAGCCGGTGCCGCAACTGTTGCAGAACGTGCGCTTTGGCACCGGTCAGCGGCCGCTTGAGGTGGCCAGTGTGCAGGCCGCAATCGCCCAGGCCGAGGCCGATCTGCACGGCAAGGGGCGGCTGTTGATCCGCAAATCGGGCACCGAGCCGTTGATCCGCGTCATGGCGGAGTGCGAGGACCAAGGCCTGTTGGTGCGGGTTGTTGACAGTATTGTGAGCGAAGTGAAAGCAGCGGTATGATTGTTGGATTTGTGCTGTTTTCTGGCTGTTCAATGGGCTGAATCTGCTCTGAAAATCATACTTTTACAAATTTTCGCAAGCTGGCCCACTGGCTGATCGCGAGCCCGCAGAGGATCAGGGCGAGGGCCGCGAAGAACCGCCAGGGCAGAGACTCGGACAGGATCAATGCGCCGAACAACATCGACCACAGCGGCACCTGGTAATTCACCAGCGTCATGAACACCGACCCCGCGCTGCGGATCACGATCACCCGCAGCACCGCCGCCATGGCCGTGGGGATCAGGCCAAGACCGACGATCGCCCAGCCCGCAATGCCCGGCTGCCAAACCGGCACGCCCTCAACGGCCAGCATGATTGGCACCAGCACCACGGCGCCCACCCCGAGGCTGATGGCCGACAGCGCCACCGGATCGACCGGCGGACAGCGCCGCGTCAGGATCGAGGCCACGGCATAGCAGACGGCGGCCAGCAGGCACGCAGCCTGGCCCAGCGATTCGACGGCACCGCGGCCCAGCCCCGACAGGCCCGGCCCCATCAGCACCAGCGCGCCGGCAAAGCCAAGGATCACGCCCAACAGCTTGCGCAGGCTGAGCAATTCGTCTGAAAACACATGGGCCAGCGGCAACACGAACAGCGGCAAAGCGGCCATTGACAGCCCGGCAAAGGCCGACGGCACATGTTGTTGCCCCCAACTGAGCAGGAAAAACGGCGCCGCCGATGACAACAGGCCCAGCGGCACACCCAGCGTCCAGACCCGCATGTCGCGCGGGAATGGACGGCCCAACGCCAGGGTCAGCGCCGTCAGCGCCACGGCGCCCAACGCGGTGCGCGCGGTGGCCACGGTCAGCGGGCCATAGCCGGTCAGCGCCAGTTCGATCACCATGAAGGTGCCGCCCCAGATCACCCCCAAAACGGCGATCGACAGCCAGTTGGCCAAGGTCGGTTCGGCACCCGACGGGGGCTGGCCCGGCTCTGTGCGCAACGATGTGATCTGAAGAGAACGCATGGGTTTTCCCTTTATCGGCCCGCTGGCGGCACGATCAGTAAAAACGGATATAACGCGGCCGTCGCACCGCTTGGCGCCTGACACAACGCAGACAAAAAACCGAGCACCGGGCAGCGCCGGTCGGATGCCACCCGTTCGCTGCGGCGCCCGAAGGCAAAAAGGCACCGCAACACGGCGGTGCCTTCTTTCTTAGGTGCTGAACTTGTTCAATTTTTCGACTTGTCCACCATCTTGCCCGAAGAAATCCACGGCATCATCGCGCGCAGCTTTTCGCCCACTTGTTCGATCTGGTGTTCGTCGTTCAGGCGGCGGGTGGCCTTGAACATCGGCTGGCCCACGGCGTTTTCCTGCATGAAATCGCGCACGAACTTGCCGGTCTGGATGTCGCGCAGCACCTCTTTCATCCGCGCCTTTGTCTCGGCATAGGGCAGAATGCGAGGGCCGGAAACATATTCGCCATATTCGGCGGTGTTGCTGATCGAATAGTTCATGTTGGCGATGCCGCCTTCATAGATGAGGTCAACGATCAGTTTCACTTCGTGCAGACACTCGAAATAGGCCATTTCCGGCTCGTATCCCGCCTCGACCAGGGTTTCAAACCCCATGCGGATCAGCTCGACCAGGCCACCGCACAGCACCGCCTGTTCACCGAACAGATCGGTTTCACATTCCTGGCGGAAGTTGGTTTCGATGATCCCCGACCGCCCGCCGCCGATGGCGCTGCAATAGGACAAACCGATCTCCAGAGCCTTGCCCGACGCATCATTGTGCACCGCGACCAGGCAGGGCACGCCGCCGCCCTTGGCATATTCGCCGCGCACGGTGTGGCCGGGGCCCTTGGGCGCCATCATGATGACATCGACACCCGCCTTGGGTTCGATCAGGCCGAAATGCACGTTCAGACCATGGGCAAAGGCGATGGCGCTGCCGTCCTTCAGATTGTCGTGGACGTATTTCTTGTAGGTGTCGGCCTGCAATTCGTCGGGCATGGTGAACATGATCAGGTCACACCATGCGGCGGCCTCGCTGATCCCCATGACGGTCAGGCCCTGCGCCTCGGCCTTCTGGGCGCTGGGCGAGCCTTCGCGCAGCGCGACGACAAGGTTTTTCGCGCCGGAATCACGCAGGTTCAGGGCGTGGGCGTGGCCTTGGCTGCCATAGCCCAGGATCGCGACCTTCTTGTCCTTGATCAGGTTGATGTCGCAATCGCGATCATAATAAACGCGCATATCATGTCTCCCTTGGATGATTTTCGGCGGACCATAGGGGGAAGGCCCCACCTTGGCGAGGGGGTGTATTCGGGAAATTTGCCGTGATATGATGTAATTCATGCTTCGATTTCCAGTTTTACAGAATATTCATGCTTGACGATATTGACCGCCGCCTGTTGCGTCACCTGATGGCCGATCCGGCGATGGCCACATCGGCGCTGGCCAATCGCGCCGGGGTCAGCCCGGCTGTGGCGGCGCGGCGGCTGGACCGGTTGCGCGACAGCGGCGCGTTGCGGGGCATTCGCGCCGCTATTGATTGGGCTGCCTTGGGGTATCAGGTCGAGGTGTCGCTGCGGTTCACGTTGGACAAGACGGTTGCGACGGCGTTCGACGATTTTCTTGCAGCGGCCCGCGCTGTGCCTGAGGTGCTGGAAATCCAGACATTTCTGGGCCGCGTCGATGTGCGTCTGTCCATCGTGGCGCGGGACATGGCCCATTACCAACAGATATATCGACAAAAAATCCTGGCGTTGCCGCATATTGCCGACATCGAATCGCTGATGGAACTGGCGCGGATCAAGACCGCAGGCCAGTTGCCGATATGACGCTGGATGCGACTGATCGGGCATTGTTGCGCCTTCTCGAGGCGGATGCGACGCAACCGGCCAGCACCCTGGGCCGCGCCCTGGGGTTGAGCCAGCCGGCAACCTGGCGGCGGATTCAGCGGCTGGAACGGGCGGGGGTGCTGTGCGGGCGCTGGCTTGACCTGGATCTGGAAAAGCTGGGTTTTGGCGTCACGGTGTTTCTCGGGGTGAAGCTGGCCACCAAGGGCCGCGTCAGCCTTGAGGATTTCGAGCGCGCGGTGATCGCGATACCCGAGGTACAGACAGTCAGCCATGTTCTGGGCCTGTACGATTACCGCCTGCGGGTCGTGGCCCGCGATCTGGCTGATTTCGAGCGGGTGCTGCGCCGCCGCATCATGACGTTGCCCGGTGTCGGCAATGTCGAGGCGAACGTCCTGCTGAGCGAGGAGCGCCGTCCGGGGCCGATCTGCTGATCGGGTTTCCGATGCGCGCCGTGCGGGGATGCCACGGGTGGGGCAGGGTGGCAGATAGGCTTTGCAACCATGTCACGTCCGGCTTAACCATGCGAAAAGCTTTGGAGTTATGCCGATGACCGCCCTTTTGCCCGATGTCGATCCCGATGGCCTGATGGAATTTTCGGTGGTGTTCACCGACCGTTCGCTCAACCATATGAGCGGCCAGTTCCAAGGCGTGATGCGTGACATCTCTGCCCTGCTGAAACAGGTGTACAATGCCGATGCCGTTGCCCTGGTGCCCGGCGGCGGCACCTACGCGATGGAAGCCGTGGCGCGGCAGCTGGCCACAGATGCCCGTGTCATGGTGATCCGCAACGGCTGGTTCTCGTATCGCTGGAGCCAGATCTTCGAGGCGGGGGTGACACCCGCCGAGGAAACCGTGATGATGGCCCGGCGCACCGGCAACGCGCCCGATGCGCCCTTTGCCCCGGCACCGATTGATGAGGTCGTGGCGAAGATCGCCGAAATCCGCCCCGAAGTGGTGTTCGCCCCGCATGTGGAAACCAGCGCCGGGATGATCCTGCCCGACGATTACCTGCGCGCCGTGGCCGACGCCGTGCATGATGTCGGCGGATTGTTTGTGCTGGATTGCATCGCCTCGGGCTGTGCCTGGGTGGATATGAAGGCAACAGGCGTCGATGTTCTGATCTCGGCGCCGCAGAAGGGCTGGTCGGCGTCGCCGTCTGCGGGCTGCGTCATGTTGTCGGCGGCTGCGGTCGAACGGGTCAAGGCGCGCAAATCCACATCCTTCGCGGTGGATCTGGGCAAATGGTTGCAGATCATGGAGGCGTATGAAAACGGCGGTCACGCCTATCATGCCACCATGCCCACCGATGCGCTGAAAGGGTTCCGCGACGCGATGCTGGAAACCCGCGATCTGGGCTTTGCGACATTGGCCGAGGCGCAGTGGCAGCAAGGGCGCGCCGTGCGCGCCGCTCTTGCGCGGCATGGGCTGAAATCGGTGGCGGCGGACGGGTTTGGCGCGCCGGGTGTCGTCGTGGCCTATACCGACCGCGACGATGTGCAGAACGGCAAGGCCTTTGCCGCGCTGGGCCTGCAAATCGCCGCCGGGGTGCCGTTGCAGGTGGGTGAGGGGCCGGATTACAAATCATTCCGCATCGGCCTGTTCGGCATTGATAAGTTGCGCGATGTGCCGGCCAGTGTGGCGCGGCTGGAAAAAGCGCTGGATCAGGTGTTTGCCGCCTGATTCGGGGCCTGATTCGGGGCATGACGTTTGCCGAGGCCGGCGCGCATTACGCCGCGCCGCAGTGGTGCAATGTCATAGACCTTGCGCAGGCCGGCCAGACGCAGGGCCTGCACGGCGGGTGTGTCGGACTGGCACACCCTGTTGAACAGGTCGATCACCGCAGCCCGCGCCGCCACATCCCGCGTGCGGGCGTTTGCATAGCGGTTCAGCCCGTCGGGCGCGCCCGGATCATGGCTGAGACTGTCCAAGAGCGCCGCCACGTCCTGCAACGACGTGTTCAGCCCCTGCGCCCCGATCGGCGGCAAGACATGCGCCGCCTCGGCAATCAGCGCCACGCGCCGCGCGGTCAACGCCTCGGCCGTCTGGGTAATGACAGGCCACAGGCGCCGCGGGCTGATCGGGCGCATGTCGCCCAGCACAGCGCAGGCGCGCAGCGTCATCTCGTTCCCCAGGGCGGCATCGTCCAGCGCCATCAGGTCCTGCGCCCGGGGCCCGTCATTCATCCAGACGATCGCCGAGGCGGGCGCGCCGTTGTGGTCGGGCAGGGGCACCGTGGTAAAGGCACCGCCGGAGTTGTAGATTTCGGTCGAAACATCGCCGTGGGGCAGGGTGTGGCGGGCCACAAAGGCCATCGCCTTTTGCCCGTAACGTCGGGTGTTCATGGCAATACCGGCCGCGCGCGCCACGGGCGAGCTGCGCCCATCGGCCCCCACCACCAGACGCGCCGTCAGCCGTTTGCCATCGGTCAGCCGCACGCGCACAATGTCGTCACGTTGCAGCATGTCGGCAAAGCCCACCTGGTGGCGCAAGGTGACCCCCGGCATCGCGGCCAAATGGCGCGACAGCAAACCATGGGTGTGCCAGTTCAGCAGGTTCCAACCGAACACCGTCTCGCCCAGATCATCCGGGGTGAACAGGCGGCGGTCCCGTTCGACCGGTGGCCAACCAGAGGTGTCGATCACCTGCAAGGCGGCCAGAGGCGTTGCCGCCTCGGCCAGCAGAGACCAGAGGCCCAGCCGCTCGAACAGCGCCCGCGCCGGTTGCAGATAAGCAGTCGAGCGCAGATCAGACCCCTGGGTTTCGGCTGATGTTGCGGGCGGCGCCGGATCGACGATGGTCACCCGGTGGCCCAGCCCGGCCAGACCGGCCGCCGCGACCAGACCAGCAATGCCCGCGCCGGAAATCAGAATATCGGTATCATGTTCCATGCACCATATCTGATCCGGCCGGTCGCCTCTGACAAGGGTCAGGCGACAAGGTGCGACAGAAAGCCGGACAGATCGTCGGTGTGGTGGTGAATGTGATCGCCGACGCCCCTGTCGGGCGCCACATGGATGGTCGCCAGACCCATGGCGTGCGGCTCCACGAGATTGCGCGCATCATCCTCGAACATCGCAGCGGTGGTGGCGGTCAGCCCGTCAAGGGCGAACACGGTATGAAACGCTGCGCGTTCGGGCTTTGGCAGGAAATTGGCGTGTTCCACGCCATAGACCGCATCGAACAGCCCCGACAGGCCCCGCGCGGCCAGCACCCGTTCAGCATAAGGCGCGTGGCCGTTGGTATAGACAATACGCCGGCCGGGCAAGGCGCGGATATGGGCCGCCAAGGTGGGATCGGGCGTCAGACGGTCCATCGGGATGTCGTGCACATGGGTGAGATACGGCCCCGGATCAACGCCATGTTCGCGCATCAGCCCGGCCAACGTCGTGCCATAGCGCCGCCAATAGTCTTTTCGCAGGTGGTTTGCGTCGGCCTGACTGATTTTCAAGGCCGTCATCATCCAACCGACCATCCGGAATTCGATCAGATCGAAAAGGCGGGCATCGGGCGGATAAAGGGTGTGATCGAGATCGAACACCCATGTTTTGACATGGGACAGAGCGGTGCGAGGCATAGCAATTGCATAACCGGTGGCGCGGGGCGGAGCAAGGGCGTGGCGATCACTGCTTGATCCTGTGGCGCGGACACGGCTAGGGTCGGGACGAGCAGGCAAAGAGGCAGGTATGACAGAACACCGCAGCGGGCAAAGAGATGCCTATCAGCTGATCCTCGACGCCATCGACATCGGCACCTATCGCCCGGGCGACCGTCTTGTGGAAAGCGAGCTGGCCGAGAGGTTTGGCGTGTCGCGCACCCCGATCCGCGAGGCATTGCAACGGCTTGAAACCCAAAGCATGTTAAAACGCGATGGCCGCTCGCTGATCGTGGCATCGTTGGATCACAACCAGTTGGCCGAGCTTTACGTCGTGCGCACCGAGCTTGAGGGCTTGGCAGCCCGCCTTGCCGCACGTCACGCCACCGAAGAAGAGGTGCGCGTGCTGCGCGCCATGGTCGAAGAAGACCGCGCGCTGTTGAACGACCCTGACGCATTGTCGCGGGCAAACCGACGGTTTCACAAACAGATCCACCTTGCCTCGCACAACCGCTATCTTGTGCAGCAGCTGGATCTGGTGCACCGGTTCATGGCGCTGCTGGCCACGACATCGCTGGCGGTTGAGGGGCGCGGATCAGTGGCATTGGCCGAACATGAAACCATCGTTGCGGCGATTGAGGCGGGCGATGGCGATGCCGCCTATCGGGCGCTGAAAACCCATATTTCCCAGGCATTCGAGACGCGGCTGAAGGCGGTATCAGGCGCCGTGCGCTCTGATCTGCGCTAAGACGGGGCGTCGCGCCCCGTTTGTGGTGAACTCCAAGTCGGTCGTCGGCTCGGGAGAATGGCCGTGGCTGGTCTTGTCCCAGAAGAACGGTCGCGTCACGATTTCAAACGCGGCCTTCAAGGCAGCCGCAGTGGCCAAGGCGTGATAAAGCGACAACGTGGGCACCCAGACCAACAAACCGCGATCGCCGCGTGCCCAGACCCCCATCGCCCAAACCGCCCAGTGAACCATCGTCGCCCCCGCCATTCCGGCGGCCAGAACCGTACCCGCCGCACCGTCCAGAACCGGCGCCCACGGGTGCGCAAGCCCCACCAGCATGATTGCAAAGGCCCAGAGCAATGGCGCGGTCAGCACCCCCAGGAGGCTTCCCAGGAACAAGACCTGCATCCCCCAAAACCGCCGCGGCCCCAGATCGCGCCACAGTGCCGCAGGATCGCGCATATGCACGAAATAGGTCATCGCATAGCCTTTGATCCAGCGTGAGCGTTGCCGCACCCAAGGCCAGGCGCGGCAATTCGCCTCTTCCTGAGTGTCGCTGTTCAGCAGATCGGTGCGAAAGCCGCGCCGTGCCAAGCGCAGCCCCAAATCGGCATCTTCGGTCACGTTGTGCGCATCCCATCCCCCCAGCGCAATCAGGGCGGATTTGCGGAAGAACAACGTCGTTCCCCCCAGTGGCAGTGCCAGCCCCAGCCGCGCCATGCCCGGCAACATGACGCGAAACCAGGTGGCATATTCCACAGTGAAACAGCGCGACAGCCAATTGGTGTGGGGATTATAGTAATCCAGCCGCCCTTGCAGGCAGGCCACCTGGGGCACCGAATGCGTGAATTGCCGCACGACAGCTGCAATCTGGCCGGGATCGGGGGCATCTTCGGCATCATAGACCCCGACGATGCTGCCGCGGCAAAAATCAAGGGCAAAGTTCAGCGCCCGGGGTTTTGTCTGAACCCCGCCGCGCGGGACGGTGAGAATGCGCATGGTGGCGGGCAGGTCACAGGCCGCCAGCGTGGCGCGCGTAACGGCATCGTCTTCTTCGACGACAAGCAGGATTTCAATCTGTTCCACTGGATAGTCAATCCGCGCCAGGCGACGCACCAGATGTTGGGCGATCTGCCTTTCCTTTAACAGCGGCACAAGCAGCGATACCGGCACCGGTCGCAGAGGCGGTGGTGATACTGTGGGTCGGGTCCGGCGCCGATCATGCAACCAAAGCGCGCCCATCAACCCGACAAAGACGGTGTTCACCGTCAACACACCCAAGGCCAGCAAGGTCAGCGCCGAAAAGGCCCAGATCGGCGCGGCCGACAGCGCCAAGGCGAGGGCGCACAGCATGGCAATTCCACCCCGCGTCAGCCATTGCGCCCCCAGACTGCGACAGCTTTCCCGCTTGGGGCTGCGGCTGGCTGCGGCGAGGGCAAGGTGGCGTTTGCGACTGCCATTCAGAACCAGGTGCAAATCGGCCCGGCGACACAACACCATCGACAACCGCCCGAGGTGTTGTTCCATGAACGGTGCAATCAGATGAAACCGCTGCGGTTCGCATGTGGCGATAACGGTCAGCGCCCCGGCCCGTGCCAGGGGAAAAACCCCGTGGGCCGCACAAAAGCCTGCACCCAGACGGTCTATCAGACGCATATCGGGCTGGACGCGGGTCAAGTCCACCCGGGTCGTCCCGAACTGCACGGCGAGCGCGTCGAACAGAGCCTCTTCGGATATAGCGCCTTGAGCGCAGAGGATTTCCCCAAGCGCTGCACCTGTAAAAGCCTGCTGTGTCAGCGCCCCTGACAAGGCGGCAGATGTAATCTGCCCCGCGCCCAACAGCAACGCGCCCAGCCGGCCAGACCTTTGCGTCGCACTCGTAGCCGGCGCCCTCTGGGCGATGCGCAGCGATTGATTTCCCATGGGCCGCACCGTTCAGGAACATGTCCTGACCGTTTTGGCGGAAAAGTGTTAAGCGCAGGTTAAGCCGGCCTCAGGCGGCGGCATCCATGGCCCGGGCAAAGCGTTCAAACAGATAGTAACTGTCCTGCGGGCCGGGACTGGCCTCGGGGTGGTATTGAACCGACCAGACAGGGCGATCGGTCATACGGATACCGCAGTTTGACCCGTCAAACAGTGATATGTGGGTTTCCTTGACGCCCATCGGCAAGGTCTGACTGTCGACTGTAAAGCCGTGGTTCATCGAGGTGATTTCCACCTTTCCTGTCTCCACGTCCTTTACCGGATGGTTTGCGCCGTGATGACCGTGATTCATCTTGACCGTCCGCGCCCCAAGGGCCAGGGCCAACATCTGGTGGCCAAGGCAAATTCCGAACACTGGAATGTTCGACCGTGCCAGCACGTCGCGGATCATCGGGACGGCATATTCGCCCGTCGCCGCCGGATCTCCCGGCCCGTTCGACAGGAACAACCCCGCTGGCCCTTGGGCCAACACATCCTCGGCGGTGGCACTGGCCGGAAGAACTGTCACATCACAGCCGGCACTGGCCAGACAACGCAGGATATTCCGTTTGGCACCATAATCTATGGCAACCACCCTGTGCCCCGGCGTGTCGCGCCGCACATAACCGTCGGGCCAGGCCCAGCGCATCTGGTCCCAGCGATAGGACTGGGCACAGGTGACCTCGCGCGCCAGGTCCACCCCCACGAGGCCCTTGAAGGCCCGGGCCGTGGCGACCAGCGCTTCGACGTCAAAAATGCCATCGGGGTTATGAGCCAGGGCGACATGCGGCGCGCCCTGTTGGCGAATGGCACGGGTCAGGCGGCGGGTGTCGACCCCCCCCATGGCAATGCGGCCGTTGCGCACCAGCCAGTCATTCAACGTGGCCGCGCTGCGCCAGTTGCTGGGCGTGGTCGGATCCCATTTCACGATCATGCCGGCCGCCACCGGCTGGTCGGTTTCGTCGTCTTCGGGGTTTGTCCCGGTATTGCCGATATGCGGAAAGGTAAAGGTGACGATTTGCCCGGCGTAGGATGGATCGGTCATGATCTCCTGATAGCCGGTCATCGCGGTGTTGAAGCACAACTCGGCGACAGTCTGACCTGTGGCACCAAAACCATGCCCAAAAAACAGGGTTCCATCAGCCAGCGCCAGGCAGGCAGTGGGGCGGGTTTGGCTGGGCGAAAAGGGCATCGGGTGTTCCTTGGGAGGGGGTGGTTAAACCTCTGGCAACCTAATGGCCCCTACAACAGTGGTCAAGGGCCGCTAAGGAAATGATAAATCGTTTCATTTCAGAAGGTTGGCGTTGATGGATGCGGTTGCAGGCGATCCCGCTTTGAAGTATCCTCTGGTCTTTGATCACAGCATCGGACAGGCATAGATGGATCTTCGAACCCGCATCGGCGACGCCCTGAAATCCGCCATGAAAAGCAAACAGGCCGAGCGTTTGACGACCTTGCGTCTGATCAACGCCGCCATCAAAGACCGCGATATTGCGCTGCGTGGCGAAGGCGGCGGCGAGGATGCGCGTGTGGGCGACACTGAAGTACTTGGGATTCTTGGCAAGATGGTAAAGCAGCGCCAGGAAAGCGCGCGCGCCTATGAGGAAGGCGGACGCCTCGAACTGGCCGAGCAGGAATTGCGCGAGATCACCGTAATCGAGGATTTTCTGCCGCGTCAGTTGTCCGAGGCCGAGGTCGATGCTGCGTTGGAGGCCGCCATCGTTGAAACCGGGGCCGAGTCTATTCGGGATATGGGCCGGGTCATGGCGGTTCTGAAAGGCAAGTACACCGGCCAGATGGATTTCGGTGTCGTCGGTGGGCGGCTGAAGGCACGGCTAGGCTGATAACCCACCTTTCGCAGCGGTCCGGTTCAGACTGCCGCGGAACCGTTTTGCAAAAGCGGGCGGTATGCATTGCGATAAATGTCGTGTTCTTTCAATGGGGCAGGCGGTTCAGCAAGCGGTGCAAATCCGCGTGCAGCGTTTTGCGTTCGTCGGGGGACAGGAAGGCGCCCAATTCCACCACGCGCCCCGCCCCCGAAAGCGTGACATAGTTGTCGACCGGCCCGCCCTTTGCGGTAAGCGAGACACGCACCCAGAACGGATTGGCGGCCCAGCGTTGCACAGGCCCATGCGCATTTGTCCGCACGATTTCAATCCGATCGCTCCACAGCATCAGATCTTCGCGCAGCGCGCCGGTGGCATAGCTGCGTTCGAGGAAGAACCACAGCAGCCAGACCGCGCCCATTGTGAAGGGCAGCAGCCCCCACAGCACCGGCGATCCGAGCAGCGGAATCACCGGAATCAGGATCATCACGAAGGCAAAGCCGATCACGCCTGCCATTCCCTTGCGCGGCAGGGATCGGTGCGGCCACAACACCGCATGGGCCAGGGTCGGGGCATCCGGCCCATGTAAAAAGGCCCCGGCATCAACCGGGGCCCCCTGCGGATCACATTCCCATGTCAGGGGCATGGTGCTTGGCCCTAATGCGCGTGGCGCTTGTCCCAATCGCTCTGTTTGGGAAGGGTTTCAAACGTATGCTCGGGCGGCGGGCTGGGCAGGGTCCATTCCAGCGTATCGGCATATTCGTTCCAGGGATTGGCCCCAACCGTGCGCGGCTTTGCCAGCATCACCCAGAAAATCGCCACGATGAAGAAGACGAACGAGGCAAAGGACAAAAATGCGCCCCAGCTCGAAACGTAATTCCACAGCGCGAAGGCGTCGGGATAGTCGATGTAACGGCGCGGCATACCCTGACGGCCAAGAAAGTGCTGGGGGAAGAAAGTCAGGTTTGTGCCGATGAAGAACGCCCAGAAATGTATCCGGCCGATCCATTCGGGAATCATCTTGCCCGACATCTTCGGGAAATAGAAATAGATTCCCGCAAAGATCGCAAACACGGCCCCAAGACTCATCACATAGTGGAAGTGCGCGATGACATAGTAGGTGTCGTGATAGGCCCGGTCGATCCCGGCCTGCGACAGAACGATGCCGGTGACCCCGCCCAGTGTGAACACGAACAGGAAGCCGAACGCCCACAGCATGGGCACCTTGAACTCAACCGAGCCGCCCCACATCGTGGCGATCCAGCTGAAGATCTTGATGCCGGTCGGAACCGCGATCACCATCGTCGCCATCATGAAATAGCTCTGTTGCGTCAGCGAAAGACCGACAGTGTACATGTGGTGCGCCCACACGACGAAGCCCAGCGCGCCAATGGCAATCATCGCCCAGACCATCGGCAGATAGCCAAAGATCGGTTTGCGCGAAAAGGTTGCAATGACGTGGCTGATGATGCCGAACCCCGGCAGGATCACGATGTAAACTTCCGGGTGCCCGAAGAACCAGAGGATATGCTGGTACAGCACCGGATCGCCGCCGCCTGCGGGATCAAAGAACGTGGTGCCGAAATTTCGATCGGTCAGCAACATCGTGATGGCACCTGCGAGAACCGGCAAAGACAGCAGGATCAGCCAGGAGGTGACGAAGATCGACCACGAGAACAGTGGCACCTTGAACAGGGTCATCCCCGGCGCACGCATGTTCAGGAAGGTCGTGATCATGTTGATCGCGCCAAGAATCGAACTGGCACCCGAAACGTGGACAGCGAAAATCGCCAGATCCATTGAAAAGCCGCCCTCGTTGGTGGACAGCGGCGGGTAGAGCACCCAGCCAACGCCCGACCCGGCCTGGTCATTTCCCCCTGGCGCCAGAACCGATGCCACGGCCAACGATGTGCCCGCAACATACAGCCAGAACGACAGGTTGTTGAGGCGCGGAAACGCCATGTCGGGCGCGCCGATCTGAAGCGGCATGAAATAGTTGCCAAACCCACCGAAAAGCGCCGGAATCACCACAAAAAACATCATCAGGATGCCGTGGCCGGTGATCAGCACGTTCCAGAGATGGCCGTTGGGGGTGCATTCGCCAACCGCCGCCGCAGTCAGACGGGCGCCCTCCATGCACATGTACTGCACGCCCGGCTCCATGAGCTCCATCCGCATGTAGACCGTGAAGGCGACCGAAATGAAGCCGGTGAAGCCGGCCACGAAAAGGTAAAGGATACCGATATCTTTATGGTTCGTGGACATAAACCAGCGGGTAAAGAACCCCCGCGTGTCGTGTCCATCGTGGCCATGAACGGCTGCATCCGCCATGTGGTGTCTCCTGGTTCCCGAAATTGGCTGTCTCCGCCCGATCTTCTGGCCAGAGCATTGTCACTGTTGTAATGCCATTCCGGGGGCAGGGGCAATGTTGCGTTCCGCCGCAGGACCGGAAAAAGTGATCGCTGCATCCAGTCGCCTGCTTGTGACGTCTCAGATCGAATGGCGCAGACACTGTGACACCGTTCAGGTGAAGGTGAGCGAGGCGGCGGCCATTCCCAGCGCAATCGCTGTCAGGACGATGGGCATAACATATATGGCAGACCCCCTGGTCAGAATTGACGGGGCAAATATACCATGAAATCCTACCAATTCGTTTCGCGCCGCTTCAGTCAGGAAAACCCGACCTTTTGCTCAGCCGCCAAACACCGTTGCAAAGCTGCGCCGCAGCGCAACATCCACATCGTCCAACGTTACGGGCAGCCCCAGATCGACCAGACTGGTCACCCCGTGATCACGGATGCCGCAGGGCACGATACCGTCGAAATGGCTGAGGTCGGGTTCAACGTTGATCGAAAGCCCGTGATAGGACACCCAGCGGCGCAGACGGATGCCGATGGCCGCCACCTTGTCCTCGCGCAGCGCACCATCGGGGCCGCGCGGCTTGTCCGGCCGTTCGACCCAGACCCCGACGCGTCCTTCGCGCACCAGGCCGGTCACGTTGAATTCCGCCAAGGCGGCGATTGCCCAGGATTCCATGTCATGCACGAAGCGACGCACATCTCGCCCCCGTGCGGCAACGTCAAGCATTACATAGGCCACGCGCTGCCCCGGCCCGTGATAAGTGTACTGCCCGCCGCGCCGCGCCTCATGGACAGGAAATCGGTCGGGCAGGATCAGATCTTCTGCCCGCGCACTGGTACCGGCGGTGTACAGTGGTGGATGTTCCAACAGCCAGATTGTTTCAGCGTGCGTGCCGGCGCGGATGCCGGTGGCGATTTCCTCCATCCGGGCCAGTGCCGGGGCATAGGGCGTAAGGCCGGGGGTGATGATCCAGTCGGGCATGGTCGTTCGCGTTCGGGGTAGGTGCTTACCATCGGTCTTGTGACGGCAAATGTCGGCCAAGACCAGACATATCGTCCGATCGCCCACGCGGTGACGACCGCTTTTGTCGATGAGACACACGCCCAAGGTTGAGAAACCGGACGTGCCCGTACATATACGATGGTAACCGTCCGGTCTGACAGCCCTGTCGGCGCTGAAGCTGCGGCTGACAGTCTCCACCATCGGTAATGGGATGGTTGCCGTCCTCGCCAGACGGCATCGCAATGTGCCAAGATGATGGTTTAATTGTCCATCCGGGATCATTTTGAATTTTCGACATCCCTTGTGAAACCTTGATCCAGGCCTGGACTTGTGAGGAATGACGGATGTGGACGGACGCGAACCGCGGTGGGTATGAGGGCACGGAGGGGGGCGGCACGCTGTTGTGCACGATCGGCATGGTGCGGGCCAAGGCCAGGATCGGGATGAAAAACCTCGCACATAACATGGGCAGCCTCGTCCAGTTGCGCCGCATCAACCCTTTGCCCAGCGTAATCCCCGGGCAAACCAGGAAGCAGATCAGGCCGCAAGGCCGGAAAACCGGGCGTGACAGACACCGCGCCCTGACCGTCCCGGGGCACTGGGCCACCAAACGACGGCCCTCCTCCCGCGTCACACCACACCCACCGCTGCGCGGCAACAAAAATTGATCAAAATCGAGATGCCTACATTTTTCGCTTCCTTACCAGGTGCTGCTGCTGGTCTTCTCGGTCTGGTGCCAACTCTCGGGGCATTTCCGGCAATGCTACACCCCATATAACACTTGGGTTTTGGGCTGCCTTGCGGGGATAAGTTGAGATAATGCGGTTGTACGCGGACAAACTGAGATGAATTTTCTTGCTGCCCAGGCTTGTGATGCGAGTGTGTATCGCGTCCCGACACGGCTGATGACATAAATCCTGATATCTGTGCCCCTTTGCTGAGGCTGATGGCCCATGGCATTCGGCGGCGGATTGGAAACGAGAGGCGACCTCCATGGAAATCGAACAGACATCACTGCCTGGCGTCATCATTCTGACCCCGCGTCGCTTTGGAGATAATCGTGGGTTCTTTTCCGAAAGCTGGAACCGACAGCGGATGGTGTGCGCCGGGATCGATATTGATTTCGTGCAGGACAATCATTCAGTGTCGCGCGAGGTTGGCACCCTGCGGGGGCTGCATTTCCAGACGCCGCCACATGCGCAGGCCAAGCTGGTGCGCTGCGGGCGGGGGGCGCTTTATGACGTAGCCGTCGACATCCGGCATGGCAGCCCGACTTTCGGGCAATGGGTGGGTGTCGAGCTGAGTTTTGACAATGGCAAACAGGTGCTGATCCCTGAGGGGTTTCTGCACGGGTTTGTCACGCGCGCGCCGGATACCGAAATTGTCTACAAATGTTCGGATTATTACGCACCTGATTGCGATGCAGCGGTGCGGTTCGACGATCCTGAAATCGGGATTGATTGGGGTCTGTCTGGCGCCCCCGTTTTGTCAGACAAGGATGCTGCCGCACCACGACTGGCGGACCTGCCAGAATATTTTATGTAGAAGGGTTAAGCTGATGAAGCTTTTGATCACCGGCGGTTGCGGTTTTATTGGATCGGCGGTGGTTCGGTTGGCCACCGCGCGCGGACACGCGGTCGTCAATCTTGACGCACTGACCTACGCCGCTTGTGTCGACAACGTGGCCGAAGCCGCCAAAGGCCCGAATTACAGCTTTGAACATGCCGATATCCGTGACCGTGCGGCGCTGGACCGGATCTTTACCGCGCACCGGCCTGATGCGGTGATGCATCTGGCCGCCGAGAGCCATGTCGACCGGTCCATCGACGGGCCCGGCACCTTCATCGAGACCAATATCACTGGCACCTACCAAATGCTGGAGGCCGCGCGCGCCTTTTGGGTGGCGCAGGGCAAACCGGATGCGTTTCGGTTCCACCATATCTCAACCGATGAGGTGTTCGGATCATTAGGCGCGACCGGCAAGTTCACGGAAGACACGCCCTATGATCCACGCAGTCCCTATTCGGCGTCAAAGGCCGCCAGCGACCATCTGGTGCGCGCCTGGGGCGAGACTTACGGCCTGCCGATTGTGTTGAGCAATTGTTCCAACAATTACGGCCCGTTCCATTTCCCAGAAAAGCTGGTGCCGGTGACCATCCTGAACGCCCTCGCCGGTAAACCGCTGCCGATTTACGGTGACGGATCGAACGTGCGCGACTGGCTTTACGTTGAAGACCACGCCGATGCCTTGCTGTTGGTGCTGGAAAAAGGCCTGCTTGGCCGCAGCTATAACATCGGTGGCGAGAACGAGTGTAGCAACCTCGATCTTGTGCGCATGATCTGCGCCATTCTCGATGAAAAATGTCCGCGTGCGGACGGCTCTTATGCCGATCTTATCACCTTCGTCACCGACCGACCCGGCCATGACGCGCGCTATGCGATTGATCCAGCCCGTATCCATGACGAATTGGGCTGGCAGCCCTCAGTGACAATGGAGCAGGGACTGAAGCGCACTGTCGAATGGTTTCTCGCCAACGAACCCTGGTGGCGCGCGCTACAAGACCGTGCAGGCGTTGGTCAGCGGCTGGGTGTAATGGCATGAGACTGCTTGTCTTTGGGCAAAGCGGTCAGGTGGCCACCGAACTGGCCCGCCGCGCGCCCGCGGCGGTGTTTCTGAGCCGTGACAGAACCGATTTGGCCGACCCCGACGCCTGCGCAACCGCGATCCGCGCCCATGCCCCCGACGCCGTGATCAATGCCGCCGCCTACACGGCCGTTGACCGTGCCGAGGAAGACGATGCGCTGGCCATGCGTATCAACGCCAAGGCTCCAGCTGTCATGGCGCGCGAATGCGCCTCACTTGGCATCCCGCTTGTGCATATCTCGACTGACTATGTGTTCGACGGCAGCGGGACAGCCCCATGGCACCCCGACGACACCCCCGCCCCGCAAAACGCCTATGGCCGGTCCAAGCTGGACGGAGAGCGCGCCATCGTGCAGGTGGGCGGCCGGCACGCCATCTTGCGCACCTCTTGGGTGTTCTCGGCCCACGGGGCAAATTTCCTGCGCACCATGCTGCGCCTGTCGGAAACGCATGACGCGCTGAGCATCGTTGATGACCAGATCGGCGGACCGACGCCCGCGGCAGATATTGCCGCTGCCTGCTTGGCAATCGCCCAGCAGTTGCGCACAGACCCCGGCAAATCTGGAACTTACCACTATTCCGGCACACCTGATGTAAGCTGGAAAGGCTTTGCTGAGGCGATCTTCGCCCTCACGGAACGCAACGTGGCGATCAGTGGCATCGGCACCGCCGACTATCCTGCCGCGGCGCAGAGACCGCTCAATTCGCGGCTTGATTGCATGACCACAGAAACGGTTTTCGCCTTGCCACGCCCTGACTGGCGCGTTGGGTTGCGTGACGTATTGACAGAACTTGGAGAGATTTCAGCATGACAAATCGCAAGGGCATCATTCTTGCCGGTGGCTCTGGCACGCGGCTTTATCCCGTCACCATTGGCGTGTCGAAACAGCTGCTTCCGATTTACGACAAGCCTATGGTCTATTACCCGCTTTCGGTGCTGATGCTGGCCGGGATCCGCGAGATCGCCGTGATAACCACGCCAGAGGACAGCGACCAATTCCGCCGCGTGCTGGGCGATGGAAGCCAATGGGGTATTGCGCTTACCTACATCACCCAAACCAACCCGGATGGACTCGCGCAGGCATACACCTTGTCTGAGGGCTTCCTCGATGGCGCGCCCTCGCTCATGGTGCTTGGTGACAACATCTTCTTCGGCCACGGCTTGCCCGAAATGCTGACCCGCGCAACGAAGCGCGACGCGGGCGGGACGGTTTTCGGTTATCGCGTGGCCGACCCGGAACGCTATGGCGTGGTCGATTTCGATGCGGACGGCACCGTTCGTGGCATCATCGAGAAACCAGAACACCCGCCGTCGCATTACGCGGTGACCGGGCTCTACTGCCTCGACGGCACGGCTTCGGAAAAAGCGGCGCGGGTCAAACCATCCGCCCGCGGTGAGTTGGAAATCACGACCTTGCTGGAAATGTACCTCGAAGAGGGCACGCTGACGGTTGAGACCATGGGCCGTGGCTATGCCTGGCTCGACACCGGCACCCATGCCAGCCTGCTGGACGCGGGTAACTTCGTGCGTACATTGCAATCTCGCCAGGGCCTGCAAACCGGCAGCCCGGACGAGATCGCCTTTGCCAAGGGCTGGATTGATGCCAGGGCACTCGCCGAACGCGCCGTGCGCTTCGCCAAGAACGATTACGGCGCCTATCTCGAAACCCTCATCAACTGATGAGTGATCACCTTGAACGTGCCGCAAGAACATATCGCAAACAGTCCGCTACAGACCCGCGCCCGGTCGCGGTATTTGTCAAAGGAGTTGTCCACTGTTTTCATGCGGCGTCTCTGATTTCAGGGGCGCTGGTTTCGTTTTCGGGGTTCAGCCAGATTGGGCCGGCGGCTCGCCAGTTGCGGGTTTTGCCTGACCAGCGTTCAGGCTGTTGCTCTCGCCATCTTCAATCGATTCAAGCAGTTCAGGGTTCGGTGTGATGTCTAGGGTCAGGACCCATTGATCTTCTTGAGGTCACCTCGGTTGCGTGATTCAAGCTCCCGAACTGACGGGGGTGACGATGAGCAATCTTTTCTGGCTGATGGACGCACAGATGGCTCGGCTTCGGCCGTTCTTCCCGAAGAGCCATGGTGTGCCGCGGGTCGATGACCGGCGTGTCCTGAGCGGTATTATCTTCATCAATCGTAATGGCTTGCGGTGGTGCGATGCGCCGAAAGAGTATGGCCCCGCGAAGACGTTATACAACCGTTGGAAGCGGTGGGGGAACATGGGGGTCTTCGCCCGGATCATGGTGGGGCTGGCCTCCGAGGCGGCGGTTCCCAAGACGGTGATGATCGACGCGACCTATTTGAAAGCGCACCGCACGGCGACAAGCCTGCGGTTGAAAAAGGGGGGCCCGACGACCAGCGGGGCCGTGTGATTGGTCGCACCAAGGGTGGCATGAACACAAAGCTGCATGCCGTCACCGATGCCGAAGGACGTCCGATCCGGTTCTTCATGACGGCAGGCCAAGTCAGTGATTACACCGGTGCCGCGGCCCTGCTAGACAGCTTGCCGAAGGCGGAGTGGCTGCTGGCCGACCGGGGATACGACGCTGACTGGTTCAGAGATGCGTTGAAAGACAAGGGGATAAAGTCTTGTATCCCGGGCCGGAAGTCTCGTGCCAAGCCCATCAAGCACGACAAGCGCCGCAACAGGATCGAGATCATGTTCGGACGTCTGAAGGACTGGAGGCGTGTCGCCACACGCTATGATCGATGCCCGAAAGTATTCCTCTCCGCCATCGCCCTCGCCGCAACCATCATGTTCTGGCTTTGAAAATATAACGAGTCCTGACCCTAGTTTGATAGCGCTGTCGATCGTGCCGCCCCACTGAGCCAGGGACTGCACCAGTTCTTCCGGCACCTCAGGAGTGAAGACGCTGTCACCTTTAAACTCGGTTACCCACAGCTCGATTGCTCGGACCGCGCCACCCCTTGCCTCTGTTTCATGCCTGCGGTAACATGTGTCGTATCTTTCGCGTCGGTTTTGCAAGTACCTTGTAAACTGGCGCGTCGGGGCATTGATAACCAAGTGAGTTTCACTTAGTTATCAGCAACGTGGGGTCGTAGCTCAGTTGGGAGAGCGCGTCGTTCGCAATGACGAGGTCGTCGGTTCGATCCCGATCGACTCCACCATTTTTTAGAAATTATAGTCTTAGATCCCGTGATCGCGGTGTGCGCTGACTGGGCTGGATGCCTCTGCCACGGCGTTCTCCTTCGAGGGTTGCGTCGGGCGGGCTGGCGCCGAGCCTCAAGACTTGGGCAGAGACCAGATGCAGGAACCATGTTCATCGGGCTGGGTGCCGGATGCCGCCCATGAGGCGATGCGCGATCTGGTCCGGGCGCGGGCGACGGCTGTGCGTGTCGCAGGCAAGGCGCGTCAGCATCTGCAAGGATTTCTCTTGCGGCATGGCCGGATCTATCCCGGAAAGAAGGGCTGGACCAAGGCGTATCGCCGCTGGCTGCCCACGGTGCAGTTCTCCAATCCGGCGCAACAGGTCGTGCTGCAGGATTACATCGATGCCGTGACCGATTGCGAGGCGCGCATCGAACGCTTGACCGGCCAGATCGCCGGTCTCATGTCCGGCTGGAGCCTCGCGCCAGTGGTGGAAGCCATCCAGGCCATGCGCGGGGTGGCCTTCATCGTCGCGGTAACTGTGGTGGCGGAAGTCGGAGACTTCGGCAGGTTCGACAATCCGCGGCAGTTGATGGCCTATCTGGGGCTGATCCCTGCCGAACACTCCAGCGGCGCCAGCGTGCGCCGGGATGGGATCAGCAAAGCGGGCAGCGGATTTGCCCCCCGCAGACACCGACCAGCAGACCCAGCAGACCGAGACCCAGCCGATGCCCGACACGCCCCGCCAGCCCCGCAACGCCGAAGTGAACTTCCGGGGCGAGAAGCGCTCGAACGCGACCCATGCGTCGGTGACGGACTCCGATGCCCGTCTCTACAAGAAGGCGCCGGGCGCCGCGGCGATGCTGTGCTTCATGGGTGAGATGTGATCGCGAAAGCACCGCTTTCGCAGCATCGAAAAGGCGAGCCCCACCTGATCGAGAACCGCAACGGCCTGGTCGTGGAGAAACGCGCGAAAGTTGGTGATGCCCTGAGGGGCGGCATATCATGGCGGTGTCGGGTCGCTGTCACTTCTCTGCTGAGAAAGCGATATGCCACATGTCAGAGACTATCATCACTCAACTGCCCGATCCATCGGGTTTTACATCCGATCCGTTCACCGACGTCCTGCGCGATGGCGCGCG
>Ga0100401_1000704_pt1 | contig 27409 bp, 32 predicted proteins | sample CryGeymeta201525_FD_80421 | JGI IMG/M metagenome (GOLD analysis project Ga0100401, IMG submission 80421) | Groundwater microbial communities from Crystal Geyser aquifers in Utah, USA - Crystal Geyser metaG 2015-25 | ecosystem: Environmental > Aquatic > Deep subsurface > Groundwater | place: USA... | reverse complement strand
TACATTTTTTACAGATTTTATGGCTATTTTTATTTAACATAGTTAAAAATAAAGGAGTATTTGGCTTTATTATACCAAATATTCCTTATTTTAGCCACACACTTTTTACAATTAAGCCAAAAACCTATAAAAACCTCTTGCCTACGGCAAGAAGTTTTTATAGGTTTAAATCACAAGAAAGAGAAGAATTTACTCTTTTTGAAATTTTTATTATATTATCATTTATAACTCAATCATCATTTATTTGTTTTCAAAAAACAACTGATTTAACTGTAATTCAATTATATAAAAATCATATTAATAATTCTCATGATTTTATATAATAAATATTTAATTCTAAATATTTTTTCAAATCTTCATCTTCAATTAAAAACATATTTTTAATCTTATATCAAGATAAATCAATATTTGATGAAACATAAGTTATTTCTTCATTTAACAAAGAAAGTATTTCAATAAACCTATGATTTTTAATTGAAACCTTATTAGATAATTTTTTAATTCATACTAGTTTTAAAACAGACTTTAAAAAATATAAATAATTTTTCTTATTTCATTTTTCTTCACTTCACAACATTTCTCAAATTATATTTTCCATAATCTTAATATTTTTCATCTAAAAAAACTATTTCAATTCAAAACTTATCTCTTAAATGATAAGCAAGTAATTTTGGTCAAATTTTCTCTGTTTCATAGTGTCATCAAATCAAAATACTTTGTAATAATTCTTTTGCAAAAGTCATTTCATGATGAGCTCATTCTCCTGTAACAAATATATCATAACCTTTTTCAAAAGCTTCATTAACATTACTTAATGCTCAACCAGAAACAAAAGCTATACTATTTATGTATTCTTTTTTTCAAAAATTAAATAGTCTCTTTGTTAATTGCATCATTTCAGCATATGGAGTTACCAAATTTGAAATATGAACCTTATGTTGAAATCTAATTCCATATCAAATACTTACTCAATGATACATTCAAAAATCTTCTAATTCATACTCTCATTCTTGTAATCAAAACATATTTATAAAAGCATGAGCTAAACCTATATTATTTCATACTTCCCTATGTGCATCAAGAGGTAGATGACAAGAATATAGAGCTATATCATTTTTAATAAGTTTTTTAGCTCTCACGTAAGAAATTCAAACAAGTGCTTGTTCAAATCACCAAAAAATACCATGATGTGTCAAAACCATATCAACTCCTTCATCTATTGCTTTATCAAAAATATAAGTATTAGCATCAACTGCAAAACCTAATTTTTTAATTTCAGTTTTTTCACTATCTACTTGTAATCCATTTTTAGATGTATCTTTAAAATCTGAGATCTTTAAATAATCATCTAAATATGATATTAATTCTTTTTTGTTCATGGTTTTATTTTATTAATATAATGCACTTCAAATCCTAACTATATCAATTCATTTTTCCAAAGCTATCTCATAATCTAGCGAAGTTCAAGCTGAAATAAATCAGTTTGGAATATATTTATTTCTAAGAGAAATAAGTAGATCAAACTCTGCTTCTTTTTCTTGTATTGAGAATTCACTTTTTCAAATAGCTGAAAATCAAATAAGACTTACGTTTTCTAAATCTCAAATTATTTTTAAAAATTCTGGAATTTTATCTGAATTTATTCATCACTTTTTTGTAGAATCTACATTTATTTGAAGGAAGATTTGAACCCATAAATCAGCTTTACCACAAATTTCTTCCATTCTAAGAATTTGTTTTACATCATCAACACTATGAATAACTAAACAATCTTTAACTATTTCTTTTATTTGTTTAGTTTGAATATTTCAGATAAAATGTGCTTTTTCTCTATCCAATTCTTTTAGTTTTAATCACTCCAATCTATTTTCTCAAAATCACTCAATTATATCAAAATAATTTTTTTCCATAAAAAGTACTACTTCATCAGTATCTTTTTTATCTAAATATTTTGTAACTACCAAAATTCTAGATTCAGAATTTTTTATTTTTTCTAATATTTGAGTATTTATTTTCATGAGTTATTTTTTAATAATATATATTGTTCAATTTTTTTACAAAATTGTTAAAAAGTAGCTATTTTTGTTAAGTAATTGTTAAAAAGATTTTATACATACATAAGTTTATTTCAATTTACTTTTAACCATTTTTGATGATCTTTATAATTTCATAAATCTAGTCTGTCAAAAAAAGTAGATACATTGTGCCGAAACTTTGCACTATGATTCATTTCAAGCAAATGAGATAATTCATGAATTATAACATAATCTATGCTAGATTTTGGAGCCATAATAAGTCTAAAACTAAAATTTAGATTTTTCTTACTAGTACAACTTCCCCACCTTGTTTTTGCACTTGTTATTTTTATAACATTATAATTTAATTTATTTACTGATGCTATTTCTAAGACCTTAGTTTTTATATAAAAACTAGATTCCATCTTATAAAACTCTAAAAATTTCTCTCTTATCTTGTTTTTATGTTTATTTGATAGATAAAAATTTAATCAATCAAATTTTATTTTCTCACTAATCAAATCACTAAGTAATACATATTCATTTCAAAGATAAAAAAACTTCTCTCAAAAATCAAAAACCTTTATTTTTTCAAGCAAATTATTTCTTGTTTTATCAATCCAAAGTTTATTTTTATCTATAAAATTATTTATGGTTCTATCACTTGTAAAATAAGGAGCTTTTATAATCAATATTCAAGAATTATCAAATTTCATAGAAAGAGTTTTTCTAAAACTTTTTATTATCTTCATAAATTAAATTTCTTTTAAAATTATTTTAGTAGCATCAATTACATTTTTAAACCTATCAGTTTGAAGATAAATTCAACCAAAATATCTAGTAACTATGATTATGATATTTATATAATCAGCTCTTTGTATTTCTCTCAAAACACACATTCAAGCTCAAGTTTCTCAGTCATCATTTTTACCTTCAAGTATACTTCAATTTTCCAGTTTTATCCTGTATGCAAATGTATTGTGAGTTGCATTTTTAAAATATGAATCACTTAAAATTTCTTTCATAAAAACCTCTACTTCCTCTTTTGAATTTACAAATCATGAAACTACACTGTATTTACTTTTTCTATCTATGATTATATTTTGCAATATCTTTCTTTTAAATCTTGGTACATTTCATCAAAAATCTAGAGATAATTTATTTGTCATTGTTTATTTTTTAATCTTCTAAATCATAATCAACTTTTCAATAACCAAGTTCTAATTTTTCTGCTCAAGGTAGAGATTGCCCCATAAGACTTTCCAGTTCTCAATACATACCTGTAATTGCAAAAGTTGCTCTTTCTAAATCTTTTTCTCTTCTCTTCCAATTTTTTTCCATAGCTCTTCTTTCAGAATCAATTCAAGCTTTTAAGTTTGAAAATACATCAACCATCATATTTATCTTGCTTGAAAATTCTTCACTTGATAGATATTTATATAACATTTCCATTTTTACATCTTTTCATTCAAGAGATTTTTCTACTTTTGAAATTGAAATTAGTTTATCACGAAGCATAGTAGCAACGGCGATAGCAAATTCAGGAAGACAAACCATAACATCTTCTATCATACCAAAATTTTTAACATCTTTTGGTAAAACAGTAGTTACTAAAATAGCTATATTTCAACTTATTTTAAGTTTATCATCTTTAAGTTTCATAACCCAAGTATCTTGCCAAGATTTTGTATTTTTACTTTCCCAAACTATGATTCAAACTTGTTGTCAAAAATTATTTTTAACTATTTGAATTAAATCTGCTCATTTAATTCAAGTTGCAACATCTTCTATCTTATCTATTGGAAATGCTTGAGTAATAGCATTTTTTAAATCATCTTCTTGTACATCTCATTGAATTTGTTGACTTCATTGTTCTGCTTTTCTTTTTAAATCATCTATAGTTTTTTTCATTTGTTCCTCTCTTTTTTGTGTTTCTAATTCTTTTTTTCTAAATTCTTCTTGCATGCTTTGCATTTTTTCATCCATTTCTTTTTTAGAATTTTCTTTAAATTTTTCTTCTAAATTTTTCTCTATATTTTTTCTTTCTTCAAACATTTTCTTCTCCATTTCAAGTTCAAAGTTTTTTTCTTTATCTTCAAGCTCTCTTTGTTTTCTCATAAAATCAAGTTCTTTTTTCTTTGATTCCTGTTGCTCTTTTTCAGATCTTTCAAGTCTTTCTTGCATATCTCTCATTTCTACTTCTACTTTTTTTCTTTCTTCATCAGCTTTTTTTTCTGCAAATTCTTGAGCTTTTTTTCTCATTTCATTAGTTTTTTCTTCTAATTCTTTTGCAAAAAGTTCTCTTTGATTTTCTTGTTCTTGTTTAAGTTTTATTTCTTGTTCTTTTATAATTTCACTATACTTTTCATCTGCCAATTTATCAAGATCAATTTCAAATTTACAATTTGGACAAGTAATTTTTTGTGACATAGTTATATTTTAAAAAATATTTTATATTATAATATTTAAAAATAAGTAAATTACAAAATAAAAATAAGAATATTAAAGTAATAAAATTGATATTTTTTGCATAAAATTCCATAAAATGATAAAATAATATAAATAAATAATATTAAATTTAATTTTTCAAAAATGTGAAATTTTATAACCATAGATAATGAATTTAACGATGTAAAAAAAAAGAACTTTATGATGTATTGATTTATATCTTCTTTTGTATGGATGTGTTTCCACTTTACTCTTGTTTTTTTCTTTTTAATTCAACTAAAAAGTCCTTTAATTGTATGAATTTTTTTATGACTTTGAAATCTAGTTTCATTTTTTGCAGATAGTCCTGTTTGAGTATTTCAAAAATACTTTACTCCTAAAAAAATTTTTTTATTTTGAGCATACTTAATGCTTTTAGTATCATTAATATTTCTTTATTTCATATATCAAACAAATACTTTAAACTTAACTGATTTATCACTAGATTTTACTGTTGAAGCTTTAAAAAATATATTTTGATCTGTATTTAATATAATCTTATTATTAGTTTCTGTTTCTCTATATTGAATAATAAAAGAAATAAGTGATGTAACAAGTTATTCATATATTATGAATAACTCTGATCCAAGTGAATATGCAACGATATTTTCAAAAAGGAATATATATAGTTGAATTTGAAGTCTAGTATGACTTGTTTCTTCTTGAATAATTTTAGCTTTTAATACACTAATTGCTGTTATAATATTAGTAATTCTTATAATATTATTTATATTTTTTATAATAAAATATTTTGATAATTCAAGTACGGAATTAAAATTTAAAGATTTTAAAAAATTGAAACTTATAACAAAAGAATGAGTATTGAATTCTATAAATAATTATACAAAAAGTATTGTATTAAATAAAACAGACTTAATTGAAAAAACAAAAAACCTAAAAGTTATATTTTTAAAACCAATTGAAGTTAAAAACTCTATAAATTTCAAAGAAGTTTATGAAAAAACAACAGAAGATTTGAAAAGTTTTTTTGAAATACTTATGCAAGCACCATATAATTATAGATTACTTATAGTATGATGAATTTTTACATTATTTGGATTTTGGGATACATTTGTAACTTCATTTTTAATTGATTTTATAGATTGAGTATTATGAGCAAATTCATCTGAATTAGCTAAATTTAACTTACAAAATATATTTACTGCTTATGTATTTATTGCATTTTTAGCAATACCAGCTTATTGAGCACAAATTCCACTTATAAATCTATCAGAAAAATTATGAACATATAAAGTTTTAATGTTTTGAGTATTGATATCAGGTATTTCTATATTTATGTTTTGATTATTTGATTCACTATTTATTGTTCTATGATTATGATTATTAAATAGTATCTGATATGCTGCTGGTATGCCATTATCACAATGAGAATTTAGTAGCGAATATAATAAAACTTATGCTGAAAAGAAAAATTTAAAACAAATAGATGCAAATGCATCAAGTGCTCCAATAAAAATGCTTTGAAATTTAGCAAATGTATGATGACTTGTTATTTGATGAATACTAATTCAAATATTTGGATATATGTGAACTTTCTTTGTATTTGGAGGAATATTAATTTGGATATTTGGTTTAAGTATTATTAAGAAAAAAGAATATAAACTTTAAAGGCTGTCTAAAAAATGTAATTTTTGTTTTGTTAGAAAAGATAGAACAAATGATAATATTAAGAAAATTAGTAATGATTTATAATGATTAAATTGAGTTTTAGATGAGCATATTTTTAATCATAGATGACTTAGGATTGATAGGTTAATTTCATTTTTTTCTTTGTGGCTTTACAATAGAAATTTATAGTTTTCTAACACACAATTTTGACCTTTAGCCCGAAAAAAGTAGTAAATCTAATCGATTTACTACTTTTTAGACAGCCTTTTTTAAAACTATCTTTTTATTTTTTATTATAATTGATTATAATTTTTTAGATTAATATCTAATAAATAAATTATGTGTTGAATATTTGCTTATAACTGAAAAGAAGATTCAATTCCATTATTAGTGGATTGATTAAAAAAATTAGAATACAGATGATATGATAGTGCTTGAGTTTTTTGAGTTAATAAAAATGGTGAAACATATCTTGAAAAATCTATTTGAAAAGTATCAAAATTGGCTTCAAAAGTAGAAAATAATAAAGATAAAAAAAAGATATTTACTTGTTGAATTGCACATACTAGATGGGCAACTCATGGAAAAGTAACACTTGAAAATACTCATCCTCACAACAGTCAAAATGATAGATTTTTTGTTGTTCATAACTGAATAATTGAAAACTACATGACTCTAAAAGAAGGTTTAGAAAAAAAATACAATTTCTATTCTCAAACAGATACTGAAGTAATAGCTAAATTAATAGAAAAATTATTTGATGGTGATATAATCTCAACTATTTCTAAAGTTACTAAAAAATTGGTTTGAGCATATTCAATTGCAGTAATTGATAAGGAAAATCCTGATGTATTAATTGGTGCAAAATTATGAAGTCCAATGGTTATATGAGTTTGAGAAGATGCAATTTTCTTATCTAGTGATATAAATGCTCTTTGAAAAGTTGCAAGTGAATTTACAACTCTTGATGACAATGAAACAGTTGTTATAAAAAATTGAAAATACAATGTATATTCCCTATGAGAAAAAATAAACAAAGAAACAGAAGAAATAACTCCTGATTTATGATTAGCAGATAAATGAAAATTTGAAACATTTACTGAAAAAGAAATAAATGAAGTTCCTCAAGTATTAAAAAATGCTTTAAAATGAAGAATAAATTTTGAAAATAAAACTATAACAAATGAAACTCTTGAAGAATTAAATTCCCTAGATATAAAACATATAGAAATAATAGCATCTGGTTCAAGTTATTATGCTTGAGTTGTTTGAAAAAATTGGTTTGAAGAACTAAGTTCTATAAAAACAGAAGTTAGAGTTAGTAGCGAGTTTCTTTATGAAAAATTTATACCAAATAAAAAAACTCTATATATCTTTATGTCTCAATCTTGAGAAACTGCAGATGTAAGAGAATCTATTAGAATGGTAAAAGAAAAATGATGTTTAACTTTTGGTATAGTAAATGTAGTTTGAAGTACAATTGCAAGAATGTGTGATATGTGACTTTATACTCATTCATGAATTGAAATTTGAGTAGCATCAACTAAAAATGTAGTATCTCAACTAGCAGTATTACTTTTGATGTCACTTTCAATGTGATTAAAAAGAGATTTACAAGTAATTGAAGCAAAAAATATAATTGAAAAATTATGAGAACTTGATTCTAAGTTAGAATGATTAATTGAAAAACATAATCATTATAAAAATTTAGCAGATAAATATAGTAAATATAACAATTTTTTCTATCTATGAAGAAACTTAGTTTATGGAACTGCTTGTGAATGCTCTCTAAAAATTAAAGAACTAAGTTATGTTCATGCAGAAAGTTATTCTACTTGAGAATTAAAACATGGTCCACTAGCTCTTGTATGACAAAATTTCCCTTGTATAGTTATAAATCCAAAATGACTTATGAGAGAAAAAACTATATCAAATATAAAAGAAATAAAAGCTAGAGAATGACTTGTATTATGAGTTATAACATCTGGAGATACTGTAAAAGATATATATGATGATATTATTGAAATACCTAAAACACATCCTATATTAACTCCTTTTTTACCTTTGATTCCTTTATGGTTATTTGCAGTTGAAGTAGCAAAAAATCTAAATAGAGATATTGATAAGCCCCAAAATTTAGCAAAAAGTGTTACCGTTGAATAAAAAAATCTTAGATTTAAAAGTCTAAGATTTTTTATATATAATAAATAATAACTGCAGATATTATACCTAATATACTTCAAGCAAAAGCTTCACTTGGAAGATGTCATAATGATTCTTTAAATCTTTTTTCTCACAAAGAAGCATTTATAGCCATAGCATGTTGGCCTGCTTCAAATCTTACATTTATTGCATCATAAATTATAATAACTGTAAAACTCATAGCCATTGCAAATAAGTCTGAGTTAACTCAGTATTTTATTGCAATAGCAGTAGTAAGTGAAACTACAACTGAAGAGTGAACAGATGGCATTCATCAACTTCAAAGAGATTTTGATAAATCAACTTTTCATGTTTTAAATTTAACAAATATTCACTTTAATAATACTGTACAAGCAAAAGTAGTTGCAGGTACTAATAATAAATGTGTATAAAAAAAGTTGTAATCCATATTTATAAATTGTTATTTAATACTTACAATTTCATAATTATATAATCCTGACATAGCTTTAACTTCAACTTTATCAGATTGTTTTTTTCAAAGAAGAGCACTTCAAACTGGAGATTCATTTGATATAGTAGGTAATTCTGCTAAAATATCAGATTCAGTAGCACCAACTATTTTAAATTTTTCAACTTCTTTAGTATCTAAATTTTTAATTTCAACAATTGATCACATACTTACCCTATTTTTTTTATCAGCTGATTCATCAATCAATTGATAATTTTTTAATTGTTCTTCTAAATCAATAATTCTAAGTTCAACATGAGCTTGTTCATTTCTAGCATCTTCATATTCAGAGTTTTCAGATAGATCTCAAAACGAAATTGCTTCTTTTAATTTAGCAGCTATTTCTAATCTTTTAGTAGTTTTTAAGCCTTCTAATTCATCTTGTAATTTAATTAACCCTTCTTTTGTTAAATATATTTTATTAGACATCTTTATTTTAATTAGTTCTTAAAGTATTAAGTTTTTCTTTTATTTGATTATACTCATTTTTTTTAATTTTCAATCAAAAAACAACTCATTTATTAGAAATTACTATTCTAATAAAACTATCATTTATGTCTTGATTTAAATTTATAAAAAATGAATTGTCTCAATAATTATTTAATTCATTAATTTTGAATGGAAGTTCATATTCTAGTACAGAAAATATATCATATACATCTTTATAATTTTTAGTTGGGAAGAAATATAGAGTTAAATCTTTAGAATAATATTCTAAATAATTATCTGGATATTCTGATGTAATATCAAATAAGTTTGTATTTAATTCTAATTCTTGTAAATCATAATTTGTAAATAAATCTAAAATATCAATATAGTTTTTTCATAAAATCACATTACTTTTTATTTCAACTTTATTATCATCTAACTTATTAAATATAATATTATTTTCATTGTCTGGTTTTACTATTTCAATATTTTCATCTATGTTTGTTTCATCTTTTTTAGTGAAATCATTATTTATAAAACTAGGTTTTTCTTCTATGATTATTTCTTCATTTTTTAATTTTTTTAAAAAAACTCTATAATCATCTGATAAATAATAAAAAATAACATTAATTAAAAATGAAAATATCAAAAAAATTATAAATAATATAGTATTTCTCATAATTTTTATGCATGATTATTAAACTTTTATATCTGAGTATTCTAATTCAATTGGAGTATCTCTTCAAAGTAGATTTACATTTATTTTTACAGTACCCTTTTTATCATTAACATCAGTTATGATTCATTCACTTCATTCAAATGCTCATCTAATAATTAAAGCCATATCTCAAACTTTATACTTTGATTCAAAAGTTTCAGATTTTTCTTCAACTTTTCATTTTAATTGTTCAAGTTCTGCTCAAGAAACTGGAACTGGAATATTTCAAGCTCATAAAAATCAAGTAACATTTGGAGTATTTCTAACTATATACCAACTTTCATTTGTTACATTCATTTGTACCAAAATATAACCTGGTAATAAATTTTTTTGTTTTTTAACTTTAACTCAACCAGCTCTTACAGAAACAACATCATGAGTTGGAACATAAACATCTAATATGTATTCTTCTAATCAAAAACTTTCTCTTCTTTGAAAAAGTGATTTTCTAACATTTTCTTCTGTTCAAGAAATTACTTGTATAACATACCATTCTGGTTTTTTAAGCATATTTTTTACTTTTAAAATCTAAATTAATTAAATAAACAATTTTTTTAAAGCTAATAATCATTCTGAAAATAATGTAGATGCTAAAAAAAGATATAATCAAAATACAACTAAAATAGTTACAACTATAATAAAATATTTAGTAGTTTCTTCTTTAGTAGGCCAAACAACATGCTTTAATTCTCTAATAGAATCTTTAAAAAATTGTATCATAAAAAAATAAGTTAAAATTAAAAAAAATGTTGCAGTTTTATATTTTTGCAACACTTGTCAATAGGATTATATAGTTTTTTATACAATAGTCAAAATAAAATAATTTAGTTTTTTGAAAAAAACAATATATATGATAAAATTAAAAATATATATAATTAATTATAATAATGATGTGGATATTTATAGTATTATTAACCCTATTTCTTATAATAATATTAAATATTTTTGTATATTTCTTATGAATTAAATTAGATTTATTAGAAGAAAATATAATAGTATTATTTAAAAAAAGAAATAATCAAGTTGTTAGTATTTTTCAAATCTCTAAATTGTATTTAGGAAGAACTGATGAGATATTTAAAGAATTTTTTAATTTAAAAAGAATTGATTTTTGAGAAAATAGTTTTAATACTAACTTAAACAATAAATTAAATACATATAAAAAAATTCATAATGAAATAAATTTTATATTTAAAGTCTGTGAAAAAAATAACAAAATGTTATTAAACCCTATTTTTTTATATTTAAAAGATTCAATTTTAGATAAGAGTAATGAGATATGAAAAAATATGTCTTTATTTAACAAAATAAAAAAAGAATATAATTTATATAAAAAAATCTCAAAACTTACAATTATATGACTTATAATAAAATAAAGATAAGCTTAAGCTTATCTTTATTTTATTATATTTTTCTAAATCTATATGCAAATATCATACCTGAAACAATAAATGCTAATATGAAAATTAAAATTTCTTCTGGTCAAGTTGTAGGAAGTTTAGAAGTATCATCTGCAGCACTTAGTACATTTGAATTTACATCTGCTGAATTTAAATCAACACCTCATAATGTAATATCATTTTGATTTGAAATAACTTCATTAATTGTTCATGTATCAACTGCTCATGTATTCTCAACTGCTCATGTATTCTCAACTGCTGAATTTAAATCGATTATATTTTCATTAATTACAACTCATATAAATGTAGCTTCAGAATCAACTCAGAATTCTATATTTTGATTATAGATATCTCTTATATTTAAAACTGTTACTTTATATTCAGTTCAAATTTTTGGTTCTTTATTCAAAGTTAATACAAGATTTTTACTATTTGTTTGTGAAACTTCAGAAGTTAATACTTCTAATATATCATTTGAATCAGAAATATTTTCTATTCTAAACTCTCTTTCTTCTGCAGATAAAGCATTTATTTCATTAGAAAAAGTTAATTCAACTTTATCTAATCAAACCATATTTGAATCTTCTAAATATAATGAATTAGTCTTTTCTCAAGTTCAAGAAGTTGTTGCACTTATTTCAGATGATTTGTATTTTTGATTTCATAAATCATCGTATCAAAATACTGTAAAATAATATTTAGTTCATGGTGTTAAATCAAATACTGATGTAGTAGTTTTATCTATATAATCAGTTATTTTATCATAATTAATTATAGTAGATGAATCAGTACCATAGTTTACTCTATATATAAAAACTCATTCTACTGAGTCCCATGATAAATCAATGCTGTTACTTTTAATATTTGTAGATTTAAATTCAGCAGAAACTGAATTTAAACTAAATAAAATAAATAATGAAACTATTGTAACTAATATTTTCTTAAAATAATTATTAAACATATAGAAAAAATTAAAAAATATTTTGAAGTTATTTTTTTATAAGTAAACTTACTAATGTAATTGTAAATTTTTTTTAAATTATTACAAATTTTTTATGAAAATTAATAAAAATATTAATGGTTTTACCATAGTTGAGCTATTAGTAGCTATAACAATAATTATAATTCTAATTATATGAAGTAATAATATTAGCTTCAAATATGTAAATGATAAACAAAAACTAGAAATTTTTACAAACAAAATAATTTCTGAAATAGAAAGAATTAGAAATAATTCACTTGTTTGAAAATGAATATGAGTTAATTTAAATGTCCCAAAACTATGGAAAATTGAATTTAATAGTTGATGGAATTGAACTTCGTCATGAAATGTAATAACAAGTTATTATAGTTGAAGCACTTGGATACAAGAAAATAAATTAATTATTGATAAAAATTTTGCTTTAAAAAATATAAATTGTATAGCAGTAGATTGAAATATAAATATACTTACAACAGCTGAAACCTGAGCTATATTATTTGAATGATGAAAATACAGTCTTACATGAAGTGTCTTTTGTCCAAGTAATTATTCAAACATAGAAATTGAAACTATGTCAAAATTATTTACTTGAAGTATAAATTTTGATATAGTTTCATGATTAATAAAAAAATAAAAGAAGATTTAAATCTTCTTTTATTTTTTTATACTCTTTTTTTAATTCAACCATAAACTCTATCATTAGCAGCTTTTCTAGTTAAATCAATAATTTTTCAAGTAGCTCTTCAATCTAATGCTACAATTTTTTGATTTTCTTCTTTTATTTTTGGCATAACAGCTACAACTTCCCTAATATTTGCTCTTATATCATTAAACATAAACTCACATTGTTCAGCAAATTGAGGATCAATTCAAAGAGAAATCAAATAATCAAGTCTATCACTTGGATATTCCTTTCTATTATCATCAAAACTTTCTTGTAATTTTTGTGTAACTATCATTTGTTTTTGTTTTAATTATAAATTTATATTTCTCCTTTTAATAAATCTATCTCTTTTTTTATATGTGCATCTATTTTTTGTTTTCTATTTGCTAATATAGAGTTTTTAATCCTTTCAACTGAGTTTCAAATTAGTATTTCCTTTTCTAACTCAAGAGTTTTTTCTATCTTAATAATTTTTGCAGCTACTAACTCAAAATTTTGTAATAAATTTTGTTTTTTATCTATAGGTAAAAATCAATATATTTGTGATATTTCATATCTATCTTTTTCACTAAGTTTATACTTTTCAAACAAAGAATGTAAATATATATTCATATTATCTAATTTAATTTTATCATATTGAATTATACTTAGCAAAAATTTTTATCAACTTTTTTTATAATTATCTTTACTATTTCAAAAATTAGGTTCATATTACTGATAATAATTCTTCAAGTGAAGTTTCTCAAAGTATAACTTTCAATAATCAATCATCTTTAATAGGAACCATTCAATCTCATATAGCTTGAATTTCAAGTTGTAAACGAGAAGCATTATTTAATATAAGTGTTTCTAATTTTTCAGTAATTTCAAGTATTTCATATAATCAAATTCTTCAATTATATCAAGTATTATTACAATTTTTACATCAAGTTTCACTTGATTTAAATAATAATAATTCATCTTTATTTTTTATATATCTTCAAACTTTTCAAACTATATATTCTTTTATCTTATCATTTGCTTTATATTTTACTTTACAATGAGGACATAATTTTCTAGCTAATCTTTGAGATATAATCATTCTTAAACTTGAAGTTATAAGAAGTGGATCAACTCATAAATTTACAAGTCTTTGAATAGTATGAGTTGCAGAGTTTGTATGTATAGTTGAAAAAACTATATGTCATGTAATACTTGCTTCAACAGCAAGTTTTGCAGTTTCTTCATCTCTTATTTCTCAAACCATTATTATATCTGGATCTTGTCTTAAAAGACTTCTTAATCATCTAGCAAATGTAAAATCAATCGCAGGATTAATTTGTGTATGATTAACTCAAGGAATTCTATATTCTACTGGATCTTCTAAAGTTGAAATATTTTTTTCTTTTGGATTAAATTGAGATAATAATGAAAAAAGTGTAGTTGATTTACCAGAACCTGTTGGTCAAACTGCTAGAATCATACCATAATTATCTTGAAGATGTTTTTTTAATTTTACCATATTATATGGCATAATTCATATATCTTTTAATTCAGGTGGAAGAGAATCTTTTTTTAATAATCTAATTACAGTTTTTTCTCAGTAAATTGTAGGAATAACTGAAATTCTCATATCCAATTGCTTTCATCAAAATAACTTATATGCTATTTTTCAATCCTGAGGTAATCTATGTTCATCTATTCTAAGATAAGACATAATTTTAATTCTAGCTATTATAGAATCTTTATATTTTAAATCTAGATTTTTATAATTTATAAAATTTCAATCAATTCTAAATCTTATGTTTATATCTTTTTCATTTGGTTCTATATGTATATCTGATGCTCTTAATTTTATAGCATTTAAAAACATATCATTAACAAGTGAAATCAAAAATCAATCCTCTTTTTTATCTCAATAAGAGTTTATATTTAAATCTGAATTAGTTGAAGTTTTTATTGTTTTTATATTATTTGAATCCCCAAATAAATCCTCTACTTTTATATTATTATTAGAAGTTGATTTTTTAAATGTAGTTCATTTCTTAAAAAGCTCTCAAATATCCATAAGAAACTATAATAAATTATATAATAAAATAATATCATATTTACTTTTAACAAACAAAAAAACAAGCTTGACAAACTTGTTTTTTATAAATCTTTTTTTTCTATCATTGAAATTGCTATTTTAATATCAAAATAGCTTATATCTTTATGTCCTAATTCCTCTAATCTTATTTTTATTGGTTTTAATTCAGAAACTATACTATTTAAATCTTTTATGATAACATCTTTTATATTTTTCAGTTTAGAAAAACTTGTAAATTTCATTATATCACCTAATCAAATTGTTCATAATTCATAAAATTTAACAAAATGACTCTCAATAGTAATTGGTTTCAAATTTCTTATATCTGCTATTTCAGAAATAGTTTTTCATTCTTTAAAAAGTTTGTGAGTTTCTTCATAAGTATCTATTTTTTCAGATCTTTCTTTAGAAGATTTCTCTTTAGAAATTTTTTCCTTTTTATAAAGTGATTTTGTTCAAAGTCTAATCTTTAAATAAGTTTGAAGTTCTTCATTGTCATTTTTTAATAAAAAATCACGAACTATTGCAATTCTTCAAGTTTCAGTTATTCATAAAAGTGGAAATTTTCAATCACTTTTATATAAATATTCTAAACTCATAAGTGATTCAATTACTGCTTGAATAAGTTCTGGAGTTAAATCACTAAGTGCTCAATAATTTTGGTCATCATTCATATGCCATTCAAGAAGCTTTTTATCATTACTTCACCGTAAAAATTTAACAAATGTTTTAATACCAAATCTTGTATCAAATTTTTTAACAGCTTCTAATACAAGTGCAAAAACTGATATTTTTACTATATCTACTAACTCTTGTTTTCATAGATTTTTCTTTTCTATACAATAATCACAACTAGAGCAATTATCTCAGATTTTTTTTAAATCTTCTTCATCAGCAAAATAATTTAATATAAATTTTTTCCTACAACTTGGATAGAAAAGAAGTTTTTTAATTTGTTCCAATTTATAATAACTCTCTGTTTTAAGAGCTTCTTGATGAACCCAATCAATTGATAATGAATTATGTGGTTTTTTATCACTTATAAGCATAATCCCTCTACCTCTAAAATCACTTGGAGTATCATAATCATCTAATCATCTCTTGATTATATTATATTTTTCAAGAACTCTAATAATTGCTCAAGCTTTTAAATCATTTGCAATACAAGATTCAGAAGCCATTGCAAAATAAGTTTTAATTATTTTTGCATTTTTTCATTCTCAAATTTTAAAATCTCTAAATAAATAATCATAAAAAGTAAGTATTTCCGCTTTTGTAGGATTAGAATTTTCTATAAAAAATTCTTGAATCTTTGTATCAGCAAATGATGCAAGTACAACTCAGTAACTATTTTTTCAATCTCTTCATGCTCTACCAACTTCTTGATAATAGTTTTCTATACTTCAAGGAAGATTGAAATGTATAACAAATCTTATATCACTTTTATCAATTCACATACCAAAAGCATTTGTTGCAACTATAACTTTATAAGTAGAATCCATAAAATTATTTTGCTCAACTTCCCTATTATCTCAAGTCATTTCTCAAGTATAAATTCAAGCTGAAACTCAATTTCAAATCAAATGTTCATAAACTTCTTTTACAGCTTTTCTTGATGAACAATAAATTATTCAACTTCCAGGAGTTTTTTCAAGGATTTCAGAAACTTTTTCTAATTTTTCTTCTTTTTTACTTATTTCTCTAACTATTAAACTTATATTTTTTCTATCAAAACCAGTAGTAAAAATAGCAGGTTCTATAAGTCATAATCTAAGAGTTATATCTGCTCTTACTTTTTGTGTTGCAGTTGCTGTTAAAGCAATTATTGGAAAATCATTATTTACTTTTAGTCTCTCCAAAAAACCTTTAAGTTTCATATAGCTAGGTCTAAAATCATGTCACCATTGACTTATACAATGAGCTTCATCTATTGCAACCAAAGATATTTTAACTCTTTCAATAACTCTCAAAAAATCATCACTATTAAGTCTTTCTGGAGCTATGTATAAAAACTTTATACTATTATCATTTTTAGAAATATCATTTAAGATGATTTGCTTATCATAATTATCAATTGTAGAATTTATAAGTTCTGCTCTAAGTCATAAACTATTTAGTTTATCAACTTGGTCTTTCATAAGCGAAATAAGTGGTGAAACCACTATAACAAGTCCATCAAGAATGACTCATGGTAATTGATACGTAAGTGATTTTCAACCTCAAGTCGGCATAAAAACAAGTGTATCTTTTTTATTTAATACACTATCTATTATCTCTTTTTGTCAGTCTCTAAAGTTTTCTAAACCAAACTTAAATTTCAATATATTCTCTAATTTTTCCATCTATATTTTTATAATTTATATATACTAATTTATAACTCCACTTGCAATAAGTTCATCTCACAAATAAATAGCACAAATTTGACCAGATGCAATTGCTCTTTGTTTTTCTCTAAATTCTACTCTGTATCTATTTTCTTCTTTATAAATAATACAATCTTGATCTTCTTGTCTATATCTTATTTTTGCTTTTGAATTAAGTGGAAAAAAATAATCATTTTTTGCTAAAAAAAATAAATCATTAATATAAAGTTTATCTTCATAAAGCTCTAAATCACTTGATGTTCAAACTATAATTTCATTATTTTGAATATCCTTTTTAACTACAAAAATAGGTTTAGCTTGACCTCAAATATCAAGTCATTTTCTTTGACCAATTGTATAATAAAAAACTCATTTATGCTCTCATAAAACTTTTCAAGAAGTATCCTTTACAATACCTGGTTTTGGATCTATTTTTTTTTCCAAAAATTTAATCATATCTACTTTTCAAACAAAACAAATTCCCTGTGAATCTTTTCTTGTAGCATTTGGTAATCAAGCTTTTATAGCTATTTCTCTAACTTCAATTTTTTCTAAATTTCAAACTGGGAATAATGCTTTACTAAGTTGAAATTGATTTAATCAAGCTAAAAAATAACTTTGATCTTTTATATTATCTAATCATTTTTTAAGATGAAAATAAGTATCTATTCCTTTTTCAATTCTAGCATAATGACCTGTTGCAATCATATCAAAACCAAGTTCCAAAGCTTCATCTAAAAACACTTTAAACTTAACTTCACTATTGCACATAATATCTGGATTTGGAGTAAGTCATTTTTTATATCAATCATACATATAATTTAGAACTTTTTCTGCATAAGTTTCCCTATAATCAAAAGTAAAAAATGGAATTTCTAAATAAGCTGCAACTTCTTTCGCAACTTCTAAATCTTCTTTTGTTGGACAATATTCTCACTCTGGTGCTAAATAATTTATCATAAATCAAGCAGTTACATTATAACCTTGTTTTTTTAATAAATATGCAGTAACTGCACTGTCAACTCAACCAGATAATCAAACTAAAACTTTTTTCATATTTTTTATTTTTAGTAATATTTCTTAGTATATTTATTTTTTACACTAAAAAAAGTAGAATGTGTTTTTTTTTCATTCTACTTTTTAGTGGCAGATTAAAATCAGGGTATTTTATTTATTTTTTTCTAAATTTTTTTCTTTTACTTCATTTAATAATCAAATTGCTTTATATGGTTTTGGTACATACCAAAATTCTCTAACTTTATCTCTTTGTTGTTCTATTACTAGTGTTCAATATCAAAATATATTTGCCAATATTCAATACGAAAATGCATCTATTTTTGTAATCTTGTGAAGATCAATTATTTCAACATTATCAGTATCAAGTAAAGTTGATTTTATAACTATTATTTTATCTTCATAAAAAATTAAGAGATTATTATAATATCAAATATAATACAAAATTAATTTAATAAATGCATAATTTAAAGTTATAAATGATAATGGTAATATTATGTAATTAACTAAATCTCATCATAAAGCATATCAAAATTTAACCGAAATAAAATAAAATACAAATGAAATAATTAAATAAAAACTGAATTTTAAATATCTAAAAACCATCATTATCCAATGTCGCCTTATCATTATATAATCATGTTTTGTATAATATGTCATTTTTAGTAAAAGTTAATAATATTAAACTACCTAAAAAGAATAAAATTATAATAATAACTATCATTCTTCTCATTACAATTCTATATCATCTGGAAAGTGAATTTATTCATGTGTTTTCATAATGTCTATTACATAATATTTTTAGTCTTTTTATTATAGCCATGTATAATAAAATTAAAAATACTAAGTATAAAAAAATATAAACAAATATCATAATATTATTGTTAATTAATATCTAATATAATTATAAGTATAAAAATTTAAAAATCAATTTTGATTAACTTAATTTTACTTGTTTCTCAAGAAATGATTTTTATATTTTTTTTGTTTATTTTTAGGTCTTTTGAGATGAATTTTATTACTTCTAAATTAACTTTTCAATTTTCAGGAATTCATCTTGATTTAATTTTTAATGTTCAATCATCCATAAGTCATAAAATTTCAGTTTTATCACTATTTGGAATAACTTTAATTTTTAAAAATGATTTATTATTATTTATATTTATAAAATCTATTAAATTCATAAAAAAATTTTTAAAAAAATAACTTTTAGAGTATAATACATCAAGTTACAAAATATAAAAATAAATTTATAAAAATGAAGATTTGATTTGATTTAAGATTTGTTAAAAATGACCTGTATTCTAGATTTGTTATACAACTAATAAAAGCTTATATAAAGGAAAATAAAGAAAATGAATATATAATATATGCTATTGATTTTATAAGTTGATTTGAAGATAAAAATATAATATTCAAAAAAACACATATAAAAAATGGAAGTTTAAATGAACAAATTGATTTTTTAAGAATACTAAAAAAAGATTGAAATAATTTAATGATATTTTTCAATCATTTTAAACCAATAAATTATAAATGACAATATGTAACTTTAGTTTGATGATTAAAAGATATTTATTATATGAATTTTTCATCATATTTTGAAAAATATAAAAACATATTTCTAATGGCAAAAAACTTAAAAAAATCACAAAAAATAATTTGTTTAGATCAAAATACAAAAAATGAATTAATTGAAAAATTTGATATTGTTGAGAATAGTATTGAAATAATAAACTGATTTTTCCCTGACAATGAAGAAGAAAATATAGAAAATGATACTCTAGAAAATATAAATATTAAAACAAAATATTCTATACAAAATGATTTTTTTATTTACTCATGATGAGATTCAATAGAAAAAAATTATGAGAAATTAATAAGTGTAATAAGTAGATTAAATAAAGTTTGATATATAATTGATTTAGTTTTTTTATGAAATAATATTTCTTCAAATATAAATTTAAGAACTTTAATTTTAGAAAATAAGATAGAAAAGAATATTCATTTTTTATGAGATGTTTGATTAAAGCAAAAAAAATACCTGTATAAAGAATGTTTATGAACAATTTTTCCTAGTTTTTATGAACCATTTCCTTTTAGACTAACTGAACCATTATTTTTTAATACTCATATATTAGCTTCTGATTTAAAAAATATTAGAAATATCTTTTGAGAAAATATAACTTATTTTTCACCAATTTCTGTAAATAGTATTTTTGAAAATACAAAAAAATATTTAGATGAGAAAAAAAATGAAAAGAGAGTAAATTATAAAAGTATAAAAGATGAATATACTAAAGAAAATTCAGTTCTTAGATTAAATCAAATAATAGGATAATTATGCTAACAAATAGAAACATTGAAATATTAAAAATCATAGTCTTAGAATATCTAGAAACATGATGAGTTTTATGAAGTAAATTATTATTACAAAAGTATGATTTATGAGTATCAAGTGCTACTGTTAGAAATGATATGGCAAAACTTGAAGAATTAGAATTAGTTTATCAACCATATAATTCTGCTGGTAGATTACCTACTTCAAAATGACTTAGAGCATTTGTAAATTATCTTATGCAACAAAGTCCAGAATATTTTTTAAATGTAAAAAATGATATAAAAGAATCAAATATAAATAATATATGGGATTTTAGTAATAAAATATGCTATGAATTAGCAAAAATTACTTCTGAAATAGCTTTTTTTATAGTTCCAGAAAAAAATATCATGAATCATTCTGGTTCATGAATATTTTTAGAAAAAAATCATAAAAGATTATGAGATTCTATATTTTCTATAATAAAAATGCTTGAAGATAATGAAAGTTTTACAAATTTTATTACAAATTTTCATCTTAATTCTGGTATAAATTTATTTATTTGAGAAGAAAATATACTACCTTTTTTAAAAGATTATACTATCATACTTAAAAAAATAATCATTGATTGAAATGCTTCATATATTTGATTAATTTGAAGTTTAAAAATGAATTATAGCTTCAATATAAGTGCTGTTAATTGAATAATAAAATAAAGACATATTCTAAAAAGAATATGTCTTTATTTTATTAATTTTTTACTGCATCAATTTGTTTTTGCATGTCTCATTGTCCTGCTTCCATCATAACTTTTATATCTTTTGCATCAACTACAGTATCTTGAAGAGTATCTACATAATCAGTTGTAATTGTTCATGCTTCTTTAAAATCTTCACCACAAGAAATCAAAACAAAGATCATAATTATTAATAAAAATATTTTTTTCATAGTTTTTAAATTATTAAATTAAATCTCAAATTATATTTTTCATATCACTTTTTAATGGTGCTATATAAAAAACATCTTTTCAATACAAATTAAATTTAAGTTCATAAGCATGTAGTGCTTGTCTATTTAAAGAGTACTTTATTGAAACTTCTGTATTTATTTTTTTATTTCAATAAACTTTATCTCCTATTATCGGAAATCAAATACTAGATAAATGCACTCTTATTTGATGAGTTCTACCTGTTTTTATGTTTATCTTTAATATTGTATATTTATTATCAATAAATCAAATAATTTCTCAAAATGTAATTGCTTCTTTTGGATTTAATGGATTTTTAGTTGTCATCTTAAGTCTATCATTTGGATCTCTTCAAATAAAACTTTCTATTTTAAATTTTTCTTCCTTAAATATTCAAGACACAATTGCTATATAATTCTTAGTTATTTCCCTATTTTTTATAATATTTGATAAATAATTCATCATATAATCAGTTTTTGCAATAAGTATTATACCAGAAGTATCCTTATCTAATCTATGAACAATTCAAGGTCTATGAGTTCATCAAATTGATGGTAGATTATCCTTACAATGAAATAATATACCATTTACCAAAGTGTTTTTATTTCAATTTTCTCATGGAACTGGATGAACATTTATTCCTGAATCTTTATTTATAATTAGTATATTATCATCTTCAAAAATAATATCTAAATCTATTTTTTCAGGACTAAATTCTTCTAAATGTTCATTTATAATAGTTATAAATAATTCATCTTTATTTTTTATTTTTACATTTTTGTTTATAATTTTTCAATTAACACTTACTTGTCCCCTATCAATTATTTTTTGAATATAACTTCTAGAAAAATCAGAAAAAAGAGTAGATAAAAATATATCCACTCTATTTTGTTTTTCTATGTTTATGCAAAAATTGTAATTCATACTATAATCAAAGTGATGATTTAATATCGTCTATTTTATTTTTATCTTCTGATTCTTTTTCTTTTAATTCAATTTCACTTTTATATAAATCACCTAATTCTATCCATTCTTTTTGTTGTTTTCAAACAAGTTTCTTTATATCTTCTGGATGTTCTTTTGCAAGTTCTCTAAATTTTTCTCTTTCTTCACTAAAAACTTTAGTTAATTCATCGAATTGAAATTGACTTAATGTAGGAACAGCATCAATAACTCTCTTTTTTTCTAATGTATTTAAAGATAAACTAAATTTTAGTAAATCTAAAAAATTTGAAGTATCTACTTCAACTTCTACAGAATGTAAATTAATTAATGCTAATATCATTGTATCAACTTCTTTTTCAGTTAAGAAAACTTCTTGCATATTTTTATTGAAAAATATTAAATTATGTGTAGATTATATACTATATTTTATATATTTCAATATTATTTATTAAAAAATTAAAAATTGAGCATATTTAAAGATAAAGCAATAGTATTAAAAATAGATAAAGTTAATTCTAATAGTTCCTGAGAAAAAATAAAAGACAAAGAATTACTTTATACTCTATTTACAAAAACTTATTGAAAAATTAAAGCTAATAAAACATATAGTAAAAATGAAAAAAATATAGATATATGATATGTAATAAATTTTGAAATAATAACTAGTGTAAATAAGAAAATTCACAAGATTAAAAACATAAAAATTAATTCAGAATTCAATTTAAATAAAGATAAAAATTTCAGTGAAATAAATAATTATTTAGAAACTCTATCCCTAATATATAGAGAAATTCCTGAATGATTATCATTTGAAGAAGTATTTAAAATAATAGAAGAAATAAATACTTATGAAAAAATTGATTTAACTAAGTTAATTTTAGCAAAACTAAAAATAAAATCCCTACTTTGAATATTAGATATAGAAAATAAAAATCCAATTATTAGTAAAATACTTAAATTCATTAATGTCTCTAAAATAGACTCTATTTTAAAATTAACCTGAATAAATAATGAACTAAAAAAAGAATTAGAAAATCTCTAATTCTTTTTTTTTATTTTTCTCAAACTGTAATTGCATCAACAGCAAAATCTCATTGATAATTACCTCAAGAAGTATAAAATAATCTAATTTCTGTTGTTCAAGGTGGAATTGTAATATCTGGAGTTTTTTCCCATGCTTTAGTATAACTTGTTTGTTTTTGTCAATCTATAGTATATTCAGTTTGCCGTGAAATTCAATCATATGTTTGTAATTTCATTTTTCATATATCAGCTCAATATGCATGATAATAAAAATTAACAAAATTTGAATTATCATTTATATTATAATATAAATAAGATGTTTTATTACTATATCATTTATTATTATAACTAGTTTCTATAAATAAATATTTATTTCAATCATAAGATGCACTAGGTCATGTATAATTTGAAGGAGTATATCAAGAACCAAAATACCATCAATCTCAAGATCAATTTTTATTTGTTCATGATCATATATACCATAATCAAAGTTGATCTCATTCAAAATTTGTAAATGATCATGAAGGATTTTTACATACTTTTGTAATATCTAAAAATTCAGATAATGAATCATTTTTAATTGTCCAATTTATACAAACAGTTGATAATGCTGATACTTTTGTAGTATAATCTTTATCATCTAATGCAAGTATTTTAGAAATTGAAGTATATCAATTTAATGCTGATAAATTTGTTATAGAAGAATTTCAATATATATATAATAAATTAGTAGCAAGTCATGATAAAGAAGATATATCTGATAAACTATTATTATTTAAATATAAATCTTTAATACTTGTTTTTCAACTTAGTGTTGTTATTGTAGATATATTATTAAAACTTAAATTTAATGTATTAATATTATTTAACGAAGCTAATCAAGTAATATCATTAATATTATTATTATTTGCTATTATATGAGTTAATGATGTAAATGTTGATATTCAAGATAAATTTGTTAAAGCATTATTACTTATATCAATATATGTAAGATTTGTTATATTTTGAATTCAAGTTAGATTTGATAATAAAGAATTATTATTTAAATATAGATTAGGAACACTATTTAATAGAGATAAATTTGAAATAGATGTCAAATTATTATTATTTAATCTAAGATTTGTTCAAACTGACTTCAATGATGATAATCAAGATACATTAGTTAATGAGTTTCAATTTAAATTTAGAAATCAAGTAACTCTTATTAATGGAGTAAATTTATCTAAATCAGCATTTACTAGTCATGCAGATGAACAATCAATATCTCATGTATAAACTCATGTAGATGAATTAAAGTTTGTATCAAAAGTAGTTCATAATATTCAACATTTTGATATTAATACTAATTTAAATTGTTCCATAGGACTTATTGCACAAGATGTACCATTCCATGTATATCAAGAATCACATTTAAATCTACATTCTGTTATACTTGAAGTTGTATTATTTACAAAAGTAGAAGAAGGGATAAATGAAGTACCATCCCATGTTTGTGTAATACTTGATACTGTATTTGTAGTTGCATTTAAAGGTAAACCAGTACAAGTTACTATTTGAGTATCTGCATCACAAGTAGAAGTAGTAGAATTCCAAGTATAATTTATATCACACTTAAACTTACATTCATTTGTAATAGGAGTATTACTATATTGTCAATTAATACTTGGTAACCAATCATTTCAATTCCATGTTTGAGTAATACTTTCTTGATGCCAAGTTGAAAAATTAGGATTTCAAATACAATTTCAATTTTTTGAATCAGCTAAACAAGAAGTTCAATCATATGTATAATTTAATGAACATTTAAAATTACAATCATTAGTGCTTCAAACAAGACTATATTGTCAATTTAAATTAGGAGTCCATGAACTTCAATCCCAAGTTTGAGTAATACTTGAAACAGTATTCCATTCTGCATTTGAAATTAATCATGTACACATTCAATTTTGTGTTAAAGGTTCACAAGTTGTTCAATTCCATCAATAATTATTTAAGCATTTAAATCTACATAAATATGTTGATGGTATAGTATTATATGTTCAAACATTTGTTGGAACAAAATCTCATATATTTGTATCCCAAACTTGATTAACCTGTGTTGCTGTATTCCATAAAGCATTTGAAACTAATCATGTACAAGAAATTGTTCTACTATTTATATCAGGTTCACATTTATTTAAATTCCAAGTAAATCAATTTTGACATGAAAAATAACATGGACTTGCTGAACTATAATTTTGCCAAGGAGTATTTGATACAGTTGGATTTCAAATTGTATAATTAGCATATAAATAAATTTCTGGAGAACAAGAATAAATATTGTCACCATAATTAGCAATTACATTTTGAATTTCCGCAAACAAAGTAGATCAAGATGATGAAACTATTTTATCATTTCTTAAAAGTACATTATATGTATCAGTATTTCAAGTAATTATATTTAAAGGAGAATTAGCGTATTCATGAATAGGAATTACATCTTCATTAAAAAATATTCATATTTCTTTACTTCATACAATAAATGGAATTCTATCATTATTATCAATTAATAATACTTTTTCATATCAAACATTTACAAAATTTTCCTCTTTTTCTAATAATGTCATAAGTTGAAAATATTTTCAATTTGCTGAAAGAGTATATGTAAAATAATTATTATCTTTAGGATCTGTTCAATCCATAGAATATCATATTTTTTTTATAAGACTTGGTCAAAAATATCATTGATATGATTTTTTTTCTCAGTTAAATTGAATTTCTACACTTCATTCTGGCTTTAAAATTTCTCATGCATTTAATTTCAATGAAATTCAATCTCTAATGTTGCTTACTTGAGTGATTCTATTAGCATCTCTAACTCAAACTAAATAACCAGTAAACATAATTGTTACTATTGTAGAAATAATAATAATTATAACCATTGAAATTACCAATTCAATTAATGTAAATGCTTTTTTAGTCATTTTAATATTTTAATTATATAACCTAATTAGTATAAATTATTTTGTATTAAATTGAAACAAAAATCACTTTACAATTAAGTAAAATGATTTTTTATTAAAAATATTTTATATTAATATTAGTTATAATCTTTAAGATAATTAACTAATTTAGAATTTGAAGATCAAAAACTTAATTCTGTTATTTGAATATAATCACATTTTCAAACTGATTTTTCATAAAATGTATTAATTTTATCTGTAGTTATAAGTGTAAAATTTGGCAACAATCAAACACAATATAAATCAATTCCTAAATTTGATTTATATTCCAATGATTTTGAAATTTTTAATGTTTGATTATCATAATCATAATAAGTTGGTAGTGTATTTGGATTATATACATAATTTTCTAATAAATATGATCAATTAGAATTTAATGTTGTTGGTGATTCTCAAAAACTTACTCAAAAAATATCATCTACATCCCAAGAATTTAAAATAACTTTTAATCATAAATTTTGAGCATAAGTAATTGCATTATTTTGATGATTTCTTGCAGATATCTTATTTGTAAATCAATAATTATCAATTAAAAAATCATATCAAGCTTCATCAAATAAAATTCATGTAACTCATAAACTTTTCCAATTATTATACTAAAAACATTTAGAAATCTTAGCATAACTATTATCTAATTATTTGGATTTTATTATTTAATAAACTGGATAAATTTTCTTTAAAAATTGAGTTAAATTCTCAACAAGTGTTATTA
>Ga0100401_1000703_pt1 | contig 27409 bp, 34 predicted proteins | sample CryGeymeta201525_FD_80421 | JGI IMG/M metagenome (GOLD analysis project Ga0100401, IMG submission 80421) | Groundwater microbial communities from Crystal Geyser aquifers in Utah, USA - Crystal Geyser metaG 2015-25 | ecosystem: Environmental > Aquatic > Deep subsurface > Groundwater | place: USA... | reverse complement strand
TCCGGTCCAGCGTTTCCAGAACGCCCGCCCGTAGTATCGCGTCGCGCGCAGGGTGTCGTTGCGGGCGCGTGCAGCCGGGCAGTCTTCTTTCCAGAGACGTCCGTTCTTTCGGATCGGGATGATTGGAACGGCGTCGCGTTCGATGATGGCCTTGTGGCAGCGGCGTGTGTCGTAGGCGCCGTCGGCGGTGACCGTGCCTATCTGCTCACCTGCCGGGATCTGGCCGAGCAGGTCGGGCAGCACGGGGCTGTCGCCGTCGCGGCTGGGGGTGAATTCCACCGCTCGGATGTCGGATGTGGCCGGGTCCATGGCCAGATGGACCTTGCGCCATTGGCGTCGGCCTTGCACCCCGTGCTTGCGAGCCTGCCATTCGCCATCGCCGAGGAACTTGATCCCGGTGCTGTCGACCAGCAGGTTCAGCGGGCCGTCCGCACGGCGATACGGGACCTGGACGGCCAAGGTCTTTTGCCTGCGGCACAGCGTGGAAAAGTCCGGCACGGGCCAGTCCAGGCCGGCCAGTCGCAGCAGGCTGGCCACCATACCGGCGGTCTGGCGCAACGGCAACTTGAACAGGACTTTGATCGATAAGCAGAACTGTATGGCTGCATCGGAAAACACCGCGGGACGTCCGGGTCGCCCGTCACGCGGCGCGCGCCAGGTCATGTCCTTGTCGACCCAGATGAGCAGAGACCCCCGATTCCTGAGCGACGCGTTGTAGCTGGACCAGTTCGTCGTGCGATAGCGGGCGGAAGATGGCTTGCTCATGCACCACGTCTAACACCATGGATTCGCAAAGTGAATCCTTGGCCGTCAGACTTTTGCAACAACGCCGTTCGAGAATGCCGAAAATCTGCTTCTTCCCGGCCTGCAAGACAGCGGCCACTGAAACCAGAACGAACGCCACATGCATTTCCAGCGCGCTGCCGGAAACAAGGGTGAGAGGCTGGACAACGACCCAAGCGGGGCTCGTTACGGCTGCTTCCTTCCGGACCTGACCGGGTTGGCGAGGTGCCTGCCCGCGCCAACCTCTCGCCGAACTACATAGTCAATCGTGCCCCGGCTGACAAGCCATGGCTTGTTCTCAGAAAGATTACTTAGCCCAGACCTGTCAATAAACCGTTGGCTGGCTTTCAGGCTGGGGGCGCACCGAAACTGTTCAGCAAGGAAAGCTGACGCGTTAGCCAGCCGGGCGTTCAGCCCAGCCTGCAAAAATGCGTTCCAGCCAGACGACGATGTAGAACAGGACAATCCCAAGGAAGGCCAGCGCGATCAGGACCGCGAACATTAACGGATAGTCCGCTGAAATCTTGCCTGAGTCAAACAAAGCCCCCAGACCACGGCCATGCGGTTCGACGATCTCCATCAGATTGGTGCCGATGAAGGCAAGGGTGACTGAAACCTTCAGAGCGCCGAAAAACTCGGGCAGGGTTTTCGGCAAGGCTATCTTCCAGAAAATCGTCATCTTGCTGGCCCCGAGGCTGCGCAGGATGTCCCGGTATTCTGGTTCAAGCGTGGACAACCCGATGGAAACCGACACTGCGATCGGAAAGAACGAGATCATGAAGGCCATCAAGACCGTATTCATATTGTGCTGTCCAACGAACAACAGCGCGATGATCGGCACGACGGTCGCCTTGGGCACCGCATTGAACCCCACCAGAAGCGGGTAAAGCGCATCGCGCATCAGCCGCGAAAACCCCATGACCATGCCCAGCAACAGCCCGAACACCACAGCCAGCAACAGCCCGACGACAGTGCGCCACAGAGTCTGCCATCCGTATTCGAGAAACAGCCAACGATATTTCACAAAGGCTGGTCCAAGGTCGGACGGCGAGGCCATCTTGTAGTTCGGCCAGTCATTGACCCAAACCAAAGCCTCCCATGCCAGCAGGAAGATCAGGATGGCCAGCACCGGGACGGCAATCTTGCGAAGGGTCATGGCAGGGTTTCCGGCTTGGCCCGCTGCCCCGGCGCAACGGCGGGTTGGAACGAGGCTGCGGGCGCACGGCCCTGGGCCACCTCTATCTGGTGGCGCAGGGTGTTCAGCATCCCGGCCGCGGCAGGGGTGTACAGATCGTCCAGCGTGCGGCGGCCGGTGTCGGGCACGCGCAGTTTGTACTGTGCCGTGGCCGGACGGCCCGACAGCACCACCACCTCATCCGCCAGAAAAATCGATTCACGCAGATCATGCGTGATGAGAACCGAGGTGAACGGTTCTTCGGCGCGCAGGGCGTGCATGATTTGCCAAAGATCCTCGCGGGTGAAGGCATCCAGCGCGCCGAACGGTTCATCAAGAATCAGAACCTCGGGGCGGTGCACGATGGCGCGACACAGCGATGCGCGCTGGCGCATTCCACCGGACAATTCGCTGGGGCGCTTGGTTTCAAACCCCTCCAGCCCCACCAGCGCCAGCAGGTCACGCGCGCGGTCTTGCTTTTGGGTTTTGGACAGCTTGTTGGGCACGATTTCGAGGGGCAGGATCACGTTGTCAAGGATCGTCCGCCATTCCAGCAGAACCGGGTTCTGAAACGCCATGCCCACGGTGGACCGGGGCGATTTCACCCGCGTCCCGTGCAGCCACACCTCGCCCTTGTCGGGCCGCATCAACCCGGCGATCAACCGCGTCAGCGTGGATTTGCCACAGCCTGACGGCCCGACGACGGCGGTGAAACTGCCCTCGGGCACCGAAATGTTCAGGTCATTCAGAACCGGCAGAGGCCCGCTGTCCGTCTTGTAGGCGTGGGTCACGCCGCGAATGTCGATGAGATCGCTCATTCAGATCGCCGCGCGGACGAAGGGCGCCAGACCGCCGCCCGCGCAGAACCTCACTTCAGCATCAGGCTGCCGTCGGTCGGCAGATAGGCGTCGGTGAAATACAGCGCCGCGTCGGGCGTGGTGGTGAAGGACGAGTTTTCGACCAACTGTTGCAAAGCCCTGACCATCCGCGCGCCGTCAATGCCGCCCAGACCATTGGCGCGGGTGTAATCGGTGACCACATTGGCATCGATGGCCAGTTGCAGACGGCGGGTTTCCAGCGCCAGATCGGCGGCCGGGTTGCGCGAGATCATCATCTGCACCGCGCCTTCCGGGTCTGCAATGGCAGCGTTCCAGCCTTTTGCGACGGCCCGGAAAAACCCGGTGATCTGTTCGGGATTTGCGGCGGCATAGTCGGTGTTGACGATGATCGCGTTGCCGTACAGCTCAAGACCGTAGTCGGCCATCAGGATGGTGGAAATGTCGTCTTCGGGCACGCCGAGGCGCACCAGATTCAGGAAGGACGAAAAGGAAAACCCGGTGACAGCCGCGACCTTGCCTTCGGCCAGCATCGGTTCGCGGGTGGGAAAGCCGACAGGCTCAACCGTGATCTTTGCCATGTCCAGATTGTTGGCGCTGGCAAATGCGGGGAACTGCGCCCAGGCGCCATCGGGCGGCGGGGCGCCCAGTACGCGGCCTTCCAGATCCTTGGGCGTCTCGACACCCAGGGACTTGCGACCGATCACGGCAAAGGGCGGCTTGTCGTAAATCATCATCGCCGCGATCACCGGCGCGCCGGGGTTCTGGTCAAGGAACTGTACCAGGCTGTTGATGTCGGCAAATCCCACCGGAAAGGCACCGGTGGCCACCTTTGGAATGGCATCAAGAGAGCCTTGGCCCGCTGAAATTTCTACCGACAGCCCCTCGTCCGCGAAATAGCCATTGTCGATGGCCACAAAATAGGGCGCGGCGGGGCCTTCGAATTTCCAGTCCAGCGCGAACGGCAATGCGGTTTGGGCCGAGGCCAGGGATGCCGAAGCCAGCATCGCGGCGGTGGCAAGAAATTTCACAATCATGCGGCAAGTCTCCATCAGGTTCGGCATTTCGTCGCACGATGCCATGCGCTGCGAAAGCGGATCTGCCGCGCTTGGGCGGCAGAGTCACAGGATGCGATGAAAAACCCGGCAGGTCATCAAGTTTCGATCAATAACCACGCACAAAATATGCACCGCACTGATCAGCGGCGCACATCGGCATTCTCATCCTCGTCGTCGTCATCGTCGTCATTGGCGTCGGGCAGGTTGAAAAAGCTGTCGGCGTCCGACACATCGCGCGAATCGGGTTTTTCATCTTCATCGGTGTTCGACAGTGAAAATGTTTCCAGACCTGCAATCGCACTGGGCAGCCGCGGCTCCGGGTCCATCCCAAGGCTTTGTTCGGTGCTGACCAGTTTGCGCCGCTCGTCGTCGGTCATCACGGCACCGTCCTTGGCGCGCTTGGCCGCTTCCTTTTGCACCGCAAAATCCAGCTCGGACTGTTTGCACAGGCCCAGCGCCACGGGGTCGATCGGCTGGATATTGTTGATGTTCCAGTGTGTGCGCTCGCGAATCGCCTGGATCGTCGGCTTGGTTGTGCCCACCAGCTTGGAAATCGCGCCGTCGCTCAACTCGGGATGAAACTTGACCAGCCACAGGATCGAGGCGGGGCGGTCCTGCCGTTTCGACAGGGGGGTATAGCGCGGGCCGCGGCGTTTCTCTTCGCCCACGGCGGCGGCATAGAATTTAAGCTTCATCTTGTGCAGCGGGTTTTTCTCGCCCTTGTCGATTTCGGATTGGTCCAACTGGTTGTTGGCCACCGGATCAAACCCCTTGACGCCCGCCGCCACGTCGCCGTCGGCAATGCCCTGCACCTCAAGTTCGTGCAGACCACAGAATTCAGCGATCTGGCGAAAGCTGAGCGTGGTGTTGTCCACCAGCCAGACGGCAGTGGCCTTGGCCATAATCGGTTTTTGCATCACAGTCTCCTTTGGCGACGGCCGGACACGTCTCTTGGTCCGGGGAAAACGGCTGGTCCGGCTGGACCCTTACCTCGTTTTCAGGGAATTAGCATGGTGTATAGTCGCCCGTGCCCCAGAGGAAAAGAGAAAATGCGCCTGTTGATGCTTCTGCTGGTGTTGCCCAGCTTGTTGCGCGCCGAAGGCGAGCGTGCTGGCAACTTTGAGTATTACGTCATGGCGCTGTCCTGGTCGCCCAATTGGTGCGCAACCCAAGGTGTCGGGCGGGACTCGCCACAATGCGCCACCGATGCCGGTTTCGGCTGGGTGCTGCACGGGCTTTGGCCGCAATATGACACGGGCTGGCCCAGCTATTGCCACACGCCGCAGCGCGACCCGTCGCGCGCCCAAACCAGCGCCATGGCCGACATCATGGGCGATGCCGGTGCGGCCTGGTATCAGTGGAAAAAACACGGCCGCTGCGCCGGGCTGACCGCGCAAGATTACTTTGCCACCGCACGCCGCGCCTTTGACAGCATCACCCGCCCACCGGTGTTTCAAAAACTTGACCGCACGGTGAAATTGCCCGCCATCGTGGTGGAACAGGCGTTCTTGCAGGACAACCCCGCTCTTACCCCCGACATGATCACCGTCACCTGCGCCGAGGGCCGGATACAAGAGGCGCGGATCTGCCTGTCAAAATCACTTGCGCCAAGGCCCTGTGGCCGCGATGTGATGCGCGATTGCCGGATGACCGACGCCTTGCTCGCGCCGGTTCGTTGAACCCTGGCGCCTCAGGTGCGGCGGAACGCGCCGGCGATCGGCAGCAGGACAAAGGTGACCAGCGGGATCAACAAAAGGCCCAGCGTCAGCCCCACGACCCCGTCCAGCGCCGCGGTCACCACCCAATGCACCGCGCCCGGTGCCGCCGACACCATGGCAGCGGCCCGCACCGCCAGATCGTCGATGAACGCACTGGGCCCGTGTACCCCCAATTCGTGCAGCCCGTGCACAATGATCGACCCGCCGACCCAGATCATCGCCGCCGTACCCACCAGCACCAGCAACGCCAGAAATCCGGGCATCCCCCGCACGATGCCCCGTCCCACGGCCCGCGTCGCGCCCAACCGGCCAGACGCCGCCATCAACAGGCCCAGATCATCGGCCTTTACGATCAGCGCCACAGCGCCATACACCGCCGCAGTGATGATCAGCGCCGCCACCGCCAGAACCGCCGCCGTCATCCAGAGTGACAACTCTGCGGGCAAGGAGGCGAGGGTGATCGTCATGATTTCGCCGGACAGGATGAAATCGGTCTTGACCGCGCCTGAAACCTTGCTTTCTTCCAACTGCGCGTTGGTCATCTTGACCGCCAGCAGATCTTGCGCCGCGTGATCGGTGGGGTTGATCGCGTGCCACACCTTTTCGGCCCCTTCAAAACACAGGTAAGCCCCCCCCAGCATCAGCAGCGGTGCAATCGCCCAGGGTGCGAATTGCGACAGCACCAGTGCGGCAGGCAGCAACAGCACCAGCTTGTTGAACACCGATCCTTTGGCGATGCGCCAGACGATGGGTATTTCCCGCGCCGCCGAAAAACCATGCACATATTTCGGGCTGACAGCGGCGTCGTCGATCACCGCGCCCGCCGCCTTGGACGATGCCTTGACCGCCTGCCCCATCACATCGTCGACCGAGGCGGCCGCCACCTTGGCTATGGCCGCCACGTCGTCCAGCAGTGCAATCAATCCGCTCATCTGGCACCCCCAACAGCCCGGCCAGCGGCACCATAGCGGGCTGCACCGCAAACACAACGCACCCAGTGCCGTCACAGATCCGCACGCCCGGCCCCGTCCGCGAAAGATGCGCCATGCCCAGCCCCGATCAATGCATCCCGCGGGTTTCGTGGGGCAGGTTTGTGGCCAATCAACAGGGCCGCCAAAGCATGGCGATAACGATTGAGGTGCATCATGTCCTCGTCGATGGCTTGCACGTCGGCGGGTTCTTTGCCGCCGGACAGGGGGCGCTGGATGCGCTGTGATCAATCGGCGGCGATGCGCAGCACGATCTTGCCGATGTGGGTGCCCCCCTCGAGGTAGGCGTGGGCGTCGGCCGCGTCGGCAAGGGCGAATTCACGGTCGATCACCGGCCCGACCCGCCCGGCATCCAGCATCGGCCATACCACGCGGCGCAACTCTGCCGCGATTCGCGCCTTGGCCAGATCCGATTGCGGACGCAGGGTGGACCCGGTGATCGTCAGGCGGCGCACCATCAACTCGGCGAAGTTCAGTTCAACCTTGGGGCCGGTCAAAAAGGCGATCTGCACCAACCGCCCGTCATTGGCCAGCGCCTGCACATTGCGCGGCAGGTAACTGCCCCCAACCATATCAAGGATAAGGTTTGCGCCACCGGCCTGTTTCATCACCTCGACAAAATCGCCGCTGCGATAGTTGACGGCAACTTCGGCCCCCAAGGCAGTGCAGGCGGCGCATTTTTCGTCGGATCCGGCGGTGGTGAACACCCGCGCGCCCAGGGCGTGGGCCAGTTGGATCGCCGTCGTGCCGATGCCTGACGACCCGCCATGCACCAAAAACCGCTCGCCCGCGTGCAGGCCGCCGCGCATCACCACGTTCGAATAGACGGTGAAGAATGTCTCGGGCAGGCAGGCGGCGGCACGCATGTCCATCCCCTGCGGCACCGGCAGGGCATGTTCGGCGTGGCAAACGGCATATTCAGCATAGCCACCACCGGGCAGCAGCGCGCACAGCCGGTCGCCCACCGCCCAACCGGTCACGCCGGGGCCCACCGCCGCCACCTCGCCCGCCCCTTCAAGGCCGGGCAGATCGCTGGCGCCCGGCGGCGGGGCATAGCTGCCGGCGCGTTGCAGGACATCTGGGCGGTTCACCCCGGCATAGTGCAGCCGGATCAGGATCTGGCCATGGCCCGGCACCGGCGCGGGGCGGCGCGCCGGGCGCAACACATCGGGTGCGCCGGGTTGGGTGATTTCAACGGCCTGCATCGTGTCGGTCATCGTCTCGGTCATGGCAATGGTCCAATCATGGTCAGCCCAGTCATAACCGCCGCCCCGCGACAGGCCAAGCCCCCGCGCGTGGTCGCGTTACTGGGGCCGCGTCCAGCTGCCCGGCAGATCGGCGCGGGGCATCCGGGCGGGCGCACGCACCTGCGACAACGCCCAGTTGGGCAGGGCCAGCAGCGGCTTCAGCAGCGGGTTCTTGTTCACCGCCGCCTTGACCTTTTCAAAGGCCATCACACCGTCAATCCGGCGGTCCAGAAAATCCCACGTCGCCTGGTGGCCCGGGCTGTCGTCGCCCAGCCAGAACAGCACTGTTGCACCATAAACGCCCGACAGCGTGGCGCGCTTGGTGTACCAGTTCACATCCTGTGACGTGTCGCCGAGCGCGATCCATATCTGATCGGCCGTGCCCCACAGCGCCCGCGCCCCATCCGCCGCATGGATCGGCAGGGCAAACAGCGTGGCGCCCCGGCGCACCGCCTCTTTGTCGGCCGCCTCGAGGCGGAACCGCACCGCGCTGGCCACTTTGTCACGAAACCGCAGATCGGCCAGCTTTTCCCGCCCAAGACGCAGCACCATGGCCCGGTCGCCCGCCCGATGATAGGCCAGCGCCAGATCGACGGCGCCGCGTGGAAACAGCGCCCGCGCCTCGGCCAGAGGGATCTGCGCGTCGGCCGCCGCCGCAGCGAGGGTGGTATCCGACCAGCCCTCGAATGGCACATGGACGAGGGCGGCAGACAACAGGCGGTCGGCGGGGCTGACGTGGGTCATGGCGGTGCTCCTCAGTTTCTAGTGTAGCAGTTTAGCGCCTTCACCGGGGATTTCCATCGCAGATGCCGCAGTATTGCGCGGCACCGGCCCTGTCGCGGGCTGTCGGCCCGGTGTTGATCCGGGCGCGGTTGAAAATCTGTGCGGGTCCGATGGACAGACCCACCTTCATGTGATAGCTGAAACTTTCCTGCAAATTATTGCAACTCAACCTAGAAAGGTGGTGAAAACCACATGCAGGTCAGTGTTCGTGACAACAACGTCGATCAGGCGCTGCGCGCTCTGAAGAAAAAGCTCCAGCGTGAAGGCGTTTTTCGTGAAATGAAGCTCAAGCAGCATTTCGAGAAACCGTCCGAGAAGAAAGCGCGCGAGAAGGCCGAGGCGATTCGTCGTGCCCGCAAGCTCGCACGCAAGAAGCTTCAGCGCGAAGGCATGATGTAACGTCATCCCGATGCTGGGGGCGATGCCCCACACGATCACCCCCGGGCGCAAGCGCGGGGGTTTTTTGTTGCCCTGTCAGGGTGCGCAGTGGTATTTCGTGTCAAACCCGAAAGGTATCCGATGAATCGTCGCGCCCTGCTGCTGTCTTTTGTCGCTCTCGCCGCATGTGGCCGCCGCGCCCCCGAGGTGACGCGCGCCCGCGCCGCGAACGGCCCGGTCGAACTGAACCGGTTGATCGCGCGTTACGCCGATGCGTATGGTGTGCCCGCCGATCTGGTGCACCGGGTGGTGCAACGCGAAAGTGGCTATAACCCCGCCGCGCGCAACGGGCCGTATTACGGGCTGATGCAGATCCACCCGACCACCGCCCGCACGATGGGCCACCGGGGCCCGCCCGAGGCCCTGCTGGATGCCGAAACCAACCTGACCTATGCGGTGAAATATCTGCGCGGCGCCTGGTTGGTTTCGGACGGCAGCCGCGATGCCGCCGTCGGCTGGTATTCCCGCGGGTATTATTACGAAGCCAAGCGCCGGAACCTGCTGAAAGAAACCGGCTTGCGCTGAACGCCGAAATCCTGCGCCGCTGGTTTGGCCTTGGCGGTGACGGACGAGACTTCACCGGCGCGTTCGCGGTCGCCCGTCGTCACACCGGCAGCGCGGTTGTCCAGCGCACAGTGCGCAGCGCGAACGAGCTTTGCATTTGCGCCACACCGGGCAGTCGGGCCAGATGGCGGCGGTGGATTATCGCGAAATCTTCGGTGTCCTGCGCCACGACCTTCAGCAGGTAATCGGCGGTGCCCGCCATCAGGTGACATTCCAAAACATCGGGAATTCGCGCCACAGCCTTTTCAAACGCGTCCAGCACCTCGTCGGCCTGACCCGACAATGTGATCTCGACGAAGACGGTGGTCCTGCGGTCCAGTTTGCGGCGGTCCAGAATCGCGACATAGCCAATGATCACCCCCTCGGCCTCCAGCCGCTGCACCCGACGGTGACAGGCCGAAGCCGACAGGTTTACCGCCTCGGCCAGATCGGCGTTGGAAATCCGCCCCCGCGCCTGCAGCACCGCCAGGATTCGGCGGTCTGTTGTGTCGATCATGGACATGGCGCAGATTCCTTCGGCAAACGCGGCATTTCAGGCAATTTTCTGCCATCTGTCCTGCGCTAACACGGATCAGATATCAAGCCTCTTCGCCAGCAGTGCTGCTAAGGTGCCAATGATGAAAGTGGAGAATGTCATGCTGATCGGTTGCCCCAAGGAAATCAAACCACAGGAGTTTCGCGTCGGGCTGACCCCCGACGCCGCACATGAGGCGGTGGCCCACGGCCACAGCGTGATCGTGCAAACCGGCGCGGGCGAGGGTGCCGGGTTCAGCGATGACGATTACACCGCAGCCGGGGCCCACATCGCCGCCACGGCCGAACAGGTGTTTGCCGAGGCCGACCTGATCGTGAAGGTGAAAGAACCGCAACCGGCCGAGCGCAAGATGCTGCGCGAGGGGCAGGTATTGTTCACCTACCTGCACCTGGCGCCCGACCCGGACCAGACGCATGATCTGCTGGCCTCGGGGGCGACCTGCATCGCCTATGAAACCGTGACCGATGATCGCGGCGGCCTGCCCCTGCTGGCGCCGATGTCCGAGGTGGCCGGGCGGCTGGCGCCGCAGGTCGGGGCCTGGGCGCTGCAAAAGGCCAATGGCGGGCGCGGCGTGCTGCTGGGCGGCGTGCCCGGTGTGGGGCCGGCCACGGTGCTGGTGATCGGCGGCGGCGTGGTGGGCACCCATGCGGCGCGGGTTGCCGCCGGGATGGGCGCCGAGGTGACGATTGTCGACCAGTCTCTGCCCCGGCTGCGCTATCTGGATGACACGTTCGCGGGCCAGTTCAAGAACGCCTATGCCAGTGCCGCCACCACAGCCGATCTGGTCACGCGGGCCGACCTGGTGATCGGCGCGGTTCTGATCCCCGGCGCGGCGGCGCCCAAGCTGGTCACGCGGGCGCAATTGGCCACGATGAAACCCGGCGCGGTGATCGTCGACGTGGCCATCGACCAGGGCGGCTGTTTTGAAACGTCAAAGGCCACGACCCACGAAAACCCGATCTATGAGGTGGACGGAATCGTGCATTATTGCGTCGCCAACATGCCCGGTGCGGTATCGCGCACCGCAACCCTCGCCCTGGGCAACGCCACGATGCCCTTCCTGCTGGCCCTGGCCGACAAGGGATGGCGGCGCGCCTGCGAGGACGACGCGCATCTTCTGGCAGGGTTGAACATACACGCCGGGCGGTTGACCAACCATGCCGTGGGGGTTGCGCTGGAAATCGACGTGTTGTCAGCGAAACTGGCCCTGAAGCTTTGATGCAACGCCACTGGCCCGCCATGGGGGCGGGCCAGTGGCCGCTTCACCCGCGTTTCAGCGAATCGCGGATTTCGATCAGCACGTCCAGCTCGGATGGTCCGGTCTGCACGTCCGGCACCACATCATCGGGCTTTTCCGCCACGGATTTCAGACGGTTCACCAATTTTACCAGCACGAACACCACGACGGCAATGATCAGAAAATTGATCGTCGCGGTAATGAACTTGCCATACATGAACTGTGCCTCACCGATGCCGAAGCTGAGGCCGCTGAAATCCAGCCCACCGACAACCAGACCGATGAGCGGATTGATCAGATCCTCGACAAGGCTGCTGACAATTCCGGTGAAGGCTGCGCCGATGATGATGCCCACGGCCAGATCCATGACATTGCCCTTGGCAATGAAATCCTTGAACTCGTTTATCATTCCGTCCCCGTTTGCGCTGTGTGCCGGCTGCCTTGGTTCGTTGCCGCACAGCCGATAGCATTGTTTCCCACAGGTTCCGCGCTTTTTTTATCGCACAAACCGGCGTAGCACAGGTGCACCCCGATTATCAGGAGCCGACATGGCCGATCTTGCACAATTTTCCATCACCGACCGCTGGCCTGCCCAGACCCCGGATGTGATCCAGCTGTATTCCTATCCCACGCCGAACGGCGTCAAGGTGTCGATCGCGCTTGAGGAACTGGGCCTTCCCTACGAACCCCATCTGGTCACGCTGACGGATGCCGACGTGAAAAGCCCGGCGTTTCTGTCGCTGAACCCCAACAACAAGATCCCGGCGATCATTGATCCGAACGGCCCCGACGGCCAGCCTCTGGCCCTGTTCGAATCCGGCGCGATCCTGATCTATCTGGCGGAAAAGACCGGCAGGCTGATCGGCACCACCGCCGCCGACAAGGCGCATACGATCCAATGGCTGATGTTCCAGATGGGCGGCATCGGGCCGATGTTCGGGCAGTTGGGCTTTTTTACCAAATTCGCCGGCGCCCAGATCGAAGACCCCCGCCCGCGGGATCGTTATATCACCGAGGCCAAACGCCTTTTGGCTGTGCTGGAACAAGAAATGGCCAGCACGGACTGGATCAGCGGTGACTATTCCATCGCTGACATTGCCATCGTGCCCTGGCTCAACGCACTGGACTTTTACGGCGCGCGGGAAATCCTGGGCTGGGCCGACTACCCAAATCTGGTGGCCTGGCACAAACGCTTTTATGCCCGCCCCGCTGTGGACAAAGGCAAGGATATTCCTGCCCGCGCCTGACCCGGCTCGACCGGCGTGCGGCCTGCGCTAGGCCGGCAGTGCGCCGGACAGCACATAGCGCAGGATCTCGACCACCTGGCGCGGATCACGCGCCACGGCCAGCGCGGCGGCGTCCACCTCTTTCAACGCATGGGCATGGTCAGGCCCGTGCAACACGATCAGGGATTTGCCCAGTGCGGCGGCAAATCCCGCGTCAAAGGCGGCGTTCCACTGTTTGTACTGATCGCCGAACCGCACGACGACGACATCGGCATCGGAAATCCCTTTGCGGGTGCGAATGGCGTTCACCATCGCGCCTTTGTGGTCGTGCCAGTATTTATCCGCCTCGCCCCCCAGAATTGTCACGCCGCAATCGTCGCTGGCCGCGTGATCGGTCACCGGGCCGCTGAATTGCACCTCCAACCCCTGCGCCCCTGCGATGATCTGGTCGCGCCAATCGGTGTGGATTTCACCGGACAGATAGACCTTGAGCATGATGGATCCTTTTGCTGGCAAGGGCGGCGCGGCGGCCGGTCTGTGGATTGAGTATTTTTGGCAAGAAGAAATCAGGGCCACGCCTCAGTCGAAAGTGCCTGTGGCGCGGCCCAACAACATGAAGGCACGAGCGGTGCGGGTGTCGGTCAGCGCGGCGATTTCGGCATCGCTGGCAGTCTGTTCGAACGCGGCGAAGGTGTGGTCGAACTTGCGCAGGAAATGGTGGGTGGCGTCGCGGAAGATCGTGTCGTTGCGCATCCGCGCTGCGGATAACGCCAGGGAAGACCGATCGCGGATACCCCCCAGGCTGGCGATGGCGCGGCCGCGTTCGCCCTGAGCGAACTTGCGCCAGATTTCCGGGCGGGCGCGGTCGGGGCGCAGATCGTCCATATAAATGCCGTCCTGGGACAACAGGGTCAGCACGTCCTGCGCCGCCTGAATCAGTTGCGCCGCCTGCCGATCCTGCAAGGCCCGACGCAGAGCGCGAAAACCTTCCTTGTCTTCCGGGCTTTCGGGGAATTGCAGGGCTGAAATGAAATCGTCGGTGGCCAATGGCGGCGTCAGCGCATCCGACGGTGTGCCCAGTGCCAGGCTTGCCTGTTCCTCGGCCCGCGGAACTGCCGCGGGCACCGGCACCGGCGCATGGGGGCGAATCGAAATGAAGCCGGACAGGGCGATTTCTGTCTTTTTCTGCTGCTCGACGATTTCGTTCAGCTTGCGGGCCACCTCGGGAGACGCACCACTGGCGGCGGTTTTCTGTGATTGCAGATAGATCTGGCGAATGCCGTCGATCGCCAGATGCAGGCGCGCGGATTCCTCGCGCATGATCCGGGCGCTGCGGGTTGCCGCCGCCCCGACCCAGATCAGCGCAACAGGCAGGAACACCGCCAGCAATGTCACAACGAAGCGCAGCGGATCGAACCCGACGCTGGCCTCGCCGCCGCTGAACATCAGGAAGAACAGCCCCGAGCCGACGAGCCACAACAGCGCCAGCGCCAGCGCCAGCTTGTCGGTGTCGGTCATCCCCGGCACGGGGGCGGGTTTGGCGTAGATGCCAATATCCACGGCGCGGTCTGTGTCGGGCTCGGCCATCATGGTCCTTTCCGGCGGCGGCGCCCCCGGTCAGTTTCAGTTGTAGACGATTTTCAACACTTCATAGCTTTTCTCGCCACCCGGCGTGCGCACCTCGACGCTGTCGCCTTCATCCTTGCCGATCAATGCGCGCGCGAGAGGCGACTTGATGTTCAGCTTGCCAGCCTCGAGATTCGCCTCGGGCTCACCGACGATCTGATAGGTTTTCTCTTCATCGGTATCTTCGTCAACCAGGGTGACCCAGGCGCCGAATTTGATCGTGCCGGACATCTTCGAGGTGTCGATCACATCGGCAAGCGACAGGATGCCCTCGATCTCCTTGATCCGACCTTCGATAAAGCTCTGCTTTTCCTTGGCGGAATGGTATTCTGCGTTCTCGGACAGGTCGCCATGTTCGCGCGCCTCGGCGATGGCGCGAATGATCTCAGGGCGCTCGACGCTTTTCAACAGCTTCAGTTCGGCGTTCAGGGCGATTTGCCCGGCTTTGGTCAACGGAATTTTTTCCATGCGGATCTGTCTTTTCGGTTTAGCCCGTGGCGGTTCGTCCTGTTAACCCAAGCTGGGCCTGCAAAGTCAAGGGGCGGGCAATGCGCTGGGCAGGCGCACACCGTCGAAGGGTGCTGCGCGGTGACGCGGTGCGCCAATTCGACGCCGGGTTGCGATTGACCCGAGGCGCCCCATTTGGCTATCGGTAGTCGGTCGGATTTAAGGAGGTGAAGCATGGCCCAACAGCGCGAGTCGATGGAATACGATGTGGTCATCGTGGGGGCGGGTCCCGCGGGGCTGTCGGCGGCGATCCGACTGAAACAGCTGGACTCCGACCTGAACGTCGTGGTTCTGGAAAAGGGGTCCGAAGTGGGCGCGCATATCCTGTCGGGGGCGGTGCTTGACCCGTCGGGTCTTGATGCCCTGCTGCCCGACTGGCGCGACATGGGTGCGCCGATCACCGTGCCGGTGACAGAAGACAACTTTTACATGCTGGGCGCGGCTGGCAAGATGCGCATCCCCAACATCCTGATGCCGCCACTGATGAGCAACCATGGCAATTTCATCGTCTCCATGGGCAATGTCTGTCGCTGGATGGCCGAGGTGGCCGAGGGGTTGGGCGTGGAAATCTTTCCCGGCATGTCGTGCAGCGATCTGGTGTTCGGTGACACAGGCGAGGTGAAAGGCGTCGTCGCCGGCGAATTCGGCCGCCAACCCGACGGCAGCGAAGGACCGGGGTATGAGCCGGGGATGGAATTGCACGGCAAATATGTGTTCCTGTCCGAAGGGGTGCGTGGCAGCCTCAGCAAACAGGTGATCGCACGCTATGACCTGGCCGCCAAAAGCGACGTGCAGAAATACGGTCTGGGCATGAAGGAAATCTGGGAAATCGACCCGGCCAAGCACCGCCCCGGCACCGTAACCCACACGATGGGCTGGCCTCTGGGCGGCAATGCCGGCGGCGGGTCGTTCATCTATCACAGTGACAAAAATCAGGTTTACGTCGGTTTCGTGGTCCACCTGAATTACGAAAACCCCTATGTTTTTCCCTATATGGAATTTCAGCGGTTCAAGCATCACCCAATGGTGGCCGACCTGTTGAAAGGCGGCAAACGGGTGGCCTATGGCGCGCGGGCCATTTCCGAGGGGGGGTTCCAGTCGATCCCGCAGACTGCGTTTCCGGGTGGCGCGCTGCTGGGCTGTTCCGCCGGTCTGGTCAATGTGCCGCGGATCAAGGGCAACCACAACGCGATGCTGTCGGGCAAACTGGCCGCGGAAAAGGCGTTTGCCGCAATCAACGCCGGGCGGTCGGGCGATGTTCTGGCCGATTATGACAAGGCGCTGAAATCAGGGGCGGTCGGGCAAGAATTGCAAAAGGTGCGCAATGTCAAACCCTTGTGGAGCAGGTATGGCCTTGTCGCTTCGTTGACCGTGGGCGGCATTGACATGTGGACAAACCACCTGCTGGGCACATCGGCGCTGGGTACGCTGAAGCACGGCAAATCCGACGCCGACGCAACGCGCAAGCATTTCGGATATGAACCGATCGCCTATCCAAAGCCCGATGGCGTGCTGTCCTTCGACCGATTGACCAACGTCAGCTTTGCGATGACCAACCATGCCGAAGGTCAGCCGCCGCACCTGAAACTGATCGACCCGGACATTCCCGTCGCGCAGAACCTGCCCGATTATGCCGGGCCTTCGGCGCGCTATTGCCCGGCCGGGGTGTACGAATTCATCAAGGAAGAGGGCAAGCCGACACGCTTTGTCATCAATTTCCAGAATTGCGTGCATTGCAAGACCTGCGACATCAAGGATCCGGCGCAGAACATCGTCTGGACCGTGCCGCAGGGCGGCGACGGGCCGAATTATCCCAACATGTAAAGCTTGCGTCATCACGGGGCGGCATCGCGCCGCCCCGCATGGACAGGGCGGGGGCAAACCTCTACCTTCGTGCGCAGGCGGGACAGCCCGCCAAAACTCAAACAAAGGTTGGCCCATGCCCGTCGGAAAACACCTGCGTCTGATCGCCCTTGTTGCGGCCCTGGGGCCGATCACCGCCCCGGCGCTGGCCGATGTAAACGCCGGGGCCTATCTGGCCGGACGGCAGGCCGCGACCGACTTTGACTTCAGCGCCGCCTCGCAATACTTCAGCCGCGCCCTGACACGCGATCCCGGCAATGCTCAGGTTATGGAATATAGCATGACCGCCCATGTCGGCCTTGGACAGATCGACAGTGCCGCAACCATCGCCCGCCGGATGATCGAAACCGCCATTGACAGCCAGGTGGCCAATATGGTGCTGCTCGGCGACGCTGCCAAGGCGGGAAAATGGGCCAACATCCTGGCCGATCTGGACGCCGGGCAAAGCGTGGGGCCGCTGTTCGACGGTTTGCTGCGGGGCTGGGCGCAGGTGGGCGCGGGCGATCTGGCGGCCGCCCTGACGGCGTTCGAACAGGTCAGCAGCACCCAGGGGGTGCGTGCCTTTGGCCAATACCACCGCGCGCTTGCCCTCGCTGCAACCGGCGCTTTTGCGGCGGCTGAAACCGTTCTGGCCGACCCTGATCTGCGCCTCACCCGGCGTGGGCTGATCGCGCGGGCACAGATCCTGTCACAGCTGGGCCGACAGGACGTGGCGGTGACGGTTCTGCGCGACGTGTTCGGTGACGATGTTGATCGCGCGCTGGAACAGCTGATCACAGCGCTGGAGGCGGGCGAAACCGTGCCCTTCGACATCGCCCCCGATGCCGTCGCCGGTGTGGCCGAGGTGTTCTTCACCATCGCCAGCGCGTTGGGAAACGAGGCAAACAAAGCCTATACCCTGATCTATACCCGGATGGCCGAGCATCTGTGCCCCGACCACATCGAGGCGACGCTGCTGTCGGCGGGCCTGCTGGAAGATCTGCAACGCTTTGACCTGGCGATAGAAAGCTATGGCCGGGTGCCCCGCGATCACCCCGCTTCGGACGCTGCCCAGTTGGGTCGGGCCGAGGCGCTGCGCAAATCCGGCAAGGTCGAGGCCGCCCTTGAAGCCATTCAACAGCTGGCCCAGACGCGCCCCGATCTGCCATTGGTTCATGTCACCCTGGGCGACGCGTTGCGCGAACTGAACCGCTTTGAAGATGCGGCGCGCGCCTACGACCGGGCGATTGAATTGATCGGCGAACCGGCCGCGGGCCAGTGGATCATCTTTTTTGCCAGGGGCATCGCCCGCGAACGCACCGACCGCTGGACCGAGGCCGAGGCCGACTTCCGCAAGGCGCTGACGTTGCAACCGGATCAGCCGCAGGTGCTGAATTATCTGGGCTATTCCTATGTCGAGAAACAACAGAACCTCGACGAGGCGCTGGACATGATCCAGCGCGCCGTCGCCGCCCAGCCCGACAGTGGTTATATCACCGACAGCCTTGGCTGGGTTTACTACCGCCTTGGCCGCTATGCTGATGCGGTCGGGCCGATGGAGCGCGCGGTCGAACTGATGCCGGTGGACCCGGTGGTCAACGACCACCTCGGCGATGTCTACTGGGCCGTGGGCCGCAAACGCGAGGCACAATTCCAGTGGAAACGCGCCCTGTCCTTCATCGACCCCACGGAAACGGACGGCGAAGCGGATCCGCTGCGCATCAAGCGCAAGCTTGAGGTCGGGCTGGACGTGGTGTTGCAGGAAGAAGGCGCGCCGCCCCTGAGCGTGGTCCATGACGGCTGAGTCCTTTGCTCCGGCCAAGATCAATCTGACCCTGCATGTGACGGGCCAACGCGCCGATGGCTATCACCTGCTGGATTCACTGGTGGCCTTTGCCGATGTCGGTGATGTGGTGCGCGTCGTGCCCGCACTCGATTGGTCGCTGTCGGTGACCGGGCCGATGGCTGGCGGGGTGCCAACGGATGACAGCAACCTCGTGTTGCGCGCGGCGCGGCTGACCGGGGGTGGGCCCTGTGCGATTTCGCTGGTCAAACACCTGCCCACCGCTTCAGGCATCGGCGGCGGCAGCGCCGACGCTGCCGCTTGCTTGCGCGCGCTGAACCGGCTGGATGGGCGGGCGATGCCACCGGATGTGACGAGTCTTGGCGCCGATGTGCCGGTGTGCCTGCGCGCCAACCCTTGTCGGATGTCCGGTATTGGCGAACGGCTGTCGGATGTGCCGCCTCTGCCGCCCTTCTTCGCCCTGCTGGTCAATCCCGGCGGCGCTGTATCGACACCCGCCGTGTTCCGCGCCCTGCGCCGGCGTGACAACCCCGCCATGCCCGCCGCGTTGCCCGCTTGGCCCGATCTCCCTGCCCTCGCCCGATGGTTGGCCAGCCAGCGTAATGATCTGGAACCGGCGGCCTGTCGCCTGGCCCCGGAAATTGCCCAGGTATTGCTATTTCTGCACGCCGCACCCGGTTGCCTGCTGGCGCGCATGTCGGGTTCGGGGGCCACCTGTTTTGGCCTGTTTGCGAGCGAGGCCGCGGCCCAATCTGCGGCCCACCCCCTTGCGGCGCAATTACCCGGCGCCTGGATCGCCCCCGCCCGCCTTGGTGCGCCAACCCTCTGATCGGGTGCGCCAACGGACCCGCACCCGGCGCAAGCCGGGGGTGGGGGCATGTCGTGGCGCGTCCGCGCCACCTTTGTTTCAAACTCAGCTGATTCGCGCGACGACGTAATCTGCCAGATCACACAGCATCTCGCGCAACTCGCAGTCGGGCAGCGGTGTCAGCGCCTCCTTGGCTGTCGCCGCCCAATCCAGAGCGGTCTGGCGGGTGCTGTCCAAAGTGGCGTGGTGTCGCAACAACTCGAGGGCGCGGTCCAGATCGCCCTCGTCCTGGCGGCCCTTGCCGATGGTGCGCACCCAAAACGCCCATTCGCCCGAATCCGCCTTTGCCACGGCGCGGATCACCGGCAGGGTCAGCTTGCGCTCGCGGAAATCGTCACCGATGTTCTTGCCGATGCCTGCGCCGCCGGTCCAGTCCAGCAGGTCATCCACCATCTGGAACGCCACGCCCAAAGCGTCGCCATAGGTGAACAGCGCCTGCACCTGCGCCTCTTTGGCCCCGGCAATGACACCGCCCACCTGCGTGGCGGCCGAAAACAGCGCCGCCGTTTTGCCGCGCACGATCTTCAGATAGGTGTCTTCCAGTGTCGCAAGATCCTGCGCCGCCGTCAGTTGCAACACCTCGCCCTCGGCAATGGTGGCGCTGGCATTGGCCAGAATGTCGAGCACCCGCAAAGACCCGGTTTCAACCATCAACTGAAACGACCGGGCGAACAGATAATCGCCCACCAGAACCGAAGATTTGTTGTCCCACAGCAAATTGGCCGTAGGCCGACCGCGCCGCTGACCCGATTCATCCACCACATCATCGTGCAACAGCGTCGCGGTGTGGATGAATTCAACCGTTGCCGCCAGATGCACATGGAACGGCCCGTCATAGCCGCACAGCCGCGCCGCAGCCAAGGTCAGCATCGGACGAATCCGCTTGCCCCCCGCCTCGATCAGATGCGCCGTCACCTCGGGAATACGCGGGGCATGTTCGCTGGCCATGCGGGCCCGGATCAGGGCGTCGACCGCCACAAGTTCCGGCGCAAGCGCCGAGGCAAGACGCTCATGGGGTTTGACGGCGGCGTGATCCAGGCTCATGCGGGGCAATTCCATCCCTTGGGTAACTGACGGCTCGACAAACCGGATGGCCTGCCCTTAACTCGCGCATATGAAGGAACTGATCCGCACCAGCGACCCGACACTCATTGCTTTCGCAACCGCGCTTCTTCAAGGCGAGGATATAGATTGGTTTGAGCTGGACGTCCATATGAGCGTCCTTGAAGGGTCGATCGGGGTCTTGCCGCGGCGCCTGATGGTGCCGGACCGCGACCTGTTTCGCGCCCGCGCGGTGTTGAAGGACAATGGGATCGACCTTGGCGCCTGATCCGGGCCTGACCTGCGACGGATTTCTCGGCGGACGATTGCAGATCTGGCAGCCGCGCGCGGGCTATCGTGCAGGGGTGGATGCCGTGCTTCTGGCTGCGGCCGTGCCCGCCCAGCCGGGGCAATCGGTGCTTGACCTCGGCTGTGGTGTGGGGGTGGCGGGCCTGTGCCTCGGCTGGCGTGTTCCCGGCCTGGCGCTCTGCGGGCTCGAAGTGCAATCGGCTTACGCGGATCTGGCCCGCCGAAACGCAGCCGAAAACCGCATCGCACTGACCGTGCACACCGGCGATCTGTCAGCGATGCCCAGCGCCCTGCGCCAGCAGACCTTTGACCATGTGATTGCCAACCCGCCCTATTTCCATGCCCCGTCCCGCACCGCAGCCCGCGATGCCGGGCGCGAAACCGCCCAGGCCGGCCCCACACCTCTGACCGCCTGGATCGATTCGGCCACGCGGCGCCTGCGTCCGGGTGGCCTGTTGACGATGATCCAGCGGGCCGATCGCCTGCGCGATCTGCTGGCCGGGTGCGACGGGCGGCTGGGAACGCTTAAAATTCGACCAATACAGGCAAGAACCTGCCAACCGGCACAGCTGGTGCTTTTATCCGCACGAAAAGGCGGAAAGACGCCTCTTGTTCTAGATAACCCGTTGATTTTGCACAAAGGTTTGACGCACGAAGGTGATAGGGAATCATACACCGAATCGATTCGCACTATCCTCCGAGATGGATCACCCTTGATTTGAGACACTTTGTCCACCCAAAATCAGACAGATCTTGTAACGGGGAGGTGACAGAACGATGAAACTGTGGTGGACTAAAGACATCGTAACTCAAAGAGGAGGACAAGCATGGCCGTCAGTTCACACGTTGAGGTACTTCGCAAAAAACATGAGGTTTTGTCCAGCAAGGTCGAAATGGCGCAACGCAGCCCTGCGACGGATGCTTTGCACCTGAAATCCCTGAAGAAACAAAAATTGCATCTTAAACAGCAAATCGTACGCCTGGATCGCGCCTAGATTCTCTGAGCGCTGGCGTGCGCCGCCAGCGCCACCCCTTCTGCGATCAGCACTGCTTACAGAACCCAAGGCGCAGATGTGTTTATTGCCTGCGAGCATCAGCACAATAGTTGAAATGAAAGGCGCCGCATAAAGGCGCCTCAAGAAAAACCTGAATGTCCGCTTTCTTAATGCCTGATCCAAGACGGAGTGATTGCAGCCCTCCCTTGTCCGCATCGCAATGTGCCAAGATGGTGGTGTTACAGCCACGGAACGGGAGGGACGACAACCATGACGTAAAGAGGCGATGATTGGGGTGGACTTGCAAAGGCGGTTTTCGAGGTCCATTGGCCTTCGCTGACCGCACTTGTGAAGTACCGGAAGAAGCTGTGCGGCCGCAATTCCATAAGTTCATGGCCGAACAGAGGTAGTCGCAGAATTTCGGACCAGTTGTTAAGCCCAGGTAACAACTGAATGGCCGAGACCTGATGAGCATCATCCGGGCACGCAAACTGGCGCGCGCAACCTTGCGCAACATCAAGCAGAACCGGTTCTTCGCCTTCGCCTGCAATTCCATCCGCGTGCCGATTGCGGCGGGTTAAGCTGTGAGAGGGCATAATCATGACAACATCGCGTTACCCCTGCGGCGGGACGGCGCGAGCGGCATTTTTCGGCCGCGCCAGAATTGGCCAATAAATCACGGCGAACCCGCCAAAGGCCGCGATCCAAGCCCCGGCTGCAAGATGCAGTGGCCAGCTTTCCCCCGGCAGAACACCGGCCAGCAGGCGCGCCAGAACCGCGACGGTCAGCGCAAGATAAAGCGCGGTCGTCGTCCCTGTCGCGCGCAGGGGCCGCCCGGCGTGGCCAAGGCTCGCCCGCGTCATGACCGCCAGCGTCATCAGGCCGACCGCCCCCACCATCCAGATATGCTGCGCTGCCGGGTTCAGACCGGGGACAAACCGGCCCAGCGCCACAGCCAGAAACCCCAGCGGCACAAAGGCATATCCGGCGTGCAGCACCCAGACCAGCGCCTCGGCACCGGTCTGGTCGCCCTGCCAACGCGCCAGTCGCCAAAGATGCGCCAGCCCCGCCAGCCCGCAGGCCACGGCCGTGACGGTTCGGTCGGGTTGCGCGACCCAAAGCGCAAGCGTGGCCAGCGTCAGCGCCAGAACAGCACCGTCCGCGCGGCCAAAGGGCACCGGCAGCCGTTCGACGCCGCGCTTTGCCAGCCAGTTGCGGGTGAAGCTCGGCACGATACGCCCGCCAATCAACGAGATCAGCAGGACCGCCACCGCCAGACCGATACGCAGCCCGATCCCCTGCGCCGCCGCAGGGCCATCCTGCGCCGCCTCCCAGTGAAAAAGGGCGTTGGCAAGAGTGTAGGCCGTCAACAGCGCCAGGACCGGCAGGTTCTTCCAATTGCGCCCCACGAAAATTTCCCGCGCCAGAAACCCGGTCAGCGCCACCGGAAAGGCAAGATCGCCCAGCGCTGCCAAGATCGTTGGCAGATGGGACGATGTCGCGATGGCCACGCGCCCCACAACCCAAAGTGCTGCCAACCCCGCCAGCGGCCAACCCACCAGAGGCAGGCCCCCGGTCCAGTTCGGCACCGCCGTCAGCAGAAATCCCGCAATGATGGCAGAAAGATAGCCGAACAGCAATTCGTGCGAATGCCAAGAGACCGGGGCGAATGCAGTCGGCAGGAAATCCTGCCCTGTCAACATCACAACCCAGATGCCCATTGCCGCCGCCGCCCATATCGCAGCCATCAGGAAGAACGGCCGGAACCCGTAGCTCAGAATAGCGGGGCCTGTCCAGGCGCGGATCTGTTCAGAGGAGGTGGTCACGATGTGATCCTCTGCCCAACGACCTCGGTCACGATCACATCCATGGCGATGTCATGCGGCTGGGGAAAGATCGTGGGGACGCGCGCCGCGCAAAGCCCGACACCAATGGTCAGCGGACGCGGCGCAAGGGCTGCCAGCGTGCGGTCGAAGTACCCCCCGCCATAGCCCAGCCGATAGTTCGCCCCGTCCCATCCCACCACGGGGGCGAGCGTTACGTCGGGCACCACCTCTGGCCCGTCAGAAGGGACTGGAATCTTCCAGAAGCCCTGCACCATCCTGCATTCGGGCGTCCAGATGCGGAACACGAGGGGGGCTGCGGGCGTCACGACAACCGGCAGCGCGACACGCGCGCCGCGCGCCAGCAAACTCTCCAACCAGTGCCGAAGGTTCAGTTCTGCCTTGATCGGCCACCAGGCGGAAATTGTCAGCCCTTCGATGATCGGAAATCGCGCGTGCAACAGAGCGTCGAGATGCACCGCAATCGTCTCTGCCGCTTGCTGGCGTTCCGCCACCGGCAACGCCACGCGTTCGCCCAGCAGCCGCGCGCGCGCGGCTTTACGCCAACGCGCCACGTCGACGGTCTGCTCTGGATCCACCGCCATCGGGTGCAGGCAGGTTGGGTCTGTTTCCTGTGCGAGGCAGGGTGGTGAGGCATAGCCGCGCAGGCGGGTGTCATCTTGTGTCATTGTTTACTCTGGGTTGGCGCCCGGTCAAACGGGCCAGCATGACAAGGGTGCATCGAAACCGGACAAGGTGTTTCGATCCACGGAGCCCGCGCACGCCTCCTCATTCGGGTCACTGCGATGGGTCCACGGCAAGCCTTGCGGCGAAATGGTTGCGCAGCACCAGCGCGTGGATATGCTGGGTGTGTATTGCCGCATAGATGAGTGTCATCGCCCCCTTGCGGCACCAATCCAGACCGACATCTTCAGCCTCGGGGACGGCCCGCAATTCATGAAGGTAGCGGCTGCCGAAATCGACCCGTCTGACATGGCCAAAACCGAACCACTTGCGCAAGGAAAGGCGCATCGTCACGTTCTCCGGCCCAGTGTCGATGGGCAGATCGTCCTTGGCGATGCCACGCGGCCAGAGCCAGTCAATCAGAAGCCGGGCCCCCACAGGGGCCGTTCCTGCCCGGATGTCATTGGCGCGGCACAGGTGGATGGCAGCCTCGACCGCACGCGTCACGATGTCGCGTCCGAAGGGTTGTCACCGATCAGCTCCAACGCCTTGATCGCGTGGGCGAAGACCGCTTGCGCCTGCATTTCGGCGGTCAGCCGGATCGCCTTGCCAGTTGCCCCTTCACGGTGGGTGGCCTTGACATGGCCCTCGACGCACCACGGCCCATGCATGACATGTGCCACTACGACCGCAGTCAATCGTTTGGTGCGTGCGTCAGGCGCACCGGGCGCAAAGACGGCTTTGCTGAAGGCATGACAGGCGTCGTCCGGGCCGGGGGCGCGCGTGTGGCGCTTGCCCGCATCCGCCCGGGTCGCCTTGGGTGGCGAGAGATCGGACATCACATATTCCTTTCCGGGGTGGCGAGGGATCGTTCAGGCGGCGGGACCGCCGTTCGGGGGCGTCTCGGTCTCCAATCGAGGTGTCAAAGGTCGGGGATACCGCCAACGCGGTCGCGCGCGGCATCTTCGATGGCAAAGTTCAGCGATCGGGCGATGCGCTCGGCGCGGGCGATGACATGGACGGCACCGGTGGGCGGACAGACCTGACCCGCGGTTTCACGAAACAGCACCAGCCAGCGCTCGAAATGCGCCCATGTCACTGGCAGGTCTGCGTGTTTGACCACCGGAGAGCCATGATAGCAGCCCGTCATCAGTGCCACCGAGCCCCAGAATTCAACCATCCGCACAAGGTGCGGTTCCCAGTCGGTGATGCGTGCAGCAAAGATCGGGCCCAGCACCGGGTCGAGGCGGACCTTATCGTAGAACCGGTGGACCAGCGTGGCCAGCATCGCCTCATCCAGCCCGGTTTCCGCCATCAGGGCAGCGGTCATCGCAGGCCGAGCGGACCGGATCGGTTGCGCGTGGGCATCATGGTGCATGGCGAGGTCCGATTGTTCAGCGTTGCGCAAATGACTAGGCCTGCTAATAAGTATTGTAAATACCTATTATATGGGAGCCACTGCAACGATGTGTCTGACGTCTTTCACCGACTACGGCCTGCGCATGCTGATGCGGATGGCCAGCGCGCCCGACCGCGCCTTTTCCACCGCCGAACTGGCCGGGGAATTTGGCCTGTCGCGCAATCACCTGACCAAGATCATGCCGCGGCTGGCGCAGGGCGCGATTGTTGCCACGCGACGTGGCGGTGGGGGTGGGGCGATGCTGGCCCATGACCCGAGTGACGTGACAATCGGGGCGGTCATTCGATTATTGGAAGACGGACAACCGCTCGTCGGGTGTTTCACCGCGACGGGCAGCGATTGCACGATTACGGGATGTTGCCGCCTGAAAGCGCGTCTACACAGCGCCCAGGCGGCATTTCTGGCCAATCCGGACCAGTCGAGCCTCGCCGAATCGGTGCCCAGACATAGGATGCAAGATCCAGGAAACAGGCCACGGACCAGCAGGCGGTCATGTATTCGGCCGAGAACAGCCCGGTGATGGGGACGCCGAACCAGTTGTAACAGACATACATCTGCGCCAGCGCGAACAGGAAATTCGGCATCGCAAGGCCCGGAAAACCCAGGATCGTCGCCACATAGTAACCTGCCGAAGATTGGTTCACGGCGGAATAGATGCCGATGGAAATGGACACTGCCCACATCACCACCACCGCCATCAATTCAACCGCCAGCGATATGCCGATGCGCCTGGAATATGTCTCGGCCATAGGCAGGGCTTTTCATCAGGTTAAGCGCGAACACCAGATCCTCAGCGGTAAAGGGTTCACCTTTCGACCATTTGTGCCACTTGCGCGGATGAAAGGTGAACTGGGTCGGGTCGTCGTTCGCCTCAAAGCGTTCGGCGACGTCGGGCACAACTTCGGTGCACGCATCGTCATAGGCGACCGGCGGCTGATACCCGACGGTGCGGCGCACCCAACCGGTGTCGAACGTGCCCTTGAGCGCCAGGTGCGCGATACTGCGCCACCGACTCCAGCGGGGTAACGACCATTGGGTTTTCCTGCAGCCGTTCGGCAACCAGCGGCAGGGTGCTTGCGGCGGCCAAGGCCTGTTCCAATTCAGGTGCTTGGGTATAGGTCTGCACAGCCAGCGGCCCGGTCAGCGCCAGTCGGTGGCACCTTCGCACAGGCGGCGGCGGTATTGACCTGCCCCGGTCACGATCCGGTGAAAAACATGCAGATCGCCCAGATATGGTTGCAGTACCGCCGGTTCAACGCGGCTGTCCCCGGCCCGGCACCGGCTGCCAATAGGTGAACAGGTTGTCGGCTCCGGCGGCCCGCAGCAGCGCCACCATGTCATCCACCTCTTCGGTCAGCGGATTGCGGTGATATTCGAAGCTCACCGTCATGTCTTGGGGCGCGGCGGCGCGGGCAATTTCGTCTTGCTTGACCCGTGTCTGCCGCATCCCGGCGCTCTGCCCTGTTGCATGGCCCGATGGCCATGCAACAATTGCGCAGCAACCCGGCCCCTCAGATCGCAGGCAGCACCGCGACCATCGCCGCCAGAACATCGTCTGCGGGCCGGGTCCACCAATCCTGTGCCGAAAAGATTTCGACCTCGACCAACCCGTCGAACCCCTGCGCCTCGACCAGCGACCGGACGTGCGGAATGTCGATCACCCCATCGCCCATCATCCCCCGGTCGGTCAGCAGATCCTTGGTGGGGTTCAGCCAGTCGCAGACGTGGAACGCCAACAGCCGGTCCTTGCCCGCCCGCGAAATCTGGGCGGCCAGGTCGGGATCCCACCAGACGTGATAGACATCCAGCGCCACGCCGATGCCATCGCCCAGCCGGTCGCAGATGTCCAGCGCCTGTGTGGTGGTGTTCACACAGGCCCGGTCGGCGGCATACATCGGGTGC
>Ga0100401_1000673_pt1 | contig 27909 bp, 20 predicted proteins | sample CryGeymeta201525_FD_80421 | JGI IMG/M metagenome (GOLD analysis project Ga0100401, IMG submission 80421) | Groundwater microbial communities from Crystal Geyser aquifers in Utah, USA - Crystal Geyser metaG 2015-25 | ecosystem: Environmental > Aquatic > Deep subsurface > Groundwater | place: USA... | reverse complement strand
TTTATAAAGGAGATGGAACAGGCCTTTGGAAGACTTATAAGGGCAAGGGATCCCATGATATTACCCCGAATGGAAGCGGTAATCTCCCTCTTTCTGAAAAAAGCAGGCTACACCTCTTTCACTATTGTTGATCGGGACGAACCGATGGACTCAAAGGAGCTTACAGCGACAAAAGACAACGCGAGTCTTCGTTTGCTTCTTCTCCCCACTATCGCTTTCGCCTATCAGTATCCTGACTGGACCCAGGTAATCGTTGTTCCTACGGAAAAGACCCCTTTACTCTTCATTCGTTTCTTCAAAGAGCGACATCTCGAGGGAACGGACGTCCAGGTATGGGTGGTGGATCCGGAAAAAGGTACGGTAAGCCCCTTTTTCGGCGACTGTACCGATAGGGAAATTGTTGAGAATTTCACCCATCCCGACCTGAAAGAAAAGGCAACCCGCCACTTCCAGACGATGAAACTGCCTCGTGCCGTATCTTAATAACGGAGGGCTGCTTTTATGGCAGGGGTATGTTCCGGGTTGCGCTCCCCTTTGCTCTCAAAATAGTGGCATTCGGGGTTTCATGTCTTTTGCGGAAACCGAACAGCGGTACCGCTACATTTTGTAGTCAAATTGTCTTGACATACAAGAATACCTTCCCCTATACTTCATAACGCCAGAAGAGAATTCTTATCAAACAGGTTAAAAAAGTTTCATAATGCGTAACTATTCAGCCATGACAGGCGAGACGCCTGTCCTACTGTGTTGTATAACCACCTACGACGTAGGACAGCCGTCTCGGCTGTCTAAAATACAGGGCTTTAGATAAAGGCTGAATAGTTACCATAATGCAAACTATACTGAACCGAAATAAGGAAAGAGATGATGTCAGACAATGGGGAAAAAGTATTCATAGAAATGGGTCAAAGGCAACGGGAGGAATCTGACCAGGATCAAACAGAGGAGACCTTATCTCTTCTGACTTTTTGCATAGAAAAAGACTGGTATTGTGTCCCATCATCCCAGGTAAAGGAAGTAACTAGGATACCTAAGATTACCCCGGTTCCCGGAACTCCCGATTATATCCTGGGAGTAGCCCACCATAGCGGAGAAATATTGTCTGTAATAGATATTAAACCCCTTATCGGTTTGGATAAAACCATCCTTACCGAAAAGAGCCGGCTTTTGATATCCACGATTGAGGATGAACCTGCAGGTTTATTGATCGAGATTGTTCAGGATATTATAGAAATCACTAAGGGAAAAATAGAGACCTATTTGTCAGGTGCTGGGAGTGAGCAAAAAGGATATCTAACTGGTCGGATTCAAATCGGAGAGGTAATCTTAGGAATTTTAGACTTAGAGAAATTACTCTATTTAGGGAAAAAGAGTTGAGGTGGACCCTATTGTCAAAACCAAAAAGTTGGAAAAATAAGATAGATATCCTGGCCTTTAAAGCGGGAAGAGGGTACTTCGGGGTGGAATTAGGCCAAATTATGCGATTATATATTCTTACTCCAGATAAAGTTTCTAAAGCCGGGGGAAATATGCCAAAGGTTATAACATTATTGCCCGAGGAAGAATTTCCGTTGGTTGATTTTAATGAAAGCTTAGGACTCGCTAAACAGGAAGGAAAAACAGAAGATAGGACTACCGTAATCGTCGTGAAGTCAGATGACGGGCCTATAGGGATAATGGTAGATGAAGTTGAAGATTTATATAGCCTATCTCCCCGTGAGGTATATCCTCTTCCTCAGCATATCCGTGGGCGCCTCCCTTTTCCATACATTTGGGGACTGGGATTAATTTATGATAGGCTCTTGCTCTTAATAGATACCAATAAACTGCCGAAAAAGGCTGAAGACTGTAGACTTTTAGGGATAAATCATACTCAGGTAGATAGGCTGAAGGCTGTAGACTTTTAGGGATAAATCATACTCAGGTAGATAGGCTGAAGGCTTTTGGTGTTTTATAGCCTTCAGCCTATCTACCTGAGTAGTTATGAAAGGAGGGTACTAAAATGAGGTTTACTATCCAGAGAAAAATAGGATTGGCAGGCGTAGTTGCAGCGACCGTGGTAGCATTAATAATGCCTGTTATTGCTAACTATGGGATATCCAGCTATTTAGAACTTTCTAAGAAATCCCTGTTATTGGTAGAGTATCAACAAGCAATTGGTAAATTAAGGGTGGACCTGGACAGGCAAGTGCTGCTGCCCAATTATTTTATTCTTACCGGAGGAACAGCATACGCCAAAAATTTTGTTGAACTTTCTCAATCCCTGGAGACAAACTTGGGCCATTTAATAAAAAATAATATGACACCCACCCAAAGAGAAAAACATTACCTTACCCGGATAAAAGAATTATCTTTCCAGATCAAAAACAGTGCGGCAGAGCTATTTTCTTTGTCTAATCCTATGGAGAATCCTAAATCTATAGAACTGATTAAAAAAATTAATTTCCAGTTGGCTCCCCCGCTTGCAGAGCATAGCAATAAGCTGGATGAAACAGTTAACAAAAGAGTAAAGACACTCCGGAAGAAGAGTGAAGCCATAGCGGCTTCTATTTGGAAGTTCGTGGTTGGTGGCTCTGTGTTATGTTATCCCGTTTTCTTTCTTATCGCGTCTTATACAGCGCGTGTCATTGCCCGGCCAATTAATATGGTAATTGCTGCCTCTAAACGGGTGGCTGAGGGAGACCTGGGACAAACTATCTCTACTAAGAGTAATGATGAGGCTGGAGACATGGGCAGGAGTTTTAATGAAATGGCGGTTAATTTACGACTTTTGGCTCAACAGTCCCGGGAGATTGCCCAGGGAGACTTGACTAAAGAGGTAAACATCAAGGGCGAGCTGGCTGAGTCTTTTAATGGTATGGTGAGAAATCTTCGGCAGCTTGTTGAAGGGAGCCAAAAGACCATTTTGCTGATTAGGGATGCTACTTCGCAAATTTTATCGGCAATAGAAGAACAAGCCAGCGGTTCCGTTGAGCAGGCTGCCTCCATAAGCGAAATCACTGCTACTATTGAGGAACTGAGTAAAACCGCACAACATATTGCCGAGAATGCGGCCGCCGTAGAGAAGACGGCTTGGGAAAAAAGTAAAGGTGTTCAGGTTGAAGCCGAAACCGTTACCCAGATGACCGAGGCCATGAACAGGATCAAAGATAAGGCCGATGAATTGGGCCATAAAGTTTTTTCCCTGGGAGAGAAGTCCCAACAGGTGGGCAGAGCTGTAGAGCTTATTAGGGAAATTGCCGATGAAACACATCTCTTGGCACTGAATGCTGCTATTGAGGCATCCAGCGCCGGCGAATATGGAAAGAGATTTTCTGTGATTGCCACGGAGGTGAGGAGGCTGGCCGATAAGGTTCGGGGTTCTACCGATGAAATACAAAGTATAATCACAGATATGCAGGCAGCTACAAATGCTTCGGTATTAGCCACAGAGCAAGAAGTTAGGGAGGTAGAGGATGGGGTCATCCTTGCACAAAAGGTAGAAGCCAGTCTATATAATATTGCAAATGCTATTCAGGCTATGGTTGATGCCAGTAAACAGATTACTTCTGTTACCCAGCAACAAAAAACGGCCAGTGAACAAGTAGTCCTGACGATGCGTGACATATCTAAAGTAGTAAGCGAAATGGCCTCCAGTATAAAACAATCGGAAAATGCAACATCCGGCTTAAATCAGATGACGGAAGAATTTGAAAGGAGGTTGTATAACGAGTTCAAGGTTGGTAAGGAAAAACAAGATGGCTAAAGATTTTGACCCTACCCCTTATGTAAGACAATTTGTAGAAGAGGCAAAAGAGCGCATCAAAAGGGTAGAGCATGGTCTCATCTCTTTGGAGGCAGAGAAAGGGAGTATAGAGATATTACAAGAACTCCTGCGCGAAGTTCATACTATTAAAGGTTCGGCTAATATGCTGGGATTAAAAAATATTAGCGCCCTTGCCCACTCTATAGAAACTATGCTGGGTAAAGAGAAAGAAGAAGAGGGGGCTTTGACCCCTCAGGTGATGAATATGCTCTATCAAAGCATGGATACGCTTTCACGCATGGTAGAGCTTGTACAACAGGAAGGTAAGGACACCCTTGATCCATCTGATATCTGCTCTAAGCTTACAGCCCCAATTTCATCGGAGAAAATAAATCAAGTCTTGCCCCCTATAGAAACGACGTCCATTACCGAATACCATCACCCACAGATCTCTCATCTAGAAACTATAAAGATAAATATCAATAAAATTGACCACTTATCTAAAATATCTGCCGAGTTAATGTATTGGATAATGCGGGAAGCGGATAGGTATCATCAGTTTAAAAACTTATTATCATCAAGATTTCAAGAATTACCCGGAGAAAGGGGAAAAAGTTATCATAAAATTTTAGAAAGTTATAGTGAGGAAATAGTATTAGGAGATAGATTGATCCATCAGTTGCAAGAAGAAATATTATCTATCTCTTTAGTCTCCCTCGCCCATGTCTTTGATGGACTGCCCAGGGCGGTTAGAGACCTCTCCCATGAGTTGGGTAAGGAAATAGACCTGGTAATTGAGGGAGGAGAAATAGCCGTTGATCAAAGGATTATTAATCAAATTGGCGCTCCTCTAATACATCTTATTAGGAATGCCATAGATCATGGGATTGAGCCTCCCAGCCAACGAAGACTTTGCAGTAAACCTCCTAAAGGAAAATTAAGGGTGGGCGCTTCCCAGATAGGGAGTCGGGTATTGATAGAGATAGAAGATGATGGCCAGGGGATAGATTTTTCTAATATTCAGGAAGAGATAGTCAAAAAAGGCTTATTACCCAGAGAAGAAGCTGCCTCCCTCACCGAAGGGGAATTGTTGGGGTTTATTTTTAAACCCGGTTTCAGTACACAGACGATTATTACTGAAGTTTCAGGCCGGGGTATAGGCATGGATGTAGTCAAAAGAACTATTGAAAAGCTAAACGGAACCATAGTCATGACAACCGAGGAAGGGAAGGGAACCCGATGTACATTGAACTTTCCTTTCTATCTGGCACTAATCCGCTCCCTTTTATTTATTGCCGGGGAATCTACTTTTGCTATCCCTCTGGGGTATATAGATCAGGTGGTTTGTCTTAATCCCGATAGGGTTATGACTTCAGAAAAGAGGCATGTTATTCTATTTCAGGACAAAATCATACCGGCTGCAAAACTGACTGGCTTACTCCAGATGCCCGCAATGCTGGGGAATGAACAAAAATATTATGCCTTAATTCTTAAACAGGGCGATCAGCGGGTAGGACTTTTAGTAGATAAAATTTTAGAAGAAAAAGATATAGTAATTAAAACCCTGGGGGAATATTTTCACGCTATCAGGGAAATCAGCGGGGTAACTATCTTGAGTAGTGGCGAGGTGGCTTTAGTTCTAAACGCAACGGTCATTACCGAAGCTGTCATTCAAGGGTTAGACAGGAAAATTTCTCGAGAGAAAGGGAAAATGGAAGAAATGACAGAAGAGCCGTTGTCTGTATTGCTGGTAGAAGATTCTTTGATCATCCAGGATCTAGAGAAAAATATATTGCAAACCGCCGGCTATAGAGTAGAAGCGGCTAAAGATGGTCTTGACGCCATAGAAAACCTTAAAAAACAGGATTTTGATCTTATTATTACTGATATTGAAATGCCCAGAATGAATGGCTTCGAGCTAATAACTGCTGTGCGAAAGGATGACCGCTATAAAGGGATCCCCATTGTTGTAGTAACGACAAGAGAACGAAAGGAAGATAAGTTAAGGGGATTAGAGTTAGGAGCTGACGCTTATCTATTAAAGGGTGGCTTCGATCAAGGAGAGTTTCTGTCGGTTATTGAAAGATTAGCCAAGAGATAATCCGCAAGGGTGGATAGGCTGTAGACTGTTAGGCTGTAGGAGTTACAGCCTTCAGCCTGATAGCCTACAGCCTAAATTACTAATGCAGAAGAATAATTACAAAATCATTGCTATAGGATCATCAGCTGGCGGTCCTAAAGTTCTTAGGAAAATTTTAGGCTCTATTCCCAGGCAATTTCCTCTGGGTATAATAATTATCCAGCATATTACTGAGGGTTTTGTGGAAGGATTAGTCGAGGGGCTCGATAAAACTTCTCTAATAGAGGTAAAGTTGGCTCAGACAGGGGATCGAGTGAGAGGAGGAACGGCCCTCTTCGCCCCTGATAAATGTCACACCATAGTAAATAAAAAGGGCCGGATAGAACTTACCTCTGCCCCCCTTTTAAAGGGACATCGCCCTTCTATTGATCTTCTCATGGAATCGGTAGCAAAAGTTTGTGGGACACAGGCGATAGGAGTCTTGTTAACCGGTATGGGAGATGATGGCGCTAGAGGACTTAAGGCCATTAAGGGGGCAGGCGGGCTTACCCTGGTTCAGGATGAGATGAGTTGTACTGTATTTGGTATGCCTAAGGCCGCTATAGATTTGGGAGCAGTAGATGAGGTTCTTTCCCTACAGGGTTTAATAGATAGATTATTGAGCTTGGAGGGGTAAGGCATAATATGTCTAAAATCCTTATTGCCGATGATAGCACCACTATCCTGGAGATGATAGGAGCTTATTTAAGAGATGCGGGATATGAGATCGTAACAGCTTTAGACGGTGTTGAGGCCGTAGAAAAGGCCTTTACGGAGAGCCCTGACCTTATTATCCTGGATATAATGATGCCTCACATGAACGGCTATCAAACCTGTCGCTACCTGAAAAACGAAGGTACTACCTCGCATATCCCGATTATTCTTTTTACCTCCAAGGATCAGCCAGCCGATAAATTTTGGGGCTTACAAACCGGGGCCGATAAATATATCCTTAAAGATATGTGGCATACCGATTTATTAGAATCTGTAGAGAACCTCCTGATTTCTATCACACCATACCCTGGCCCAAAAAAATTAATGGAAAAGCTAAAACCCCCTGGTATGGTAGAGATCTTATATAGGATAAATGAACTTTTAGATAAGAACCTTTATGAAGCCACCGTAACGAACCAAATTGGACAGCTTTCCCTTTCCAGCGATAATCTTCTCGTGACCGTAAAGGCTTTATTTCAACTCTATGAGACATTAATTAGTTTTCCCTTAGCAGCTTTAATTCTCGGAGATAGAAAAGAATGTCATATCTACCTTAAGGTTAATTCTAAGGTGGGTACAATTGATCTGGACAGACTCGAAGAACAGATTCTCAGGATATTTACTGATAGCGAAAACGAAGAGGACTTATCAGAAAACAAAAGATTGCAAATAATTGTCCGTGATGACAGCAAGGGCCTAATAATAGAAGGAGAATGTTTTATAGAAGATATTCTGCAGCGATTATACCATATCCCCACAGAAAAAGGGGTAAAGATAGCCGGGTTAATTACATTTTGTTTATCTGGGAGGAGAATGGAGAACATAGAAGACCGGGAAAGATTAAAGCGAATTTCCCGACAGGCATTTATCGTGCTGGAAGATGCCTTTTTATTTGATAGATTAGGGAGTTTGGCTATTACTGATGATTTGACCGGATTATATAATAGGAGGCACTTCTTTCAAGTATTGAACCAGGAATATCACAGAGCTATCAGACATAGGACAATATTTTCTTTGGTAATTATGGATATCGATCATTTTAAAAGTATCAATGATAATTATGGTCATCTATCCGGAGATTTTGTCCTGAAAGAGACGGCTAGAATCATACAGGGAGAATGCCGCCAGACCGATTTGTTTGCCCGCTTTGGTGGAGAAGAGTTTTCTCTCCTGTTAATGGAGACTCCTCTTGAGGGGGCAAAAATCATTTGCGAACGCATAAGAGAGAAGATTGAGAACCACGAATTTATTACCCAAAATCAATCCCTGAAGATAACCGTAAGCATTGGTGTTACGGAATTCTCAGGAGAAGAAGAACTTTCCCAGAAAAAACTTATTTCCCTTGCTGATGAAGCTATGTACCTTGCAAAAACCCTTGGTAGGAACAGGATTTGCCTCACGGAGAAAAAAGGTGACAGGAACTCGGATTTCAAATAGTCCTGCTGTCGAGTTGTCCCAGGAAGATTTTCTTCTTTTGCGAGATGTTATTGAAAGCCGGACCGGAATCTATATAGAAAGGTCTTTATGGGATTCCCTGAGATATAAAGTGGGCATCCGTCTTGTCCAAGGGCATTTTAGCAAATTTAAGGAATACTGTGATTGCCTCATTACAGTAGATGGTGAGGAAGAATTTCAGGAGTTACTAAATGCAATTACTGTCCCTGAAACCTATTTTTTCAGGGATTCCTGGCAAGTTGATTTCATAAAAAGAAATATTATTCCGGAGATCGTACAGAGAAAGATGGCATTAAACTGCAAAAGGGTAGTAAAAATATGGTCTGCCGGCTGTTCTACTGGCGAGGAGCCTTACTCTATAGCAATTATCTCATCAGAGTTGGAAGAACTGCTGAAAGATTTTAGGCTGGAAATTTTGGCTACGGATGTTAGTGGTAAAGCATTGAAAAAAGCTAAAAGAGGGATATATGGAAAGAGATCGGTAAGGGAAGTCCAAAGGGGATATTTAGAGAAATACTTCACTCGTTCAGGAGACGAATATCACCTGCATAAAGAAATAAAGAATATGGTAACATTTTCCCCACTTAATTTAGCTCAAGAACCCTTCCCTGTAAAGGATATGGGAGAACAGGATCTTATCTTGTGCAAAAATGTGCTTATTTATTTTAGACCTGATACTGTTAAAAAAGTGCTTCATAACCTCTATCAATGCATGGATAAGAAAGGATATTTTTTTACCGGGGGGGCAGAATCTCTTTTCCACCTATCTCATGAATTCCAACTAAGAGAAAGAAAAAATGTTTTTTATTATACCAGGGAAAAAGTCTCCCCGGAATCAAGCGAAAGACCGAAAGAGTTCGTGGTTATACCTCAACCAAAAATTTCTCCTGCGCGGCGAAAAGATATTTCCCTTGATCGTTCTAGCACAGAAAGACCAAGGGAAGAAAATCCTTTAACTACAAGTCTGCGTTATATAAGGGCAGGAGAATATGAAGAGGCCTTCAGTGTATGTTATAATTTGTTAAGGAAGGATCCACTATCAGTCGAGGGCCATTTCCTCCTGGGATTGATTTATAAATATAAAGAAGAAACAGATAATGCTTTAACGCATTTTAGGAAAGCCACTTATCTTCAACCAAATTTGCCTTTAGCCCACTATTACTTAGGAGAACTCTATCTGACTAAAGGGGACAAATTCAATGCTGCCAAGAAATATAAGAATGCTCTAACAGTATTCCAAAATAGTATGGGTGTGGGGGAAGATTTCCTTAATTCTGTTTATGGCGAAACAGAATTAAGACAAATATTATATATATGCCAACAGCGTCTGAAGACCCTTTGATTTCATCTTTTTATTAGAAGTCAGGTTTGCAAGATCCTGCCTGATAGTCAACAAGTCAGATTGATCCTGTCCCCCGTCGCTACCCTCATGTGGAAGTCTACCAGTTTCCTGGCGATGGCCTCCATGATGGAAACATCCACCTTCCCCATTGAGAAGCAGGTCATAAATATTTCTTTAAGAAATTTTCGTTTTATGGTATTAATTAATAAAATTAACCACAACAATTCAAGAAATAATCTTTGTCATACCCTGATAGGTAAAGTTCCCCTAACTCCTGTTGATAAGTTTGTTTATATGGTGTTTAAACTTGGATGTATTTTGGGATAAAACCATTGAAATTATTAAAGAAAAGGTTAATCCACAGAATTTTGAGACCTGGATTAAACCTGTTAAGATCGCCTCTATTAGTAATGATAATATTAGTTTGTCCGTACCAAATAAGTTTTTCAGAGACTGGGTTATCGAAAATTACCTTTGCTTAATTAAAAATGCTCTTTCATCTATTACGGGTACAAATTTTAATATTGAGTTTATAGTAGAGTTGCATGGCAGCGGGAAAAGCCAGGATTTACACGGTAAGGTCGGTGATTATAGTGATCATAGAGATGATTCTGGTGTTTCTCTTAAAAAGACCCGCAAAGCTGGAATTCATCCGTTTCTCAATCTAAACTATACTTTTAACAGGTTTGTTGTTGGTCCATGCAATCGCTTCGCTCATGCCGCATCTGTAGCCGTAGCAGAAAAGCCGGCGAAGAACTATAACCCTTTATTTATTTATGGTGGCGTTGGTCTGGGAAAGACTCATTTACTTAATGCCATCGGTCTGCAGACACTTTTCCTCCACTCGGAGATGAATGTAATTTATGTCTCGGCAGAAGCATTTATGAATGAATTGATCAACTCGATCAGATATGACAGGATGCAAAAATTCAGGGAAAAATTTAGAAACATTGATTGTTTTCTTATTGATGATATTCAATTTATTGCTGGAAAAGGAAGAACACAGGAAGAATTTTTTCACACTTTTAACACCCTTCATGATTCGGGAAAACAAATTGTTGTTACCAGTGATAAATTTCCAAAAGATATTCCGGATCTTGAAGAAAGGTTGCGATCAAGATTTGAATGGGGCCTCATTGCAGATATACAACCGCCAGAAATAGAAACTAAGGTTGCTATTCTTGAAAAAAAGGCACAGGAAAACAATATTCCTTTATTAAGTAATGCAGCACATTATATTGCCTCAATTGCTCAATCTAATATTAGAGAATTGGAGGGGTTTCTTATTAGAATTAGCGCTTATTCTTCTCTAACTGGTAGAGTAATTGATGTAGACCTTATAAAAGAGGTCCTTAGAAAAATACTTAAACAAAATAAGAAGGAAGAAATAACAATTGATGAAATTATCAAAGCGGTAATTGGCAAATTTAACCTTAAAATATCAGATATTAAATCACAAAATAAGAATAAAAGTCTTGTTCTGCCAAGACAAATTATTATGTACCTCTCGAGAAAGCTAACCAACGCCTCTTTTCCTGATATTGGAGGAATAATAGGAGGACGGGACCACTCAACGGTGATCTATGCAAACAATAAAATAAAAAAGTTAATTGAAGTGGATATAAAACTTGCTAAAATTATTAATGATATTGAAAATAGTTTAATTAAAGGTTAAGAGATTTTCACAAGTAGTAAACAGGTTTGTTATTTTTATGTAATTACAATTGTTATATATTTTATAAATTTTCAATTATCAACAGTTCCTTTTACTATTACTATACATAGTTCTTAAAATATAATTTAGATAAAAGGAGATATGTAAAATATGGAATTAAGTATGCGAAGAAATACCCTCCTGACTGGGGTTCAAAAAACACTTGGTATTGTAGAAAAGAGGACAACCCTACCGATTCTTAATAATGTGCTCATTAAGACAAAGGGGGATAAGGTCAGGATTGTGGCGACAGATAAGGAGATTAGTTTAATAGCGGATTATGATGCAAATGTTATAGTTGAAGGTGATATTACACTATCCGCAAGGAAATTATATGAGATGATCAGAGAGATTCAAGGGGATATGATTTATTTTAAAAAAGATGAGCATAATACAGTGACGATAACTTGCGATAAGGGAGTAAACATTCTTTATAAGATTCTTGGTGTGCCGGCGGATGATTTTCCAAATATCGGAACCGGTGATATTATCGCCGTTGAATTATTTGAAATTAAGGGTAGTGCTTTAAGTGAACTTATTCGTAAGACATTTCCTGCAATGTCTACTGATGAGATGAAGAGGGATTTAAGTGGGGTTTTTTTTAGAATTGAAAAAGACGGGAGTGCTTGTGTGGGTAAGATGGTGGCAACAGACGGATTTCGTTTAGCTGTTAGTTGTGTAGGAGTTGAGGTCTGTCCTGACGAAGGAAGGGAAGTGGAATTTTGCGGGCTTGATAAAGGGATAATTATACCGCGGAAGGGGGTAGTCGAGATTAGGAGACTTATTGAAACCGCCAGCAATATTACCGATGATGTGATAATGGGAGTTCAAGGTGGTATGTATGTTATTAAGATAAATAATGCAACATTAAAAGTTAGTTTAGTTGATGCCGGGTATCCGGATTATCACAGGGTTATACCGTCAGATGTGGAAAATTTGGTTTGTTTCAATAAAGATATAGTGTTACATGCTTTAAAAAGGATGAATGTTGTGTCAACTGAGGGGTGTGACGGGGTTATAATTAAATTAGTTAAGAATGGAATGATGATGAGCTCAAGTAATCCGGATGTAGGAGATGCAAATGAGGATGTTGAAGTGTTGTATGATGGGGAAGAGATTGAAGTGGGATATAATGTTAATTTTTTGATAGATGCCATAGAGGTTATTGATGAGGAAAAAGTAACTTTTGATGTTGGTGCCGGGGTAAGGCCCGGTATCATTAAGGCGTTAGATAATGATAATTATGTATGCGCCGTTATGCCTATGAGGTTTTAGTTTTGATGATAGATAATTATAGTGCGGATAGTATAAAAGTATTAGAGGGTCTTGAGGCTGTACGAAAGAGACCGGCAATGTATATTGGCAGTACCGGTAGGAATGGTCTCCATCATCTGGTTTATGAGGTTGTTGATAACAGTATTGACGAGGCCTCCGCCGGCTTCTGTGATAATATTTGCGTGTGGATAAGAGTTGACAATAGTGTTGTTGTTGATGACAACGGTCGCGGTATACCTGTGGATATCCATAAGACAGAGGGAGTGTCGGCAGCCGAGGTTGTGCTTACAAAGCTTCACTCAGGAGCCAAGTTCTCCGATGATAATTATAAGATATCAGGTGGCCTTCATGGCGTGGGTGTTTCTGTTGTTAATGCTCTTTCGAGTTATCTTGAGTTGGAGATCAGGAGAGATAGTCTGGTGTATGCTCAATCGTACGTTCGTGGCGCCCCCAAGGCCCCTCTTGAGATAGTCGGGAAAACGACGGGGAGAGGGACGAAAATTACCTTTAAGCCCGATGAAGAGATCTTCGAGGAAACAGATTTTAGTTTTGAGATTATCTCTAATAGGTTAAGAGAACTGGCATTTTTAAATCCAAACGTCAAAATTACCTTAATTGATGAAAGAACCGACAGAAAAAGTGAGTTTTTCTCTCGAGGGGGGATTGTTTCGTTTGTTGAGTATATTAATAAAAATAAAAAAGTCCTTCATCAGGATCCTATTTACGTGAGTGGTTGTAAGGATGATTGTCAAATTGAAGTGGCCTTGCAGTATAACGACACATATACGGAGAATATATTTTCTTTTGCCAATAATATAAGCACTACGGAAGGAGGCACCCATCTGGTTGGGTTCAGGTCTGCTCTGACGAGGATTTTTAACAACTATGCCACGAGCAATAATATCTTGAAGAATGGAAAAGAATCTCTGAAGGGTGAAGATTTAAGAGAGGGTCTGGCGTGCGTTATCAGTGTTAAGGTTAAAAACCCCCAGTTTGAAGGTCAGACTAAGACGAAACTTGGCAATAGTGAGATAAAAGGATTGGTAGAGGGAATTGTCTATGAAAAAATGGGTAATTATTTAGAAGAGAATCCTTCTATTGCCAGGCAATTACTGAGTAAGTGTCTGGAAGCGGCCAGGGCCAGGGAAGCGGCGAGAAAAGCCAGGGAAATAACACGGAGGAAAAGCGCCCTGGAGGTCGGTTCCTTACCGGGCAAACTTGCCGATTGCCAGGAAAGGGATCCGGCAAATAGTGAATTGTATCTTGTCGAAGGGGACTCTGCCGGCGGTTCTGCCAAGCAGGGACGGGATCGCAAGAATCAGGCGATATTACCCTTGAGGGGAAAGGTATTAAATGTTGAAAAGGCAAGATTCAACAAGATGCTGCAAAATGAGGAGATCAAGTTTATCATTACAGCTCTCGGCACAGGTATCGGTAAGGACGATTATAATCCCGGTAAATTAAGGTATCATAAAGTGATCATCATGACTGATGCCGATGTTGATGGTTTGCATATCAGGACGCTTCTTTTAACTTTCTTCTTCAGGCAGATGAGAGAGTTGATTGAAAGGGGACATCTTTATATTGCCCAGTCGCCGCTCTTTAGGGTGATCAATAATAAAAATGAATTTTATATTCACAACGAAGAGGAACTGCAAAACCGTATTCTCGAAAGCGGTGTGAATAAAATAATTCTTTTCACGGGTGATGAAAGCGGCATCCAAATAACCGGTAAACGACTTTTAGAAATTATAAAAAAGGCGATGAGGGTTGAAAAGATATTAGATAAATTCGAAAAAGAGGAAAAAGACAGAGAAATTGTAAAAACTCTTGCCGAGGATCAATCATTTGATGTCAGTGCTTTAGAAAAAGAGGATCTCCTCAAATCGGTGGCCCAAAAAGCCGCGATGATAATCGGAGAGAACCTGCTTGGCTATGCCCAGGAGATAGATCAGGAACATGGCGGATATAAGCTGGTTTTTCGCATCAAAAAAAACGGTGGCGTTACAACAACCTGCATTGATAAGGATACATTAAAGACGCCAAAGTTTATGGAAATAAGGGTTCTTTTAAGGCAGATCGGTAATTTTGGCATGGCGCCCCTTAAAATTATCGTTAAGGAAGGGGGAGATGCCAGGGAAGGAGAAGTTGTAGATTTAAATGCTATGTCAGCTCTTATAGATTATGTGATTAACACAGGGAAAAAAGGGTTCTCCGTGCAGCGATATAAAGGTCTGGGTGAAATGAATCCTGAGCAACTATGGGAAACAACCATGAATCCCGAAAAAAGAACTCTCCTGCAGGTTAGAGTAGGGGATGCATTGTTGGCCGATGAAATTTTTACCACCCTTATGGGGGACCAGGTGGAACCACGTAAGGATTTTATTTATAAAAATGCCCTATTTGCCTCGAACCTTGATGTGTAAACCCTAAACCCTAAGTCTTAAGCCCTAACCCTTTTCTAAATCCCAAGCAATTCCCATAGTGGGTTTCACCGCCCGCACATGGCGACAAAAAGGATAGTTTTATGGAACAACAACAGCTTTATCGTTACAGGAACACTCCGGTTAATATTGAAGATGAGATGAAGAAGTCCTACCTGGATTACGCAATGAGTGTCATCATCGGTCGGGCTATTCCCGATGTCAGAGATGGCATGAAGCCGGTTCATAGAAGAGCGCTTTATGCCATGCATGAGATGGGAAACCGGTGGAATAAATCATATAAAAAGTCGGCGAGGATTGTCGGTGATGTCATCGGTAAATATCATCCACATGGGGATGTAGCGGCCTATGACACAATAGTGAGAATGGCCCAGGAGTTTTCCATGAGGTACCCTCTCATTGACGGCCAGGGAAACTTCGGTTCTATAGATGGCGACCCGCCTGCAGCCATGAGATATACAGAAGTGAGAATGGCCAGGATCGCCGAGGAACTGTTGGGCGATCTGGAAAAAGAAACAGTTTCTTTCGTGCCGAACTACGATGAGTCTCTGCAGGAACCGACGGTTCTGCCCTCTAAGATACCTGTAATTCTCTTAAACGGCAGCTCAGGCATCGCCGTGGGTATGGCCACCAATATTCCTCCCCACAACATTAATGAAGTTATCAATGGGACAATCGCCTTCATACGAGACCCGAATATAATAATAGAGGGTCTGATGCATTACATCCACGGCCCTGATTTTCCCACGGCCGGTTTCATCAACGGGAGAGATGGCATCATCTCTGCGTATAAAACGGGAAGAGGAATCATTAAGGTAAGGGCCAGGACCATCATTGAGAAAAATGAAAAAAACGAGAGAGAAAGTATAATTATTACGGAACTTCCCTACCAGGTCAACAAAGCTAACTTGTTAGAGAAAATTTCCGAACTTGTAAAGGAAAAGAAGATAAGCGGCATCGCCGACCTGAGAGACGAATCGGACAGGGAAGGTATCCGTGTTGTTATTGATCTCAAGCGGGACGAGATTTCCGCGGCGATCGTCAACCAACTTTACAAACATACCCAGATGGAGGTTACCTTCGGGATTATCATGCTGGCTATTGAACATGGTCAGCCCAAGATATTTAATCTGGAGGAGATTATCGAGAGTTTTATCGATTTTAGAAAAGATGTGGTCACTAAAAGGACCTTATTCGAACTTACCAGGGCCAGGGAAAGGGCCCATATCCTGGAGGGGCTTATTACGGCTCTCAATAATATCGCTGAAGTGATTGAGGTCATTAAAGGCTCAAAAAATCCGCAGGAAGCTGCTGTCGTTCTCTGTGAAAAATTTAGTCTCACGGAAACACAGGCCAGGGCTATTCTTGAGATGAGATTACAGCGGTTGACCGGTCTGGAGCGGGAAAAAATTGATGAGGAATATGCCAGAATTTCGGAGACGATTGTCAAGTTACAGGGCATCCTTGATGATCCTCGTAAGATTATGGATGTAATCGTGACAGAGCTGGAGGAGATCAGAGAACGATACGGTGACGAGAGACGAACGGAGATTATCGCCAGTTCTGAAGACATTGATGTTGAGGACATGATAGCCGAGGAAGATATGGTAGTTACCGTATCTCATTCGGGATACATCAAAAGAAGCCCCGTAAGCCTTTACAAGAGTCAACACCGTGGAGGACGCGGCAAGGTAGGCATGGGAACCAAAGAAGAAGATTTCGTCGAGAAGATATTTATTGCCTCTACCCATGCGTACATCCTGATCTTCACGAAGCAGGGGAGGCTGTACTGGCTTAAGGTGTATCAGCTCCCCCATGCAGGAAGGGCAGCAAAGGGAAAGGCTATAGTCAATTTGATAAACATATCGGGTGGGGAACGTATCGCCACTGTTGTTCCTGTGAGAGAGCTTAGCGCCGGCAAATCTTTGATTATGACCACGAAGAAAGGGATCGTTAAGAAAACCGCTCTGGGAGCTTATTCCAATCCAAGAGCGGGGGGGATCATTGCTATTACCATTGACGAAAGCGATGAACTCATAGATGTTCAGCTTACGACGGGTGATCAGGACATCTTTCTTGGCACCAGAAAGGGGAAGGCCATCCGGTTTAAGGAGACTGATATCAGATCTACCGGCAGAACTGCCAGGGGGGTCAGGGGTATCCTGATAGATGCCGACGATGCGGTAGTAGGGATGGAGATACCGAGAGAGGGAAGTTCCATTCTTACTATTTCCGAGAATGGCTTTGGCAAGAAGACGGCGGTAGCGAAGTACAGACTTCAGAATAGGGGAGGCAAAGGGATCATCAACTTCAAGACAGTCCGCAGGGTGGGATACGTTTCCGGGATTCTCCAGGTAAGCGGTGATGAGGATGTCATCCTGATCAGTGATACCGGTAAGATTATCCGGTTAAAGGCGGAAGAGGTGCCTCTTATCCACCGTGTTACCCAGGGTGTAAAACTGATTGATCTGGAACCTGAAGAAAGATTGGTCGGTCTTGCCCGGGCCGAGAGGGAGGTCGCGTCGGACGAAACTTTACATGAACAGGTACAGGGTGTTTAACCATACGGCGGATTTAGGGGTGGAGATATATGGCAAAACCGTGGAGGAACTTTTTGTCAATGCCGCCTTCGCCATCGGCGATTTAATGACCGATCTGCAAAACGTCGAGGTAACCAGGGCGCGCAGAATCGTTGCGGAGGGGACAGACTGGGAAGACCTCCTGGTGAACTATCTGCGGGAGGCGCTTTATCTATTTAATGGGGAGGGGCTGCTCCTTGGCGATTATGCAATTATAGAAATAGACCCCCGTCATGTGGTGGGGGAGGCACGGGGAGAACCTTTTGATCCTGATAGGCACAGGATCAACACAGAAATCAAGGCGGTGACCTATCACCAGGCGTTGGTTAGAGAAACTGAGACAGGGTGGATCGGAAGGGTAGTTTTCGATGTCTGAGATTAGGCTGGAGAAAATAGATGAATACCGGTGGATGATCCCGCCCGTGGGAGGAATGAGGGTCCCGGGGATTATTTATTCGAGCGAGGAACTCATTAGAGAAATGGGTACAGACGAGAGCCCGAAACAGGTGGCAAATGTGGCGCATCTGCCGGGGATTGTTAAGTATTCTTTGGCCATGCCTGATATGCACTGGGGTTATGGATTCCCCATAGGTGGGGTCGCAGCTTTTGATATGGAAGAAGGGGTCATCTCTCCAGGCGGGGTAGGTTATGATATCAACTGTGGCTGCCGGCTGGTGACAACCCGGCTCAGTCTCGATGATATCCGGGACTGTCTTCAGTACCTGGTGGTGGCCCTGTTTCGGGATATCCCTACCGGTGTAGGATCAAAAGGCGTCCTTAAACTTTCCGTAAAGGAAGAGAAAAATGTCCTGGAGAAAGGGGCAAAGTGGGCTGTAGATCAGGGATATGGCGCCCCTGATGACCTGGAGGCAACGGAGGACAGGGGGAGGATGGAAGGGGCCGACCCGGAAAAGGTCAGCACAAAAGCATTGGAACGGGGGCGAGAACAGCTTGGCACTCTCGGTTCCGGGAATCATTTTCTCGAGATTGAGGTTGTGGAAGAGATATTTGATGAGGCTGTTGCCGTGGCCTTCGGGCTCGAAAAGGATCAGATCGCAATCCTCATTCACAGTGGCTCACGAGGTCTTGGTTATCAGGTCTGTGATGATTACCTGGCAAAGATGGTAAAGCATGTCGGCGACCTGGGGTTTCCCTTGCCGGACAAACAGTTATCCTGTGCCTATCTGCGTTCGAATCAGGGCAGGGATTACCTTTCCGCCATGGCCTGTGCCGCCAATTACGCCTGGGCTAACAGGCAAATGCTGATGCACTGGACAGGGGAAACATTTGAGAGAGTCCTCCACAAAAGCCCCCGTGAGATTGGGATGCGTCTGCTCTACGATGTGTGTCATAATATTGCAAAGATCGAGACATTCACCGTAGATGAAAATCCCCCCAGCCCCCCTTTGGAAAAGGGGGGTAAGGGGGGATTTTTTGGAAAAGGGGGGCTGGGGGGATTTTCAGATGAGAGACAGGTAAAACTATGCGTCCATAGGAAAGGCGCCACCCGGGCCTTCCCCCCCGGCCATCCATCATTGCCGGGGCGGTATCTCAAGGTGGGGCAACCGATCTTGATACCGGGAGATATGGGGACGGGTTCTTACGTCCTGGTAGGTACAGAGAAGGCCTTTAAAGATACTTTCGGAAGTACATGTCATGGCGCCGGGCGGGTGATGAGCCGCAACCAGGCCACAAGGGCGAGTAGCGGAAGATCAATCGCAAAGGAGATGGCGAAAAGAGGTATCATCGTCATGGCCACCGGAAAGGGGACCCTGCGGGAGGAGATGCCGGAGGCCTATAAAAATTTGGATCAGGTTGTCCAGGTGGTACATGAAGCCGGTATATCTAAAAAGGTGGCGAGGCTTCGTTCCCTTGGGTGTATCAAGGGTTAGGAGGGACACGCTCCGTCGTGTCCAGTTAAACTTGATTGTATAGGAATTTCCTTTGTAACTATTCAGGTTCAAAGTTCCGGGGTTCACGGTTCAAGGTTAGACGTGGATTCCTATTGCTGGCTATCTCGAGAAATATGAAGAGCGCAAGCCAATCAGCCGTGAACCGTGAACCGTGAACGGGATGAAGCTGACAATAAACACAAAGTTACTGTTGAGCTATCTGGCCATGGCGTTGTTGACCGTGGTGGCAAGTACCTATGCTTTTATAAGTCTGCAAAATCTCAATAAATTGGCCTATGCCATTATCAATCGGGATTTTATCGTCCTTGATATCAGCAAGAAGATGATGGATACCCTTTTTGCCCAGGAAAGTGCAGAAAAGAAACATCTTATCTTTAAAGACCCTTCCCTTGCCGTAATATTCTGGACACGAAGCAGGGAATTTGAGGAAGGCCTGGAAACTCTTAAAAAAAATCGGATTGGCGGCCTGGAGAAGACGCTATCGCGGCTATCGTTGCTGCATAAGCGGTATGGCAATATCTTTTCCCGGGAAGTATCGCTAATTCAGGAAAATCTTTCCGAGGAAGCCAACACCCTGTCGGATGGGTATGGGAAAAAAAACATAGAAGCTATAGCTTCGTCTCTACATGTTATCGAGAGGAAAGCTGAGAAGAGCATTGACGGCCGGATGAACCTGATTAAGGCCCAGAGCGTTGGGGCATCCAGGATAACAGTCGTTCTCAGTGCGGTGAGCCTCATTGTGGGATTTTCTCTTGCCCTGCTCATTACCTATAATATTGCCAGACCCCTCAGGAAGCTCGAAAGGGCAACCGCTCTTATTGCTGAGGGGCAGTTCGATCATAGTTTCAACATGAACCGTCCGGATGCAATCGGCAGCCTGGCCCGTGCTTTTCTTGTTATGGCTGAACGTCTCAAGGCACTTGAGGCTCTAAACCTTGATGCAAGCCCCTTGACCGGTCTACCCGGTAATATGGCGATTGAGCGGGAGATTGAAAGACGGCTGTCAGAAAAAAAATTGTTTTCCCTCTGCCATGTTGATCTTGATAATTTTAAACCTTTTGCCGATAAGTACGGCTATGCATGGGGGAGTGAGGTCATCAAGGAAGTGGCCGATATCCTGAGGAGTCATCGCCGGACATCAGGCCAGGACCAGGAACACGACTTCATCGGTCATATTGGGGGGGATGATTTTATAATTATTTCCGAACCCGACAGGGCAGAACACTTGAGCAAGCAATTTGTCGCGGATTTTGACCGCCGTATCTTAAAATTTTACCGCGAAAAAGACAGGATTAATGGATTTATCATCGGGAAAGACAGAAGTGGTAACCAGCAAAAATTCCCCCTCATTACCGTGACCGTTGCCATAGTGACCGATGACGGGAGACGCTTTAAAAGTCCCATCGAAATGGCAATGGCAGCTGCAGAACTAAAGGAGTATGCGAAGGAACTACCGGGCAGTAACTGTGTTAAGCAGGAAGACATAGATAGAGAGAACAGGGATACTCAAGTTAAGTGCCTAAAGTGATCTAAAGTTTAAAGTGCCGTAACTGCTCAGGTAGCCACAAAGGCACCAAGACACAAAGGATATATATAAGTTTATCAACCTTATCTGACAAGAAACAAGACATTCCAACAACACAGCAGATACTGTGCCCCCATAAAATATGAAGAGAATACAGAATTTTATCCTTTGGCTGTTTTTTATATTCTTCTTGGGAGCCTGTACCCATACTTTACCCCCCCCTCTCGACAGGACATCTCCTCCGGTCATCGTTTCCCCATCAGAAGAGAAAACTGTGATAGAAAAAACTTTGTCAGACTCAGCCCTCTTTATTGAGGGAATATTTTATTTAGGCGGTCCTGGGCGGGTGACTGACTATACGAAGGCCAGGTCAGCATTTGATGTATTACTGAAAATGCATCCTGAGAGTAAATGGCGGACTCTGTCTGAAGTTTTGCTCCGTCTCATTGATGAGATGCAATTATGTCAGGCGAAAAATGTGTCCGATCGGATGCTGATCGAAAAGGCTGATGCTGATAGAGGAAAACTCCGTGAGGAAAATGAGCAGTTGAAAAAGGAGGTTCGGTTGCTGGACGATAAGTTCCAGGCGGAGATGACGAAACTCCATCAGGAGAATGAACAACTAAAGAAAGATATCCAGCTCTTAAAAAATTTGGAGATTCAACTGGACAAGAGAGAAAAGATGCTCCGGTAAGTAGTGCTGCAATCAATGGCCATGATCATTTCCGATTACCAAAATATTAATTGACTTTTAGATGTAAGTGTATATTAGAGGTAACTTTCGCGAATCTTTTTGTTTAGAATTTCAAAATTTAAGCCAACCAATTTGCAATTTGTTTCTTAAAGAAAAGAGCCGACAGGAGGGGGAGATGCTAAAAGTAAGCCATGTAACTGTCTTGCTGGTGTTTTTATGGACCTGTTCTGCGTCAGCAGAAGTTCTTACCCTGAAGGAATGTCTCAAAAAGGCGGCGGAGATGAACCCAACCCTCAGGGTGGCGGCCCATAATGAAAAAGTGGCGGAAGAGGATGTCCGCATGGCCCGAAGCGGTTACCTCCCCCGGATGGATATTCAGGGAGGGTACACCGCGCAGGATGATGCCCAGGCGATGAGAGCCTCTGGTCAAACTTTTGAAATACAGGAGGATAATTATGCTTCGGCCAGTCTGGCGCTGACCCAGACCCTCTACGACTTTGGGAGAACCTCTGCCCGTTATGAGAGGGCAAAGGCGTTGAAGGAGGCTGCCGGATTTGACTATAAGGGGAAGGAGCAAGATGTCTTCCTCCAGGTGGTAGATGCCTACTATGGGATACGGGAAGCGAAAAAACTTCTGAAGACTGCCGAGGAAGAGGTCGCGCAGATGACAGAGCATCTGCAGGTAGCCAAAGATTTTTATGAACAGGGGGTGTCAACGCTAAACGATCTCCTGCAGGCGGAAGTTAAGCTGGCGGCGAGCAAACAGCAGAAACTTGCCGCAGCCAACAGGGTGGAAAACAGGTGGCTCCTCTTGAACTTTCTTATCAACCAGAAGCCTGAATACCGGGCGGAACTGGAGGAGAAGGTAGAATCGGAGGAGGCGCTTCCCTCTGGTGGCGTGGAAAAGGCGATTAATACAAGGGCGGAGATAAAAGCCCTGAAAAAGATAGTCGAGGGGAGTAAAAGTGAAGTGGAAGAGAACAAGAGTAACTTTGCCCCGGAACTCTTTGCACGGCTTGCGGTTGACTATCTTGAAAACGATTATATGACGGAACAGTCAATTATGTCGGCCACTGTGGGTTTGAAGATGAATCTCTTTGACGGCCTGGCGACGACCTCTCGTTACCGCCGGGCGGTTAAGTTCCGCTCCCAGAATGAAGAAAGACTCCGCCAATTGATAGAGCAGATCGGACTGGAGTATCGGACCGCCGTCAACGATGTCGTGGTAGCAGCAGAGCGCATCCGGGTAACGGAAAAGGCCATCGAGCAGGGAGAAGAGAATCTGCGTATCACCAGGGACCGTTACCAGAACCTCGTAGGCACTGCCACCGATGTGATTGATGCCCAGACCCTCCTGACACAGATCAGGACGGATAATTACCGCGCCGGTTTTGATTACCAGGTGGCAACGGCGAGGGTCAGAAAGGCGATGGGAGAGCTTTAAGATTGAGGTTCAGAGGTTAATTTAATAGTACAGGAATTTCCATTTTAAATAACTTTAGGCACTTTAAACTTTAGATCACTTTAGGCACTTAACTTGAAGGAGGATAGCAATGAAGGAAGGCGGGGGAAAGATAACGAGGCGGAAGCTCATATTGTCTGTGGTTGTTCTCTTTTTTATTCTCGGGATAATTGCGATATACATATCTGCTACTCGTGAAGGTGGGGCCAAAAAGGGCTTGTTGCGGTTGCACGGTTGGGTTGAGGGTACCGAAGTGAGTCTCAGTTCAAAGGTCAGGGGACAGGTGATTCAATTGAACGCCGAGGAAGGCTCTGAGGTAAAGGCGGGTCAGCTCGTGGCGGTGATAGATTCGGAACAGATAAAGGCACAGGTTGCAAATGCCGAGGCAGAGATTACGAGGGCGCAGGAAGCAGTCAGGAGAGCCGGTGATGATGTAGAGGTGTTAGAGAGCAGGATCAGAGGGGCGAGAATCGCGCTGGAACTGGTTAAGAGGCAATCTGCCGCTGCGATTGCCCAGGCGGAAGCCGAATTCGACAAAGCGGAGAAGGACTATAAACGATTTTCCTCCTTGACAGAGAAAAAAGCGGTAGCACAGAATAAGATGGATGATATAAGGAAAGCATATGATGTAGCGAAGGCCGGCCTATCCCTGGCTAAGTCTTCTCTCACTGATATCAGGCTTAAAGAGAACAATGTGGCCACCGTGGAAAGGGAACTTGCCACGGCAAAAACAAATAAGGACATGGCAATATCTTCTCTGAACGGCGCGATGGCCAGGAAGAAGGAGATAGAGGCGACGCTAAGTGATACATTTATTTATTCTCCGGTAAAGGGGACGGTAATTGACAAGGTTATTGAACTTGGGGAAAATGTAGTGCCGGGAACCCCTCTGGCGGTCGTGGTTGACCTGGCAGGCCTCTATGTAAAAACATACGTTGAGCAGAGGGATATCGGGAAGGTCAAGTTAGGAGACGAAGCGCGTCTCTATGTTGATTCCTTTCCCGACCGCTACTTTAAAGGGAAGGTTATCCTTGTGGCGCCCAAGGCGGAATTTACCCCCCGTGACGTCCAGATGAATGAACACCGTTCCAGTATGGTTTATAAAATAAAGGTGGGGATTGATAATCCCCAGGGGATCCTCAAGCCGGGTATGCCGGCCGATGTGGACTTAAAGTGGGATAAAAGCCGGCCATGGGAATAGAAGCGCTGAAAGACTATGCGGTCCTGATTGAGGGGTTAACGAAAAAAATCGGCGACTTTACGGCGGTTGAGGATCTCAATCTTCAGGTAAAGAGGGGGGAGATTTTCGGCCTTTTGGGTTCCGATGGAGCGGGGAAAACCACGACAATGCAGATGTTATGCGGTATTGTCGCGCCGAGCGCCGGCTTGATGTTCGTGGATGGCCATAATGTGGAAAAGGAACCTGATGCCATCCGTTCCGCCATCGGCTACATGTCTCAGGATTTCACCCTTTATCTTGATATGACGGTGGAAGAGAACATAGATTTTATGGCGGATCTGCGCGGTATTCCCATGGCTGATCGGGAGCGGCAGAAGGAGAGACTCCTCCTCTTTTCACGGATGGAACCCTTTCGGAATCGGCGGGCGGGCGCCCTCTCGGGGGGGATGAAGAAAAAATTGGCTTTAAGCTGTGCGCTTATTCACTTCCCCATGGTTTTGATCCTCGATGAACCGACCACCGCAGTTGATCCGCTGTCCCGCAGTGAACTCTGGAGGATTCTCTATGAATTTATCGCTCAGGGCATTACGGTAATCATTTCTACTCCGTATATGGATGAGGCGGAGCGCTGTCACCGTATCGCCATGATGCAGGAGGGAAAGGTCATCGCCTGCGACACCCCCGCCAATTTAAAGAAGTTGATCAAAAAGAAGGTCTGTTCCTTCAAATCGGACAGAATAAACATGGCCTGCAGGGTATTGAGGGAAGAACTCTTCACCCCCGGTCAGGTATACGGCGATCGGATCCGCTTATTCCTGGATACCCCGGATAAGGAATTGCCCAAAATACAGGAAGGGCTGGCAGCAAGAGACATCAATATAGGAGAGTGCTCTGAGGTGGCTCCCACGATGGATGATGTCTTTATGTCTCTCTTGCAGGATAGCGGGGAGGCAAGAGAGAAGAAAAGCGAGATACCGTTTAAGTATTCCGATGGGGACGGAAAACCCATTATCGTCTCCGGTATCACCAAAAAGTTCGGTGATTTTATTGCGGTAAACAATGTTAGTTTTGATGTGGCCAGAGGCACTGTTTTTGGTCTCCTCGGTCCTAATGGGGCGGGAAAAACCACGGTGATAAAGATGTTGTGCGGCCTCTTTCCTCCTACCGCCGGCAGGGCAATGGTGGGAGGTTACGATATAGGGACATATCCCCGTCAGGTAAAGGGAAAGATCGGTTACATGTCACAACTCTTTTCCCTCTACCCGGATCTTACGGTGGAACAAAACATGGACTTTTACGGGAGTGTCTATGGACTTAGCCGGAAAGAAAAAAAGATAAAGAAGGAATGGGTTATTGAACTTGCCGGTCTTCAGGGTAAGGAGAAATACCTGACCCGCGAGCTTGCCGGCGGCTGGAAGCAAAAACTGGCGCTCGGTTGCGCCGTTATGTCCCAACCGGCAGTACTCTTTCTCGATGAACCAACTTCCGGTGTTGATCCGGTAGGCCGGGCGGAATTCTGGGATGCGATCCACCGCTTTGCCGAAGGAGGGATAGCAACCGTTGTTACCACCCATTTCATGGATGAGGCTGAGCGTTGCAATATCCTTGGTTTGATGAATGAGGGGCGTATCGTTGCTTTTGGGACGCCGATGGAATTGAAGGAAGACTTGTCTGCTAATTTCTATGAGGTGTCCACTACTTCTGTCCTGGAATCTTATAACAAGCTCCTCAGCCTTGATTTCATAAATCAGGCCTCCCTGTTTGGCGATAATATCCATATCATGACAGGCAAAGGGGGGACTATTGTGGTGGATGACCTAAAGGCAGCGGGTGTAAGTGTCGAGGGGATAAAGAGGATAGCCCCCTCTATGGAGGATGTCTTTATCTATCATATTACGGGAGGCGACAAAGAAGAGTAAGGAAGACAAGGATCTTATCATAACAATTTACTGACTCCTGGATGGAGGAAGGAAAACACTGATGGGCATAAAGAGAACATGGACAGTAATGAAGGCGGAATTCCTCCATATTATCAGGGACCCACTGAGCCTGACTATTGCCCTTCTTATGCCCATGGTGCTGCTCTTCCTCTGTAGCTATTGCCTCTGTTTTGAATTGAAAAAACTCCCCATCGTAGTTTTTGATCTGGATCAAAGTAAAGAGAGTAGAGATTATCTCGCATTGATTGATCACAGCTCATATTTTCGCATCGCACAGTATCTGAGGCATTATGAAGAGGCGGAAAATCTGTTGGCTACAGGCAAGACCCGATGTGCGATCATCATTCCCTCCGGCTTCTCCCGGGAGGTCAAGGAGTATCTCCCCGCAAAGGTACAGATCTTGGTTGATGGGTCCGACATAACCGGCGCTTACTTTATCATTAACTATCTCTCTGCCATCAATGCCAGCCAGTCCGCGGAAATGGCAGCCACATTCCTTAAAAAGAACGGCCTTACGGTTGATCTTGAACCGGTCAAACTCATACCAAGAACCTGGTATAACCAGTCGTTGAGAGAATTTACCTATACGGTTACAGGCATCTTCAGCCTTTCGATCCTGGGTTTTGTTCCCATCCTCTCCGCTCTGGCCATTGTGAGAGAGAAAGAATCCGGTTCCATCCAGCAGATATTTGCCTCGCCGGTTAAATCCCATGAATACATCGCCGGCAAAATGTCTCCCTACGTCATTTTCCTCACCCTGGATTTTTTTTTGATTGAGATATTTGGTTTATGGTGGTTTGCCCTCCCCTTCCAGGGAAGCTTTTCTATTCTTTTCCTGGCCACCTTTCTCATGGTTTTTGCCTGCGTGGCCATTGGCTTTTTTATCTCTACCCTGACCAGAAGCCAGCTTGTTGCCATGTTGCTCGGTATCATCTTTACCCTCATGCCTGCCTTTATCTTTGGGGATACCCTCGCTCCCATAGAAAACAGCGCTAAAGGGTTTCGCATCTTTTCCTGTATTTTCCCGTCAAGGTATTACACGACGGTTTGCAGGGCGCAGATACTTAAGGGATCGGGTTTTTTCAGTTATTGGGAGAATGCAATGGCCCTTATAGGATACTGTATCGCCATTTTTTTCATCTGTGCCTGGATGGTGAGGAAGAGGAAGATCTAAACGCCAAAGTGGAGGGCCACGCTCCGTCGTGGCCGGGAGGGAACGGACGCGACGGAGCGCGTCCCTCCTCCGTCGTGGCCGGGTTGTAAGGGGGGTAACAATGAAACGTCTTTTCGGACTGATCAAAAAAGAGTTTATCCATTTCTATCGTGACCCGGTAGCAATATCCCTTATTATCTACCATTTTACGGCATGTATTGTTTTATGCGCCTATTGCTGGGTTATAGATGCAAAGCATCTCCACACGATTGTCTATGACATGAATCGAACAGAAACAAGCCGCGACTTAGTGGAAAAATTTCTCTCTACCGAATATTTTGATCTGGAGTCTTTTGCCACCAGCATGGAAGAGGTTAAGGGGAGGCTGGACAGCGGCCGGGCAAGGGTTGCCCTGATTATTCCCCCGGAATTCACCCGTCATCTATCAGAGGGGAGAGCCGCTGCGCTCCAGTTCATCGCCGATGGTGCTGATGCCAATCAGGCAGGACAGGGGATCGGCTTTGCCAAACGTATCATTGCCACCTATAATGAGAAAATTATCAGGGAGAGGCTAAACAAGCGGGGATTGGTGGTTACCCACGTCCCCGGTATAGATGCCGGCATGAGAACACTTTTTAACCAGGAGATGGAGGGG
>Ga0100401_1000650_pt1 | contig 28415 bp, 22 predicted proteins | sample CryGeymeta201525_FD_80421 | JGI IMG/M metagenome (GOLD analysis project Ga0100401, IMG submission 80421) | Groundwater microbial communities from Crystal Geyser aquifers in Utah, USA - Crystal Geyser metaG 2015-25 | ecosystem: Environmental > Aquatic > Deep subsurface > Groundwater | place: USA... | reverse complement strand
TTCCTTGAGATACACTTGAAAAAAGAATTATAGAATTTAAAAGGAAACAATATGATATATTACTTGCTACAACAGTTGTAGAAAATGGTATAGATTTTTCAAATGTAAATACTATTTTTATAAACGAAGCCAATAATTTTTGAATAAGTCAAATTCATCAATTAAGATGAAGAGTGTGAAGGTGAGCAAATAAATGATATTGTTATCTATTATTTAGAAAAGATACTATCAAAGAAGATGCTGCAAAAAGATTGAAAACAATAGTTGATTATAGTCATCTTTGAGCAGGATTTGAATTGGCAATTAAGGATCTAGAAATAAGATGATGATGAGATATCTTAGGTATTAGACAAAGCTGAAGTAGTGTAGAAATTTGAGTTAGTTTATTTTTAGAAATGTTAGAAGATAAGATAGAAGAATTAAAAATAAATAGAAGTATAATAAATGAAGATGAAGTTAGTTTAAAAAGAATTGATACAACTATTGATCTAAATATTGAAGCATATATAACTGATAAATATTTTTCAAGTGAACTTGATAAAATAAATTTTTATAGGGAAATAGAAAGTATTAGAGATATAGAAGATTTAGATAATCTTATTTCTGATTTTAAAGAAATAAATTGAAATTTTGAAAAACAAACACAAAATTTATTTGATATAATTAGACTCAAAATTCTTTCTAGTAAATATAAGATAAAATCAATTAGAAAAGTAGGTATAAATTATCAAATTGATTTTGATGAAAATACTTCATTAGATGAGCTAAAAAGATTTTTATTATTAGATACTAGTCTAAATTTTTCATTTGTAATTAAGAACAGATTAAGAAGTCTTGTAAAAAATTTTGCAAATGAAGAAAAGTTGTTAGAATACCTTTTGTTTATTTTTGAAAATAAACAAAATAAAAAAAGAGTTATTATAAAGAAAAGTAATTTATAAATCATAAAAATATGAAAACATTTAAAAGCATATTATTGCTTATTATTTTAACATTAACATTAAATAGTTGTATGACAATTAATAAAAAAACTGAACAAAATAAAGCTTCTACTTGAGCAATTTATAATGAAAATGATGTTGTTGCTGTTATGAAAACTACAAATGGTACTATAAATATAGTTTTAGAAACTTCTGACGCACCTTTTACAACTAACAATTTTATATGATTAGCTAAATCTGATTATTATAATGGTATTATTTTTCATAGAATTATAAAAGATTTTATGATTCAATGAGGTGACCCAACTTGAACAGGTATGTGAGGAAAAAGTATTTATTGAGAAAAATTTAATGATGAATTTAGTCCTAAATTAAAAAATAATAAATATACTATTTCTATGGCAAATTCATGAAAAAATACTAATGGTAGTCAATTTTTTATAAATGTTAATGATAATAATTTTCTAGACAACAAACATAGTGTTTTTGGTAGAGTTGTAGAGTGATTTGATAATGTAGATAAAATATCAAAAGTTAAAACAAATTCAAGTGATAAACCAGAAAAAGACGTAAAAATTATAAGTATTGATATAAAACAATATAAGTCTTGAAGTTTAAAAGATTATAGTTTTGATATTGATGCTGCTAAAAAACTTTATACTGAAAAAAATACAGTTAATTTAGAAGCTAAAAAAGGTATGATTGTTTGATCATGAAGTACAATTTCAGTTGATTATACTGGTACTCTTGAAAATGGAGAAAAATTTGATTCAAGTTTAGATAGATGAACTCCACTTGAATTTGTAGTTTGATCAGGTATGATGATTCCAGGTTTTGATAAAGCAGTTGTTGGTATGAAAATTTGAGAAAAAAAATCAATTACATTGCAACCAATGGAAGCATATTGAGAAAGAGATGAAAAAAATGTTCAAAAAATACCAAAAGAAAATCTAGCTGATTTTGAACAAGCAGGTTTTAAACTTGAAAAAGGTACAGTTCTTCCAACTCAAATTTGAAATATTGAAATAATTGATAGTGATGAAACAACTATTACAGTTGATTGAAATCATCCAATGGCATGAAAAGTTTTGAATTTTGATATAGAAATTAAAGATATAAATTAATAAAAAAAGCACTCATCAGTGCTTTTTTTATATTATATTTTTTTTATAAGGACAAATTTTGTCTTCAAGTCAAATATTTCAACATGTCTCTCTTAAATCTCTAGAAACATCACATTTTACTTTTCAATCAACTAAAATGTCTATAGTATTTCATGAAATTGGACATATGCATTCATATACTCATTCACTTGTAATTTTTATATATTTTTTAATTACTAATGGAAGAGGTTTTATATCTAAATTTTGAAATCTTTCATCAGTTTCTTTATATTCTATTATAGGCATTTTATAATTTTATTATATAATTTTATTTTAAATATATTCAACTCTATTTCTTCAATTTTTTTTTGCTAAATATAATCAATTATCAGCTCTATTAAAAACATTATTTGTATCATCATTAAGTTCTAAAGATGATATTCATATACTAATAGTTATTTTTGTATTTAAATCAATTTTATTCTTACAACAGCAATCATTATCTTTACATTTACATCAAGATTTAATTTTTTTATTTACTAATTTAACAATTTTCTCTTCTATTTGAATTCTAAGAGAATTTAGTTTTTGAATATATAATTCTTTATTTCATCATTTCATTATAATTAAAAATTCTTCTCATCACCATCTACAAATTTTATCTTCTTCTCTAAAAAATTCTATAAAATATTTAGATATTTCTTCTAAAACAATATCTCAAATTTTATGTCAGTAAGTATCATTGATTCTTTTAAAAAAATCTATATCAATAATAATTATTCAATAGTTTTCTCAATTTCTTTTTTTATTAATTATAATATCTTTAAGATATAAATCCATTGATCTTCTATTTAATAATCAAGTTAAATGGTCTATATTACTATTATTTAATAATTCAATATTTTGCTTATATTTTTTAAATTTTTCATATCTTAAATGAATTGCATTTATTTGATATGAAATTTTTTGTATAAAATTTCATATTATGAAATTTTCAATAGAATTATTTTCTATTAATTTTTTTCAAATTTTCATAGTAATAGATAAAATTGGTTTTTCTTTTATTTCTACAGGATTATATCAAAGTATGTCTTTAATTTTTTCTAATATATATCTAGACAATATAATAGTGTCAGAATTTAATATTTTATCTTTATTAATTCATTCTAATTCTTCTAATTTTGCTATATTTAATAATTGTCATATTGTTTTTATGCGAGCTAATCATAGTACATTATGAGGATTTATACCTAGTATATCATTGCTTGATACTAATCTTTTTAAATTATTATTTTTATCCATAAATTTATATAAATAATTTTAATTCTATTAATATATTTTATATATTAATTTAATAAAATGTCAAGAGTTTTTTATTTTTTTATATACATTACATCTCAGAATGAAAAAAATCTAAATTTATTTTTTATTGCATAGTTATATGCTTTTTTTATGTTTAGAGTTCATCATAAACTTGAGACAAGCATTAAAAGTGTTGATTTTGGAAGGTGAAAATTTGTTATTAATTCATTTATAAATTTCCATTTATATCAAGGATATATAAAAATAGAAGTTTCTTTATTTCAATAATCTAAAATTCAGTTTTCATCGCTAAAACTCTCTAAAACTCTTACACATGTAGTTCACACTGCAATTATATTTTTTCACATTTTTTTGTATTTATTTAGTCTTCCTGCAACTTCCTTTTTGATTTCTATGTATTCACTATGCATATAGTGTTTTGTTAAATCTTCTGTTTCAACAGGTTTAAAAGTACCTACTCAAACATGAAGCAGTACTTTTTCTATTTTTACTCACCTATTTTCTAGTTTTTCTAAAAGTTCTTTTGTAAAATGTAATCAAGCAGTGGGACTAGCTGAACTTCAATGATGTTTCGCATAAACTGTTTGATATCTTTCAGAATTTTTTAATTTCTCTGTTATATATGGAGGAAGTGGTAATTCTCAAAAACTATCAATTATTTTTAAAAACTTAAATCATGATTTATCAAATCTTATAAATCTTCACATTTCACTGACTTTTTCAATTAATCAATTTAATATTAAGTTTCATTTATCATCATAAAACCTAATATTTCTTCATATTTTTAGATTTTTTCCAGGATAACCAATGCATTCCCAAGTATCAAGACTTATTTGTTTGTGTAAAAAAATTTCTACTTTTTTTATTTCTTTTTTTCATTTTGGAAATATATCTATTTCTCAAAAAAGTCTAGCATTTATGGTGCGAGTTTCATTTAATACTAAAACATCATTTTCTCATAAATAATCAGCTATATCAAAAAATCTTTTTTCTTCTAGATTTCAAGTATTTTTATCCATTATTAAAATCCTAGAATTGTCTCTAGGTTCTATAGGTGTTTGAGCAATTAGCTCTTCTGGTAGGATGTAGTCAAAATCTGAAAGTTGCATGAAACAAACAATTAAATATATTAAATTTATTCATTCTAAAAACTCGACCAATCAAGATTTGGACTCAAACAGTTTCTTATTACTAAATTTAATATATTTAATTGTTTAAGTTATGAATATTTGTGTATTATATGGTTTTTGGATTAGAGTCAAAAAAACCTGCATTTTATGCAGGTTTTTTTTCATAAGAAAATTCTACTTTATGATTTAATCAAAGAGTTTGTTTTATATCATCATCTATAAACCAATCTCATTGAATATTTTCATTTTGAGATTTTATATATAATGTATTGTTTATTATTTTAAAATCTACATCTTTTAATCTATCTTCTAATCAATAGCTACTTAATTTAAATTTTAAGCAAACTAATTTTTCTTCATCTGATAAATTTGGTAATTCAGCTTTTAGTTTTTCTTCATCTAATTTTCAATCTTTTCCAAAAACTTCTTTTAATGAATCATCTTCAAATGCCATACTATATCATGCATATCAAAGTAATCATATAATTGCAATAGCTCTTATTTTTGTATTTTTTATACTTTTAGACTTAATTACAGATTCTTTAAATATTGATGATAATGTTTTACCACTTGATAATGCTTTTGATATACTATATATTCATTCAGCAGATCATCTTCATATACTATAAATATCTTTTACAGGTTTAAATAAATATCAAACACCTCATTTAAGTCAAGATTTAGACATTTCTTTAATTAAAAAAACTGTATCTACCGCAAGTAAAGCTCATCATATTCAAGCATCTAATCAATTTGTTATTTTTGGCATTCAATCTTCCCAATTTAATCAACTATCTCAAATTAGCCATATAGGTCATATTATTGGAAATATATATTTCATTTCTTTTCTAAACTCTTCAAAAAATGGTTTATCTGAGTTTGCAGAAATTCAAGCTACTGCAATAATGGGTAATTTATCAAGACATCATTTTACAATTTCTGGAAATTTATTAGCAAGTACATTCCATTTACTTATTCATTTTAAAGCAGCTTCTTTTGATTCAAAATGTAATACCATTCTGTCTCATAGTCTTGAAATTTCTCATATTTCTGATAATTCTCTAAGTTTTGCAATTCATTTAGTTAAAAAATTTCAGTTCAATAATCTTCTTTGAGCTTGAGTTACTTTTTGTATTTTACTTTCTAAATCAAATAAATCAGCACTTGCTCAAAATCATAATTTTGAAGTTATACTTCATTTACTTAATCATTCAAAAGTATATTCCATTGCAGGTTTAAATCAATCAACAAATTTATTAAAATCACTTACATCTATTCAAGTAGGAATTTGAATTTTTGCTTCTTTTAATAGTTTAGTTGCAGTTTCTATATTTCATTCAGATTTTTGAAATATATCTATTATCTTATAGTTTTCTTCTAATTTTCATAATGAAGCAGTTGATTTTTTTAATATATCATCTGCATCTTTATATATTTCAGGAGAAATATTTTTTGCTATTTTAGCAAAATTTTCAGCTTGTTTTCCATAATTTCAAGTTAATGAAGCTCATATTGATTCATATCATTTAACAGAAGTATTAGTTAAAAATGCTATTCATAGTCTTGATACTGATTCTGAAATACTTCAAATCATATTTAAAAATAATCATCATTTTCTGTATAATAATCATATTAAAATAGCTTTTTCTGATTCATTCATTCATTCGATGCTTTTATTAAAAGTATCTATACTTATACTACTTCATACTCACAATGCATCAATTGAAAAGCGAATCATATCTGTTCATGCTTTTGCAAAATCCATTCAAAATGCTGAAATAGGAATAATTCAATTTATTAATAATCAAATCATTAATGAACTAGTATTTATTCAAGCATCAATTCACGGACCAAAGAAATCTTTTATTTTAAATTCCTTTTTTTCTCATATTTCATAAAACAATCAAATTGTTTCATTGCTAATAGTAGTATTTTTTTCAACTAATTCTCTTAATTTTAATAATTTATTTTGGTCTAGATCTATATTATATTTTTCTTTTATTTCTTTTTTTAGTGCATTAATAAGTCATTCTTGAACATCTTTTTTAGTTTTTTCTATTTGTTCAGGATTAATTACATCTTTTAGTAAATTTGGTACTATTTTTAAAATTTCAGAATAATTTAATTCTCATTTTTTAAGTTTTGTATATAGAGAGCTTAATTCTTCAGGAGATAATTTATTTATTGCAGAATCTAATTTAGCTTGATTTTCTGGAGTTAAAGTTTTACCTATTTTTCATATTATTAATTTTTTAGTTTCTTCTTTTGTTTTTTTTATTTCTTCTGGTTTTAATTTTTCTATTGCTCATTTTACTTTTTCAGCAACATCACCAATTTTACTTTTGTATCATAAAAGTCTAGCTATTCAAAGAAATATTCAAACAAGAAATCAAATTATTCAACCTTCTTTTTCTATTTTTTCAAGCCAAACCATCAATCCTTCTTCTCAAACTTTTTCTTTTATTTCAGATGCTTTATCTTTTAATTTTCCTGCTTTTTCTTCAGCTTCTTTAACTATTTCAGAATCTCATAATTTTTTTCATAATTTCTCTGCTTCTTTTCCTGCTTCTATTGCTTCTTTTTTTCCTGCTTCTAGAGCTTTATTTAGTTTCTCAGGAGAATAATATTCTCTCGCTTTTTTGAATTGTTCTAAATGAAGTCTTGTTAATTCTTCAACAGTTAGTTTTCATTGTTTTAATCTATCTGCTTGTTCCATACTTAATATAACATCTTTGTATTTTTCTTTTTGTTCTTCACTTAAAACAGCATCTTTTATTTCAGATACTTTTTTAGTTACTAATTTTGCTGCTTTTCAAGGAGTTTCATTTAAACTAGGATTCATATAGTATTTTATTATTTTATAATTTATATTATTTTATCATAATTTATATTAAATAACAAAAAATGGCATAAATATATTTGATTTATAGTATTTATTTTTTATGGTATATTTACCATTTACTATTATTTTGGAGAAATTAAATGATAATACTTGATTTTATTTTTTTCCAAGTAACTGTATTTTTTTATTTAATGATTCAAATATAATAGGAAAAATTCTTCTTGGTATGATTTTTTTGATTTTGCCTACCATTGCAATTATTGAATTAATTAAAGATAAACAAGAACGGATTATTTCAATTATTTTTATAATTTTTTAAACTGGATTTATTAAATCTTTTTTAAGTTATAATACTTTAAAATATTAACCTTAGATATTAATAATCCACCTTTAGCATATGTTTTTGCAGATTGTATAGGTACTATCCTTTATTGGTGGACGATAATATCATTTATATCACTTCCGTTTTTAAAATCTGACAAGGTTAATAATAAAACTGATAATGAAGAAAGAGAAAGTTATTCAGGTAGTGATATTTTTTCTGCTTCTGAAGAGAAAGTTTTTTTGGCTGCAGAAAGAATCAAAGAGATAATGAGGAATCTTTGAAAAACAAAAAACTACTGATTTTTCAGTGGTTTTTTATTGTTCTAAAAATGTACTATCATTTAAATATTCTATTATCATTGAATTAATTATTCATAAATACATATTTGATATTCAATCTTGAGCAATTGCAATTGCTGCATCAGACATATTATCAGCTCACCATTCATATCATTCAACAGTATTAAATTTATATATTTCTTCTATTGTAAATGGAATTGTAAAATAAGCTCATACTTTCATAACTCATCATTTCCAAGTTATATCATTTGATGAAAATAAGACATTTTTAATTGCTTGTTTATATTGTCACTCTGATAAATTTTTTGGTAAATCCTTAATTAAAATTTTTGGAGTTATTAGACTATTTCATATCTCTCTTGGTATATATCTAAAATTATTTCAATTATGAACAAACCATTTTAAAAATGTATAAGGTTTATCTAATAAAAAAGGCAAATTAGATAATCTTTGATCAATTTTACTTCAAAAATCAGATATTCATTTTATTTTTTTATCAATAAGTTCTATTTTTTTATTATATCTTTTTAAATTTTCACTCTTAGATTCTTTTTTATTTCCTTTACTAGTATCATTTTCTACCTCTATTTTTCAATCTTTATTTTTTCTTAAAGTTACTTTTCAAGACATTTTCATTACTCATACCATTACAAGTGCTTGTAAATATTCTTCCCAAGTCCAATCTGCTTCTCATTCAAATGCGTATTCCAATCATACTGAAGTACTTGTTAGTAATCATGCTTCAGCTAAAACAGCAGTTATAGATGTATTTTTAAACATTAAAGCAGGCACTTTTTCTGAAATATTTCATATAGTTGCTAATGTATTTCATGTTTTTCATAAGTCTAATCATGTCTTTCAAGCTTTTCATATTTCAATACTATCTTTTTTTATAGCATTTGCTAGTTTAGCTTTTTCCATAACTTTGCTTGCTCATCTTAAAACTCACATAAAAGCAATAGATTTAAATATCTCTTTTGCATTTCAAGTTTCATTATTCCAAGTAGTATTTCAGTAAATTAGATTATTTGTTATAGTTGTACCTTCATAAAAAGATACTCACTCAATAGTAGCTGTTGCTCAAAATTTTGCTAATCTTCAAGCTCTTCATAATCAATTTACTCAATCTGCTAATGTTGTAACACTTGCTCACCATGTTGCAGCAGCTAAAACTCATCTTGCAGCTAAAGCTCAAACTCAAATACTTATAATTGATAAAGCTAGAGTACTAGAAACATCAATTGTACTATCTATATTTTCATCTGAAATTGTAAATATTTTATCACTAAAAAATCCTTTGTTTTTTCATAATCAATTTAAATTTGCATAAATTCATTTATAACTATCTTCTTCACTTCATCTATTATTTTCTTTTCCTATTTTTTCTTCTAATAATGCATGTGTTAATATATTTTGAATAGATAGATCAACATTTAATTTAATAAAATCATCTAATTTTATTTCTTGTCCTCATGCTTTCTTTTTCTCAGCATTTATAGGTTCAAGTTGTTTTGCATATTCATCTCTATGTTTTTCTTGTTTACTTTTTATTTTACTATATGTTTCAAGAATTGCTTTAGCCATTTCTTTTCAAATAAGTTTCTCTAGTTCTGCTGTATTATTATTTGAAATATAATCAAGTAATTGAGGATTTTTAAGTATATCATTTTCTCTTTTAAATTTAGGAGAATTTAATAAGTGATTAGCTACTTTTTCTTTTACTTTTTCACTATTTCAAGACATTCACCCATACCTCATTTGATTATATATTTTTACAAGTTTTTGATCTTTATTATCTATATTATCAAGTAAAAATCATTTAACTTTTTCCATATCACTTGCTCAAATTATACTTTCTTCGTTTTCAGCTTCTATTATTAATTTCCAAATATCATTTATATCACTTTCACTAATATCTTTTCATTTTTGAACATTTTGAAATATATATGAAAATTTATCTTGAATCTCACTTATTTTACTTAATATTATTTCACCATCATTTCTAGAGTCTTTCCAAATTAATCAATTAGCAACTTGGTTTGCTTTATTCTTCCATATATCAAGAATATCACTTAATATAGCTACTTTTTCATATCTTTTTAATAACTCTTTATTTTCTTTTGTTAATTCAGTTTTTTGCAAGATTTTTTCTCAGTCTTTTCAAATTAAATAATTGTTTCATTTTTCAATTAAATATGTTTGACTAAAAATTGATTTATCTATTTTTTCATCAGGAATATCAACTCAACTTAAATATTCTCATTCAGCTGTCGCAACTTCAGGAGCTGTCGCAACTTCAGGAGCTGTCGCAACTTCAGGAGCTGTCGCAACTTCAGGAGCTGTCGCAACTTCAGGAGCTGTCGCAACTTCAGGAGCTGTCGCAACAATTTTATTAATTTTGAATCATTCAACATTTCAAATTAATGTATCATTTTTAAAAATTTTATCTCAAACTACTTTTATAATATCTCAAGGTAAAATTAAATCAGAATTTTTTTTATCAGTCCATTTTATATAATTTCATTCTATAGTTAAAGCCTTTAAAAAATTTAACTCATCTCATTTTTTTACTACTATTCAAGTTTGAAGTGCTTCTATTATTTGATTATTTATTTCTTGAGATAACTTTCTTCTATCTTCTTCTGATAATCTTTTAATTGCATTTTTAATCTCTTTTAAATTAAGTCATTGTTCTCTAGCTTCTGTAAAATTTTTAAATATTTCAGACATAACTATAATATTATTTATATAAATTCCTTATTATTTTATCATATTTATTTAGTTTAAGACAAAAAATACAACTTGACTAATTATTATTTTAATTTAACTGTCTCAAAATATTTTCTAAATTTGCAAAAAAAACCTAATTGTATATTCTTTTAAAAAGTTAACTAATAAATGATTTATAATATGTTTTTTCGTATATTTAAATACTCTGTAAAAAATATTCTTAGAAATAAGTTTTTAAGCATTTCTTCAATTATGGTGCTTACTTTACTTATGGTTTTTATAAATATATTAGTATTACTTGATGATGTTAGTTCAAAATTAATTGATTGAATAAATTCAAAACTAACTATATCTTTATATGTAGATGAAAAATATACAAAAACTTCTTTAGAAGTTACTGATTTTATAGACGATATAAAAAAACAAAATTATGATGTATTGGTAGAATACAAAACAAAAGATGACATAATAAATGAAATCAGACTAAAAGAACCAAATTTAGTAAAAATATTAGAGAGAAATAATCCATTACCAGATACAATAGTTTTATCAAATATATGAATTTCAGAATATAAAAATATAAATGCATTAGTTGAATCTAGGCTTTATTTATTGGTAAATGACTCAAGTCAAAAAGATTATTTTGCAAATTATAATACTCAATATAAAAAAATAGAAGATGTTACATCAGTTTTAGATATATTACAATTTTGATTAAATATAATAATACTTATATTTTTTATTTCTATAGCAATTATTATATATAGTATTATATGAAATTTTATCTACTATTATAGAGATGAAATTTATATAACTAAATTAGTTTGAGGTTCAAATATTTTTATCTACTGACCGTTTGTATTACAATGAATGATTTATTCATTTATAGCATTTTTATTAAATATAACTTTGTTTATATTATTATTAAGTAATTTAAATTGAATTTTCTGAAATATTTATACATTTACTTTCTCAAATATTATTTTATCATTAGAAATGATAATGTTTATATTTATATGAGGGTTGAGCTGATTTTTCTCTTCAAAAAAATATTTAAGATAATTATTGTACAAATTTTTTACAATACAAAAATGGCATTATTTAAATAAAATAAAATATTTTTGTATTTTTTATACAAAAAAATTTGCATTAATAATTTTTTTTCATATAATCCACGAGCATTAAATAACTGGTCTTGTAGCTCAGCTGGTTAGAGCGCCGCACTGTCACTGCGGAGGTCGCGGGTTCGAATCCCGTCGAGACCGCCATTAATGTAGCACAATGTTGCTAAACAGATAGAAAGTTTAAAATGATATTTTTATCAACTTTGTATCGATAATAATTATATGTTTAAAATTTGCTTATATTCTGGGGTCTTAGCTCAGTTGGCTAGAGCGCCTGCCTTGCACGCAGGAGGTCAAGGGTTCGACTCCCTTAGACTCCACCATTTTTTAAAAATGACTACAATTAAGCTTTACGAGTTACTGTTTTCGGTGATTCGGTTTTGAGTTATAATTAACTTATATTATTAACATAGTAAAAAATGCCTTCAAATAAAAGACCTAGAAGATTAAACTATGCAGTTAACAAAAAATGACCTAAAACAGGATGAAAAGTTGGTAATGCTGTAGCTCATTATACTAAACTGCAAGAAAGAATTAAATTTGAGTGAGAAACTAAATGGCTATTAAATGCTGTTAAAATTGTTACAGTTAAATTAAAAAAATACCAAATAAATCTTAACAAAATATAATATGTCAAGACTTACATGATATGCTCATAGAAAATTAAGAAGAGCTTTGTCAATAATTGAGAAAAAAGTTAAAAAAAATAAAAGATAAAATTTGATTTTATCAAATAAATAATTAAATTACTTAAGTTGTTAATACAAACATTTATTTTATTATATTAAAAATAATACTATGGCTTTTGATAGATCTAAACCACATATGAATATTGGTACTATTGGTCACGTTGATCACGGTAAAACTACTACTACTGCAGGTATATCTGCTGTTTTATTCCATAAATATGGTTGAGGAGAAGGTTTAAGAGACTTTGCTTCAATTGATAATGCTCCAGAAGAAAGAGCAAGAGGTATTACAATTAATACTTCACATGTTGAATATGAAACTGCTACTAGACATTATGCTCATGTAGATTGTCCTTGACATGCTGATTATGTTAAAAACATGATTACTGGTGCTGCTCAAATGGATGCTGCTATATTAATAGTTGCTGCTACTGATGGACCTATGGCTCAAACTAGAGAACATATTTTATTATCAAGACAAGTTGGTGTTCCTTACATCGTTGTTTTCATGAATAAATGTGATATGGTTGATGATGAAGAAATGTTAGAATTAGTTGAAATGGAAATTAGAGATTTATTATCTAAATATGATTTTCCTGGTGACGATACTCCAATTATTAGAGGTTCATGATTAGTTGCTTTAGAAAATCCTACTGATTATGAAAAAGCATATGGTGCTAAAACTATTCTTGAATTATTTGATGCAATTGAAAGATTTGTTCCAGTTCCACAAAGAGATTTAGATAAACCATTCTTAATGCCAGTTGAAGATGTATTTTCTATTAAAGGTAGAGGTACTGTAGTTACTGGTAAAATTGAACAATGAGTTATTAAAGTTGGTGAAGAAATTGAAATTGTTGGTATTAGAGATACTCAAAAATCAACTGTTACTTGAGTTGAAATGTTCCATAAATTATTAGAACAATGACAAGCTTGAGATAATGCAGGTTTATTATTAAGAGGTATTCAAAGAGAAGACGTTGAAAGAGGTCAAGTTCTTGCTAAACCAGGTTCAATTAAACCACATACTAAATTTGATTCAGAAGTTTATGTACTTTCAAAAGATGAAGGTGGTAGACATACTCCATTTTTTAAATGATATAAACCTCAATTTTACTTCAGAACTACTGATGTAACTTGAGATATTGAATTACCTGCAGGTGTAGAAATGGTTATGCCTGGTGATAATGTTAAAATGACTGTTACTTTACAATCTCCAATTGCTATGACTGAAGGTCTAAGATTTGCAATCAGAGAAGGTGGTAGAACTGTTGGTTCATGAGTTGTTGCTAAAATTATAGCATAATTAATGTAATCTGATAAATCCAACATTATTGATTTTCAATAGTGTTGGCTAATTAGAACTACATTAAAACTAGTTTATTAATTATAAAAAAAATATATGGCAAAAAAAGCTGCAAATAAAATTAGAATTAGCGTTAAAGCATTTGAACATAAATTATTAGATGAAGCTGTTAAAAAAATAGTTGGTATAGCTAATGATTCTGGTGCAAAAGTTGTTTGACCAATTCCATTACCAACTAGAATTGAAAAAATTACAGTTAATAGATCTACTTTTGTTAACAAAGATGCTAGAGAACAATTTGAAATTAGAAGACATAAAAGATTAATTGATATTTTAGACCCTTCTGCACAAACTATGGAAATGCTTCAAAGTTTAAGTATTCCAAATGGTGTTTGAATTGAAATTAAAGCATAATTATTATTACTTATTAAATATTAGATAATGTCAAGAGTTTGTGAAGTTACATGAAAAAGAACTGCAACAGGTAATAATAGATCTCATTCATTGAGAGCTACAAAAAGAAAATTTTACCCAAATCTTTTTTATAAAAATATTAAAGATCCTGAAACAGGGATTGTTTATAAAATTAGAGTTTCTGCTAAAGGTTTAAAAACTTTAAGAAAAAACTGATTAGTATAATATAATTACTTCCTCGCGAAAGCGAGGATTGTAATACATAAAATATAGTTACAAATAAGCCCAGGTGGTGAAATTGGTAGACACGCGGGACTTAAAATCCCGTTACTTCGGTAGTGCGGGTTCGATTCCCGCCCTGGGCACCATACTTAAAATAAAATGAAATTATAGTAAAAATGCTAATAGATGCTTTAGTAATCTAAGGAATCGAAAGGAGGATTTTCACAAAGTGAAAATTTTATTACGACGAATAGGAGTAATAAAAACGGTGTCTGACCCATAATGGCAACGATTCCCGCCCTGGGCATCATATATATAAAAAAACTAATAATAAACTATTGATAAATTGATAGTTATTGAGCTAAAAAACTATTTTTTGGTTTTAAACTCTCAATTTTAAAAAAACCTTACTAATTTATAATTTATACTTGATTTATGTTAAAAATAAGACTATCTAGAGCCTGAAAAAGAAATATGCCTTTTTTTAGAGTTGTTGTAACTGAACATACAGCTGCTGCTAAACATGGTTACAAAGAAATTTTATGATTTTATAATCCACTTTCTAAAGAATTTAAAATAAAAGATTTAGAAAAGGTTAGAACTTACGTATCTCACTGAGTTCAATTTTCTCCTAGAGTTGAAAAATTAATGAAATTAAATAATGTTTCTTTATAATTTTTAAAATCCTTCAATAATTTTTTATTTGAAGGATATTATTTTTTTATATAAAAATTTATGGATGAAGTTAAATTTTTAAGTTTTATAATTGAAAATATAGTTTCAAAAAAAGACTTAGTTAAAATTGAAAAAATTGAAGATGAACTTTGAACGCTTTTAATATTATCAGTTGACAAAGAAGATATGTGAAGTATTATTGGTAAAGGTTGAAATAATATTAACTCTATTAGATCTCTACTTAGGTTATTTTGAGTAAAATCTAATAAGAGAATCAATTTAAAAGTTTTAGATTAATTATTAATTTAAATTAAAATATGATAATAGAAACTGCATATGCTATAGAAACTTGAGCATCTATACTTTGAGATAATATGGAATTTTGAGATTTTGTATTACTAGCTATTTCTATATTTGTTTTATCTGCTTGAATATTTTCAATATTATTTATTTTATGGTGAGGATTACTTTTAATCCTTTCAGGAGGTAAAGATGATAAAATAAAACCAGCTATAAATACTATTAGATATGCTGTTATTGGTATTATCGTTACAGTATTCACTATATTCGTTTTTCCTATTTTAGGTAGATTACTTTGACTTGATGTTGAAAAATATGCTGAGCCTAAAAAAATATTTCAAAAAATAGAAGAATTATGAACAAAAATTTTTTGAAACTCTAGTAGTTATAATTGAGATAATATTACTAATCCAGATTCTTTACCATCAGATTTTTCAGATTTATAAAAAAAGAAGCCGTAGGCTTCTTTTTTTATAAACTAATATCTTTTTTAAATAAAAAATAAATCCATTTTTCATATATACTCATTTCTTTAGTATCATGATTAATATTTTCTTCATTATTTATAGTAGTATTTATTTCATTTGTATATTCTTCAATATCTTTTGTAAATTTATTATATCTATCTTCACTAGTTAAATAGATAACTTTTTCTCATTTATTTTTAAATCATTGTTGGTCTTTTAAAATTTTATTTTTATAAGCACTAGATGTTTTATATCCAATTAATTGGTTTGCAATTGTTATTTTTGAAGTTATTTCTTTATTAAGACTAGTTATGTAATCTATGTGAGAGTTTATCTTATATTCTTTATATTTAAATGTTCAAATTAAGTATAAAATGTATAAAGTAATAACAATCATCACAAGAAAAATATATTGTTTTTTCATATTTTTTGAATTTTAACATTTTTTATATAATATATATGTGTTTATATATATATTATAATACTTATAATGCAAAAAATAGAAAATAAATTTATATATTTTATATTGATTTTAATCATTTTTATAATCTGATTTTCAGTATATATTTCAGTATTTAAAAAATGAGTTGATAGAAACTCGTATGTTGTGCTAGTTGAATGAGAAGCATATTTAAATAATGATTCTTTATCAACTGATAAAAAAGAAAAATTATCGTTAAATGATGTAATTAAAACTACAAAGGAAAACTCATTAGCAATAATAGAATGGTGAGATTGAAGTGTAACAAGACTTTGATGAAATACATCAATAGTTATAAATGAATTGTTTGTTTCAACAAATGTAGAAAAATTGAATATTTCATTTGAATTGTTATCATGAAAAACATGGTCAAATGTAATTAGTTTTATACCTGAAGAATCGTATTTTAAAGAAACATTTGCAGATACTGAAGCTGCAATTAGATGAACTATTTTTAATCTTGATTTAGATAAAGATTATTTGTATGTTATTGATCATAATGTTATATTAACAAAAGATAGTTGAGAAACAATTAAAGTTTCAGAAAAAGAGCCTATATCATTGTCTAGTTTTACTTTTATAAGCTTAGATGAATTTATTAAAAATGTAAGAGATAGTGCTTTTGATGAAATAAATAGAAAATTCGATTTAGAACTTTTTAATAAACTAAAAATTCAATTAGAGGAAAAATTACAATCTTTGATAAAGATAAGTTGAACTAAATTAGATAATCTTTCATTAACTGATAAAGAGAAATTATACAATGATTTATTATCATCTTACCAAAACTTAAATTTTATATCAAGCAGTGATAATGCAGATTTATTTGATTTAAAAATTAGTATTAAGGAAAAACTTTTGGAAATTGCTCCAGATAGCGAAAAAGAAAATATATTAAATAGTTTCTTATATGATTTTAAAGATTCGATTAAGAATAAAAGTTATGATACACTTGATAAAATAGTATGAATATTTTCAAAAAATAGTGCATCTATACAGATAAAAGAAGAAGTACTATCATATTTAAATACTATATCTTTTGGTTCAAATATTAAAGAATCAATTATTAATAATATTTCTACTTTAAAAAATAATTTTTCATGAGATGTTTTAAATAAATATACAATTATTGATAAGACAACAGATATTAAAAATAGTGCAGAAAATTTTGTAAAAGAAAAACTAGATAATTTAATAAATAACTAATTAATTTTGAATAATAAATTATTACATAATAGAGTATTTTTAACTATTTCAATATCTCTTTTTATATTTTTGTTTGTATTAATATGAAGTAACAAATATAATTTATTTTATGTAATAAATGAAGAAGTTAAATCATTTATTATTAAAAGTAAAAATTGAGCCTATATTTATGATAAAAGTAAAGTTGATAAATTGATTAACAATAATATAGTTGTTATTAATTTTGATGAAAAGACTCTTGATAAGTTATGATTTCCTATATCTAGAAGAGATTATAAACCTATAATAGAAAATTTAAATAATGCATGAGCTGAAATAATAGCTTTTGATATCATTTTTGCTAATAACAACAACTTAGATATAGAATGAGATGATATATTTGCAAAATCTATAAAAGACGCTTGAAATGTAATATTATGATGAGCTATAATATCAAAAACTTTTAGTGGTCAAACTATTTGAGTAATAGAAAAACCATTGGATAAATTTTTAACTTGAGCACTGTCATTTTGATATTATCAACCAAATGTTGACATAAAGTCAAATGTTGTTACAGATTTCAGACCAAGTGCAAAAATTTATGATATTAATAAAAATTTATGAACATATAATCATTTTGGTATTTCTATATTAAAGGCATATTATTCAAGAATTTATGGAAAGGATTATATAAATTATGAAAATTCAGATAAGGATTTTTATTATTTAAGACCTGATTATAAAGTTCCATTCTTATTATCAAATTCAAATGATATATTGATAAATTTTATACCATTACCTAATCAAAATGAAAACAAATATTCTAAATTCACTTCTTATTCATTTTTAGATGTTTATGAAAATAAGATTGATCCAAAAGCATTTGAGTGAAAAATAGTCTTAATTTGAGCAACTGCAAAATGAATTAAAGATATATTTACAACTCCAAATTGAATTGAATACGGAGTTTATGTTTTATCAAATATAGTAAATACTATATTAACAAAAAATTATTTATTATATTTTGATAAAAATTTAGAATTGTTATTAATCTTTTTATTAATTTTATTATCTGTTTATTTTAATTTTTATAGTTCTTGAAAATTACTAATTTTTAGTAATATATCAATTTTTATTATATTTATAGTTATTTTCCCTCTATCAATTTTTATCTATACTTCATATTTATTAAATTACTGATTTGAATTGTTTTTTACACTTTTAATTTCAATAATTATTTCAAATATTATTAAATATACAACAGAAAATAAAAATAAAAATAAGTTAAATAAGGCACTTTCTGAGTATGTTTCAAAAGCAATTGCAGATGAAATATTATCAAATTCATGAAAAATCAATTTAGACTGAGAAAGAAAAAAATTAGCTATTTATTTTTCTGATATTGAGTGATTTACTACAATTTCTGAAAAATTTGAGCCAGAATTCTTAGTTACATTTCTCAGGGATTATTTATCTGAAATGTCAGATATAATAATGGATTCAAACTGATTTGTTAATAAATATGAGTGAGATGCTATAATGGCATTATGGTGAGCTTTTACTCCATATGATAATTCTAGTTATTATTCTTGTTTATCTGCATTAAAACAACAAAAAAGACTTCTAGAGTTAAATGAAATTTGGATAAAAAATTGATTTTCAAGTATAAAAGTCAGAATTGGTTTACATGTTTGAGAAGCAATAGTATGAAATATCTGATCAACTTGAAGAAAAATGGAATTTACTGCTCTTTGAGATAGTGTAAATCTAGCATCTCGTTTAGAATGAGTTAATAAATTTTATTGAACTTATATTTGTGTAAGTGAAGCAGTTTATGATGAAGTATCCGATTTATTTGAATTTAGATATCTTGATAAAATAAAGGTTAAATGAAAAAATAAACCTGTAAAAATATTCGAATTATTATGATTAAAAAATGAGGTTTCAGATGAAATATTAGAAATTAAAAATCAATTTGAAATAGCTGTTAAATTATATTTAAAAAGAGATTTTATATGAGCTAAAAAAATTTTTGAGGAACTTATGAAACAATGAGATAATGCTCCTAAAATATATATAGATATGTGTGATCTTTATATAAAAACACCACCACCTGATTATTGGGATTGAGTATCAACTATGTCATGAAAGTAAAATTAAAAAATAGTCAAAAAAAGTTTGACTATTTTTTTTTATAAATATAATGATGCACGCAGTAAGAAATTAGCGGCTATCGTCTAGTGGTTAGGACATCGGGTTTTCATCCCGGTAACCGGAGTTCGATTCTCCGTAGCCGTACCAAATACTTATTGCAAATTTTATCGCGGAGTGGAGAAGTGGTATCTCGTCGGGCTCATAACCCGAAGATCATAGGTTCAATTCCTATCTCCGCAACCAAATTAAAATGAAAATAAAGCATTGTTATATAAAATAACGATGCTTTTATTTTTACTAGGAATAATTAAAACTATTTATATATCCAAGGTGCAATTAATTGTAATATCGGTCAACTTAATAGTAATAAAATTAATCAAATTAATGTTCCAATAATTCTTTTTTTTGCGTCATCTTTTAATGATGGATCTGCTCATCACATACTATATAATATACCATTATACACTATAAATAATACTCAAACAAGAGAAGCTATATATGTGAAATATTTTATTATTGATCATAACATTTTTACTATCTGATTAACTCATTTTTCAACCTCACAATCATATAATGCAGGAGCTCAATCTTCTGCTTTAATGATATCTCATTTTTTATCAGTTACTTCATTACAAGTTACTCATGGAATTTTTTCAGTTACTCTAACTTTTACTCTATCTCAACTTGCTGCAAAAGAGGATTCTATTTGAAATAAAAAACTCAATATTATAACTATACTTAAAATTATTTTTCTCATATTAAAAGTTCATTAAATCATATAAAAACACATAAGATACGAGTAATATAGCAGTTGCTAGAACAGTATTCATTACTATATTTTTTCATTTTTTAGCCCTTTCTTCATCTCAAGCAGATGTTATATAATAATATCATGCAAGTGTTAAGAAAAATATAGCTATTGGTCAAGCTAAAAATAATGCTAAATTAGCGAGTGTTTTAAAAATATCAGATCAATCAGCAATTTTTCAAGAATATGCAAATTTTTGCCAAGCTTCAATAAAACCTATAAATATTAATCATATAACTGACCAAATAATTTTATTTTTTGATTCTGTAATTTGTTCTTCTCTTCATCTAGAAGTTATTATTTTTAGTCATGCTATTATTATAATCATTATAGATAATCAGACAAGAATTATTTCTATAAATTTAATAACAGTATTATTTAGAGTTATTGAAAATATATCAGTATTTATAAATAAATTAGTTGTAGAATTTCAAATTTCATTACCCCAAGATTTTCATATTCATCAATTTACATTTGTCTTATCTCATTTAAATGCATTATATATTGTTCAAGGCATATTTATAAAAAACAAACCTATTGCAGAATACCGTAGAGATTTTTTTGCACTTGATAATTTATCATCATCAGTTCACATTGACATAATAATTTGTGCTCATGCATATACCAAATATATAAGTAAAATTCATGAAAATATATATTTTACTTTAGTTAAAATGTTTAATGTAACATTATTTATAGTATCTGAAATATCAGTACTTGTTCAATTTATAGTAATTGATTTTTTATTATTTATACCATCTAATCATTCAATAGATGCATAAGTATTATTAATAATAAAAATACTAAATATTGATATGAGAATCAGGATTATTTTTTGTATAATTTTCATATTTATTATTTTTAAATAATAGTTTCAGGTTTAATTAAGAAACTTAATATAAAGTAATTTAAAATTAAAATAGCAATTCATATAACTATGTAAATAATTGAATTTTTCGCTTTTGACAATTTTTCTTCATCTCAAATTGAGAATAACACTTGAATTCAAGCATAAATTATCATTATTATAACAATTATTCAAACAAATCAATTCATCCAATTTATAATTTTTACAATAATGTCTGATATTCATCCAATTTGACTACTAGCATTACAATTATTTCAATTTATTGTAAATATTCATAGTATAGTAGTTTCATTACAATCAATTTTTCAATAACTAGCATTTACAATTTCTTTTGAAATTTTTACAACTATAAATCAAATTAATCAATAGAAAATACTCATTTTACCAGTTTTTACTTTTTCTTCATCTCAATTTGCAGTTATAATTGAATAAAATGCATATATTGCAATTAAAACAAAGAAAAATGATGCTGCAGTTTCAAGTATTTTAATTATTGGACTTATTAAATTTTTTGTAAAATTATTAGCTAAAGCTCATCATACATCTTTTGCATACAATGTATTTATTGCAAAAAATGATATTTGCATAACTATTATTCATATAGTTATCCATATCAATCATTTTTTGAAATTAGAAACTTCTTCGTCTGTATTTCCTGAAAATATTAATTTAATTACTATAATTAAAAAATATAAACCAGATATTATATAAAATATAGTTTTTAAATCTTTTGCGATTGAATAAACTAAGTAATATATTGATTTTTCTCATTCAGAACCAGCTTTTATATCTCAATTTCCTCATAACTTATCCAAGTATGAATTATTTATACCATTTCAACCACTTATATCTCATATTTGTACATTATTTGCTGAGGGTAGAGTATTTATATCAGCAGAGTAAACATTATCTAAATTTATAAATAAGTAACTTGAAAATACTAGTATAGTTATAATTAATTTTTTCATGAACATTTATTAAAAATTATTATCTATATTATATTATCATAAATATTTTTAAAATACAAAAAACAGATAGTTTTATATATCTGTTTTTTTATTCTGGCATTATTCAAAGTCTAGCTTCAATTTCCATATCAATATATTTCTTTTTTCTACCATATTTTTTTCTTGAATATTCTCTAATAATTTCTGCAATTTTTGTATTTTTATAATTATTATCCCATATTGTCTTTAAATCAAATGGCCTAGTTGTAGCATTATCTATATTTAATTTACAATATGCAGTAAAGTTTGCAATACCTATAATATCTTGTTGAGATAATAATGGAGCATATTCTTTTTCCATATATTCAGCATCATCAGCACCAACCTTGAAACTCATAATTGTTCATGCATTACCAAAAACTGCATCTTTAATACTAGGTTTATCTCATTTTTGTCAAGAATTACCTCATATTTGAGCAATAAATTGGTGAGCCATTATTAATGCAAGATGATATTTTCTAGCTTCAGAAAGTATTTCTCAAAATGTATCAGTTGCAAAATTTTGAAATTCATCAACATACATATAAAAATCTTTTCTTTCAGTTTCAGGTATATCAGCTCTAGACATAGCAGCCATATTTACTTTTGATACAAATATTAAACCAAGTAGTTGAGCATTTAATGCTCAAATTTTACCTTTTGACAGATTTACTAAAAGTATTTTTTTATTGTCCATCATTTCTCTTATATTGAAAGCTGATTTAGGTTGTCCAATTATATTTCTTATTGTAGTATTTGTAATAAACGGACCAAATTTACTTGAAAAATAAGGAATCATTTCTTGTTTTTCTCTATCTCAAGTATTCGCATATTCATGTTCCCAAAATGATTTAACTACAGGATTTTTTATTTTTGACACTTTGTATTTCATAAAGGCATCGTCTACAAATAGCCTTGGAACATCTATTAATGTACCACCATCTTCGACATCTTCCATAAGTGTCAAACATCCATTTCTAAAATAATGTTGTATTCTGGGACCGAAAACTTCATCTCAAAATATCTTTATAAATATTTCAGTTGCATCCATTGCAGCTCTGTCCATTTCTCTTTTTCTAATTTCAGGATCATTTGAAATAACTTCAAGCATGTTTAAACCCATTGGCCTTTCATCATCACTAGGATCAAATAGTACTACATCTTTTGCTCTTTCTTTCGGAGTAAAAGCAAGTACATCTTCGACAAGGTCACCATGAGGATCGATTACACAAACTCAATCTCAATTCCGGACATCTTGTCTAGCAAGATAACCTATAAAAACAGATTTTCAACCTCATGATTTTCAAATTATATAATGATGTCTACCTCTGTCTTTTCTAGAAAAATATACAGGTATTTTTTTATTTCTATATTCATTCCATCACAATAATACTCAATCTTTAAAAACTGGAAATCATCATAATTTTCTTTGAATATCATTTTCTTCATAAACTATTTTACCATTCTCATCTACTCATTTTTCAATTTTTTCTTTTAATATGGTAGGGTCTTTAGGAAATTTTACATTATGAGGAAGTGGCAATTTTTTATATTCTAACCAATTTATTATAGGTGATTTATTGTATACTATATCAGGCATATGATAAAGTGTTGAAACTTCATCTGTAGAAAACCAAGAAACATTTTGGAACAATCATACTAATTTATATTTAAATCAAAAATATCTAACTGGAGTAAAAAACCAAGGTAGTGCATCTTCAAGAATTTGAGGATTATCAAGTGCATTATTATATTCATCTGTAAACATAGAAGCTGCAGCGACAATTGCATGTACTCAATCTTCAGAATTTTGTCTATCTTTACTTGATACTATAACTCTAATTGATGATTTAAACATAGGTTGAGCAGCTGTTTCTCACATAGTTTTTTGTGCTTCAGTTTCTGCTTGATTAAATATTTTATATGCATCTCATTCAGAAGCACCAGGTGCATTATTTCAAGAAACCATACTATCTGGTCATTCGATAATTGATACTAATGGATTCCATAGGAAACTTAAAAAACCAAATAAGTGTTTTTTTTCTTTTTTATATTTTCATTTTGCAACTAATCAAGCTGCTCTAATAGCTTTTTTATTGTAACTAGAAGGTTCTGGTTTTATGACTAATTGAAAAATTGCTTTATCATCTTTAGCTAGTCATCAAAATACATTTGTAAAGTTGTTTAATGGGTCGTCTTCTAGATATTTAAATATTTTTATAGGATAAACATCATCATTTTCTTTTCATAGAGAAGCTCATCTCATATGATATCATTCTTCATTTAAATCTACATAACCTCATTCTTTTGGATCTACAATTAGTATTTCAGCATCATTGTATGTAGAAGTTAAATGTTGACTTATAAGATTTACATAATTTTTAAATGTAACTATATAAAAATTTACTTCACCTTTATCATATACTAATTCTAGTGATATTTTTGAGTGACCAAAAATTCAATTTATAAATGTATCTTTTAATCAAGCCTCACTTAATTTATGAATGGCTTTATAAAACATACTCATTGATCAGATTTTTTCTTTGAAATCTTTTTTAGTTTCTTTTTCTTTATCAAGTTTTGAATCTGCTCTTGGGAGAGTTACTTTTAGATATCTAAGATTTTTTGCATACCAAATTTCAAATATTAATTGCAGAGTTCTTTTAATTATTATTAATAAAAAAAATCCTATTATTATTAAAATTCCCCAAGTAGCTAAGTCAGTTAATAATCAACTATCCGTTATATTAAACCAACCTCAATTTGCAATATTTGTTGTTTTTTCAGATTTTCAAGTCAATGTTTTTAAGTTGTTTGAGCTACTCGTTCATAAAACAGAAGCAAATGTTTGGCTTAAGTTTATAAATAATCATGTAATTATAAATATTAATTTTTTCATCTATATATTTTAATAAATATCTTTAATATATTTTAGCATATTTATTTTTAATAATAAATATAATTCGATTGACAATGATAAATTTATAAACTTAATAAATAAAAAAGAAGCATTTCATTTTGCTTCAGTTTTATTTATTTCATATTTCATCTGGAGTTCAAATTCATCATTCAATTACCCAATTTTCTTTAGGTATTCATTTTGCAATTTGAGTAAATTTATATAGTTCTTCAGTATTATTATTTTCTTTTTTTGCAAATTCAATATCTAAAGTATTTCATTTGAATTTTAATCATTTATAATGTATTTCATGATCTCTCTTATCTCAAAATAAAGTAACTTCAAAAATTCTTCTAAAATCTTGTTTTCAAGTAATTCAAAGCTCATTTTTATTGTTTATTAATTTTATAATGACTTTTCATATTTCATCAATTTGATTTAAATTTAATGGAATATTTAATTTTTGATTTCAAGATATAAAATAAAATTTATCATTTTTTTTATCATATGTCATATCTATATCAAAATCTGGAATTTGAGAATCTATAATTTTTAACATACCAAGGGCTTGGTTTACTTTTGATTTTTGTTCTAAATTATTTAATTTATCATTAATTTTTATTTCTAGATTTTCATTATCTAATACAATTTCATTTTGTGAATTAATTTCCATATAGTTTTATTTATAATATATTTATCTTTATTTTAACATTAAATTTTAAAATATGCAAAAAATTGAAAAAAAGTAGATAAATAATAAAAAATAGTTACAATATTTTTAGTATTTTAAATATAATAATAGGTATAATCTATGTTTGTACATTTACATAATCACAGTCATTATAGTATATTAGAAGGTCTTCCTAAACCAAAGGATTATGTAGCAAAAGCTGTTTCATTTGGTATGAAGGCAATTGCAATAACTGATACATCAAATCTTCATGCTTGCCATGAATTATACAAAGATTGTAAGTATGCTTGAATTAAGCCTATTTTATGAACTGAAATTTATATAGAATCATCACTTGATAAAAATATAAATCATAAATTAATTCTACTTGCAAAAAGTCTAACTTGATATAGAAATATAATAAATCTAGTTTCAAAAGCTAGTTTAGATAATCCATGAGTAAAAGCGAAAATCCTTTTTTCAGATATTGAGTCTCTTAAAGAACAAGTTTGAGATTTAGAAATGGTATGTTTGTCATGACCAATTTCGTGAGAAATACCATATTATATATTGTCTTGAAAAGATGACCAAATAATTATTGATAGAATAAAGATTTATCAAGATGTTTTTTGAGTTGAAAATTATTATTTAGAATTGATTTATCATGATGATGTTCCAAAACAAAGATTTGTTACGGATAAACTTATAGAATTGAATAGTAAGTATAATATAAGTGTTGTAGCAACAAATAATTGTTTTTATATTGAAAAGACAGATGCAAAAACTCAAGATGTTATTATGGCATTATCAACAGGTCATGAGCTTGAAAATCCAGATAGACCAACGCTTAAAAATTGAGATTATTCTTTTTTAAGTATTGAGGAAATGCAAATGCTATTTTGATTTATCCCAGAAGCTCTTGAAAATACAGTAAAGATTGCAGAAATGGTTGATATTCATATCGAAACTTGATGAATACTTATACCAACTTATGAATTACCAGAAAGTGATAAGGTTATTTTTGATGAAGCTTTAGAAAAAGAGAAAGAATTATATTTTTTAGAGTGAAATAGTGGAGAAAAAGAAAATCATATAAAAAAATTAACAAGTGATGAATGGTATCTAAGATATCTTTCATTTTCAGGTTTAAATTGGAGATATAAGGCTTGAATATCAAAAGATATTATTTTTAAACTTGTTCAAAAATTAGATAAACCTAGTTTAACTAAAAAATTAACAGAAACTTCACCAGAAGAATTAAAAGCATTATCGCTTGTTTATTATAGTGAAGAAAAGAAAGAATTATTAAAAACTTTTAGTCAAGATTTACAAGATAAGATTGAGAGATTAGAATATGAATTAGTTGTAGTAAATGAAATGTGATTTAATGCATATTTCTTAATAGTTGCTGATTATATAAATTGGGCTAGAAATAATGATGTGCCAGTTTGACCAGGTAGATGATCTGCGGCTGGTAGTTTGATGGCTTATTTATCATGAATTACAGATATTGATCCATTACCTTACAAACTTCTTTTTGAGAGATTTTTAAATCCTGCCAGAGTTTCAATGCCTGATATAGATACTGACTTTGCAGATACTTGAAGAGATAAAGTTGTAGAATATTGTAGAAATAAATACTGAGCTGATAGAGTTGCTCAAATATGTACTTTTGGTACTTTTGCTGCAAGAGCTGCAGTTAAAGATGTATGAAGAGTTTTTTGAATACCATTTTCAGAAATGAATGAACTTGTTAAGTTAATTCCTGAAAAACCTTGAACAAAATTAAAATGAGCATTAGAAGATAGTATAGAATTCAGAGAGGCTTATGAAAATAATCCAAAGTATAAAGATGTAATAGACAATGCATTAAAAATAGAAGGCAATGTTAGACAATTATGAGTTCATGCTTGTGCTGTTATTATCGCACCAGAGCCATTGACAAACTTTACAGCATTACAACATCCACCAAAAGATGTGACATCAATTGTTACTCAATATAGTGCTTATCCTCTAGAAGATTTATGACTTTTAAAGATGGATTTTTTATGACTTAGAAACTTAACAGTTATAAAAAGAGCGCAAAAAATAATTAAAAAAAGTAAAAATATAGATGTTGATATACTTTGAATAGATTTAAATAACCCAAAAGTTTTTTCTATATTTGCACTTTGAGATACAACTTGAGTATTTCAATTTGAGTCTGATTGAATGAGAAAATATTTAAAAGATTTAGCACCAGATAGTTTTGAAGATTTAATTGCGATGGTTTCACTTTATAGACCGTGACCGCTAGCATATATTCCAACATATATTGATGTTAAATATAAGAGAAAAGAACTTAAATATTTAACAGATGATCTGAGAAAAATTCTTGAATGATCTTGATATAGCGAAGAAGAAATACTAGAAGAAAAGAGAAAATTAGATGAAGATCTAGCTCCTATTTTAGATGTATCATATTGAATAGCTGT
>Ga0100401_1000644_pt1 | contig 28505 bp, 28 predicted proteins | sample CryGeymeta201525_FD_80421 | JGI IMG/M metagenome (GOLD analysis project Ga0100401, IMG submission 80421) | Groundwater microbial communities from Crystal Geyser aquifers in Utah, USA - Crystal Geyser metaG 2015-25 | ecosystem: Environmental > Aquatic > Deep subsurface > Groundwater | place: USA... | reverse complement strand
CAGAAACCTCGGAAAAGATATTCCAGCAATTAGGAGTAAGGCCCTCCGACAAAGAATGGCACTTCGAGGTCAAAAAAGAAAAATCACTTTTTCCTCGTCTAACGGGGTTGACAGGTTTTTGATGATAATATAAAATACATCCATAACATTTATTAGGTTACATGTCGCAAGAAATAGAAAAAAAAGTTAGTTTAGCAAATCTCTCAACCAAGATTTTAAAAGGGATTCTTTACATTACCCCCTTTAGCCGGTTGGGAGATTTTTTAGTAGATAGAAAATTATAAAAATCTAAGACAAAAATAAGAAAACTACTAGGAGTCTCCCGAAAAACCGGGAGGTTTTTAATTACCAAGTCCCGCCGTGGCGGGACGAAGGTTAAGAAGAGAAATTTATTCTCTTCGACTACTGAACTTTCGTGAAGCGAAAGCGAAGGTGGAGAAGAACGAATGTTCTTCGAGTATAGGACCTTAAAAAATAAATAAAGAAAAAGATAAAAAAGGAGGTGAAAAATGAAATCGGCAAAAGACAAGAATAAAAGAGACCGTAATAGAGAAAGAAAAAAGCAAAGAAGAAGAAAACAGAGAAGAGAAAATAAAAAACAAGGAGGAAAAAGAAATGAGAAGTATTTTGAGAGAAAATAATAATTTTCAAAAGTTCTCAAGGTATTGTGAAGAAAAAGAATCAATTGAGAAAGAGCTGAACGACCTTAGTATTTCTGATGGGAAAAAGGAGGATGGGAAAAAGGAGAAGTTAGAGAAACGTCTTAGACATCTAAAAAAAGAAGTTTCCGAACTGGCAATAATCCTTCAGAATGAGATAAAACTTTTATAAACCTATATAGGGCGATTCAGAAGAATCGCCCTCTTTTAATTTATTGCAATTCTGCTAAAATCTTTAAATATGAGAAAGAATTACCTAATTGATACCCACGCTCATTTGAATTTTTCTGATTATGATAAAGACAGAGATGAAGTGATAAAGAAATGTTTGGATAATAATGTCTGGATGATAAATGTTGGGACTGACTATGAAAGTTCAAAAAAAGCCATAGATATTTCTGAGAAATATTCTCAAGGTATTTTCGCTTCGGTCGGAATGCACCCGGAAAATATTGGGAAGGAGGTTTTTAACTTAGGAAAATATAAGGAATTAGCCCATTCGACAAGGAGTTCGGCTGAGGCTCACTCGAAACCCTCAGGGCAAGCAAAATCAAAAGTAGTGGCGATTGGGGAAATTGGCTTGGATTACTGGGATTGTCCCAAGACAAAAAAGAAGCAGGCAGAATTTAAGGAAAAACAAAAAAAATTGTTTTTAGAACAATTAAATTTAGCTAGAGAATTAAATTTACCAGTAATTTTTCATTGCCGAAAAGCCCACAACGACTTATTAGAGATATTAGACTATAAACTAAAAACTAAAAACTATAAACTATTTGGAGTAATCCATTGTTTCACCGGCAATTGGGAGCAGGCAAAAAAATATTTAGATATGGGATTTTACTTAGGATTTAATGGTATAATCTTTAAATTAAATTTAGACGAAATAATTAAAAAAACTCCCTTAAATAGAATTTTGATTGAAACCGATTGTCCTTATTTGACCCCGCCACCGATGGAGGGTAGAAACGAACCCTTATATGTAAAATACATAGCAGAGAAAATTGCCGAGATTAAAAATATAAGGGCGAAGAGAACTTTGTTCTCTTCTTCACCTTCGTTTTCACTTCGTGAAAACTCGGTAGGCAATGAATCTAAAGCTTCATCTTCACCTTCGCTTTCACTTCGTGAAAGCTCGGTTTTTGAAGAAGTAGCCGAAAAAACCACCCAGAACGCCAAAAACTTATTCAACCTATGATTCTAAATCTTGTTAAAAAATAGTCCGGATGCTAAAATAAAATATCTGTTCGCGAAGAATTTCTAATATGTATAATCCTCAAAAAATAGAAAAGAAATGGCAGAGAGTGTGGGAAAAACAAGGTCTTCACCAAGCCAAAGACCCCGCCCCTTCCCGGAAGAGGCGGGGGCCGAAAAAATATATTTTAGTTGAGTTTCCTTATCCCTCTGGAGAAGGTTTGCATGTTGGGCATTGCCGGCCCTATGTTGCTTTAGATATAGTCGCTCGTAAAGCCAGGATGGAGAAATTTAATGTTTTATTTCCTATGGGTTGGGACGCTTTTGGTCTGCCGACCGAAAATTATGCCATCAGAACAGGCATCCATCCTATTACGGTAACTAAAAAAAACACGGTTTTCTTTAAACGCCAGCAGAAAAGCTTGGGGCTTTCTTTTGATTGGGACAGGGAAATTAACACCACTGACCCGGCTTATTATAAATGGACCCAATGGATATTTCTGCAGTTTTTCAAAAGAGGACTTGCTTATAAGAAAAAAATACCAATTAATTGGTGTCCTTCTTGTAAGATTGGCTTAGCAAACGAAGAAGTAGTTGATGGTTGCTGTGAGCGCTGCGGTGCCAAAGTGACAAAAAAAGAAAAAGAGCAGTGGATACTGAAGATTACCAAATATGCTGAGCGTTTAATTCAGGATTTAGATAAGGTTGATTATCCAGAAAGGGTCAAAACATTGGAGAAGGATTGGATAGGGCGAAGTTGCGGCGTGGAAATTAAGTTTCCACTTGCAACTTCTGCGCGAAACGGACGCGAAACTGAAAACGCGAAACCACGCGAAAATTTTATAAATGTTTTTACCACCAGAATTGATACTATTTTCGGAGCTACCTTCTTGATTTTAGCTCCGGAAAATCCAATTATTAATAATCTTAAATCTCAGATTTCAAATGTCAAAGCGGTTGAAAAATACATTGGAAGAACAAGAGGAAAATTAGAAAGAGAAAGAATTACCGAAGCTAAAGAAAAGACCGGAATAAAATTAGACGGAATAATGGCGATTAATCCGGCCACCGGCAAAGAAATACCTATTTTTGTTGCCGACTATGTTTTAATGCATTATGGGACTGGCGCTATTATGGGCGTGCCAGCTCATGACCAGAGAGATCTTGATTTCGCCCAAGGGCATAATTTGCCGGTGATTGAGGTAATTAAGCCGTATTCAAAAAAAGAAAAACTACCCAAAAGAACGCCTTTAGTTGTTTCTGATGGAAGGTTTAAGACGGCTTATGAAGGAGAAGGCGTTTTAATTAATTCCAGCCGTTTTAATGGAATGGAGTCAGAGATAGCTAAAGAACGGATTGCTGATTTTTTAACCAAGAAGGGAATAGCTCAAAAAGCGGTTCATTACAAATTAAGAGATTGGATTTTTTCCCGTCAGCATTATTGGGGAGAGCCCATACCGCTCGTTTTTTGCGAAAACTGCGCAGCTAAAACCAAGACAGGATGGATTGCTGTTCCCGAGAAAGATTTGCCGGTAAAACTGCCCAGGGTGAAAAAATATAAGCCAAGCGGAACCGGGGAGTCTCCTTTAGCCGAAATTAAGTATTGGGTGAATACTAAATGTCCTAAATGCGGAGGTCCAGCGAAAAGAGAAACAGACACTATGCCGAATTGGGCTGGTTCAAATTGGTATTACCTGCGCTATTGCGATCCTAAAAATGATAAAAAATTAGCCAGCCCAAAATTGCTTCAGTATTGGATGCCAGTGGATTGGTATAACGGTGGAATGGAGCATACTACTTTGCATCTCCTTTATTCTCGTTTTGTTTATAAATTCTTATGGGATATTGGTGCAGTGCCTAAATCCCTTGGACCTGAGCCATATAAAAAACGAACCTCTCACGGGATGATTCTGGGAGAAGGATGGGTTAAAATGTCAAAATCTAAAGGGAATATTGTTAATCCTGATGATGTGATAAAAAAATATGGAGCCGATACTTTGAGAATTTATGAAATGTTTATGGGTCCTTTTGAAGAAGCGATTGCCTGGGACAGCAAAGGAGTAAAAGGGGCAAGGCGTTTTCTGGATAAAGTTTGGAAATTGAAAGACAAAGCAAATAAAGAATCAAGAATTAAGAATCAGGAATTAAAAAAACTGGTTCATAAAACAATTAAAAAAGTAAGCGAGGATATTGATAATCTTAAATTAAATACGGCAATTTCTTCTTTAATGATTTTAGCCAATGAATTGGAAAAACAAGAAGGGATTCCCTCAAAATATTACTCATTATTTTTAGTTCTTTTAAGCCCTTTTGCTCCTCATTTAAGCGAAGAGATTTGGCATCAGTTAGGCCATAAAAGAAGTATTTTTTTAGAGAGATGGCCTCAATATGACCCCCGGCTGATAAAAGAAAAAACTTTTACTTTAGTAATTCAGGTTAATGGGAAAGTTCGTGACAAAATAAAGGTTGAAACAAGTATTTCTGAAGGAGAAGCAAAGGAGTTTGCTTTGTCTCAACCGAAGATTAAAAATTGGATTGGCCGGAACAAAATCAAAAAGACAATTTTCGTCTCCGGTAAATTAATTAATTTTGTTATATAAATTAATTTAATCTTATGGAGGAAATTCTTTTAGATAAAATTGGTAAAAAAATAATTTTACTTGGTAACAATGCTATTGTCAGGGGAGCTTTGGAGGCAGGGGTTCAATTTGTATCAACTTATCCCGGTACTCCGGCTTCGGAAATTGGAAATACCTTCTGGAGAATTGCTAAAAAAGCTGGAGTTTATTTTGAGTTTTCAACTAATGAAAAGGTTGCTTTGGAAGCCGGAGCCGGAGCAGCTTTTTCCGGCTTGAGAAGTTTGGTGGCTATGAAACATTTTGGTTTGAATGTGGCTTCAGATTTTTTGATACCGCTTGTCTATTCTGGAGTCAAAGGCGGAATGGTGATTGTTGTGGCCGATGATCCTAACTGCTGGAGTTCTGCCCAGTCAGAGCAGGACACAAGAGCCTTTGCTCAATTAGCTCATATCCCGGTCCTAGAACCGGCTACTCCTCAGGAATGTAAAGATTTTACAAAGCTGGCTTTTGAAATTTCTGAGAAATTTAAGATTCCGGTGATGATTAGAGAAACGACAAGGGTAGCTTTACAGGGCGAGGTTGTTAAATTAGGAAAGATTGTCCGGGGAAAAAGAAAGGGAAAATTTATTAAAGACCCTCGCCAATTTGTAACCATGCCGCCGAGAGTTCTGGAAATGAAAAAAGAACTTCTTGAAAAAATCGGAAAAATAAAAAACGAAATTTCCGAGAAATCCTCAATAAATAAAGTTTGCAGAGGCCCGTCCTCTGCAGGTCCTGAAATAGGAATTATTACTTCCGGTGTTTCTTTTTTATATGTAATGGAGGCCTTAAAAGAGCTCAAATTAAGCATCCCAGTTTTGAAACTCGGATTTTTTTATCCTTTGTCAGAAGAAAAAATTAAAAAATTTATTCGGCCTCTTAAAAAAGTTTTAGTAGTTGAGGAACTTGAACCTTATTTAGAAAAAGAGATTACAGGGTTTGCTAAAGGAGTTAATCCCAAACTTCAAATTTTTGGTAAAAACCTATTGCCAGAAGTTGGCGAATTCCGGCCGGAATATATTATTAAAGCGGTGGCAAAATTGACTGGAAAGAAATGGCAAATTATTCAGCCAAGACTTCCAAATTTTCCAAAGCGCCGTCCCCAGCTTTGCCCGGGTTGTCCTTATTGGTTAGTGTTTTCTGGAATAAAAACCGCTTTAAAAGAAATAAAATTAAGCGAAAAAGACGTTATTTTCGGTGGTGAAATCGGCTGTTATATGTTAGCAGGATTACCACCTCACAATATTCAGGATTATCTTTTTTGTATGGGTTCTTCGGTAGGAATTGGCCATGGGATTATGAAGGCCCAGTCTTCCTCCGCCAAGGCTTCGGCCTTCGGCCGACGAAGTCGCCTTCGGCCGACGAAGTCGGCGGGTAAACAAAAATTAATTGCTTTTGTCGGCGACTCATCATTTTTCCATGCAGGAATTCCGGCTTTAATAAATGCTGTTCACAATCAGTCAAGCCCCTTAATAATTATCATGGACAATGGAACTACAGCAATGACTGGCCACCAGCCCCATCCCGGCATTGAGAAAGCAAACGGCGAGCGTTTAGTGAAGATTAAAATTGAGGACATTATTAAAGCTTGCGGAGTAAAAAATTTAAAAATCATTGACCAGGGGAATCAAAAAGAATTTGTAAAAACCGTCAAGGAGTTTTTGCAGAAAAAAGAAGTTTCCGTAATCATCGCCCGAAGGCCATGTATTTTTGTAAAGTCTTTTGTCCACGAAGACAAGCTCTGAGTTTATCGAAGGGCGAAGTCTGAGTGGCAACAAAAGCTTTACCCCCCACTAACTTTGCACCCAAAATAGAGACCAGACATGTTATACTAACTTATGAATGTTTAACCCTTGCGGCGCACTTATTACGAATAGTGATGTCCGCCTTCGGCGGACTGGGCTATTCGCCTACCGTGCGCCGCCAGATAGCTTGGAGGCAAAGTTAGTGGGGGGTGCTCAATTCTATCGCCAAATTTTCTGCGGTTTATACCTTGAAAATTTGGATATAATTGGCATGAAGAAAGATTTTAATATAATTATATCCGGAGTTGGAGGACAGGGGATAATTATCCTGACCCGGATTTTGGCTGAAGCGGCTTTAATTGAGAAATACGATATTAAAACTTCAGAACTCCATGGCTTATCACAAAGAGGCGGCTCGGTTGAAAGCTATATTCGATTCGGCCCTTCGGCAGACTCAGGGCAAATTTATTCCCCCCTGGTCAAGCAAGGGGGAGCTGATTTAATAATTTCTCTTGAAGCTCAGGAGGCATTGAAAGTTTGTTATTATGCTTCTAAGACAGGGACCATATTTTTAGTAAATGATTTTATTAAACCAATCTTTAATGCAAAAATTCCCTCTTCCAAAAGCATTTCTAAAGAGCTTAAAAGATTTTCCAAGAAATCATTATTTGTTCCTGCTTCAAAAATTGCCAAAGAGAAATTAGATAAAGAAGTTTTAGCCGGAGTTTATCTTTTAGGGTATGCCGCATTCAAAAAATTAATTCCCTTAAAACCAAATTCAATCTTAAAAGTAATTGAGAAAGTTATTCCTAAAAAATATTTTTCTTTAAATAAAAAAGCTTTTAACTTGGCAAATGATTAAAAAAGTAGTTATTGCAGCGGCGGGTCAAGGAATTCGCATGCTTCATCTTACTAGAAATAAATCCAAACATCTCATTAAGGTTCAGGAAAAGCCTTTTCTGGCTTATCTTTTAGATAATCTTTTGAAAGCCGGCTATTCAGAATTGATTTTGGTTGTTGGTTATAAGGCAGAAATGATGAGGGAGTTTTTAAGAAAGTATGATTATAGAGCAAAAGTTATTAATCAGTTTGATATTTTAGGAGGAAAAGAAAAAGAATATGGCACTTTATGTCCTCTGAAGTGCGTTAAGGATGTGGTTGGAAAAGAAAATTTTTTAATGGTTTATGGAGACAATCTTTATTCGGTAAAAGACCTTAGGGTGCTTAATATTGATGATGATTATAATTATATAGCTGGATTTTATCACGAGCATCCGGAGAAATACGGGGTTTTAATTTCTGACAACGGCTTTTTGAAGGAAATTATTGAAAAACCTAAAAAATACGTTGGTAATCTAATCAATACCGGTCTTTACAAATTTACTCCTGAAGTATTTGATAAAATTCCCCAGATCTGCCGGTCTTCTCGGGGAGAATATGAATTAACTGATGCCATTACTCTTTTAGCCAAAGAGAAAAAAGTAAAAATTAAAAAAATTCAGGATTATTGGCTTGATTTTGGCAGGCCAAGCGACATTATCAGGGTCTCTAAATTTTTAAAAAATGAACTATCTTCTTTTTCAGCAAATTAATAATCTTGCTTTAAAGAATCTTTATCTAGACGAAGTGGCTATTTTTTGCGCTGAATACTTAGGTTACCTTCTGCTTGGAGTTTTATTTGTTTTTTTAATAAAGGACTTTAAAAAATATCAAAAGATAGCCGGGGAAGCATTAGTTTCAGTAATTTTAGCCAGATTAGTTATTGTAGAAATTATACGTTGGCTTTGGCCCCAAACAAGACCGTTTGTTATAAACCAGGTAAACCCCGTTAGAGGTTTGTTTTCTTTGTACTTTCATCAAGCCCCGTTGACCTCTAACGGGGTAAACCTTCTTTTATATCACACTCCCTCGGCCTCTTTTCCTTCCGGCCATACGGCCTTCTTTTTTGCTCTGTCAACTTTGATTTATTTTTACAATAAAAAAGCTGGCTTTCTATTTTTATCAGCCAGTTTTTTAATTGGTATTAGTCGGATTTTTTGCGGTCTTCATTGGCCGGCCGATATTTTAGCTGGCGCCTTAGTTGGCATTTTTTCTGCCCTACTGGTTAAAAAAATCTTTTCAAAATAAATCTTATAACTCTCAAAAAGGGAAGAGCCAGGATTTTGTCTTCTGGCTCTTTTTTAATATCTAACATCCTTAATAGCTCTTTATAGCTTCTTTTCGCTTAAACCCTTCAGGTAAAATCCGAAGTTCTCCTTCTTTTATTTCAACTAATTTTGCTTTTACCATTTCTTTTTCTATTACCCAGTAAACTTTTTCAGGTTCTTCTCCGAGAGTTTTAGCTACTTTTCCAACGAGAATTTCTATTTTCATCTGAGGGGAAATTTCTAAAATCTTGAATATTAACCCGGCTATCAAGTGAATACGGTGATGGCATTCCGGGTGGAGTCGGTGAATGAGTTCAAGCTGAGAAGGGTGTCTTCTCCCTCCTTCCTCTTTCTGTCCCTTAAAATCAAAATGATGATGAGAACTTTTTTCTATTTCAATTTTCTTGCTGCAAAAAGGACAATTTTCTCCCTTTTCTAAAACTAACCAAGCTTCTCTTTCCGAGTAGGTTAGATGAGTCCGAGGACGATGTCCTCGCAGAGTTTTCATTTTTATCCTCCTTTCCTTATGTAATTATTAAAGTAGTTATCAAAAATTGAATTGGCGCCGGAGGAGGGATTTGAACCCTCAAGCTATATAAATTTATCAGCAACTTTTCTCTTTCGTTTTAAGCAAGGTACATTCGGGGCGTAATAAATCCAGGATAATAATTTAATCGATTCCTTTTTAGCAAATTTTACCTCCCACATACTTGTTGTTTGATCTGGTCTTTTGGGTGGCCGTTCCCAAACATGCCCTCTTATGCCGAGAAGTCTAATAATATTTTCTCTTATCCATTGAATATGAGCTTTGCTTGCTGAATAAAAACGGCTCCATAAACGAATATAAACATACTTGGGATTTTTAAAAGTATTCCATCGATCTTCATAACTCCAGACCGACCCATCTCCATCTAAGTGGCCTCTTAAAAAATCAGGAAAATACTCATCTGGAATGTTCAGTGAACCTATAGTATAAGTTTTAGCTGGGAATAATCCAATTTTTAATAGCCACCTGTAAAACTGAACCCCACTAAACTGAACTCTGTAGGAGGGCTTCGTTGCCCAACCATCATTTTTGGATAGAGCTATTTTAGTTGTTAGATTGAGGCATTTCTTAAATGTTTTTAGTAATTGAATATCAGATGACCTCATGTTTATATGTCGTCCATCTTTACTCAAGTTTCCATCGGTAGTTAATAATCCAACAGCATAAGCAAGGTTGGGTGTCCATTGAAACTCTTTGTTAGGTAATTTATGTCTGGGCATAAAAGTGAATGGGGATGGAGGGAGTCGAACCCTCACGGACTTGCGTCCAGAGGTTTTTGAGACCTCTTTGTCTACCTGCTTCCAACACATCCCCTTTAAACCCTCTTACTCTCATAATTTATATTTTATCATTATTTTTGCCTGATTTAAACCTTTTTTCCACCCTTTTTTCTTTAGAATCCCAACTGGCATCAATAATTTTTTGAGGCCATTTTTTTTGAAGTTTCTTTAGGTTTTCGCAGTCAACTTTATGGATTGAAGCTCCTTTTTCTTTTGAAATAAAGGCTTTAATTTCATCGCCGGACTGGGGAGAACAGCATTTGGCTAAATTTATTGAAAATCCCGTCTCTTTTCCTAAATAGACCTTTTGAACTTTTGGTTTTCCCGGTTTTTTCCTGAGGGGAATTAATTTTTTAAAGATGAAAAATTTTCTTTTAATTGCTAATATCGTCTTTAAAGGAAGCCTTTCCCATTTTTTATTTTTCTCCAAGCATTTCTTTATTCTTTCTTTGGCAAATTTAGTTTTAACAAATCTAAGCCAATCTCGGGAAGGAGTTTCTTCCTTGCCGGTAATAATTTCCACCAAATCCCCATTTTTCAAAGGGCGAAACAACTTGCTCATCTTCCCGTTTACTTTAACTTCTCTACAGTAGTCGCCGATTTCGCTATGAATGGCATAAGCAAAGTCAATGGGGCAGGAATCTTTTGGCAAATCAATCACGTCTCCTTTTGGAGTAAAAACGAAAATCCGGTCTTTAAAAAGGTTAAAATCTAAATATTCTGAAAGATTTTCAACGTTTTTAATTTTTTCAGTCAAAATTCTTAATTCTTCGGCCCAGGAAAATTTATCTCTATAAATTTTTTCTGGTATTTTTTCTTTATAAGCTAAATGAGCGGCAATTCCATATTCGGCTTCATAATGCATTCGGGGAGTTTTAATTTGAAATTCTGTTATCTTATTATCCAAACAAAGAACAGTAGTGTGTAAAGATCTGTAGTTATTCGGTTTAGGAGAAGCAATGTAATCTTTAATTCTTCCCTCCAGCGGATTCCAGGTTTTATGAATTATGCCCAGGGTCTTGTAGCAATCCTCGATACTGGGGACAATTATTCTAAGTGCAACCAAGTCATAAATTTCTTCAAAATCCATATCGTGTCTTAGAAGTTTTTCGTAAAGACTAAAATAATGTTTTACCCGAGTATGGATATTAACGAAAGGTATTTTTTCATTATTTAAAATTTTTATTGAGGTTTCCTTGACTCTCTCGAGATATTTTTCTCTTTCTGTATATTTTTCTTTTACCCTTTCCGTCAACCAATTAAACTCTTTTGGATAGAGACAGGGAAAAGCCAAGTCTTCGAGTTGTCCCTTTATTTCTCCCATACCGATTCCGTAGGCTAAGGGAGCGAATATCTCCAAACTCTCAAGAGCCATCCTTTTTTGTTCTTCTTTCGGAAATTTGTTTAGGTTTCTCATCTCATCAAACCGGTCTGCCAATTTTATAAAAATTGCTCTTATGTCTTTCGTAATAACGAAAAACATTTTTCTTAAATTTTCTGGTTGTGGGCTCAGAAAAAATTTTTGTCTTTTACGAACAGGAAGAACCCTAATTTTTCCTGCCGGGTAGCGAAGGCTTGTTAATCGTCTTACTTTTTTAACCAAAAAAGAAACATCTTCTGGGAACTCATTTTTGAGCTCTTTCTGACTTTTTTCTCCAATTTGATGCAAGATTCCAGCGGCTATTGTTTCTTCTTTATTGCCTATTTCTTTCAAAATCAAACCAACCCTTAAAGAATGGGGAAAAGCAAACTCATCTTCTCTGAAGTTTTTCTTGAGAACCTCCAATGCTCTATCAATTATTTCCGGCCGATTTAACCCTTGTTTAATTTTATTACTTAAGTTTTCCATTTTTTGTGAAATCGCATTCTTTGTTTGAACAACTTATCTTCCCTCTTTTGTCAATAACCAGAAGGGAACCGCATTTCGGGCAAGTTTCCCCATTTGGTTTATCCCATAAGGCAAAATCACATTCCGGCCATCTGTTGCATCCGTAAAATATTTTACCTTTTTTTGTTGTTTTTTCCACTATTTCTCCCTTTTCGCATTTAGGGCACTTAATACCAAGAGTTGGTCGTGGAAGAGATTCTTTATATTTGCATTTCGGAAATTTGCTGCAGCCATAGAACTTTCCATAACGACTCCATCTTATTACTAATGAACTTCCACACTGAGGACAAATTTTGTCAGTTTTTTCCTTCATATCTTTTTTTGAAATTTCTTGGTATTTTTGTTTCAGATTTTTTTCAAATGGCTCGTAAAAATTATGTAAAGTTTCTACCCAATCTTCTTTACCGGCAGCAATTTTATCTAAATTTTCCTCCATTTGAGCCGTAAACTTAATATCGACTATTTTAGGAAAGTGTTCAACCAAGATGTCGTTTACTAAAATTCCCATTTCCGTTGGCTGAAATCTTTTTTTCTCATCTTTTTTAACATAATTTCTTTTTTGAATTGTATCTAAAGTCGGGGCATAAGTTGAAGGTCTGCCGATTCCTTCTTTTTCCAAGACTTTAATTAGGCTTGCCTCAGTATATCTGGCAGGGGGTTGAGTAAAATGCTGGGAGGGAATAAGTTTTTTAAGTTTTACTATTTCATTTTTTTCAAGAGGTGGCAGTTCATTTTCTTCCATCTTCATTTGGTAAATCTTAAGGAATCCATCAAATTTTAATATCTGTCCGGTAGCTCTAAATGTGTAGTTTGTAGTTTGTAGTTTGTAGTTTGTAGCTAAAACGTCAACAGTTGTTGAATCAAAGATGGCTTGAGCCATTTGAGAGGCGATAAATCTTCGCCAAATTAAGTCATATAATCGATGTTGTTGATTGTCTAATTTCGTTTTTAACTTTAATTCTTCAGGAGTTTTTTCCGGATGGGTTGGTCTTATGGCTTCGTGAGCTTCCTGGGCAGTTTTTGATTTTGTCTTATATTTTCTAAAAAATCCTGGCCAATATCCCTTTCCGTATTTCTCAGTAATGAACTTTTTGGCTTCGGACAAAGCTTGCTCGGAAAGATTTAAGGAATCCGTGCGATGGTAAGAAATGAGCCCGCGCTCGTAAAGATTTTGGGCAAGATACATAGTTTTCTTAGCCGAAAAATGCAACTTAGACCAAGCTTGCTGTTGTAAGCTACTGGTGGTAAAAGGAGGCAGAGGATTTTTTTTGACTTCTTTCTTCTCGATATCTATTACTTTATATTCAGCGCCTTCCAAATCTTTAGTAATTTCATCTGCCTCTTTTTTCGTTTTAATTCCCAACTTGGGAATAACTTTATTGTCTTTTTTAAAGAGAGTGGCAATAAATATTTTTGATTTTTGATTTGTATTTTTGATTTTTGATATTTGATTTTTGATTTTGAGCAGCTCTGCTGCGATTGTCCAGTATTCCTCTGGTTTGAAATTTTCAATTTCTCTTTCTCTCTCTACCACCAATCTTACGGCTACTGATTGAACTCTTCCGGCAGATAGTCCCCTCATTATTTTTTTCCAGAGAAGGGGGGAGAGTTTATAGCCGACTAATCTGTCTAAAATTCTCCTTGCCTGTTGAGCATTTACTAAATCCATATCAATTTTCCTGGGATGTTTTAAAGCTTCTTCTATTGCCGATTTTGTGATTTCATGAAAAACAATTCTTTGATAAAATTTTTCCCCGTCTAAGTTCAAAGCCTTAGTTAAATGATAAGCAATTGCTTCTCCTTCTCTGTCCTCGTCACAAGCCAAGGTGATGGTCTCAGCTTTTGGCAAATAACTTTTCAATTCTTGTACTCTTTTTCTTGCTTTGTAGGGGATAACATATTTCGGTTCGAAATTATGTTCAATATCCACTCCCAATTCCTTTTTTGGTAAGTCTCTAATATGACCATAAGAAGATAAGACCTTGTATTTTGGTCCTAAAAATTGGGAGATAGTTTTCGATTTTACAGGACTCTCTACAATGACTAAATTCATAATTTAACGCGTTATTATATAAACATTGCCTCCTAAGTTTTTAACTTTATTTTCAATTTCCATTAAAGTCAAGATTGAGGAAACTACTTGAGGGGAAAGCTTTGTTTTTTCAATAATTTTATCTATATGCAAATTTTCTTGTTTTAGAACTTCTAAAATTAATTGTTCCTCTAATGTCTTTCCTTTCACCTGTTTAACACCCGACGTTAAACAAGGAAGGTTGAACTCCTTCAGAATATCATTGGCGTTTTCCGCTAATTTAGCCCCTTGCTTAATCAAAAAATGGCAGCCTTGGGAGTTTGGAAAATGAATTGAGCCCGGCAGGGCAAAAATTTTTTTCCCTTGTATCTTAGCCCAATTAGCAGTGATTAAGGCACCGGAGCCAAATTTAGCTTCGACTATTAAAACTCCAAGAGATAAGCCGGAAATTATCCGGTTTCTCTCAGGAAAGTTTTGCTTTAAACCCGGACTCCCGGGAGGATATTCAGAAACTAAACATCCTTTATTTTCTAAAATCTTTCTGGCTAATTTTAAATTTTCTTTGGGATAAAGACTTTTTTCGTCAATTCCCGTTCCCAAAACAGCAATTGTCCTCCCGCCTGCATCGCTAGTCGATGAACTTTGTTCATCTTCACCCTTCGCTATCGCTCGGGTATGCGAAGCATTGCGGGCAGGTCCGCCTGCATCGCTATGCGAAGCATTGCGGGCAGGTCCTTCACCCTCAAGAGCGCCTTTATGGGCGAAGGTATCAATTCCCCTAGCCATTCCGCTGACAATTGTTAATCCGGCTTCAGAAAGGTCTTTAGCGATTGAAAAAGCAATTTCTTTCCCGTAATTAGAAGAGCGCCGAGTTCCAACAATGGCAAAACATTTTTCTTTTTTTAAAAGTTCTCCTTTAATATAAAGAATTTTGGGGGGATTAGCAATTTTCTTTAATAAAAGAGGATATTCTTTATCCTCCAATTTCACAATTTTTATTTTTTCCTCCATTAGCTAAGTTTAATCTTTTTCTCATTTTTTTCAAATCCCGACGTTTAAGGGTTGACTTTTTTTAGAGAAATGGTAAAATCAGATTGGTAGAGTTTCTAAGAATATTTTAGAAACTCTTTAAAAATTTAAAAAAGATAAAAGAAGGAGGAGAAGAAAAGTGTTGACGGTTAGACAGAAAAGATGTTTGAGGAAAGTATTATGCTCTGAGAAAAAATCAAAAGAAAAAATTTACCGCCTCAGAGGAGGAGACGAAGTAGTTCTTGAAAAGCCTTATTCCTTGAAAAAAAGAGGTAAATTTATAGATCTTCTTCGTGATAGGGAGAAAATATCTTTCTTTTGTGAGGGGGTAGATCCTGTGACAATCGAAAGATATGCTTCTGGATATGAGTTCTCTTTACGGAGAAGAAAAAATTTAGTAAAGAAAGGAGGAGAAAGATATTGACAGTTAAGAAGCTTTCAAATGAAGAAATTGAAAATCTCAGAACTCAAATTGAAAAATTAAAAGAGGAAGGAGTGCCTAAAGAAATTCTTAAAAAGGTATCTAAAAAGGGAGAGGAAGAAATGTGGGATGTTCCGGAGGATGCTTTAAAAGTGATGCTCCCCCCAAGATTTTCCCTAAAAGAAAATGAGCACTTTGTTTTCCTTTTTTATGGGAAAAAGAGGATAGGTACATTTTATATAACAGAGGGGAAACCGAGGTCAAAAGAAATAAGGAATTGTGCTTTGAAATATTTAAGAAAATGCGGGAAAGATAACAGAGGTTATGTGAGATAATTTTACTTATATATAGCCGGGTGACAGTAATTTATACCCCGGCTATTTTATTTGGAGGCGAAGAGAACTTCGTCCGTCGAGTCAAAGACGAGACGAAAGAAGAAAAACTTTTCTTCGCACTCTTCTTCACCTTCGCCTCGCTGTTGCGGGGCTCGGTAAATAAATAAATTTCTTGCTTCATTCCATATTCTGGAATCGTTTTGTTTTTCCTTCAGCCAATACCACCATTCAGCGCCCCAGAGATAAAAAGTATCAATTCCAGTATTTTTAGCAAATTCTATATTTTTTCTGAATTGTTCTATATCCATTGTTTTTTCTTGTTCTTCGAGTGGTGAATAATAGAGAAGTGTTGGCCCCCAGGGCTCGGCCTGAAGTTCAATACAAATTACTCTTTTATGGAACAATTTATTAATAAGCCAGGCCTTTCTATGATAAAAAATAGGCGGGAAAGGGAAAGTAAAATATATTTTTAATTCCTGAACCCAAACTTTTCTGTATAAAGTATGCCCGACAATATCTCCAAATTTGGCTGCGCTGAACCATAAAGGAAATTCTCCGCTTTCGCTTATTACCACCGGTCTTTGATTGTCCAGGGATTTGACCAAATCAACTTCCTTTTTTAAAAACTTTTTATCCAGAGGAGGACATTCGCCAAAAGGAAAAAAGGGTTCATTTTCCACCTGCCAGAATTCTATGGTTGGATTGTCTTTGTATCTTAAAACTATTTGTTCTATTAGAGCTAAAACTTTTTGTTGTTGGGTACTCTCAGCTGAATTTCCTGCCCAGTTTGGGATATGGCATTCCGGCCAGCGGGGGACTCTTCTTCCTATAACCAGGAGCACTTTGGCATTTCTTTTTTCCGCTTCATTTATTTGCCAGTCCAGATCCTCAAAATCGTAAAATCCTTCTTCTTTTTCAATTAAATCCCAGTAAGCAACAAGTTTTAAATGTCTGGCTTTTAAATCGTCAAGAATTGCCAAATAGTTTTCTTTCCAATTCAAGCCCAGACGTTCTGAATGTTTTTGAGAAAAAACAATTCCCCAGTTTATTTTTTCGGCCGGTTTCTCTTTCCCAACAAAAAAGAAACCCATTAAAGGTAAGAGAAAAAGCAGAACAAATAACAAAATTATTTTAAAATTTTTTTTCATAAACCGAGCTTTTGCGCAGCAAAAGTGAAGGTGGAAAAGAGAACAAAGTTCTCTTTGACTAAGTTAGTAGAAACAAGCCGGCTCCAATTAGTAAGATAGCAGCAATTTTTTGAAGAATTGTTTCTCTGGAAATCTTTTCTCTCAGTATCTTAGGAAATTTTAGAGAAAACAAAATAGCGAAAGCAAATAAAAAGACATATTTCGTTCCTTCCAAAGCATTAACAAAAGCAAGAAAACCTAAGGGAACCAAGGCAATGGCCCAATTTTGCAAAATAAAAGCTCCTCCTCCCAGGGCCTGAACTAAAAGAAAGATACTGCCGGTCTTTTTTTGAAAAGTGAATTTCTTAGCAAATATTTCTCGCTGGACTTCTTTAGTAAAAAGAAAACTCAGGGCAGCCAAAAATCCGCCGATTCTCATCCAGATAAATCCTGACCAAAAAGGCTGAGATAAGTAGACAAACTTAGTTAAAACAAAAGATAAACCAAACAGAAAAGCAGCCAGAGCTGAAATTTTAAGAGATTTTAAAGTAATTGTTTTTTTTCTTTCCAGAGTAATTAAGATGCTTCCTATTAATAATGAAGCAAAGGCTAAAATTTGCCAAAAAGATAAAAAGCCCTGGCCGGAAAATAAAAAAACTAAACCAAAAGTAAAAAGAGGCAAAAGCCCACCAATGGCTGGCACTACTCGAGAAGCTTCAAAGTGTTCAAAACCAGTAAAAAGCCAGAACTGAGCGAAAAGAAAAATAGCACCAGCCAAAAGACCCAAGACAATCTGGTTAAATTCAGGAATTGAAAAACCAACAAAAGGAATCAAAACTAAAGATAAGGCCCCCAAGCTACCAACATAAAAAGAATAACTCTTGGGATTAGGCGGACCGGCTAAAAGATATTTATCTCCTAAAGCGACGATAGCCAAAAGAAGATAAGCAGAAAGAATAACAATTAACCAAAGCATAAAAAAGTGAGATTAAGTTTTTTTTGAAATTATTTTTTCAATTTTATAGATTGCTAATTTTTCTCCTTCAATAAATCCCTGCATGGCTGCCTCGGCGAACCAGCCAGATTCTAAAAAATCAAAAAGCCATTGGGCAGTATAATCAGGATTTTCCTGGGGAATGGCTGAGCCCAATCTGAGCAGCCATTGTTTGTTGAAATCTTCTTGAGAGCCAATTGGAGGAGCGATAATAATAGGCAGTCCTAAGGCAGTATAAAAAGAAAGTTCGCTTGGTTTTGTCCAGAGAATATCGGTTTTTCTCAAGGCTTGATTGAATTTTTTGAAATAATTTTCAATATTTTTCTCCCAGATTATTTTGATGTTTTTGCCTAAATTTTTCTTGAGGCCTAAATGTTTAATGTGTTTAAGGAAATAATCTTTAACTTTTTTTCTAATACCGGCTACTAAAATTATTTTAATCTTTTTTGTCTTAATTTTTAAAGACAAACTCTTTAGTATTTTAACTCCGATTTCTTTTTGAACGCCTGCTCCTCCAACGGCAAAGGTTATTGTTAAAGGATGATTTGGTTTTCTTGGTAAATCACCCAGAAATCCCTTAATTAGAGGTTTATAGTTTTGACGGTATTTCTTTTTAGGGTCAAGATTCAGAAGACGATAACCTAAATCTTTTGAAGCCTTTTTGGTATTTTCTTGAGGTAAAGGATAACCGGTTAAAAAGATATTTTCTTTTTTAACTCCGTAAAGCATCAATCTTTCTACTACTCTGGAATTAGGAACAAGGTATTTTATTTTACTTTGGGAAGGATTTAAGGAAGCCCAGGACCGGGCAATGTCAGCATCACAGACAACGCAGAAAATATCTCCGGGATAATTAAAAACCTCAGCCATAAAAGCCGGAACAAAAAAAGTTGTGATTAAAGGCAAATTCCTTTTTAATTTTTCATTTTTCATTTTTAATTTTTCAATAAGATCTCTTCCCCAGCCCTTCTTAATTAGAGAGAAGGTTTGTTTTAAATAGAAATTGGGCTTAGATAAATCTCTTTTGGGATAAAAAGTGAGAATTTCCTGAAATTTGTCAAAAAGAGAGAAAGCTATTTCTCCAATAAGAGGAATTCTTTTGAAATTTGAAATAAACTCATAAAATTTTCTTGAGTTTTCCCAGATTTTTTGGTCTTTCTTAGAGATTCCTTGATAATCATTAGCACTGATGACCTTACCATAAGGAGCCAAATCCTTTAAAGGATAAGCTGTTCTTTGATGTCCGTAGCCCATATTAACATCAACTACCCGAGCCCGCCACAATCTCTTCCTGAGTTTGGGCGGGCAGGCCTTTTGTTTAAGAGTTTTTAATTTATCTTTAATCATTTTTATTAAATTTATTCATTGCTTTTTCTAATCCTTCGGAGAGAATTATTTTTAAGACGGAACAACTCTCTTTAATAATTTTTTTGATAATCTTTTCTTCCTCTTCAGTAAATTTTTGGAGGACAAACTTTTCTATATTCTTGATTCTTAATTCTTGATTCCTGATTCCTATCCTTATTCTCACAAAATTTTTACTTCTTAATTCTTTTATTATTGATTCTATTCCCTTATGACCGGCTGAGCCCCGGCTTTTTGAAATCCTAATTTTTCCCAGAGGCAAATCAATGTCGTCGTGGACAACTATCAAGTTTATAAATGGTAGTGAATAGTGAATAGTTAAATTTTTAACGGCTTGGCCGGAATTGTTCATAAAAGTTTGGGGTTTGGCCAAGATAACTTTTTTTCTTCCAATATTTCCTTCGGAAATTAAGGTGTTGAATTTTTTTGCCTGCCCGCCGTAGCCTTGGCGAAGGCGGGAAAATTTGAAATCAGGAAAATTATTTTCCCTTTGAAACTCATCTAAAACTCGAAAACCGATATTATGGCGAGTTCTTTTATATTTAATTCCTGGATTACCTAGTCCAACGATTAAAATCATATCTTTAATTATAACCTTATTATAACCTTTCTTGTAAAAAGAAAAAAATTTTGCTACAATGGTAATAATTTAAATATAACCAATTGCCATGAAAGGAGTATTTTTATTTATTTTTGAAGTTATTAAAATAGTTATTTTAGCTTTGCTGATAGTGATTCCTATCCGCTATTTTATTTTTCAACCTTTTGTTATCAAAGGAAATTCGATGGAGCCAAATTTTCACCACGGCGATTATCTAATTGTTGATGAAATCAGTTACAGATTTAAAGAGCCGGAGAGAGGAGATATTATAGTTTTTAATTATCCTCAGGACCCCTCTCAGAGATTCATCAAGAGAATCATTGGTTTGCCTGGAGAGACCGTTGTCATAGAAGGAGAAAAAATAACGATTAGCAAGGGAACGGAGGAAAGGATTTTGGATGAGTCAACTTATCTGCCAAGTCAAAATTATTTCGATAATGTTTCATTGTCTCTTAGCGAAGATGAGTATTTTGTTTTAGGAGATAACAGACTTGCTTCTTTTGATTCAAGGAAGTGGGGGTCTCTGCCCAGGAATTATATTGTCGGAAGAGTTATTTTGAGAACTTGGCTGCCAGCTGTCATAGCTCACATTACCACCCCTAGTTATTAGAAATGAAAAGTGAAAAGTGAAAAGTGAAAAACCACAGAGAAAAATTAAAAAAGAAATTAAATTTTTAGATTTTAGATTATCGTTTTTAGTTTTTCATTTTTATATTTTAATTTAAGAACATGGCAAAATTTCAATCACCAACTGGAATGCACGATCTTCTCGGGGAGGATTTAGAATATTTCCGGAAGATTGAAAATGTCTGCAGAGATATTGCTGATTTTTATGGATTTCAAAGAATTGAAACTCCTATCTTAGAAGAGACAGAGCTATTTGAAAAAGGAACCGGTTTTACTACTGATATTGTCCAGAAGCAGATGTTCAGTTTTAGAACTCGGGGAGGAGATTTTTTAACTTTACGACCAGAGGGAACACCAGGTATTGTTAGGTCTTATATTCAGCAGGGAATGCAGAATTTACCTAAGCCGGTTAAGCTTTGGTATTTTGGGCCATTCTTTCGTTACGAGCGACCTCAAGCCCAGCGGTTTCGTCAATTTTACCAATTTGGTTTTGAATCTTTGGGAGTAGAAAAACCAGTGATTGATGCCCAAATTATCAAAATTTTTTATAATATATTAAAAGAATTGGGTTTTAAGGATTTGACAATTGAGCTAAATAGTATTGGTGATTCCGAGTGCCGCCCTGAGTATAAAAGAATCTTGGTGAAATACTTAAGGTCTCATCAATCCAATCTATGTCCGGATTGCCGGCGCCGATTAAGAGAAAATCCTTTACGGATATTAGATTGTAAACGGGAAAGATGTCAGATAATTGCCGGAGCGGCGCCCCAGATGATTGACCGTCTCTGTAAGGAATGCCATAATCATTTCAAAAGTGTTTTAGAGTTTTTAGAGGAGCTCGAATTACCATATCAACTAAATCCCTATTTAGTGAGAGGTCTTGATTATTATACAAAAACAGTTTTTGAAATTTTTCCAGGTTCTTTAGAAGATGACAAAAAATCATCCCAGGAAATAGATAAAACAGCTTTAGTAGGGGGAGGAAGATATGACGATTTAGTAAAACTTTTGAGAGGTAAAGACACGCCGGCTTGTGGGGCAGCGGCTGGTGTGGAAAGAATAGTTTATTTGATGAAACTAAAAGGGAGGAAGATGCCGAGCCCCAAACTACCTCAGGTTTTCCTGGCTCAGGTAGGCGAGTTACCAAAAAGAAAAAGTTTGAAGATTTTTGAGGAATTTAGAATAAATAAAATAAAAGTTGCTGAAGCATTCCATAAAGATTCTTTAATTTCTCAATTAAGAATGGCTGATGGGTTAGCTGTTAAATTTGTTCTGATTTTAGGGCAAAAAGAGGCTCTTGAGGAAAAAATAATTATTCGAGAGATGAAAACCGGGAAGCAGAAAATTATTCCGATAAAAAATGTAATTAAAGAAGTAAAGCGGCGACTTAAAAAAGATTAACATGCCATTAAAAGTTCAAAAACAAGATAGGGAATCGACCCAGGGTTTAATCCGCCGGTTTTCTCAAAAAATGCGGAAAAGCGGAATTTTACTTGAGGCGAGAAAAAAACAATTTAGGAGAAGGGGAAAGAGTTCTCAATTAAAAAAAAGAGCTGCTTTAAGGCGAGAAGAGTTGCGGAAGAGATATGAAAAACTCAAAAAATTAGGTAAACTATGATTGAGATTCGTAATTTAACAGGGAATCTGATAAATGAAGATTTTATTAAAGAGATTAGCCGAAAGGTTTTAAGGGAAGAGAAGAAACCCGCCCAAAGTAAAGCATTGGGGCGGGCGGGGAAGGAAAATATTTCCCTTGCCTTTATTGGTTCAGGGAGAATGCGAGAATTAAATAAAAGATACAGGGGGGAAAATAGAGTAACTGATGTGCTTATCTTCGGTGAGGACTTAAAAGAAATAGTCATTTGTCTCAGGGAGGTTAAAAAAAATGCCAAAAGATATGAGACGACTTTCGAAAAAGAATTAGCCCGGGTTTTAATTCACGGCATTTTACATCTTTTAGGATATGACCATGAAAAGCCCAGCACCAGAGCAAAGCTCGGTGCTGGACTAGTCCCGCACCGAAACGAAGTTTCTGGTGCGGGGTCAAATAGAGAAGCGAAGAAAATGAGAGAGAAGGAAGAATATTATCTCAAATTGTTAAATTGTTAAATTGTTTTTATGACAAAATCCACTATTCTCACTGCTTTAGATATTGGTACAGATTCGATTAAAACCTTAATTGGGAGAAGTAATCCTAAAAAGGAGAATTTTGAGATTCTGGCTATGGCTCAGATTCATTCGGCCGGAGTCAGAAAAGGAGAAGTAATAAAAGTGAAAAAACTTATTCCCGCTATTCAATCATCTATCCGCGAAGTTCAAAAAAAATCAGGTTTAAGAGTTAAAAAATGTATTTTTAATATTAATGGAAATCATTTATCTACCGTGCCTTCTCAGGGATTAGTTTCTGTTTCCCGGGCTGATCAGAAAATTTCTGAAGAGGATATTAGTAGAGTTCTTCATCAAGCTCAAACCCTGAGCTTACCCTCCAACAAAGAAATTTTAGATATTTTCCCAAAAGAGTTTATTGTTAACGGCGAAGGAGGAATAAAAGAACCATTAGGACTTCATGGCTTGAGGCTTGAGGTAAGAGCTCTTTTAATTTATGTCTTTTCTCCTGTTTTAGAAAATTTAGTTCAAGCCCTCGATTCAATCGGACTTAAATTTGATAGCAACAATATAGTTCCTTCACCCTTAGCTTCAGCTAAGGCCTGTTTAAATTTTGAGCAAAAAGAATTAGGAGTAGCTCTGGTTGACATAGGAGCGGAGACCACTGGCTTAGCCGTCTTTGAGGAAGGCGACTTAATTCACTGTCATATCATTCCCTTGGGCTCGGCTAATATTACTAATGATATCGCTATAGGACTTCGAACCGAGATTGAAACAGCCGAACGCGTCAAAAAAGAGTTTGGTTCACTTTCTTTTTCAAAAGAAAAGAAAAAGAAACAGAAAAAAACAAAGGAAAAAATAGAGATTCCTGAGAAATCTTTAATCTGTTCTAGAAAAGTATTGGAGAATATTATTGAATCTCGGGTTTCAGAAATATTCAGCCAAATTCAAAAAGAACTGAAGAAAATATCAAAACAGGAACTTTTACCGGCTGGAATAGTTTTAACCGGAGGCGGTTCTTTACTACCAGGGATTGAAGAGTATGCTAAGAGGGTATTAAAACTTCCTTGCCGCCTGGCTGCTCCCAAAAACATTCCCGGATTACCTGGAGATCCGTCTTTCTCCGTTGCGGTTGGTCTTTTACTAGAAGGTTGGGATCTAGAGGAAGAGGGAATAAAGGCAGGATCTTTCTCTGGAGGTTTGGGAGAAAAAATTCGAAGAATCTTCAAAATCTTTCTACCATGAGCGTAATACCAAAGATTAAACTAATCGGGATAGGTGGCGCTGGAGTAAATGCTTTATCCAGAATGACGAAATGCGGTAATGATTACATAGAGTTAATTGCTGTTAATACCGATGCCCAATCTCTTCGATTTTCCCGGGTTCCCCATAAACTTTTAATTGGAGAAAATACTACCTTAGGCTTAGGAGCTGGGATGGATATTAGATTGGGAGAAAAGGCGGCCAAAGAAAGCAAAGAAAAAATAAAAGAGGTTTTGAAAGGAGCGGAGATGGTTTTCTTGACGGCTGGTTTTGGCGGAGGTTGCCTTCGAGGCAGTTCTCTTATACTCACTAATCCAGAAGGCCCGGTAAGAATAGATTCCATTAAGCCCGGCTCCACAGTTTATACTTTTTCAAACGGTAATTTGGTTAAAAAGAAAGTTTTAGCGGCAATGCAAACTGGAATTAAGAAGGTTTTAGAACTTAAAACAAATAATCGAACTATTTATGCCTCAGAAGATCATCCCTTCTTGCGGGTTAAACCTCTAAATAGTTTGAGTGATAATAGATTTTCTAAGTTCGAACCCGAATGGATAGAGCTTAGAAATTTGAAAGTAGGAGATTTGGTAGTTATTCTTAGAAAATTACCTGATGATGGGAAATCTTTAAAACTTCCAAATGGTTCTTTTACCAATGAAAAATTCTGTCAGCTTTTTGGCTTTTTACTTGGTGATGGTTGGATTACTAAAGGAAAATACAGAAATGATAATTGGCGGATATACTTTTCGCCATCAAACGATGAAAAAAATAATCAAAAATATTTGAGTTTAATAAAAGAAGTTTTTGGTTTGGAAATGAAAAGAAGGGAGAATTGGTATAATGTAGGTTCTAAAGAAGTAGGTATACTATTAGAACAATTGGGTTTGCATAAAAAAGCGACAGAAAAAGAGGTTCCTGAATGGGTTTTTACTCTACCAAAGTCACAAAAAAAAGCTTTTATTATTGGTTTAGCCGATGCTGATGGATGTTATTCTACTCAGAAGGGAAGATCGGGTTTGCCCAAAAAAGAGATTAAATTCGAAATGTCAAGTGAAAAACTCATTAGAGGCCTGAAGATTTTGTGCGATAGTATGGGTTTAAGAGTGAGCAATGTAACCTCAAGAAAAAGAATTCTAAAAGCGCCTAATTCGAAAGAAGAAAAACTGTCTACCTCTTGGATTCTTAGAATTTATAAAACTCATGAGCTGACAGGAGTATTGCCCCACCCCAAAGCAAGATCCGGAGTAGGTTTTTTATACAAATTTAGAAACTGCTCTAGAAACGGGAGACTTCCAGAATTTTTTAAATATTTCGGGTTTAATAGAATAAAATCCATTAGGGAAATAGGAAACGAGGAGGTTTATGATATAACAGTTGAAGATAGTCACAATTTTGTAGCTGATGGGTTTGTTGTCCATAATACTGGTAGTTCTTGCTTGCCTATCATAGGGGAAATGGCGAAAAATTTGGGAATCTTGACTGTAGCCGTAATAACAAAACCATTTTCTTTTGAAGGTGTTCAACGTCAGAGAATTGCTAACTGGGGTCTTCGGAATTTAGAAGGGAAAGTCGATAGCTTGATTTGTATTTCTAATGACAAATTGCTTAAGATAATTGGTAAAAATACTTCGGTTGAAGATGCTTTTTGGGAATGCGATAGGATTCTAAGAGAAGCAATTCAGGGGATTTCTGATTTAATATTTTTCCCCGGCATCATTAATGTTGACTTAGCTGATATTCGGGGGATTTTAAAAAATTCCGGAGAAGCCCTCTTCAGTCAAGCTAAATCTAAAGGGGAGAATCGAGCAATAACAGCGGCAAACGAAGCGATTCATTCGCCTTTGATTGATTTTCCAATTAATAAAGCCAAAGGGATTTTATTGAATATTGCTGGAGGAGAGGATCTTAGTTTATTTGAAATTCAAGAGGCAGCCGGATTTATTAAAAAAACAGTTTCCTCTCGAGCTAAAATAAGTTTCGGTGCTTCAGAAGATAAAACATTAAAAAAGGGAGAAATAAAAATTACCCTTATTGCCACGGGGATTAAATAAATTAGTTACCCGAGCGTAGCGCAGGCGAAGAGAATTTCATTCTCTTCTTCACCTTTACCCCGCCTCCAGTGGAGGCGGGGCTCGGTGGGTGGAGAAGAACGAATGTTCTTCGACTATGAAAAGTAGAATTGAGAAAATTAAAAAAAGAGATGGAAGGATTGTTGATTTTGAACAAGAAAAAATTACCGAAGCTATTTTTAAGGCTTTGACTGCGGCTGGGCAGGGGGACGGAAAAAAATCAAAGGAAATCTCTGATAAGATAGTTAGATTATTAAATCGAAGATTTAAGAAAGGAGAAATTCCTGATGTTGAACAAATCCAGGACATTGTTGAAGAAGTTTTGATTTTAGAGGATTTGGTCAAAACGGCCAAGGCCTATATTTTATACAGGGAGCAAAGGAGAAAAATAAGGGAAGCGGTAAAAGTCAGCGAAGAAGCAGTGGATAGAGTTGACCAATATCTTGAAAAATTGGATTGGGAAGTTAAGGAAAACGCCAATATGGCTTTTTCTCTTCAAGGGTTAAATCATTACGGAGTGAGTTATATTATCAAAAAGTATTGGCTTAACAAAATCTATCCTAAAGAAATAAGAGAAGCAGTTAAATCTGGCGACTTTCATATTCATAATTTAGATACTCTTGGGCCATACTGTGCAGGGTGGGATTTATACGATTTTTTATTAAAAGGTTTTAGCGGAGTTTCTGGAAAAGTCGAATCAAAACCACCAAAGCACCTTAGATCAGCCTTAGGTCAAGCGGTGAATTTTATATTTACGATAACTGGCGAAGTGGCCGGGGCAGTCGCTTTTTCAAATTTTGATACTCTTTTAGCTCCATTTATCCGTTATGACGGCTTAGACTATAAGCAAGTAAAACAATGTCTCCAGGAATTTTTATTCAACATGGCCACGCCCACTCGTGTGGGCTTTCAGTCACCATTTTCTAATCTGACCTTAGATTTAAAGCCTTCTTCTGTTTTTGCCAAACAGCCGGTAATTATTGGAGGCAAGCCCCAGAAAGAAACTTATGGAGAATTTCAAGAAGAAATGAAAATATTTGATAAAGCTTTTTATGAAGTAATGATGGAAGGTGATAAATCCGGCCGGCCCTTTTCTTTCCCAATTCCAACTATCAACATTACTAAAGACTTCCCTTGGGATGAGCCGGCTTTTAATGGAATCTTTGAGGCTTCAGCGAAATATGGCACGAATTATTTTGCAAATTATATTAATTCTGAAATGAAACCGGATGACGTGCGTTCGATGTGTTGCCGGCTCAGGTTAAATTTGAAGGAACTTCATAATCGAGGCGGCGGAGGATTGTTTGGCAGTGGAGCTAATACCGGTTCGGTGGGTGTGTGTACGATCGATATGCCCCGAATTGGCTATTTAGCGAAAACCAAAAGAGATTTTTTTGAAAGGTTAACCAAACTAATGGATTTAGCCAAGGACTCTTTGGAAATCAAAAGAAAAACAATAGAAAACTTTATTGAAAAAGGTTTGTATCCTTATTCAAAGTTTTACCTGGCTGGAATTAAAAAAGCCAGAGATGCTTATTATAATAATCATTTTTCAACTATTGGTCTCGTTGGGATGAATGAGTGTTTGTTGAATTTCATGGGCGAAAACATTGGTTCGGAGAAAGGAACAAAATTTGCTTCAGAAGTAATGGATTTTATGAGAGAAAGGTTGGTCAAATACCAAAAAGAAACTAATAATATTTACAATTTAGAAGCGACACCTGCAGAGTCGACTGCTTATAGGCTGGCCCAAAAAGACAAAGAAAAATATCCAGACATTATTGCGGCTGGTACAAAAGAAACACCATATTATACCAACAGTTCTCAATTACCAGTCAACTATACTGATGATGCTTTTGAGGCATTAAAACTCCAGGATGAGCTTACCTGTAAATATACGGGCGGTAGTGTTTTGCATCTATTTTTAGGAGAAAAAATTTCTGACATTGAGACAGTTAAAAAATTGATTAAAAAAATCTTTGAAAATTTTAATTTGCCCTATATTACCTTAACTCCGACTTTTTCAATTTGCCCGGTTCACGGATATTTATCCGGTGAACATTGGACCTGCCCAAAATGTACAATTGAACAACCCTGCGAGGTTTATTCAAGAATTGTGGGATACCTTCGGCCCCTGAGCCAATGGAATGCCGGAAAACAGCAAGAGTTTAAAGAGAGAAAAGAGTTTAAGATAAAATACTAAATACTATAATGCTTATTGGCGGTCTCCAAAAATTAACCCTAATTGATTATCCCGGTAAAATAGCTTGTACGGTATTTTTGGCAGGTTGTAATTATCGTTGTCCCTGGTGTTATAATCCGGAGCTTGTTTTGCCAGAGGAAATAGAAAAAAGCCCAAAAATCTCAGAAAAAGATTTTTTTAATTTTTTAAAATTAAGGAAAAATCTATTGGAGGGCGTGGTTGTCTGTGGAGGAGAGCCATGCATAAATAAGGATTTGCCTGAATTTTGTCAGAAAATAAAAAAAATTGGCTATTCGATAAAGCTTGATACCAACGGTTCCAATCCTAAGATGTTGAAAGATTTAATTAACAGAAAATTAATTGATTATGTAGCTATGGATATAAAAGCACCCCAAGAAAAATATAAAGAAGCTATTGGATTTAAAAACCGTTCTTTCCGTTATCTCTTAGACCGCATTAACAAGAGCATAGATATTTTAAAACAAGGGAAAGTTGATTATGAGTTTAAAACAACAATGATACCGGGATTATTGGGAAAGGAAGATATTATAAAAATTGTTCAATGGATTGAACCGGCCAAAAAATATTATTTACAAAACTTTCAAACAGGAAAAAATACCGTTGACACCAATTTTGAGAAAATGAATCCTTGTCTGGAAGAATACATTTTAGAAATTCAAAAAGCAGTTGCTCCTTTCTTTGAAATTTGCCAAGTCAGATAATATGACTCCCTCTAAAATTGTTCTTTATCTTTGTCTCTCT
>Ga0100401_1000638_pt1 | contig 28659 bp, 26 predicted proteins | sample CryGeymeta201525_FD_80421 | JGI IMG/M metagenome (GOLD analysis project Ga0100401, IMG submission 80421) | Groundwater microbial communities from Crystal Geyser aquifers in Utah, USA - Crystal Geyser metaG 2015-25 | ecosystem: Environmental > Aquatic > Deep subsurface > Groundwater | place: USA... | reverse complement strand
GCTCGCTGAATTAACCCAACTCAATTTCCTCCACCCAGAAACCCATGCGCGCCTGATTTACCAACTCGCCTGAAACGCCCAAAAAGTGCCAAATCATTTTCCACCGAGATCAGGAAGTCTGACTTTATTTGGCGGATTCGCGGTGTTTGGCAGGGGAAGCCCGTTTCTTCCACCGGCTTGCCGCTGGTGCTGGTCGGTGGCTTGGGGCTTTTGGGCGTCTTGGGTGTTCTCAGGGTGGTCGAGCGGGTTGATCCCCGATGGACGCTGCCGATTTGGATTCAGGCGGGTTTGGTGGTTTCTGCGACACTCTTTGCGTTCCATCGCCTGGCCGGTTGGCATGGGGTTCGCCGGGTGGTTCCGATCATGCTCTTTGCTTGTTCGGCGATTCCGCTGCCGACGCCAATTGAGCGGGCGCTTGTGTCGGCTTTGACCGAGAGCGTGGTAAGTGCTGCGGTGGTCTTACTTGGAGCGATTGGGATGCCGGTTCAGGCGGTGGGTGACCAGCTGGGCATGATGGGTGAGGTCGTCCGGGTGACCGAGGGCTGCAGTGGCATCAAGTCCGCGCAGAGCTTTCTGATGAGTTCGCTGTTTTTCGGTGAGTTGTTGCGCCTGGGTAGCGGCTCGAGGGTGGTGCTCGTCATCATCGGGCTGCTCTCTGCATGGGCGATCAATGTGGTGAGGGCCAGCTCGCTGGCAGTGATTCGTTTCAAAAAAGGGGGGGAAGGCTTTGATGGGGCTCACGATACGGCGGGGTGGCTTGCTTTTGTGGTGGGATCCGTTTTGTTGCTGGCAGTGGCCGGATGGTTGGAAGCCCGACGGCAGGCGCGGCGGACCGTGAGCAAACAAACGGGAAGGGGGCTGGCATGAGGGCTGCGATCGGAATTTGGAGCCTCGTCGCAGCGGTGGTGGTGGCTGAAGTCGCGGCGGCGCTCTGGATGCGACCGGCTGAGGTTTCGGATTCGATCCTGATTCCTGAAATCACGCTGCCGCTGGGTGACGAGTTTTGGCAGTCCCGGAACGACCTCGTGAGTGAAGTGATGACGCCGCTGAGGTGCAGTGCTGGGCGGATTGGTGATTATGACGACGGTTCGGGGCTGGTGACCCGGCTGTCCTATTTTCGCTGGGACGCCGAGGAAACGGTGAATACCCTTGAGGCCTTCAAGCATCTTCCCGAGCAGTGCATGGGAGCGCTTGGCATGCGCTTGGAAAGGGTCTATCCCGCCCGGGTAATCCGCGGCGATCGCGGACAACTGATCTTTGACTCCACGCTTTTCCGGCCAAAGGATGGGGGTGCTGCGGTTCACATCTTCAAGTGCGTGTGGGTCAGTGGCTTTGAAAGCAGTAACCTACGTGAAGATGTTCTGATGGGTCACTCCGGTCTCAATCTCCGGCAGCTTCGTCTTGCGGCCGCGCTGTCCCGCTTTCGCCCGCTTCACGCCCGGGTGATCATGGGTGGAGTCTCCGGGATGCCGACGGAGGAGCTTGCCTGGGCTCACTTCCAAAGCTTGATTAAGGAGAGGCTGCAGTGGATTCCTCCGGATCAAATTCGCTAAGCGCCGCATTTCCCCCCATGAATTTTCTCGAATCTTTACGAACCCACTGGGCCAATTTTCACCCGATTCTGAGATGGCTGATCGTCGTTCTCGTTGTGGGTGGGCTGCTATCTGTTAGCTATTCACCCGCTCTGTCCGTGTATCGGACTTGGAGGAATGATCAGGACACTCAGCGAGCGGCGGCGGCGCTGGCAGCCGGCCGCTTTGCCGAAGCCCGCGATTTGGCCATCGGCGTGGTTCGAAGGGACAATCAACGAAAGGATATCTATCCCACGCTGCTCACGGCGGCGAACGAGCTCCGCGATCCACGCCGCGCGGACATCGCCATGACGATCTTCAGCGATGAGCATTTTTCCCCAGATGAACGACTCAAGGCGTGGAAATTGATCTGCGAGACGGCGCCGGGTTATGGGTTGATTCGTGGCTGGTCGACGTTCAGTGAGAGCGAGAAAATCGATCTGGAGCGTCTACTTCCGCTAGCGGATCGCTTGCTCGGGGACGGTCTGGCAGCGGAAGCGAGTGAGATCTTGTACGCTGTCCCCGAGCCGCGGCCTGTGGAAGTGGAGTATCGTTTGCTGAAAGCGTTCCTGGTGGAAGGCTCAGCCAAGGCGAGTGAGGAGCTTCAGCTGCTGCTCATCCGCTTGGTCGAGCAACGCCCTGAAATGCGCGATCGGCTGCTCGATCTGCTCGATGGGATTCCGCAAGATCAGATCTTGCCCGATCTGTATGCGATGCTGACGATGGACAATTCCGAGCCTTCCCGCGGTGATATTTCCGGAGTTCTGAGGCTCGCGCGCAGTGAGATCGCAGCTCATCCTGAGAGGGCCGAGGGGCTCATCGAGCGATGCCTTGCGGCGTATGCCGAAGACGAGCCGGAGCTCCTCGTCAGGTGGGCCCTTCAGCTTCAAAAGCCGGAGATTGGTGCGGATTTGCTTGATCTGGACGAGCCCGCTGAAACGCTTGAGCGGTTCGAGCTTCAGTGCGAAGTGCTTGAGGCTTCAGGGAAGATCAAGCAGCTCAAGGCCTTGCTTGAAAACCCTCCGCCCAGGGTTCCCCGATGGTGGGTCCATTGCCGGATGGCCGGCATCATCGAAGATGAAAAAGAGCAAGGGAAAGAGGCTGAGAAGGCGCTCAAGGTCGCCACGGACAGTGTTGAGTCCGATACGCTCATTCTTCTCGCTCGCGAGGCCGAGCGTCGGAATTTGCCTCAGCTTGCCCTTGATGCCTGGACCCGCGCGATCATTCGCCGGGCTGGGCCGCTGCCCATTTCGAGGAAGCTCAAGCACGTCATTCGGGGACTTTCGGAAGCGAGGCGCGAGAGTGAACTGATGGAAGTGCTCGCTGCCTTCCGTCAACTGGAGCCTGGCAATCCGGTGATCAGCGTCCAATTTAGCTACCTCGCATGCCTGACCGGACGCGCGGATCCCGCGACTGTCATTCAGGAAATCGAGCGCATCCATGAGTCGCTGCCGGACCAGGTTCCCATCATCAGCACCTTGGCGCTTGCGCGACTGCTCTCAGGGGATGCTTCAGGAGCGGCGGAGCTTACGGACCGACTTGATGTCGACTGGTTTGGGGTAAATATTGCGTATCGTGCGATTCGCGGGCTGATCCTCGCCTCGACCGGCCAGCGGGAGGAAGCTGAAGTTTTTTTGGGAGATTTCCCTTGGAATGATCTGCTGCCTTCCGAGAAGCGGGTCTTTCGGGAAATCGCCCGAGTTGCTGGGGAGGAATAGCCGAGTCCGCGGTGTCGATCTGGAGGAATTCGACAATTCCGTTGCCTCGCCAACACCATCAGGATTGGATCTCCTCAATGAGATCACTGCCGCTTCTGATTGCCTTGAGTTTGCCGCTTGTGGCTGAGCCTGCTACGCTCGATTCCGATCAAAAGGCGGCTGAAGCTGGGAACCCTGAAGCGACCTACCGTCGAGCTCTGGTTCTTCTCAAGTCGGAAAAGGAAAGTGAGCGCAAGCAAGGGGTCGAGGTGCTGGAATCAGCTGCCAAGGATGATCCGGGAAATGCGGGCCGGATTTTAGGCGAAGCCTACCTGCGGGGCCTGACCGGTGAGGAGGCGGACTTTGAGAACGCGGCCCGCTGGTGGACCACGGCGAGTGAGGCGGGCGATACGGCGTCGATTCTTCTCTTGTCACGTCTCTATCACGGGGAGTTTGGTTTTGCCGACCAGCGTGATCCGGCCAAATCGCTGGAGCTGCTGCGCAAGGCTGCCAAGCTGGGCGAAACGAGCGCCTACGTCGGGCTCGCATCCAGGCTGCTCAATGCCGAAGAGGAACTCCGCAATGAGAAAGAGGGCCGGGAATGGCTGGAGAAGGCGATTGAGGAGAAGCTGCTTCTTGCCTACCTGGTGCTCGGTGACTTTGAGGAGAACGTGAAAGAAGACCCGAAGGCCGCTTACCGCGCCTACCTCACCGGAGCCGAGGCGGGTCAGACCGACTGCATGCTGCGCGTGGCCAATCTCCGCCTGCAGGGCAAGGGCGTCGAGAAGGACGAGGCCAAAGCAGTCGAGTGGATCGACAAGGCGGCAAAGGCAGGAAATCCGTCGGCGGCGTATGAGATGGCGAGCCGTCTCTCGCGTGCGGAGAAGCCCGATCCGCTGAAGTTTTATCCTTATCTTCTCGCCGCCGCCAATGGTGATCTGCCTGCGGCGCAAAACGAGCTCGGGCTACTCTATGTTTCCGGGAATTTGGGGGCGGCGGATGCGACGGCTGCCGTGGCGTGGCTGACCCGTGCCGCCAAGAATGGTCTGGCCGATGCCCAGAGCAATCTCGGTGCCTTCTACGAGCGCGGAGTCGGCGTGCCGGTGAACTATTCCAGTGCCGGTGAACTCTACTCGCTTGCCGCCAATCAAGGCCACGCCGCCGCCACCTCCGCTCTGGCTCGGATGACCTCTCAAGGAATTGGCACCAAGAAAGACATCGTCAAAGGCTGGGCGCTCGCGACTTTGGCCGTCGAGCGCGGTGATGAAACGGCCAAGGCGATTCTCGGTGAGCTCTCTACCGAGTTGACCCCCGGCCTGTTGATTGCCGCGAAAAAGGTCCTCGAGGAATTGAAGCAGCCAGCGGCGGCAAAGGCGGAAGCCGGGGACTCGGAAGAGAAGCCAGCTGGGAATTAGGCGGTGGTTGGATGGTGGATGTCGATTTTTCTTGGCATTCTTGGGCAGCGACCGGACTTCTGCGGCGGTGGATTTGATCACACAGGCAGCCCTCGGGGCGGTAATGGGCGGGCTGGTCCTGGGAAAGAAGCTCGGTAGGCCGGCGATCGGCTGGGGCACCTTGTTCGGCGTGCTGCCGGATGCGGATGCCATGCTGACTCCATTGATCGATACCGCCTGGGATTTGAAAATCCACCGAGGCATTACCCACTCGATTTTGCTGACGCTTGTCCTGAGCTATGCCCTCGCCAAGCCATTGGCGAAGCGCTGGAAGAAACAAAAGGTGACCCCGCAGCGGGCGGGAGCATTGGTGTTTCTGGCGTGGTCGACGCATCTCCTGATCGATTGCTTCACCGCTTACGGCACGCAGGCGCTGTGGCCGTTTTCCGGCTATCCGGTCTCCTTCGACAACCTTTTCATCATTGATCCGGTCTTCACGATGCCGCTGCTGGTGGCGGTGATTTGGGGGCTCTTGATTAAGGCACCGACGTGGAAAAAAGGGCAGGGGATCAAGATGATGGCGATCTGTCTGGGGATTTCCTGCTTTTACGTCGGGCTGAGCTTTTGGGCGAAAGATGCGGTTTCGAGCGCGGTGAAACGCGATCTCGCTCAGCGGGAGATTGCGTTTGAGCGGAAAATGGAGGCACCAGCACCCTTTAGTATTTTGTTGTGGCGCTGCCTGATCGAGCGCGATGGGGAGATCTGGATGGCCTACCGCTCGGTGTTCGATGGCGATAAGCCGGTCCTTTGGACGATTTTCCCGAAGCAGCAGGAAGTCCTGGACGAGTGGAGTGAAAATCCTGAGGCGTGGGAAGTGCGGGAGATCCGCCGCTTTTCCAAAGACTGGTGCCTTGCCCGGCCGACGCCGAAAGGAGTCTGGATCGTGGACCTGCGCTTCGGCGAATACCGCGAGTGGGACAAGCGCGGACTGGAGCTGCGTCCGCTGAACTTCGCGTGGGAATTCCAGATCGATGGTCGGGGTGATCCTTTGAAGAAAGCGGACCGCGAAATGAAGGAGATGAAGCCGATGCTCGACCGGATGTGGGCGCGGATCTGGGGTGAGCAGGAGGCATGGAGCGACCGACCGCGATTGATCGGGAATCCAGCCGTGCCTCAGGAGTATCTCGGGACGGTGCGTTGATTCGGGGGACTTCCATCATCCCCGGGGCTTGCGGTGCCAGCCTGCCATGTCATTAATCACGCCCATGCGCACATTGATCCGTCACTTGCTTGCCTCCGAAACCCCGGCGGAAACGATCGAAGCCGCCGGTTGGGTGCGGACCCGACGGGATTCCAAGGCTTTCTCCTTTCTCGAACTCAACGACGGCTCGTGTCTCGGGAACTTGCAGGTGATTGTCGATCAAGGTACGCCGGGATCCGAGGCGCTGCAAAAAATGTCGACTGGAGCCTCCGTGGCGGTGGCCGGGCGTCAGGTCGCATCGCAGGGTGGGGGACAAAAATGGGAGATTCAGGCGACCTCGGTGCGTTTGCTCGGTGAGGCGCCCGATGACTTTCCTCTGCAAAAAAAGGGGCACACGCCGGAGTTCCTGAGATCGATTGGTCATTTGCGGCCTCGCACGAATCTCTACGGGGCGATGTTCCGCGTCCGCAGCCGGATGAGCTACGCGGTGCACCGCTTTTTCGCCGAGCGGAATTTCCACTACATCCACACGCCGATCATCACGGCGAGCGACTGTGAGGGGGCGGGGGAGATGTTCCGGGTGACGACGCTTGATCCGACTTCGGGAAAGCCTCAGTCGTTTGAAAACGACTTCTTCGAGAAGGCCGCGCATCTCACCGTTTCGGGTCAGCTGGAGGGCGAGGCTTTTGCTTGTGCGCTCGGAAATATCTACACCTTCGGGCCGACATTCCGTGCCGAGAACTCGCACACTTCGCGGCATGCGGCGGAGTTCTGGATGATCGAGCCTGAGATGGCTTTCTGTGATCTAACAGGCGACATGGACCTGGCGGAAGAGATGGTGAAGTCTCTCGTCCATGAGGCGCTTGAAAATCAGGACGGCGATCTTTCGATCTTTGAGAAATTCGTCGACAAGGGTCTGCGGGCGCGACTGGAAGCGGTGGTTTCGAATCCCTTCGAGCGGGTTTCCTACACCGAGGCGGTTTCGATTCTCCAGAAGTCTGGCAAGAAGTTCGATTATCCGGTGGAGTATGGTCACAACCTTCAGAGCGAGCACGAGCGCTGGTTGACCGAAGAGCACTTCAAAAAGCCGCTCACGGTTTTCAATTATCCGAAGGAGATCAAACCGTTCTACATGCGGCTCAATGACGACGATAAGACGGTCACGGCGATGGATCTGTTAGTTCCGGGCATTGGCGAGATCGTCGGCGGAAGCCAGCGGGAGGAACGCCTCGATGTGCTGCTGGCCAACATGGAACGCCATGGGCTTTCGACGCAGGAATACGGCTGGTATGTGGATACCCGGAAATATGGCAGCGTGCCGCACGCCGGTTTCGGCATGGGCTTCGAGCGACTGCTGATGTTTGTGACCGGGATGCAGAACATCCGCGATGTCATTCCATTTGCCCGGACTCCGGGGTCGTGCGAGTTCTGATCCGAAATTTTGGGACCAGGATGGATAGGATGGATAAGATGAAAATTCGAAATCCTGCCAATCCTATCCATCCTGGTATTGGATGCGGGAAGTCCGTTAATCGACCGGCAATTCCGAGTCGGGGAAAACCGGGAAGCTTGCGGCTGGATTGAGTTTCTCCGGAGTGGAGACCGTGAAAGTGTGGTCCTTGCCGACTTGATACTCACCCATGGCGATGGGCACGACGGTCATTTGCACGACGGGCGTGTCGCCGCGTTCATCGCGAGCGACGCGGAGAACCATCGCGCAGTTCGGCACTTTTGAGACGGCGAGTTGATCGCCGACTCGGAACCATTCTTGAGCCGTGCTGTTGGTGGTCGGGAACAGGTAATCGATGGTCACCGGCCATGGAGCGGCTTCCGAAAATTCATCCGGCTGGATCATCGCCTGACCCCGGACGGCAAAGCCCGGATGAAAGAGGTCGGCCTCTGTTAGAGAACGGACTTCGGTGACGATGAAGTTGCCTTCGACGTATTGGATCAGGCCGGGCTCGGCGAGGCTCTTGAGGTAGTTCCGCATCAGAGCGGAGTTCAGGCTGGCGAGTGAATCGGCATCCAGTTCGGCGTAGCGACGGTAGAGCGCGCGTGGATCGGCGGACTGACCTGGAGGGGCATCCTGCAGGCTGAACCCGACAGGCGGGTCGGTGCGGCCGAGTTTGGCGAGGATTTGGTAGTTCTGCGGGATTTCCGGATGGCCAAAAACGTGGAGGCAGAGCACCCAGCTGAGAGTGGCCACGCAGCCAGCCAGAACATTGGCTAGCGTCCACCAGTAGAAGTGGGGCTTGCGCTTCCAGGTCCTCTCCTTCTCCTGAGGCATCAGGGTTTTCCGCAATCTTCGATTTCCTCGGGGGCTAGCGGCTTGTCGGTTTCCTCAAACGAGGTGCCACAACCACACGCGCGGGCCGCTCGCGGGTTCTGAATGCGGAATCCGGCGTCCGAGAGTGAGTCCGAGTATTCCACGCGGCAACCGTTGAGCCTTTCGAGGCTATCGGCGGCGACAATCAGGCGACCGCCATCGAATGCGATGACTTCGTCGCCGTCCTGAGGGTCGGCGACCTGCATTTCATATTGCCAGCCCGCGCAACCTCCGCGGCTCACGCCGAGGCGCAGGCCGGTTCGCGGTCCGGCGCCTTTGCTGGCGAGCAGTTTGCGCAAGGCTTCGGCGGCTTCTTCCGAGATGGTGACCATGTCCATGCGGACTGATAAGGGCGCATGGCCCCACTGCGAAGAAAAAATGCGCTTCGTTCTGGAACTGATGGGCATGATTTTGCTCCCCCTGACGCTTGGGAGGGCGGGGAGTCCTCATATCGCCGGAACTAATCAACGTCGTCCCTCAATCGCTTCAATTGCACGACCGACGACGACAGCCATCTCCGATTTTGCTCCTTCTTTCGCCTCCCGCAGCGCGGGCAGGCTCTTCTCGGTTCCCACCTTGGCAAGCAGCGTGGCCGCAGAAACCTTGAGCGTTGGCGAACCTTCCTTGAAACGCTGCAAGACCGAATCCTCAATCGGTGGACCCATCTCGACATAAAGAGTCTCCCAGGAACCTGATTCTGCCGCCCAGAGCTGATCAAGGATCGGGATGACCGCCTGATCCTTGTTCTGAACCATAAAGGCAACGATCGACCTCGGCAACGACCTCTCTTTTTCCATGAGATCCAGAGCGACTGCGCGAACGATTTCGACCGAACCATCTCCTTGCTCCGACCAAATACTGAGTGCTTTGGCCAGGTCTCCTTTCATTTCGGTATCCGCGAGATCGAACAGTTCCTGCATTCGTGCGACAATGTCCCGGCGGAACAGCTTCGGCTCCGCCCCAGCGAGTCGCTTGACCGCCTCCTCCACCCGCCTGAGATCGATGCTTTCCAATTCGCGGCGATTCAATTCGTAGAAGGACGGATTCTCGGGGTTCGCGAGTTTTTCAAGTGGGCTTTGGACAAAAGACTCGTTATCCACCTTCACCTCAATCACCCGCAGCTCGTCAATAACCCTCGTCACTTCACCAAAGCGACCACAGAGATCCACAACTTTCGAAATATCCTCATCGATGTCGATGAGCACCATGAGGAAATCATCAGGAGGCCGCGGATAGAGCCATGATGCTTCCGAGGCATGGGTCGCCCGCGTGAGATACTCAACGACCTGCAACTTGTTAAAATCACGGAGATCACGCAGCCAAACCCCGACTGCGGTCTTTCCCTGGGCCGTTAGAGTCGGGCCATAAGCAGCCAATGCTTCCGCCACCGGCTCATAGTGCATCTCGGTCTTGATTGCCTCAAACGGGTCATCGATGGCCTCTTCCTCATTTCCGCCATCAAATCCAGGAAGCTCTCCGTAATCCGAGGCGACCAACTTGCTCGCACCCTCATTGAAGAAAAACGGTAAGGTCAGCAGTCCGGCGGCAAAAGCAAGACCCACCAGAAAGGCTTTCAAGCGCCCGTGAGGATTTGCCACGAGCAGGAGAACCAGCGTCAGAACGGCTGTGAATGAAGAAAGAATCAAGCGCTTCGCGACCGATGTCCCGTCAAGTAAAGCTCCGGGGCCCCCGCCAAACATGAGAATCAAAATGACGATGACCGCGAGCAGCACTCCGGCAATCCCAAGAATAATCCGCAACGGCGAAGTCGGCTCAACCGCCGCTGCGGGAGGCACTTCCGATTCATAATAAATGGGTTGGAACGTTGGCGCCACCGAAGATTTCGTCGGAACCCGGCTGAAACGCTCGAGCGAGGCATTCTTGCGCTCGCCCGGGTAGGTTTTCCGCTGTCGGATCATCACATCGTCCTCTACCCGGAACCTTCGATCGCAACTGCCACACTCGACCATCCTGCCGCGCAAATCCGGGCCGACTTTGAATCGCTGTCCGCAACCCGGACAGCGGATGGCGATATCGCCTGATTCGGAGTGGGTGTCATCCATGTGCGGAGAGATCATTGCCGCTGCCTTTCCGTAATGCAATACCCGTCCCGGGCTTGCCCGTCACCATTCCTCAGGCTAGACCTTCTTCATGCTACCGCAAATCGAGGACCTGCTGGTCCTACAGGACAGGGATCGCCGCATCGCAAGCCTTGCCAACCAGCTCGAAACGCTTCCTGCCGACGAGGCTCGCGCCACAACCCGATTGAAATCGGACACCGAAGCGGTCGAAGCCGCGCGACAGGCGATTCTCGCCAACGAAATGGAGATCAAGAAGGTGGAACTGGACGTCGGAACCCGCAAAACCTCGATCACCCGCCTCAGGACCCAGCAGTTCGAAACACGTAAGAACGACGAATACACCGCGCTCGGCCACGAGATCGAACGCTATGGAAAAGACGTCGATACCCTGGAAACCCGGGAACTGGAACTGATGGAGATCGGAGACACGCTCAGAGCCAAACTGAAGGCTGCAGAAGATGCCCTAAGCAAAACCCAGCGTCTGGTAGAAGAAGACCTCAAGGCGATCGCCGAACGCTTCCGGCGGGTCCAAGCCGACCTCGATGAAACCCGCGCCGATCGCCAAAAACTGGCCGAGCAGGCGGACGGAGAGATTCTTCACCTCTATGAACGTCTGCTGAAGACCAAGAATGGCGTCGCCGTGGCACCCGTCAGAGCCGGCCAGTGCGGCGGATGCCATGTGAGACTGATTCCCGCAACCCTGATCAAGGCTCAGAGCGACAAGGAAGTCGCGCAATGTGAAAACTGTGCGCGCATCCTTTACATCGAGCCGTGAAACTCAGGGCTGAGTTCCGGAGACGGAGTAGAACTCGCTGCGGCGCTCCTCCACGACGACCAGCCAGTTCATCATGGTAATTGGCGGCAAAGCCGCAGGATGCGTAATCGGCGAGAGGTTCACCTCGACCTTATCGTGGTCCATTCCGATATTGGACGAGTTCTTCATGTCGAGCAGATGGACCGACTGCCCATCCACACCGCTGTCCCCCGCAAGACTTCCTACCTGGCCTGAAATCCTGAGTTTGAATGGATTGTTTTCAGCTCCGTAGCGCTTCTCCGGCGCAAAAAGAGAGCTCGGCGGATAGAATGGATCCGGCAGGCCTGAACCCGCTGGGGCCGCGACCGCCTTGGTATTGAAATCGTCTGCAATGTAGAGCCGCAGATTGGTCACCAAGGAAAAGCCCTTGGGAAATCCGCTCAAGTCCGCACACTCTTTCAATATCACACCGTAATCCAGATCGGTGCAGGGGATCGATGGCTTGGTCAAAAAGATGTTACCCGGATAATCCACATTCACGGAAATCGAGTGATTCAAGTCGGTCTTGTCCGCCTTCAACAGGTCGAGGAATGCAGCAATCCGCTCTGGGTAAATCGCAATGCAGGGTTTCGTATCATGCAAAAGCGTCACTTCGAATGGATAACTGGGTTTATAATATCCGGCTTTAAAGACTCCGAAGAGCGGATCTCCAAAGCGGGGATTGTCGAAGGTCACGTCACCCGAAACCCCCGTTTGGAAATAATACTTACCATTCTTTCCGTAGGCGACATCGACAGGATGATCAAATTTGACGGTGTCGTGCTCATTGGCGCACCAGATGTAGCCCGGAGGAAGATTGGTATCCAGGCCCGCATCCAGATCGACCACCAGCGATTGCTCGGTGCCATCTTTCTGATAACGGAAAGTCAGCTCACCGGGCGTTGAATCATTTTCGCCCCTCACATCGGTGATATCGAGGTGCATCCCGCACTGAACCGATCCGGCACTGTAGCTATTCCAGGTGGTATCAGAAAGGGTGTTCGTCTCAGAGGCGTGGGCATAGCGGTCGAAGAAATCGATCCCGCGGTTGATCGGGACGAAGGCCGCGCGACCTGTCTCGGAGGTGAGGGAGACCGGCATGAATGAGCCGTGTGTCAACTCATACAACTCGCGGACACCTGGCTGGAAGGGATTGGCAGCAAGCGTTGAGCCCCCGCTTGAGTTTGTGGAACTTAAAATCGGGTTGCTCCCAATGGTCGCATCCGTGGAAATATCGAGCCCCCTACGACCAGAGATTCGTTCAAGATTCATTCCAGCTTCTACTTTAGCTCGGGTCGCATAAACACCGCCGGCGATCGATGTATTCGCACCCCAATCGGTCCCATCTTCATACTTCCCTAGCACCGTGAATGCTTCTGCTGAAATGGCCAACTGCGATGGCACTTCATAAATCGACAGCACGAACTCGCGCTTGTTCTTCTCGACTCCCGTCAATTGGTCCTGATGATCCGAAAGATCCATCCGGAATGCCCACCAGTTTCGCTTGGCGACGAAGTTTTCGCCAGGCTTCGCATAGCCGAAACGAATATTGGGATAAGGAATCAGATTGAACTGGGGATAATCGTCAACCGATGCGCCCACGCTTCCAGAAGCCATTGTGCTGTAGACTTTGCTCCTACTGATAATGGGCCAAAGGCTATCGTTGTAGACCACCGTTCCCGAACCACTTTGCAGGGGGACAGGAAATCCGATGCCGAGATCCTTATTGAGCCCCGGAGAGACATACCGGTCTTTGGTCTCATCATAGGCCTCGAAGGTCTGGGAGGCCCATGTCTTCTCATCGCCGGAGTTCCCAATCACCACTGTCCCTAAGTCGAACTGCTTGATCATCGCAGTGCTGACCGAAGTCTCCGAATTCGCCTGGAGGATCGCAGAACGGAAAATCTTCTGCCATAGCAGTGAGGTATTTACCGTGCCACTCGTACTCGAACCGCTCTGCATGCAGCGCATGGCAGCGTTGGCCGTCAACGGGACGACAGCCCTGAGGATGGCGTCTTCCTTCGCCGCATAATCAATTCGAAGACCCGCCATGGTCTGAACCTCCTGAGAGCGGATGGCCGTCTTGTAGCTATTGATCAAAAGCAGAAGCATGACCATGCCCATGGAAAGCACCATGACATAAGAAACATATCCCTGGGGAGGACGAGTGCTGGGGGACGACTTTTTCATAGTTGCTGCGTGCCAGAATAAATCAGTTCCTCACCATTCGGCCCTGCGACGAGCATGCGCAGCACTCCCTGATCGATCATGAAGGAAACCAGCGAAGGCTGTTTGCTGAGAGCCCAATCGGGGGCAGGGATCACGCCATTCTCTGGAATCATGGTGTAGTAAAGCCCCAAACCGGTTCCCGGGTCCTCGAAAGAGAGAATCGAGGCGCGCATGGAGCCGTCCGCCTCCTTGAAGCGTAGGACCAGCACGGTCGCCCCCGTCATCACGGGATCTCCCCCATTCTTCAATGTGCTCATGTCCGGATAGAGACGATAGTCCTCCGCAGCTCCGATCACCCGCACCACGTAGTTATTGATCATCGGTGCCTCACGAGTGAGGAAATCCTGCGCCTTGAAAATATTCAGGAAAGTCATCTGCTGATTGAACAACAGCAATCCCATCGCCGCGATCATCATGCCAACACTCATCGCAAGGCTCAGCTCCAAAAGAGTGTAGCCACGCCGGAGGCTCTTATTGAGGGCGGTTTTCATTGCGATCGCACGACGACTCGGGATTTCACATACTTGCGTTCGCCGACGGTGTAAGCGAGCAAGCTTTGAAAGTTGTAGACTTTCATGCCTGAAGGGTTGGTAGCGATGGTTCCACTGCCCCCATCGACCGGAAAGTTATTGGCGTTGGGGATCCGCGTCCGGATGACCGTTCCATAAATCGGGTTCCCGCCGGGAAGCTTGCCGAGTTCCACCTGGGCTTCCGACTTCTTTGGATACTCAGGCCATGGCGAATCCTCGTCCAGCAAGTCGGAAAACGGAAGCCGCTGAGCCCAGGCCTTCTCATAGGTCAGGTAAGCGTCAGAGACCGTTTGCTGCAGCGTCCACTGGCGGGGTGCCATGACGTTGATCGAGAGCTTTAAAAGAACCAACGAAAGCCCCGTCAAAAAAGTCATCGCATAGGTCGCCTCAAGAAGCACCGAACCACGGGATCGGCGCACGCAAAGTGAGCCGAATCGTGAGCGTCGGCGGATTCGCGACGCGCTTCGGGTGGGGAAAACCTTCAACATTTTACCAAGCTTAACAAAAGATCCCCTCTTCTGCAACCCACGTAATCGCGTCAATGCGCCGGAGCAAAATACCTCAAAAAAAAGCGGCGTCGATCCTTTCCTTCAAAGTCATTTCCTACCCGGTAATCGTACCCGGTAATTCCTATTTTTTCGTGGTCGGAAGCTCAGGGAGAGCTCGCCGCGTAGAACTCCGCGCGCCGCTCCTCGACGACCACCAGCCAGTTCATCATGGTGATGGGGGGCAGGGCTGCGGGATGAAGGATGGGAGCCAGATTCACTTCAACTTTGTCGTGTGCCATATCGGCTTCACTCGCATCCACCATGTCCAGCAGGTGAACCGACTGACCACTCGCTCCCCGGTCTCCTGCCAGACTCCCCATCTGCCCGCTAATCTTGAGTCGGAACGGATTCGTCTCGCCGCCATAGCGCTTCTCGGGAGCAAACAAGGAACAGGGAGGATAGAACGGACTTGGAATCCCCGACTCGGCGGGAGGCGCCACCGCGACCGTGTTGAAGTCGTCGGCGATGTAGAGTCGCAAATTCGTCACCAACGAGAAGCCCTTCGAGAACGCGCTGAAATCCTTACACTCTTTGAGCACCAGACCATAGTCCAGCTCGGTGCAGGGGATTGATGGCTTTTCGATCATGACGTCGCCTAGATAGTCCACATTCACCGAGAGCGAGTGATTCACGGATAGGTCGCTCGCTCCGATGAGATTCAGGAAATCAGGAATGCGTTCAGGATAGACGGCGATGCTCGGTTTCATCCCGTGAAGCAGCACCACCTCAAAAGGATAGCTCGGCCGATAGTAGCCCGCCTTCAGTGTCCCTACGAGGGGATCACCAAATCGCGCATTCTCGAAAGTCACTTCACCGCTGACCCCTTGCTGGAAATAGAATTGCCCGTTCTTGCCATAGGCCACATCCACAGGTGATTCGAACGTGACGGTATCGTGCTCGGTCGCACAGCGGATGAAACCTGGCGGAAGATTGGTATCCGGGCCGGAGCGCAGATTGACCACCATGGTCTCGCGTCCTCCACCTTTTGCGAACTGGAAGGTCAATTCACTGGGCGTCGAGTCTGTCGAACTGACGACCTCGGTGATATCGAGGTGCATGGCACACTGCAGCGCCCCGACCGAATAGTGGTTCCAGCTCGTATCTGAAATGGACTCGGTTTCCGCCAGATGGGCGAAACGATCAAAGTAATCCACGCCTCGGCTGATCGGGACAAACGCCGCCCTACCGGATTCCGAGGCCAGTGACAGGGGCATGAACTCATCGTTGGTCAATTCATAGAGCTCCCTGACTCCGGGTGCGAAGGGGTTGGCGGTGTTGGACGTGCCGCCGTTCTGTCCGTCGGTAATCGTTTTCGAGCCAATCGAAGCCTCCGTGGAGACATCGAGCCCTCGCCGTCCTGAGAGCCGCTCCAAATTCATGCCGGCCTCGACCTTCGCGCGAGTCGCAAAAACCCCTCCAGAAATCGTTGCGTTCGCCCAATCCGTGCCGTCCGCATGCTTCCCAAGAATCGTAAACGCTTCGGCGGAAATCGCTAACTGGGAGGGTATTTCGTAGATCGAGACCACAAAGTCCCGTTCATGCTGATCGAGTCCGGTTAGATGATCCTCGGCATCCGCGAGATCCAAACTAAAGGCCCACCAATTGCGCTTGGCCACGAACGGCTGACCCGGCTCGGCGTAGCCAAAACGAATATCCGGATAGGGAATGAGGTTTAAATTCGGATACTTGTCCACCGGTAGGTCGACCATGCTCTGCGCCCGGCTTCCATAGTACTTCGATTGGCTAATCAAGGGATAAAGCCGATCGTTGCCGGTCACCGTTCCGGACGAAGAGTTCAGCAATGGCGGATAGCCCGCGCCGAGATACCGCCCCGTCCCCGGAGAGACATCCCAGCTGTGGGGATCGGGCTCGATGGGGTCAAAGACCGCCAAAATATTCGAATAACTCGTATCGCCGCTAGTTGCCCTGTATGAGTCATCCAGGTCGAATTGCGCTGCCACCGCAGGATCCACCGACGTTCGGGCATTCGCCTGATCGATGGCATCGGAAAATACCCTCTTCCACCTCAGCGCATCTCGACTCGCTGAGGAGGCATTCGATTGGCTCTTCATGACACCCATCGCTCGATTGGGAACCAGATTGACAAGCGCCCTAAGCACCTCGTCTTCCTTAGCACCGTAATCGATTCTGAGCCCAGCCTGTGTCTGTGCTCGTTGCGATCGGATCGACGCCTTATAGGCCCCCATCATAAGCAACAGCAGAAGCATTCCCATACTGAGAACCATCACATAAGAGACATATCCTCTCGACTGCCGACTGCCGCGAATAAGTAGTGATTTTTTCATAATTGTTGGGTTCCCGAGTAAGCCAGTTCCTCACCGTTTGGCCCCGCCACGGTCATTCGCAGCACGCCTTGTTCAATCGCGAAGGAGACCGAGGCGGGCTGCTTGCTCAGTGCCCAATCAGGCTCCGTAATGACCCCACTTTCGGGGATCATGGTAAAATAGAGACCTTCGCCCGTGCCGGGATCCTCAAATGAGATGATCGAGGCCTTCATCACACCGTTCGCTTCACGAAATCTCAAGACTAGCACCTTAGCCCCGGAGATCACTGGATCAGATCCATTTTTGAAGGCGGCGATATCCTGATAGAGGCGATAATCCTCAGCTGATCCGATCACCCGCACCACGTAGTTGTTAATCATCGGGGCCTCACGGGTCAGGAAATCCTGCGCCTTGAAAATCCTCAGGAAATTCATCTGCTGATTAAAAAGCATCAAACCCATTGCCGCGATCATCATCCCAACACTCATGGCGAGGCTCAGCTCCAACAGGGTGTAGCCACCTTCCTTACGGTACCTGGAAACCCGTTTCATTGCGAGCGGACCACGGTTCTTGATTTTACATATTTTCTCTCGCCTATCGAGTAGATGAGCAGGCTTTGAAAATTGAAGACCCGCATCCCCGAGGGGTTCGAGGTGATATCACCGCTTCCACCGTCGACCGGGAAGTTATTGGGATCCGGCAGCCTCGTGCGAATGACCGTTCCGAAAATCGATGTTCCGCCGGGAAGCTTCCCCAATTCCACCTGCACCTCGGATTTTGAGGGATACTCGGGCCACGGGGAATCCGTTGCCAGCAGGTCGGCGAAGGGCAGACGCTGGGCCCACGCCTTTTCATAGGTCAAGTAGGCATCGGAGACGGTCTGCTGCAGCGTCCATTGGCGCGGTGCCATCACGTTGATCGAGAGCTTGAGAAGGATCAGCGAGAGTCCGGTAAGGAAGGTCATCGCGTAGGTTGCCTCGAGCAGAACCGATCCCTTGAAGCGCTTGCCTGGATTCCGCCGTGCAAGCTTGCCTTTTCCCATCAGTGTTCCGATCTTCAACATGCGGCGAGCTTCCTTTCCATTGCTCGGTCAGGATGCTTTCGGAGCACACTGACCATCTCAATGGGGGAAGTCATCGGACGGAGATCGATTGCGCGTGGTCGGCGCTTGTTCAGACGGCTAGGGCGGTTCAGTCTACCTCCATGCCGAGATTCGTGATCTTGATTTGGCTTGCCTTGGTCGCCCCACTGGCGGCGCAGGCGGTGTTGGCTCCCCCGTTCGGGCTCAAGTGGGGTGACTCTCCCGAAACCTTGATTGAATTCGCTGCACGCCATGAACTCGATGTTCAGATCACCCTTCCGGGAAAGAAACCCGAGCTCCGTATCTTCAAAATTGGAGTGATCAATGGAGCCCTGCCCTCGTCCACAGCCCGTGATCTGGAGGCCAGATTTCACAGCGGTCGCCTGTATGAAGTGACCATCCATTTCGGAAGCCCCGACGACAGTGCCGACCGGATCGAAGGTCAATTCAACGAAATGAAACGGCAACTTTCGGTAAAGCACGGTGACTTCGTCCCCAACAAGCAGGAGAAAAACGTTAGTGATAACTTTTCGACCAACATGGTTTCCTTTCATCACGAACCCGTCAAAGGGCTGTTCCTGAACATGGCTTTCACGGAAATGGAAGATCTGCTCCGCAAGACCAAAGAAGCTTCCTTCTCGCTGATCTACCGGAACGACAACCTCCTGCAGCAGCTCGAGGCTGCTGCTGCAGAGAAGAAGTAGATCCGATGATAGAGTGGGGTTCATGGTCGGCGGCCTTGTCAGCGTGGGCTAAAACTATTCCACAGTCGTTACCGTGCTATTGATCTCGATGTCGCGGTTGATTGAGAAGGTGACGTAGTCGAGGCGGTCGATGCCGAAGGGAGTCGCGGTCAGCAGCTCAATCGTGTACTGCCCGCTTTCCTCGATCGTATCGGCCCAGTCATCAATCACAAGTGTGCGGTCGTGGGGCACCGAATCATAATAGATCAGTGCTGATCCGGAAATGACGGTTCCAACCGTTCCCAACGAAGGAGCCCCCTTGTAGATTTGCGCATAGCTTCGCGAGTCAGGATACAAATCGTTCATTGTCAGGGTGATCGACGGCGTGTTGAATCGCAGGGAGGCGCCATCAGCGATACCGCTGATCATTCCATCGGCCACTGGCCAAATCTGAACAAACATCGATGCAAGCTGGGAGGCTGGAGCCTGATAGTCATCCAGGGAGAACACGGAAAACCGTTCCTCTCCTCGGATTTTCGAACGATCCGCACCAGGAATGGAAGAAAGTGCGAACGTCATCCGGTGAATGGCATTGTTTACGAGAGACACCTGCGTCAACCGTATCGCTTGAGTCCGATCAATCTCGACACCCGTGCCACCAGCTCCGTAGGACTGCACGTGACGAAGGAGGTTGACGCTCTTTGAGGCTACTGGGTCCGTAAGTCCACTAAGAAGGCCTCCGACCTGCACATCGACCACAAATTGGCGATCCGCTCTCGTTCTTGGAATTCCCGTGTAGATGTAGGGGTCCTCGGTTCGAATGATCACATCTGCAATCGGCACGTAAGCGCCCACGTACTTCGTATCTAGAAGATAGACGGTAACCGGATTCGATTGGACCGTCCACAATTCGAAGCGCGCACCACCGGGATTAATCGCGAGAGGCGAAAGTTGCTCTCCTTCCGGCAGCACGGAGATATCCCACCTCACCTCTGGCATGCCAGGTTCCAGTTGGACTTGACGCACGAAGTTCGTGAAGAAATCAGCAGCTTGACCAACCACGGAACTCGAAGTCGCCAACAGGCTGGTAGCGGTAAGCAAAAGGTATGTTTTCATGGCATTTTTGTGGTATTTTCCGAGGTCTCCGACGTTTCTGATTCCGGGTCTTGATGAGGAAAGACCGAAATGGGCCCACCCATGAGGGTTGCGACGACAAGATTATTACTTTTCCCAATCCTCTCCTGCGTTTCCTCGGCGATCGCCGTCCGACCTTGAGCTTGGGTTCGACTCACCTCTACGGTGGTGATCCAGCCGCGGTTTTTGGCGTAGAACTCAGCCCAGCCGATAAATTTCGTCCCGGGCTCCAGCTTGAGGTGCTTCACGACTCGGGGCGGAGCAGCCAGAATGGCCTGTTTGGGAACCAGTGTTGCGAAGCCACCAAAGCTAATAATGTCGGACTGTTCGAGTAGATCCTGAGGGATATTGGCCGTGGATGGGTCCTCGCCCTCGACGGCCTCGAGCTTTTTCATCGGATCTCGCTGCTGGAATTTCCGCAGTGAAAGTGAGAGTTGGTCATGAGTTGCCACGTCTCTGAATTGCGACCGAAGAGCCACTTCTTCTCCCATGACAACACCTGAGAAGGTGATGAAAAGTATAAGAATTCGTTTCATTGGATTGGATGTGTTTGAGTTTCAAGGATCGCTTGGAGCGGCACCGCCACCCGGTCCCTCGTCGTCAACGGTAGGATCGGTATCAAGGTTGATGAACGGGGCGCTACCGGGGTTACTGGAGTCAATCCCGTCAATATTGTTTCCGTGACCATTGTTGGTCGATGCCCGTGACTTGAATGTCAGCAGGAGAACCATGTCCTGAAGGTCGTATCCCGGGTTGGACGCCTGACTATCATAGTGGGTCAGCTCCATGAACACGATGACATCCATTGGCCCAATCCACACCTTGCCATCCGGGCCAAGATAGGGCTTGAGAAAGCTCTCGAGAGAAGGAGCACCGTAGGAAGGAATGTTCGAGGGAGGAACCATCCCATTCACCAGCGTCCGAACATTCTGGGTGCCGCTTTGAGACGTGAAATTCGGCCCCCATCCCGAATAATAGTAGCTTCCGCCAAAGTTGAGTTCCTTGTTCTTTTGAAGGACGAAGGTATTAATCACTTGCTCGGGATTTACGTCATGATTGGTGCCGTAGAAGATGCGCTTGTAGCTATCATTATCATACCTCATCGTCGCCTCCGTCGGGACAAACGAGTAGCTAGTGCTGTTGGAGCTGGAGACCGTGACGCCTGCACCCAACACACGGATTTCGCAATCCACATCCTCATCCGCTGTGACGGTTCCGGGAGGCGTGATCGTGACATAGTCCTCAACGATCGACGGGTAGTTGATCCCCCAGGTCAAAGTCGGCTTGGTGCCGGTTTGCACCACTGTTGGAAAGGCGGTCAACCACCCGGATGGCATGGCGGGAAAGGTCGCGGACGTATCGCTGTTGGCGTTCGCGTTGGAACTGGGACTAATTCTGCGCTTGGCGTCTGAGGTCGTTGAGACGACGAGGCACGCGGCGATGGTTGCTACCGTGACGGCAGACTTTTGGCTGGTTTTCATGGCTGGTTGGATGGGTGAACGTTTGTGGGACACTCGCTCGGCAAGGCTTCCATGGATCTCGGGACCTGGGACGGGTCACCGGGGGAAGTTGGCTCGGAGGAGGTGGAAAGGCAGGAATCATCAGTGGCTGACTGACGGGCCATGCCGGTTCGGGACAGAACGGCCCTCTCCGAGCCGCCGGAGCACGCTCGGGACAGCGGGCTCCGGACGAATTTGCCGGGTGGATAATATTTGGACGATTACTTCGTTGTTTTCGTTTTCAGGGTTGGATAGGGACAGCAGTTGTCAGGCGTGGGAACCTGTAGGATTTAGCGTGGGGATCTTTCTTCAACGTCCAGAGTGCTCTTTCTGCTCCCATCCGGACCAAGGCCCAGCAGGAACATCACGACTTTCAACGAAGCGCCATTGCACGCGTTCGCCACTCTGAAGACCGAGGTGGTCACGTACCGCTGGACTCAGGTCGATGCCTGCACCTCCGTTGCGGTTGTCACGTGGTTCCTCGCCGCCGAAAACATATTGCCAGTGGTCGGTGTGGAACGGGCCGACATCCTCCCACTGGGCATAACAAACTTTTCCTGCCCGATGGATGGCCACCCAGCGCCCTTTGCAAACCGAGATCCCCTCGCCTTTGTAATCCCTCCAGAACCAAGGGATCACCTTTGAAGCTTCGGGACGGTGGCGGTAATCGGAACCAATGTCGTTATAAGGAAGGGCGATATAGAATGGATTGAGCTGCGGCACGAATGCCTCCGGGAAATACCCGTTGCGGCGATCAGGGTGGTCATAGCCCCCAAAATTGGACTGCCAATTGGCGTCCCAGGAACTCGCGACGTTGGGCGTAGGATTCCCCGCTGTTGGCAATTCGCCGACCCAGAAAACCGTTGCGACCACATTTCCCCGCCATCCGCGGAAGTTGAGAAACTCCTCATCGGGCTCTTCAAGAACAAGACGGGCACGGTCAGGAACTCCAAAGGGATCGCTCAAGGAAGGAAGCATCTCACGCCGATCTTCAAGCAGGGCCTCATGGCGCTCGGCCAGGCGGCTGGACAATTTCAGCGCACCGTCCGCCCCAGTGATCAGGAGCAGGCCAAAGATGACCGAAAGGTTTCTCGACGCACTCATCGCTCTAAAAATTTCCAAGGGACATCTGTCCCTTACGCGATCGAGTATCTCCATTTCGGAAATCCAAACAAGACATTTCTGATTAATTTTTGAACGTTCTGATATTTCAGGTGTCTTAGATTGCCGCCCCGGGGTCCGGCGACCGAATTTCCCGCCTGGAATGGCGATTTTTTGGAGCAGACCCCGGAACGACACATCGAACGCTTAGCCTTGATTTGTATGGTTTTCCTCAGGTTTAGCCTCGCTGGGAAAAACTAAAACCAACGAAGCTCCAAGGAGCCCAAATCAAAACCGACAAAAGAACAACAGAGGTAGATCTCTCGCTCAACCTTATTTTTTGTAATTCCTAGAAGAAGACCCTTGATGATCGTTCGGAACATTAAAATTATTCATGCGGTTTCCTTTCCTCCACTTCCGCCGAATCGTTTCTCCAGCTCCCGCAGCGAGAATTCCGTCAGTGTTGGCCGCCCGTCAGGGGCGCAATAGGGCAAATCACAGCGAAACAGGCGGTCGAGCAGCGCCTGGGCCTCCTCAGGCCTTGGAGCTTCTTGAATTGCGGCACGTCTGGCCAATGAACGCGCCAGGCGATCCAAGGCAAAACGAGCGGACGGCCCGGCACCCTCCGCCAAATCGTCGATCACGCGGGTCAGGAAAATCCCGATGTCTTGCGAGTTGAAGAAAACGGGCACGGCCGTGACCTGAATCGTCCCGCCCCCAAAGTCCTCCAGCTCGAATCCGGCGTCTGCAAAGGTCTCACGATGCCTGAGCAGGAGCGCAACTTCCCGCGGACCCGGCTCGAACAGGGTCGGAACGAGAAGATTTTGGGTTTCCACCGACTTCCCATCGCAAGCCGCCAGCCATCGCTCATAGAGAATGCGCTCACGGGCCGCCCGAGGATCCAGCAGCACCAATCCATCTTCGGACTCGAGCACGGCATAGCGTCCCAGCAGTTCGCCAATCCTGCGAAATCGGCTTGGCGAGGGAAAAGCCGGCACCGCCGGGGTTGGCATTTCGAGCGGCAAAGTCGGTGCCTGCACGGCAGCTGCCACCGGCCAGCTTCTCGCCGGTTCAGCGCGAGGCGTGGAAGCCGGAGTTTCGACCTTCGGCCGACTCGGCCGACGCCTCTCGTCCTCCGCCTTCAAGCCCTCCCGCACGGCCTCGGCAATCGCTTCGCGAAGCTCATGTGGCCGATGCAGGCGGATCTCCCGCTTGGCCGGGTGCACGTTCACATCGACGAGCCTCGGTTCCATTTCGATCCACAGCCAGGCCGCCGGATGAAGACCATCGGAAAGCCCGCCCCGGAATCCTTCGAGGAGCCCACGCGAAATCGCCGCGTCCTCCACTGGCCGACCATTGAGAAACACGCACTGATGCTTCCGTCCCTTGCGCGCATGCCCCGCAGGCAGCAGAAAGCCCTCCACGCTCAAGCCATTCCCATGCCGCGTCGGCACCGGCACCAGTTCTTTGCCAACGCTCGTCCCCAACATCCAGCGGACCCGATCGAGCCGTGACATCCCTGCCGGCAAATCAAAGACCTCGCGCTCGTCCTTGCGGAAACGGAAGCGCACCCCGGAGGAAGCGAGCGCGTGCAACCGAAGTTGATGTTCGATATGCGCCGACTCGGTCGTCTCCGCGCGCATGAATTTCCGCCGCGCGGGCACGTTGAAAAACAAGTCCCTCACTTCGGTCATGGTGCCGGGCGCGCTGCCAGCTTCCTTGACCTCCTTCACCACGCCTCCCTCGATGACGATCTCCGTGCCCGAAACGGCTCCGCTTTCGCAACTCACCAGGCGAAAGCGCGAGACGCTTGCGATGCTGGGTACCGCTTCTCCGCGAAACCCGAGCGTCCGAATATCCTGAAGCCCCCGGGAATCGACCAACTTGCTGGTCGCATGCCGCTCCAAGGACAGCAGCGCATCCTCGCGCGACATCCCGCAGCCATCGTCGGTGACCCTCACCAGCGCCGCTCCCCCGCGACGGATCTCGACGAGCACCTCAGCGGCGCCCGCATCGAGGCTGTTCTCGACCAACTCCTTCACCGCGCTGGCCGGCCGCTCGACCACCTCCCCCGCCGCCACCTGGCTGGCGAGGATGTCTGGAAGGATTCGAATGCGCGCCACACTCCCGATGTAATCCCGACTCCCCGCCTTCCCAAGCGTCAAAGGGAGAAAAATCGATAAGGGTATTCGTCGCCGGCCCCGCTTGATTGGCGCGCCACGTCAATTGAGCCTCGGTGCTTATCTGGGATGATGGCTTCATGAGGACTGGATGGCGGCGGCGGGATTTCAACATGCCGGATGCGGCGGATGGGGGTCGACGAGTTACCCGTGCTGTGCGTGTTTCTGCCTTAGCGGATCTCGATGAGCATCGCGGTGGTGTTATCGCGGCCGGATTCGGCGATGGCGAAGTCGACGAGGGTTCGCGCGTTGAATTCGCCGCGTGCCATCTCGTTGATGCGTTTGTCCCACATGCCATCGACGAGGCCGTCTGAACAGATGAGGAATCGATCGCCGGGTTCGTAGCCGACGCGTCCGGTCTGGGGTTCGATGGATCGGGCTCCTCCGCCGAGGACACGGTTGAGCACATTTTTCCGCGGGTGGTTCCGGGCTTGGCGCTCGTTGATTTTCCCCTGGCGGAAGAGAGACCCGACGCCGGTGTGATCCTGGCTGACTTGGATCATGTTACCAGCTTTCGGCAGGTAATAGATACGGCTATCGCCGACGTGGGCGAAGGCCATCCAATCGGGCATGAACCAGCAGAGGCTGAGGGTAGCACCCATACCCCGGCATTCTTCGTAGTGGCGGCCCAAGTCGCAAAGCGAGTGGTGGGTGCGTTCGAAAATCGTGCCGAGGACGTCTGAAAACCCGCTTTCGAGCTGCTGCGCAGCCATGCCGAAGCTCTTGGGGAGGAGGCGCGTGATGTTTTCGACGGCGATTTTGCTGGCGACTTCGCCGGCCTTGGCACCGCCCATGCCATCGCTGACGGCGAAGACGAAGTCGGCGGCTTCGAGCGAACCTTCGCCCTCCCGTCCGAGGTATCGGAGCTCCCGTGCATCGAAGGTCACCGCAAGAAAAGCGTCCTCATTATTGGCTCGGAAGCGGCCGGGGTCGGTCACGCCGGACCAGCGCAGATGCCGGGGTGTCGGGGCTTCGGGGGCGCAATCCATGGGTTACTCAGGTGGGAAGAAGCATGGCGGGATGGCGGCGGTGTCACAAACGCAAAAAATTTTCGTTTCGCTCCGGCGAGTGGCCCGCTAATTGCTATCTGCACCGAGACGACTGCTCCCATGCGTATGCCTGGGGCACTCTCAACCATCCGCGCGAATACCGCACTTCAAACCAACCAAGACAACTAAGATGCCCAAATTCAAATTAGAGTACCTCTGGCTCGATGGATACACGCCTGTTCCGAATCTTCGCGGAAAGACCCAGATCAAGGAATTCGACACCTTCCCGACCCTTGAACAGCTTCCCCTGTGGGGTTTTGATGGTAGCTCGACGAAGCAGGCTGAAGGAAGCAGCTCCGACTGCGTGCTCAAGCCCGTGGCTATTTATCCTGACAGCACCCGCAACAACGGTGCCATCGTAATGTGCGAAGTCATGATGCCTGACGGCGTGACTCCGCACCCGAGCAATGCACGCGCGACCATTCTGGACGACGAAGACGCATGGTTCGGCTTTGAGCAGGAATACTTCATCGTTGAAGATGGACGTCCTCTCGGTTTCCCGAAGGGTGGCGGCTTTCCCGACCCACAGGGCGAGTATTACTGCGGTGCTGGCCACAAGAACGTTGGCGACATGGCACGCCAGATCGTCGAGGAGCACCTCGAAATCTGTCTTGATGCCGGCATCAACCACGAAGGCATCAACGCCGAGGTGGCCAAGGGTCAGTGGGAATTCCAGATCTTCGGCAAGGGCTCCAAGAAGGCCGCTGACCAGATTTGGGTCGCGCGCTACCTCCTTGTCCGTCTTTGCGAAAGCTATGGTGTGGACATTGAGTTCCACTGCAAGCCGCTCAAGGGTGACTGGAATGGTTCCGGCATGCATGCCAACTTCTCGACCAAGCACATGCGCGAAGTCGGTGGTAAGGAATACTTCGACAAGCTGATGGCAGCCTTCGAAAAGAACTGCGAAGAGCACATCGCCGCCTACGGTCCGGACAACCACATGCGTTTGACCGGTCTTCACGAAACTCAGTCGATCGACCAGTTCTCCTGGGGTATTGCTGACCGTGGTGCATCGATTCGTGTGCCTCACAGCTTCGCCAACAACGACTGGAAAGGTTACCTCGAAGATCGTCGCCCGAACTCGCAAGGTGATCCTTATCAGATCGCTTCGCGCATTCTCCAGACGATTGCCGAAGTGCCGACCGCGTAAGCTGGTTGCCTAGCCAATCTCAGAAGCCGTCCGGGAAACCGGGCGGCTTTTTTTGTCGACTTGCGGTTCGGTCCGGGGAAAAACAGGGCCGCAATTTTTGGATCAACAAAGGATTTGACATTCTTATTTTGAACTGTTCAATGGAACATTATGAAGCGACTTGAATCCATCGAGCTTTTCTCGGGGGCTGGCGGTTTAGCGCTAGGGCTGCATCTGGCGGGATTCCAGCATCGAGCTCTTTATGAATGGAACCAGTTCGCCGTAGACACCTTGCGTTTCAATAAGGCGAATGGGCAAAGTGCGTTCAAAGGGTGTGAGATTCATCGTGCCGACGTTCGAGATGTGGATTTCTCCAAGCATGCTGGAGTGGATTTGGTTGCCGGGGGACCACCATGCCAACCATTTTCAATGGGGGGAAAGGCCGCTGGCATGAATGATACTCGCGACATGTTTCCTCAGGCGGTTCGAGCTGTTGCCGAGATCAGGCCGCGAGCGTTCATCTTCGAAAACGTGCGTGGATTGATGCGTCCTGCATTTTCCAATTACGTCGAGTACATCCGGTTGCAGATGGAGTTTCCGACGTTCGCGGTGTCTAGGAATGCCACATGGGACCTGAATCTCGCTCGACTTCAGCGGCATAAGGAACGAGTTGGTCGGGGCGATACAGAACTTCGCTATCGAGTTCACGTTCATCAGGCGAATGCCGCTGACTATGGAGTTCCTCAACAACGGCATCGAGTGTTTTTTGTCGGCTTTCGATCAGATGTCCGCAGTGACTGGTCATTTCCTCGTCCGTCTCACAGTGAGCAGGACCTGCTCATCGATCAATTCGTCTCTGGAGAGTATTGGGAGCGTTCCGGTATGAAAGAGATCGCTGATGGTGATCTTCCTCCCTCGATTGCCAAAAGGATTGTTGCGCTTCGCAAGTCGAAGTTAAGGGCAGCTCCTCAAAAACTTCGACCTTGGGCCACTCTTAAAGAGGCCATTCGAGATCTTCCGAAGCCTACGGCGAGTGAGTCGCAGCGTTGGTATAATCATCGTTTCCAAGATGGAGCGAAGTCCTATCCAGGTCACACGGGGAGTCCGCTCTATCGTCCTGCGAAAGCACTGAAGGCGGGTGACCATGGTGTGCCGGGAGGGGAGAATATGATTCTCTACCCAGATGACTCCGTTCGCTATTTGACGATCCGCGAAAGTGCGAGGGTGCAGACCTTTCCCGATGACTATCGGTTTTTGGGAAGCTGGACCGAATCCATGCGCCAACTTGGGAACGCGGTCCCTGTCGATCTCGCAAGAATTGTTGGGGAATCGGTTGCCAAGGTGCTTCGAAGGGAGTTTTCTCGGATGAAAGAAGATCGAGGAGATGAAGCCCTACAATCCACTTGAGAAAGAGAATCTCGGCAAAAGCGTTGCCGAATCATTGTTGGTATCGACGCCCGTTCGAATGAGTGATCTGGATGAGTTTTCAGGAGCTGGAATCTACGCGATTTACTACACCGGTTCCTTCAAATCCTATGAGCCGCTTTCGTGTAAGAATTCAGCTCCCGAGACTTTGACCTACCCGATTTATGTAGGGAAAGCAGTACCGAGCGGCGGGCGGAAGGGGATCATCGATCCACAGCTTTCTGCGAAGGGAAAGAAGCTCTTCAAGCGCTTGGATGAGCACCGGAAGTCCATTGAGGCGGCTGGGAATCTCGAAGTGGAGGACTTTTGGTGTCGCTACCTCATCGTTGATGACGTGTGGATTCCGCTCGGGGAGTCATTGATTATTCAGCTCTTCAGGCCATTGTGGAATGTGGTCGTCGATGGATTCGGGAATCATGATCCGGGGGGCGGACGTTACCAAGGAAAACGGCCGAGTTGGGATGTTATTCACCCAGGGAGACCGTGGGCGGAGAAGTGTGCTGGGGCCTTGTATTCGGAGGAAGAGATTCTCGGGCAGGTCGCAACGTATTGTGAGGGGCTTTGATCTGATTAGCGTGACCCTATTCGAAAAGCCATTCGGGCAGGGTGTTTTTCGAATTTTTAGTTGAAGCGGGCGGTCTGCAGAGGGTGCCGAGGGCTTGCGGGAGGTGCGCAGCGCCTTTCACTGGGAAAAATGGCCCAGCACCCTGACTAGATCTCAAG
>Ga0100401_1000637_pt1 | contig 28664 bp, 26 predicted proteins | sample CryGeymeta201525_FD_80421 | JGI IMG/M metagenome (GOLD analysis project Ga0100401, IMG submission 80421) | Groundwater microbial communities from Crystal Geyser aquifers in Utah, USA - Crystal Geyser metaG 2015-25 | ecosystem: Environmental > Aquatic > Deep subsurface > Groundwater | place: USA... | reverse complement strand
TGCCCCCTCAGCCCCCGCCCGAAATCAGAAATCCAAAGCCTGTGGTGTAGACCTATTGATAAAATGAACGCAATCTCAACGATTCCGGCCCAAAAACCCATCTAACAGCGAAATTCGGGCTAGCGTTTCGTAGTAGCCGAAGTCTTCGTTACCAAAGAGGAAGTTGTTCATCGTCCCCGGGCCATTCGCTGCCAAGCCAAAGGCTTCTAACAGGATATCCGTCAGCCGCTGACTGATTTCCACATTTCCACCAACCACCGCTGGTGCCTTGCTTGGATCATCGGGGAATCTCGGATTGAGCATTCCCGGAGGAATCACGATCTTCAGCGGCTCGAGCAGACCTTCATTCAGCGGCACATCATCGCCGAGCCACAGGCGCAGCACAAACAAACTCACACTGCGCACGATCGCCGGCGTCGCATTCAGATTCCGCGGATGCACCGGACCACTGCCTGTGAAGTCGATCGTCGCCCGCCCATTGCAGACTTCCACACTCACCATCAGAGCCGCGCCATCATCCAGCAGAGTCTCCACTTTCCGACCAAGGTGCCGTCCCGAAAGCCTACTCCGCATCAGTGCCGCCGAATGCTCAATGATCCCCGCCAGTTCATTCCGAACGGTTTCCGCTCCATGCGTGCCCGCCAATCGAAGAATCATCTGCCGACCCAAATGACAGGAGGCAAGCTGCGCCTCCACATCCGCTAGATTGTCGGCAGGACGTCGCGATGGATAGGGAGCCTCCTTCAAAAGCCGCTCCAACTCCTCCATCTGTGGAACGCCATCCTTCACTAAAAGCATCGGAGCAATCACCACCCCTTCCTCTGCGAGGCATCGCGCATCGGCAGGCATCGATCCCGGTGCCTTCCCGCCGAACTCGGCATGGTGCGCCCGGTTCGCCACGTAGCCAAGCAATCCACCGCGATCATCATGAATTGGAGCAATCAAGGTGACGTCTGGCAAATGCGAGCCACCCGCCGCCGGATGGTTTGTGATCGCCACATCGCCGGGCTCCATTTTCAACCGTGCCACGGTCTCACGGACACAAACACCCAAGGCACCGAGATGCACCGGCACGTGAGGCGCGCTCGCCACAAGTCGCCCTTTCGCATCAAGCAGCGCACAGGAAAAATCGAGACGCTCCTTCACGTTCGTCGAGATAGCCGTGCGCCGCAGGGCCTCACCCATGGCTGAAAGCATTCCTTCGAATCGACTCCGAAAAACCCCCGCCTGAACCGCTCCTGAAACGATTTCTCGGCCACTTGTCGTCGGATCGCTTCGGCTGAGTAACAAGGTCCCTCTCGAACCACGACCCATCGTCCATCCATCTGGCACGACACAGGTCGAAAACCGATCCTGCAACAAGGCTGGCCCCGCTTCGCCATTCACGGAGAACGTTTCCGACTCCAACGGCCTTGCCTGATCTTCCACAATCACCCGCAGACTCACCAATTCGATCTCTTTCGCTGCTGATGGCGCGTAGCCAAAGACCCTTCGGTAGGCCTCACCAAATTCCTCCTCCATCCCCGTCACCCCCCGTTCATCGCACTCGACATCGATCGTCGAATCCTGCCCTAACAAACGCAGCGCTGCGATCTTTCTAACAAGCGGCTGATCAACATCGAGTTCAGCCAATGCCTGTTCAACGAGCTCATTCCAATCATCGTCCAGCGTTTCCGCCACATGCCCCAGAGGTCGCAGGACCTGCCGCACGCACTGCTCCTGCCTCACCGCACGCTCCAGCCCCCAGGCACTCAAAAGCCCGGCATCCGCCGGCACCAAAACCTTCGTCACCCCCAGTCGCTCGGCAATCGCACAGGCATGCTGCGGGCCCGCCCCACCGAACGCCAACAAAGCGTGATCTTCGATCGCCACCCCTTCCCTGACGCTCACCGAACGAATCGCTTCCGCCATCGTTTCCACCGCAATCGCACGAATACCCGCAAGCAGCGCCTGCTCATCAGGGAGTTCTTCCCCAGCCGCCCTCATCGCTACCAGCAACTCGTCGAAGCGATCTTTCGCCGCTGACCGATCCAAGGGAATGCCCGCTTTCCCGGCATCCATCAGACCGAGCAGCAGATTCACATCGGTCAGTGTCAACGGACCGCCCCGACCATAACATGCCGGACCCGGGTCCGATCCCGCACTCTCCGGCCCCACCTTCAATTGTCGATCGTGCCAGCGACAAATCGAACCACCACCCGCCGCCACCGTCTCGATCTTCAAACTTGGAGACACCACTCGTGCGGACCCGATCTGCTGTTCATCAAGATAAGAAAAAGGGCCATCGATCCGCGCCACATCTGTGCTGGTTCCTCCCATGTCGAAGGTGAGCAGCTTCGAGGATCCTGCCGCCCGTCCCAACTCCGCAGCCCCAATCAAACCCCCAGCAGGACCCGACAAAAGCGAGTCCTTCGGATGGTAGCGATCCGCTGGAGACAGCCCGCCTGCACTGGTCATCAGCCAGGTCGCAGATCCTGTTAGATTCTCTGATACTCGTTGGATAAAATGCCGCATCACCGGTGCGAGAAACGCATCCGTCACCGCCGTCTCCGCCCGTGGCAGCAATCGGATCAAGGGAGCCACGACCGATGAAAGCGTCACCTGCTCGAAGCCCTCCTCCTTCAACCACCGACCCACCAACACTTCGTGATCCCGCAATTTCCACGAATGCAGCAGGGCCACCGCAGCCGCCGTGCAACCGGAAGCCAGAGCCGCACGAGCAGAGCTTCTTACTTCATCTTCATCCAAACCGAACAACTCCGACCCGTCGGCCGAGATCCGCCCTCCGACGCCCACAACCCTTTCCGCCAAGGGCTCGCAAACCGGCTGATCGAGCGAAAACAGCTCATCCCGCCGCTGATCGCGAATCACTAGCAGATCCTCAAACCCACGCGTCACGAACAAAGCCAGCCGTGCCCCCTTTCGCTCCAAAAGCGCATTCGTCCCGCGCGTCGTCGCCACGCGAAAATCCATCTCAGGCAGGGGCTGCCCCGGCGGTGTCCGCGTCAGCAATCGAGCTGCCACCACCGGTGCCTCCTCGCCACCATCCAGCTCAAGAACCTCCGCCCCATCACCCCCTTCAATCCGCAAACGCCCCTCGCGATGCTCGGCGACGCAGCCTCCTAGACTCGACTTCCACCCTACCAGAAAACCATCAGGTAACTCATCCAGCAACATCCACCAGCCCTCTTCATCAGGCCCGAGCCTCACCCGCATCCGCCCATCCGAGAGCACCTTGCAGCGCCTCTCTTCTCCATCGGGAGTCTGGCACCAGGCGTCAGTAAAGGTCCCACCAGTATCCACTCGAACCTTCCAAACGGCGATCTCCTTCATGCCACCGCTCCGAGATCAGCCAAACGCTTCTTGATCTGTCCGAGGACCGAGTCGAAAGCCATGCCTTCGAGATCCGGCGAACTACTCGAGGTCACGTAGCGAGGCACCGATCCTGTCGGCACACCGAGCCACGCATCCAGCTTGGCGGGTTCAAAATTCGGATGGTGATCGGCACGATGGTACTGCAGCGCCAGTGGAATCGAACGGAGTTCGTAACCATTCCGCTGGGTGTTATCGGAAACCCGTAGCAGAGCCTCCCATGCTTCCTTCAACCGACTCGGTGCCACATCCATCACGAAAACCACGCCATCAGCCTCACGAACCAACAACTCCTCGGCCGCATTGTAAGGAACCTTGCCGTGGAGAGTGACCAGCGATACATGCAACGCCCTCCCATCTCCGAGAAGATCATAGTCGGTCCACCCAGAGCGATGGATCCTCAAGTCACCGATCTGATGTTCTCGCGGGGGCAGCGCGCCGTAACGTTTACCGATAAAGTCGAGAATGGTAAGCTTCCCGGAATTGGGAGCGCCAGCGATCGCCACTTTCACGAAGTAATCGCGACCATCTGACGACCGCCTCATTTCAAGCTAGTAGGATCAATCACATACGACCCAACTCACGGGCCGCAATGATCAGAGTTTCCCGCACACCAGGAGCGAAGCTGCCATCGGTTTGCACAGCCAACAGTACTGAACCCTCACGGATGAACTCGATTGGTGCATTGTTGCATTGGAGTTGAACCTTGCCGCCTCCAAAATCCAGATTGGCAAGCACACGCTTGATCCCATCGATCATGCCGATATCCGCATCGGCAATCCGACCAAGATGACGGATCCCCGGCAGAGCTCGTGAACGCTGGAGAATTTCATTTTCACTCAACTCACGATCCACACCGAAGATTGCACGCAGCTCAAGCTGACGGATCGAAGAGGAATCGGACTCACCCGCTGCCACAGGCTCAGGAGTGGGACGAACTGCCGGTGCAGGCGCTGGCGTAGCTGCGGCTACTCGCGCAGGTTCAGGCACTGGTTCAGGCACTGGTTCAGCCATGGGCGCAGGCACTGGCGTCGCGGCGAGTGGCGGAGGCGTGCTCGCAGCGGGTGGCGGAGGCGACCCGGCAGCGGCCGCGACTGCGGCCGCGATGGCAGCCGATGGACCGCCTGACTTCGGGGAAGCGAACGGAGAAGTCGCTTCGGCAAGCTCCTTTTTCGGCACATCCTTCGGCACCTCAGCCATCGCAAACGGCGAATCTTTGCTGGCAGACAGTGAGGGCGAACCTTCAAAGGGCGATCCTCCAAATCCAGCTACCGGTGGCTCGTAGCCGAAAGGTGATTTGCCGTCTCCGGATCCAAATGGATCCGAACGCTTTTCGGGAATCTTGGTGCCCTCGGGGCCCAAAGGCCCCGAAGAATCACCATCCTTCAGCGCAAAGGGCGACTTCCCATCCGGAGTGGAGGCAAATGGGCTATCGAAAGAATCATCGACAGCAAAAGGACTGCGGGAGAGTGGCTCGGAAGCGAATCCTTCCTTCGGTTCAAAAATACCTTTGTCGTTGCTCATGTTTCGGGAGGGGTCGTGAAGATCCGCCTACGCGGCGCTGCCAGATGATTGATACGTTAATTTACCTGAAAAGTCTAGCCTCCAAAATCACGTAGTTTTCCGTCGGCAGCTTCAGTGCATTCAGATACACCGAAATTATGGGAGGATTTTCTTCCACGCTGCCATGTCATTGAGCGGGGAGATCCAAGACCTGCCGCTGTGCCAACAATCGCTCGCGCAGCTTCCCATACGGAAGGTCCTGTAGCGCGAGGTTCTGCTTGGCAGAAAGGGCGGCGGCGACACCCGCGCCCTGACCGATCACCATCCACGCCCCCTCGATCCTCAACGACGCGATCCCGACGTGGGTGCAAGAGAGAGCTACGGGCACCAGCAAGTTGTCACACTGGCCAGCCTTAGGAAGAATCGAGCGATAGGGCACGTGATACGCGTAACCCTGCTTCGGCTCCTTCTTCCGCACCGGAAAAATCGTTCCCTCGTTCACCACGCCGCCGCCTCTGAGCGCGATCCGCTGGCAGTCGTGCGAATCGATTGGGAACGAGGAAATGGCTATCGGGTCGTCTTTTGCCGGTTCATCAAGAATGTCTTTCTGGCTGATCACGTAGGCCCCTTTCATCCGACGCGACTCACGGACGTAGAGGGCCGGAGAAAAGTGTCCATAGCTCGCGAACTCGTCTTTGCACAAGCCTAGCTTGGCATACTGATCCCGCATCTTTTTTGGCACAGCCGGGTCTTTGGTCAGAAAGTGATAGAACTCGAGTGTGTACTGCTTGTGGGCCTCCCAGATCACTTTCCGCCCTGCCTGGTCCGCCGCGTGCCAGTCCCTGCCCCCGCCGACCAGACCGATCGAGAACTGGCGGCCGATCGAGTTATTGCCGTCAAGCTTGCCACCCGGCAAGGGATACTGATCGAAGCCGACCTGATTGCTGTTGCCCCCGGCGTTCAGATACCGGCGGATAATCTCAAACCGGGCCGGGTCGTAGTTGGCCGGCTCAGGCATGGGAACACGTTTCTTGGGATCTGCCGTCAGGCACAAGCGAAAGCTGTAGGTCATGATATTCTTGTCGCCAGACATTTCCGGCCCGCCGTCATCGGTCGTGACCAAGGGCAGCAAACCACCGTCATCGTCAAACCCGCTGATCTCCATTTTCGCCTTCGTATACTGTTTGCCCGCGAGGGACTCGCCATATTCAGAGCGGCCCTCGCGACCGATCGTCCAATCAACTCCCGCCGCCGCCATCAGGTCCCCCTCATAGGTGCCGTCCACAAAGACCTTGGCGGAGAAGGTGCCGTTCTTCGTATCCAGCGATGTAATCCGAGCACCGTCCTTGGTCAGCGAATCCAAGTAGCGCTCCGTCAGCACGGTGACCCCTGCTTCGTCGAGCATCCGCTTCGTCACACGCATCGCGACGTGTGGTTCAAAGGTCCATCGCGACTGATCTTTCACCGCCGGGTTGTAGGGTGCCTTGAGCCCGCGGTCCGTATAATCCTTCACCACACGGCTGTGCCACTCGTCAAAAAGGCCCATCACCGTATCGCGCACCATTTGGTTGGAGTCACAGTGGCTCAGTCCACCGGTGTTCATCGCTCCAAGGTGGTCGGTGGGTTCAAGGAGAATCACCGAAGCTCCTTCCCGAGCCGCTGCGATCGCGGCGCAAAACCCGCCCGGAGTGGAGCCGTAAACGATCACGTCCGCCTCGGTCGCGGCCATCCCCTTCTGACTAACAATCGACAGCAGGCTTGCGGCAAACATCAGCTTGCGGATGGCTGGCGCTTGGAATTTCAACATGATACTCCGCTACGCCCGATCCAACGTAGTTATATCGTCAGATTCGAGATCTTTCAGAATCAGAGACTCACCCCCCTGCGGCCAGTCGCTTGAGTTTGCGTTTCATGCTGATCTTCGTCGCGGGCGAGACGCGATCGATGAAAAGCACGCCGTTGAGGTGATCGGTTTCGTGCTGAATCGCGCGGGCAAGCAGGCCGTCGGTCTCAATTTTGAGCACACTGCCATCGAGTTGTGGAAGGCTCGCTTTCAAGCTCGACGGACGGTTCACGTCGGCCCGCACGTCGCGGATGCTCAGGCAGCCCTCGGGCTCTTTTTCCCTCTGGTTCCCGAGTTCGAGCTCAGGATTGATAAAGACCAGCGGCATGATCGATGCCAATTCAGCCTCTTCGCCGTTCACCTTGAGATAGCTGATGCACTCGGGATCATGGGAGACATCGACGACCGCCAAACGCAAAGCAAGTCCCACCTGGGGAGCGGCCAGCCCGACACCTTCGGCATCGCGCATCGTCTCCAGCATATCGGCGACGAGCTGGCGTAGCTCGTCGTCAATTTTCTCCACCGGCTTGCAGCGCTCGCGGAGGACGGGATGACCGTATTGGACGATGTCGAGAATCATTCGGAGGATGGAGTTTCGGAGGGCAGCTGAATGCGAGCCGGGACGTCCTTAACTTCAATTCCCACGCGGGTCAACGCATCCCAAACACCCATCAATTTCTCGAGTGAAACTTCCTTATCGGGCTCCAATTCGAGCTTGCGATTCGGATTTTCCTTCACAAAAGCACCGAGATAAGCATCGAGAAACTTGATGTCCGGCACGCTGAGATTGTCGAGACGGATGGTGCCGTCGCGATCGATCGCCAGCACCGAGCGCTCGTCGATGATCGTTTGCGATGGCACGTCGCGCACGGTCGGCAACTCGATTTTGAGCACCTCACGCTTCTTTTTGAACTCGGAGGAGACGATAAAGAAGATGAGCACGATGAACAGAATGTCGATCAAGGCAACGATCGGCACCTGGCGGGAACGCGGAGCTGGACGATGGAATTCCATTAGCGCTTGGGCGGCAAAACCGCGTGACCATTATCGGGGCGTGCGGTGCGTTCACAGACGTGAGCGAGTTTGGTTAGAAGCACTTCGAGTCGTGCGGCCAGCGTATCAATTCGCCGTTGGAAGAACCCATGGGCGATGATCGCCGGCACGGCGATGGCGAGACCGACGATGGTGGTTTTCAAGGCACGACCAATGCCGAGTGCGATCGTCACACGGTCCGCTTCGGCTTCGAGTCCGGAGAAGACGACGACCAATCCCGAAGCCGTTCCGAGCAGACCTAACAGAGGGGCCACGGCGATCACCACATCGATGACGGTCATGCCGGCCTGCAAGTGGACAATTTCCTGGCGGGCGGTGGCTTGCACGGCTTCGGCAATTTCCGATTGCGGCCGACCACGTTGACCGACGGCGATGGCACAAAGCCGGGCCAGTGCACTTTCCCCGCGCTCGAACTCGGCAAGCACCGGCTCCGAGCCACCGCTGGCCACGGTTTCCTCGAAGCGATCGACCTTTTTCGCCAAGTCATCCGGGATCACCCGCTGCCGGGTGAGCGAAAGGAACTTGAACATGATGGCCGCGAGACCCGCGACTGAGGTGAGCGCAAGCAGCAGCATGAACATGCCTCCCTCCTTGAAGAAGAGCGTAATCTGCTCGGACCAATCCGGTGCGGTTTCGGCCAGGATGAAGAGAAGAGATGCGGTCATAGGGAAAAATCGGGGATCATTGAGTTAGAAAATGAAGTTGTAGAGGAGTTCCAGCGGGTCGCCATCAAGTTCGCTTTTCACCTCGGCGGGCATGGCGGGCAAGTCGGCCTCGCGAATGGCACTGTGGGTGAATCCTTTTTGAATGATTCCTCCCTTGTACTCGTTGACCGGCAGGATGGAGCGCACCTTTCCCTGTGGGTCGAGCACCACGCGCAAACTCAGTGAGCCAGGAAGAATGTAATCCCTGTTCTCGATCATCTTGCGTTGCCAAGACTTCTCGATCGCCCGGCCAATCGCCGCTTGATACTTCCCAATCGCGCCCGCCTCCATATCGACTGCGGAGTGACCACTGCGCGAAATCGAGCCTTTCAACTCGGTCTTGCGCTGATTTCCGCGAAAGCCCTGATTCCCTGCGGGTGATGGATCGACTCTCTGCTTGGGATTTTCCGCAACCTCTTCCTTCTTCTCGGTTTTCTCCGACTCCTTGCGGACCTCCTCCGGAGCCGACTTGGGTTCTTCCTCCTTCTCCATCGGCAGCGCAGGTCTCTCAACGGGAAACGGCGTCTCGGCTAGGATCTCCTTAGGCGGAGCAGGTTTGTCCTCTCGCTTGATCATCTCGTTGGTCCCGCCGAGTTCGGATTCGATCGCGGCGATTTTTTCCAACTGCGCCTGTTTCTGCTCCGCCACGGCGCTTTTGGCCTCACCGGGCGCGCCCTCAAGGTCGTGGGCGAGATCACCATCCTGGTAATTGCTTTCGGTGGTCTCCATTTCCCCATACTTGGGCTTCTCCCCTTTCTGACTCGGCATCTCGGGAGCGTTCGCCACCGGGGGCGCATCGCTCGTCGCCTGCGTGTCTCTCTCTCCAATAAAAGCGGGATTTTCCGGTGCCTCCGATTCCTGCTCCGGTGTCGAGCGAGCAAAAGGTTTCGCCCCCCTCGGCTCGGGTGCGGCGGCTGGCTCCGGCGCGACTTCGGGTGCCACGGCAACGATCATCACGGATCGCGGCTCGGGTTCGGAAGGCGTTGGCGGGACCTCTTTCATGAACAGCGAATGAATCGCCATGAAGGCCAACGCAACGACCAGCAGCCCATTCAAGACGACCGACACCAGCACCGCCTTCAGCCATAGCTGGGCGTCGCTTTGTTTCGTGATTGAGGGGGCGTTCATCCTGTGATCGCGCGCACCATCCACCCTTCCCGCGACTCCTGCAATGCAGGAAATGCAGCAAAAACCACCTTACCTGCCGGTCGCGCTGGCAGGTGCAGGTCCCTCGTCAGCCAGCGAGCATTTCATGTTGAGCGCGCCGAACACCGGCAGCTGTTCCCCCATGGAACTGCCAATCCCTCCCACGGGACAAAGCGACATCTTCTCAAGGTATCTCGCCATCTTCAATCCCGTCCGCGGGCAGCCTTCCAGCATTCCAGGAAGCCCGTTGCAAAATCTTCCGGGCACCGCACGCTCCACGCATCGATTTCCTCAGCGGGCATCCACATCACCGACTCCACTTCCGAGCACGGAAAACGTGGCGTTCCATCCCAGCGCACCATGAACAGCTGAACGTGCTCCCACCCGGTCGCCTCGCTCGGGGGCAGCTTGGCGACTGCCTGAGGTTCCTCATCCTCGATGCTCATTTCCTCGACCATCTCCCGACGAGCGGCGCGGAGATAGTCCTCCCCGGCATCCAAATGGCCCGAGACACTCGAGTCCCAAACCCCCGGATGAGCATCCTTCAAACGCGAGCGCTTCTGCAAAAGCAGATCACCTCGGCGGTTGATCGCAAAGACATGCACGGCCCGATGCAGCAGACCCTTTTCGTGGACCTCGGCGCGAGTCGCGGTGCCGGTCACCTGATCATGCTCATCGACCACATCGAAAAGCTCGCTCCCCTTTTGAGGCACGTCCTTGAGTGGATGGAGGTCATAGTGCCGCGTCAGCTCGACCCACTGCTCGAGCGTGAGCTGCTCGCCTCGGACATGCGGGGAAAGATTCATCTTTTCGGCCACCTCACTCCACGCCGGCTCATCCGGCAGTTGTTTGCCCAGTTGCTTGCGCCGCTGCGAAAAGCCCCTGCGAATCAGCTCATCGAAACGTTTCCCGTCGAAAAGCGGCAATTCGTCCTTCAGCGGCTCCAACACCGCGACCGTCGAATCAATCTGCGGCTGCGGATGAAAGGCTTCGGGCGGCACAACTTTCAGCGGACGCACCGCCCAGCCACTCTGAATCCGCAAGCTCAGGACACCATAATCCTTCGTCCCCGGACCGGCCCCGAGGCGATCGATCACTTCCTTTTGCAGCATGATCACCGCCCGCTCGAAAGGATGCGGACGATTGAGGAAGTTCCGCATGATTGCCCCACCGGATGAGTAAGGAAGGTTGCCCAAAAACTTCAGCGGACGATGCTTCCACAGCACCCGCGGATCGAACTTCGCGCCATCGGCGTGATGCACCTCGACACTCCGTTCATCCTTGAATCGCTCTTTCAGCCAAACCGCCAGACGCGAGTCAAACTCGATCAGGATCAAGCGTCTGACCCGCCCCACCAGCATCGAGGTCAGCGCGCCCGTTCCCGGACCCACCTCGACGATCGCATCATTCGCCTGCGGTAAAAGCTGATCAGTAATCCAGCTCGCCACATTCTGGTCGCAAAGAAAGTTCTGCCCCAACTGCCTGTTTGGCCGCACTCCCGCTTCTTCAAGCGCCTCGCGGATCTCGCGTCCCGTCACACCGTCAAACCACACGAATTCGGGCAAGACGAGCAAGCTCCCAATGCCTCTTTTTGAAGAAAAAATTCCAAAATCTTTGAACGAAGCCGCCCTTCCACGGTCAAACCCCACATGCAAGCCGCGCTTCGGCGCCGTTTTCATGTAAGGGTGAACAGCAGTTGTCCGTTTTAAGGGTCCCTCCCGGATTTTTATGCCCGACAACTTCGCCGTCGGAGAGTGGGTGCTCTCCGGCGGCATTTTTTTTGCCCTGATTTTTCGCTTACCCGCATTTGTTGCGCGAATAAGGGTTGATGGAGGCACGAGCGGTCCCTTTACTTCCGCGCCCGCAAGCAAGCGGGCTGTTTTTCATGATCGAGAATATCCGCAAATACCAAGGACTCATCTTCGTCGTCATCGTCGTCCTCCTCATCGGCTTCGTCATGATGGGCTCCAGCGACGTCCTCCGCAGTTCATCAGGTGGCGGTGGCGACTTCATCCAGATCGACGGTCGAAACTACTCCCAAGGCGACTTCAACAAGATCGGCAAGAATCCGCTGAACCTCGCCCAAAGCCTCCGTAGCTTTGACGAGAACGGGATTCAGATCATGCAATTCGCCAGCACCCTGATGTCCGGCGCTCAGACCGAGGAAACCGCCGCTCAGAACTTCTTCGCGTCCCGCATAATTCTCAAGGAGGCCTTCGCTGAATTCGGCGTGCACCCCTCTCAGGAGGAGATCGAAAAATTCATCAAGGGACTCTCCACCTTTCAAGTCCGCCCCGCACCCGGCTCTCCGATGGGCGCAACCACTGGCGAATTCGATCAGGCCGCCTATAACCAGTTCATCGACGGCTACATCGGCCGTCTCGGCCTGAAGGAAAGCGATCTGCAAGCGCTCGTGCGCGATGTCATCGCCACCAGCAAGCTTCGCGACATCCTCGGCGATGGCCTCACCGTCAGCCGCGATCTCGCCGAAACCACCACCATCGTCAACAGCCAGAAGATCGAAGCCACGGTCGCTCCTATCGAGATCGCACCATTCCGCGAAGCCATCACGCCGACCGACGAGGAACTCCAGACCTTCTGGGAAGAAGTGAAAGACGGCTACATGACCGAGCAGCGCATCAAGGTCAGCTACTTCATCGCCTCTCCCACCTACCCCGAGCCCGCCGCGGAAGAAGCCACTCCGGAAGGTGAGCAGACCGATGAACAGAAGCAGGCCGCCGCTGATGCGAAGGCTGAGAAAGAGGCCAAGGAGCTCGAAGCCAAGGCCGAAGCCGACAAGCAACTCGCCATCAAGGTCGATGCCTTCGTCAATGAACTTACGGACGCCGAAGGCTCGAACTTCGATACCCTCATCGAGGAAAGCGGTTGGACGCTCGTCGCCAGCGACTGGTTCACGCCGACAAGCGTTCCTGAAGAGCTGAAGATCCAGCCGCGTGCCACTTCCGTGGGTAAATCCGTGGCCGAACAGCTGTTCGCCCTGACCACCGGTCCGGATGCGCTCGCCCCCTTCTCGAAAGCCATCGCCGTCGGTGAAAACCAGTGGCTCTTTGCCCGCCTCGACGAACTCGAAGCCTCACGCGTCAAGACCTTCGAGGAAGCCAAAGAAGTCATCACCAAGCGCTACATCGATGAAAAGGCCGATGAAGCCCTCAAGGCTCACGTCGAAGAAGAAATCGTCGCCATCAAGGAATCGATGAAGGGCGGCAAGTCCTTCGCCGATGCCGCCAAGGACGCCGGCCTGACCACCACCGACCTCGGTCCCTTCGGCCCCTCCGATACTCTTTCCGACGGATACAGTGCCGCTGAGCTCTTCACTCCCGCTTCGTTCATCAATCCCGGCGAACTCGCCGCTCCCATCTACAACGCGAAGCAGGCCATCATCCTCTGCGTCAAAAAGCGTCAGATCCTCAAGGACGACAACCGTGGTCAGCAGATCGATGCCGCCATGGACCGCCTTGCCGCCGATAACGCCAACCGTGCCTTTGACGCCTGGCTTACCCAACGCCTGGAAAACGCCGAAGTTCGCGACCTCACCAAGGGCTGAACCATGGCTGAACTCGACGACCTCTTCGACGACGCCAACGGCGCGCTCGCGCTCGGTGAACTTGAAGAAGCAGCGAGCCTCTACCGCCGCTGCGTCGAACTCGATCCCGAGTTCTTCGACGGCTGGCACGCCCTCGGCATGGCCCTGCTGAAGCTCGACTTGTACAAGGAGGCCATCGGTTGCGGATTAAAGTCCGTCACCCTCCGCCCAAACGACCTCCTCGCCTGGACCTCCCTCTCCCAGATGTATGTCCGTGATGGCAACATCCCCGAAGCCGAGTCCGCCAAAGCCAACGCCCGCATCCTCTCCCTCGGTGGCAAAGTCGTCCGCGATGCCTGAATTTGGGTGGCTCGGAATTCCAGCTTCTTCAATTCCAGCTTCTTCAATTTCAGCATTTCAGTTTTCAGTTTTCAGTTTTCAGTATTTCCGCTTTTTCCCCCATGCTCATCACCACCGCCATCGACTACACCAACGGCGCCCCCCACATCGGCCACGCCTACGAAAAGGTTCTTGCCGACGTCCTCGCCCGCTATCAACGCGTCTCCGGTGCCGAGGTCTTTTACCTGACAGGCGTCGACCAGCATGGTCAGAAGGTCCAGCAGACCGCCGAAAAGGAAGGAATCAACCCCGCCACCTTCGCCGCCAAGAAGACCAAGCTCTTCCTCAACCTGTGGAAAAAACTCGGTCTTCAATACGACGGCTGGGCCGCCACCACCGACGATCGCCACAAGGCCTGCGTCCAGGGAATCCTTCAAGACCTCTACGACCGCGGCCAGATCTACAAAAAGCACTACAAAGGATACTACTCCGTCCGCCAGGAACAATTCATCACCGACAAGGAACGCGGCGAAGACGGCGAGTTCGGTGCCGAATGGGGACAGGTCGAGGAGCGCGACGAAGAGAACTACTACTTCAAGCTCACCGACCACAGCGACTGGTTGAAAAACTACGTTTCTAGTAACGAGGATTGCGTCATCCCCTCATTCCGTCGCAACGAACTCCTCGGAGCCCTCGAACGTGCCGGCGAGCAGGATCTCTGCATTTCACGCCCCAAGGAGCGCTTGCGCTGGGGCATCGAGCTCCCCTTCGACAGCGAGTTCGTCACTTACGTCTGGTTCGATGCGCTGATCAACTACATCTCCTTCGCTGGCTACAAGGCCGCCGCCGATGCCGGGCTTCCCGACTTCAAAAAGCTCTGGCCCCAGCCCGGCAGCGACAGCGTGCGCACGCTACACATCATCGGCAAAGACATCCTCGTCCCCGCACACGGCGTTTACTGGACCTGCATGCTCCACGCCATCGGCTTCACCGACGAACAGATCCCGCAGATCCTCGTCCACGGCTGGTGGAACATCAGCGGCGAAAAAATGTCAAAGTCCCTTGGCAACGTCATCGACCCCGACGCACTCGCCGACAAGTTTGGCATCGATGCCCTGCGCTACTACCTCGTCCGCGACATCACCATCGGCCGCGACTCGGACTTCGACCTCGAGCGTCTCGTCATGCTCTACAACCAGGAGCTCGCCAACGAACTCGGTAACCTGTGCAACCGCGCCCTCAACATGACCGGTCGCTTCTGTGGCGGCACCTGCACCACCAGTCACGAGCCGACCGCCACTGACCTTGAACTCCGCGAATCCCTCGTCAGCGCCACCGCCGCCTATCGTGCCGCGATGGACCGCTACGACACCGCCATGGCGCTCAAAGCAATCAACGCCCACGTCACCCACTGCAACGCCTACACCGAGCACAACGCGCCGTGGAGTCTCGCTAAAGACCCCGAGCAAAAGCAGCGCCTCGAAACCGTGCTCGCGCATCTCGTCGAAAGCCTTGCGCACCTCACCGTGCTGCTCTCCCCTTTCCTCCCCGATCCTGCCGCCCGCCTCGCGAGTCAGCTCCGGATGGAAAGCCTGCTCGATATCAAACTCGACCAACTCAGCTGGGGCCTCATCCCCAACGGCCACCAAACCGGCAAACCCAAGCCCGTTTTCCCAAGGATCGTCATCGAAGAAGAATAAGGACATTTCTGTCCTTACAAGCTTCCGCACCTACCGATTGGACAAGCCCATCGACATCGCCGAGCATCACCTGGTGTTTTCCCGACTCGCACTCGCCCCACTGCTCCTCGCATCCTGCGTCGCCACGTCGACGCCCCAGCTCCACCACCCCGACCTGAGCCTAGCCACGCTCGCGAAGACCTCGGAAGCCAACTCCGCCGTCTTCAAATCCTACAACCCCAACGGCCCGGTCCGCTGGAACCAAGGATGGCCTTGGAAGCTCGATCTCACTGGCATCGGCTGGGATGAAGCCACCACCGTGACCGCGATCACAGCTCGACACGTGGTGATGGCAAAACACTTCCAGCGCCAGGCGGGAGGCACGGCCGTTTTCCATGACCGGGACGGGAAACCGCACCGACGCATGATCCTGAAAATCATTCCCACCTCCGAAGTCGGGCTCCCGAGCGATGTTTCCGTCGGCCTGTTAGACCGACCTCTTCCAAAATCGATCCGGACCTACCCCCTCCTTTCCGCCAACGCTGACGAGGCTGCCCAACTGATCGGTGCGCACGTGCTGGTCACGGAGCAATCACGCCGCTTGTTTTTCCATCAAATCCGGAACGTCAACGACACCTCCATCCAATTCCAATACGACCCCCAGCTTGCCGATTCGAAGAAGAAACGTCTGATTCCCGGTGACTCCGGAAACCCAAGTTTTGTCCTCAGCAAGGGAGAGCTGGCCCTTGTCGAGACCCACACCGGCGGCGGCCCGGGGGCAGGGCCATTTTACGGCAGTCCCAAGATGATCGAGGCGCTGCAAAAAATCATCGCTCAACTCGATTCGAGCTACCAGCTCCGCACGGTCGGCATCGACCAGAGGCTCCGCAAAGAGGCGGCGCCCGGTCGGGCCACGATTTCCAAAGGGGTCGCCACGACCGCCCAGACCGCCACTCCCAAACCTTCCACGCCAAGCGCGCCACCCACGAGAAGGCCGCGCCCACGGATTGTCGTTCCGGACTCTCCGTAACTCAAGAAACTCCAAGTGGGAGCACCCCTTTCAGGCGCACCAAAAAAGCGTGACCGGATGACTCCGGTCACGCTCGGGAATGAACCGGACCCAGCTCAGCCCTTGCTTACAAGCTCCCACGCACCGTCGGCGGCGCTGGACTTCAGGCAGGCATCAATAAAGGAAATCCCCATCCGGCCGTCATCGATATTGGCATACTTGCTACCGTCGCAACTCCATGGCTCACCGGCCTTGTAGGCCCGAACGTCCTTCTCAAACTCACGATGGAGGCGGGCGTAGGCATCGTGGAAGGCCTCTGGGTGACCGGCGGGAATCGTCGGCTCATTGAGCAACCATTCGGGCACATCGCCAAGGAAGCCGTCGTTGGCGCTCACCGCACCGCGCCAGTAGGTGCGGTCAGGCTGATTCTGGAGCAGGATGGTGACCCGCTCCGGATCCTCCGCACTCCACTTGAGGGCACCCTTGGTTCCGGCAATCATGATGCCGAGGTCGTTCTTGTGACCGATGCAAACCTGGGAGGCGCGAACGAGGCACTTGCCACCATTGCTCAACTCGCCGTAAACGGTGAAATGGTCATCGATCGGACGACCTGGCACAAACTTCTCAAGCCGTGCCGAGACCTTCTCGACGTCGAGTCCGGTCACAAAGCGCAACTGCATCAGCGCGTGAGTTCCAATATCTCCGCCGCAGCCACTGCCACCCGCCTTCTTGGGATCGGTCCGCCACTCGGCCTGCATCTGACCGGAGTCTTCCAGTTTATCAGCGAGCCAGCCCTGCATGTAATACGAGTCCACCCAACGGACTTCACCAATCAGACCACTCTGCACAATGAAGCGGCTGAACCAACTCGACCAGTGACCGAGATAGGTGTGGGCTACGGCAAACGGAACGTTCTTCTCACGGGCTTTGGCCACCAATTTGTCGGCCTGCTCCAGATCGACGGTGAGGGGTTTTTCGCACATCACCGGCAGCCCAAGCTCGAGGGCTTTCATCGCAGGATCAAAGTGGACGAAGTTCGGGGTCACGATCAGCACGTAATCGACTCGCTCGTCTTCTGGCAGATTGGCCTGATCGGCAAAAAGCTCGTCATAGGAAACGTAGCCCTTCACCGGGTAGGGCCAGTTATTCGCCTCGTTCATCGCAATCTCGGGATCCGGATGCAACGCGACCGAATGGACCTTGCGAGTTCCATCAAAGTGGATGGCTTTCTGGTGGGGATTCGCGATGAAGGCTCCGGCTCCACCACCGATCATGGCGACTTTCAAAGGTTTCGGGGACATGGTATTTCGTAGGCTTGTTGTTCGTTGTTGGTTCTCATTGCTTCGATCATCGGAATCGCGGGGCGAATCCTGGGATTATTTCGAGACTTCGACTTCATAGTCGCCGATCGCCCATTGGATTCCAGAGAGATAGTGCTTCAGGATCTTCGGATTCCAATACATCTCGTGATTATGACCAAGCGAGCAATAAAAGACCCGGCCCTCGCCCCAATGACGCGCCCAGGCGACGCCGTAGTCGTTGTCCTTGCGCTTGGCACCCTTGACGCTGTCGCTCTTCGCCGGATCGAGGCGTAGCAGCATTTCCACTTTCTTCGAGTCATACGGTTCCTTGAACTGATAGATCTCTTCTTTGAATTCGATTGGCTCACCTTCAAACATCGCCACCAGCGGGTGCTCGGCTTTGCCGGGTTCGATGGCGATATGGACGCGCGTTCCCGCACCCCACGGATGACCGTCAAAGTAACCGTTCATCATTTCGCCATACTCCGGCCAGTTGTGGAAAGTATCGGTGGCAGCATGAATGCCGATGAAACCTTTCCCGCCCTTGACGAATCCCATCAAGCTCTTCTGAAGCACCTCGGGCTTGTCGCTGTCCTTGAAGACATCCTGAGTCGTACTGAGAAAGACGATCGCATCAAACTGCTCGATCTTTCCCGGCTCGAAGTTCGATAGATCATCGCTGATGACCGCCTCGAAGGCTCCGGTTTTCTTACCCAGCTCGGCCAGCGCGAGCTTACCGGTGACGATCGATGCGTGACGGAAACCCGCAGTCTTGGAAAAAACCAACACCGTCCGCTTCTTGTCCGGCTTGGCGTAGGCCTTGTCCGGCAGAGCCGCGGCAATCTTCTCACCCGCACCTGCTGGCAGCACCTCGCCTTTCGGATTGGCCGCCACCAGCAAGGCCGCCGCGCAGCAGGCCAGAGGAAGAATTAATGTCGCTTTCATCATTGGTTGCTGCGGTCGAAGGCTGCGTCAAAGGCTGCCTGATTCACGGGGAAATCAAGGTCCTTCACATACGCGCAACTCTCAGTCGCTCCGTGGAAACGATCCATGCGGCCGTCTTCCCATTCGATCGACAGCGGTCCGGCGTAGCCGATGTCATTGAGAGCCACGATCACTTCCTCGAAGTGGATATCACCACGACCGACACTGCGGAAGTCCCAGTAGCGCCTCGCGTCACAGAAATCCGTGTGACCCCCGAACACGCCAACATCACCGTTTCCGTGACCCCACCACGCATCCTTCATGTGCGCATGGTGAATGCGGTCGGAGAAGTGACGAATGAACTTCACGTAGTCGACACCCTGATAACCGAGGTGCGATGGATCGTAGTTGAAACCAAAACGCTTGTGACCACCAACCGCTTCGATCGCACGCTCCGCGCTTGCGATATCGAAAGCAATCTCAGTCGGGTGAACTTCGAGAGCAAAGTAGACGTCCTCTTCTTCAAAGGCATCAAGGATCGCAGCGAAGCGCGTGCCGAAGTCATCGAAGCCCGCCTGCAAATAGTCCTGACTGGTCGGAGGAAAAGCGTAGAGCGCATGCCAGATCGAGGACCCGGTGAAACCATTGACGACCGCCTTGCCGGTGCCCGCAGGCTTGTCGGCCATGTAGGCCTTCCCGGCATCGAGGAACTTGCGACAGGCCTTGCCGGTATCGATCATTTCCTGAGCCGCGCGCTGACGCACGCCTTCGGCATCGCCATCACCCCAGACATGCGGTGGCAAAATCGCTTGATGGCGCGCATCAATCGGATCACAGATCGCCTGACCCACCAGGTGTGCGGAGATCGAGTAAGCAACGAGATCGTTTTTCTTCAGCAGCTCCCAGACGCCTTCGACGTAGCCGTCCTGAGTCAGAGCGGCCTGCACATCGAAGTGGTCGCCCCAGCAGGCGAGTTCGACGCCATCAAAGCCCATGGCTTTGACTTTAGGCAGCAGTTCAGCGATCGGAATATCGGCCCATTGGCCGGTGAAGAGTGTAACAGGACGTGGCATGGATTTAAGTGGTTGTTTGAGTTGAAAAAGGATGCGTCAGCTTAGGGCCTTGTCCCTCATCGACACCATGGCAAAATCCACATCCGACTCAAAAAATGCGACATGAACTATGACGGATACGTCAAGCCTACCTGCCACAGCCTATTTGCCATTGAAGACTTCCCGCAGGCTCTTCGTGACCGTGCCGACATCGATTTTCAATGCCTCCAGGCGCGTCAGCGGAACCACCCCTTGCGTCGCTGAGGTCAGAAACACCTCATCCGCAAACTCCAGGTCATCGCGATTCAAAGCCGCTTCCTCCGCCTCGATTCCGAGCATCCGTGCCACATCAAACACCCGCGCCCGCGTCACCCCCGGCAAGCAGCCCGAATTCAGCGCCGGCGTGCGGATCTTCCCGCCGCTCACGAGGAAAAGATTCGCCGTCGCCGCCTCGCACAGCTCCCGTCGTGTGTTCAGAAAAAGTGCTGTCGTCACCCCGGACTGCCTCGCCAGATCGAGCGCCAGCAAGTTCTCCGCGTAGTTCACGCACTTCAGTCCGACTAGCGGTGAGCGCTCATTCCGCGGCCATGGCGACCACACTGCCGAGGCCGACTCGGGCGGTACCTCTGCGTCCGAAATCTGCAGCGTCACGATCTCTTCCCCGCCGCCCAATCGATTCAAAGGCCCAGCCCCTGAAGAGACCTGCAAGCGAACCCGCTGACGACCTTTTTTCCGCAACAGCCCCTCAATTGCCGAATCCAAACCCTCCGGCAGAAGCAGCCCCAGCCGACCGCAACTCGCCTCCAAGCGCTTGAAATGCTGCACACTCGCATCCAGTTCCCCGTCGACCGCCAGCATCGTTTCAAAAACGCCAAGCCCATGCGTGAACCCACGAGCATCAATCGGCACGCCCGCCGACCCCTCGGAAAATCCACCATCACGCCAGACCAAACTCTGCATACAAAAACCCTGCCGCATCGCCCCCACCACGACAAGCCCGCGGGAACCTGCTTTCCTCACTCCGGACCTAAAAGCACAACTCGCCGAACTTGGCCCCGAGCGGCTTGCCGTCGACGCCCTCTGACCCCAGCATCCCGCCCATGCGCCCCCTGATTTTCACCGCCGGCTCCCTGATCTCAGCCCTCGGCTTCGCCGCCGATGCCCTGATCAGCGACCCCGCCCTCTTCCAAGGGGCCCTCACGCTCGGCGGCGGCTACATCATTTGCGGACTCGCCTCCCGCAGTCCCGAGTGGAAATGGCATGGCATCATCACCGCCGGCGTCCTTTCCCTCCTCGCCGCCGCCCGCTGCGCCCCCTCCCTCCTCGACCTGCCGAACAAAACCCAGGCCGCCCCCTTCCAAGCAGTCGCCTTCGTCATCACCTCCATCGTCCTCGTCGCCGTCGTCCGCACCCTCAAAGCCGAACGCGCCAAACGACAGCTGGAGGAGTTCGAGAAGATGGATTCCTGAAATCGTGGCAGCTTGACTCCCACGAATAAAGTGGGATGATCCCACCATGAAGCTCATCGCCGATCAAAAGCGCAGGATCGTCCTGCCGAAACCTGCCATGCCCGGCGATGTGTTCGATGTCGTGGAATCCGGGGATCGATTCGTCCTCGTCAAGCTGCGCCCGCCGTCCAGCATCCGACCTCCGGTTTCCGACACTCCGCTTGATCCCGAAATGATCTCGGGCATCGATCTCGATGAGCCTGCCTTCCCCCCGATGAGCGATGAAAGTCCTGCTTGATACCGGAGTCTGGTTTCGGCGCTACCACCAATATCCCCTTGATTCATACAGATCGAGTCCTCAAGGGACTAACAGGATTCCCCCAAAAGTATTTCCCGAATGCCCAGATAGCATGACGAACTTAGAGCGGCAAATCGTAGCTACGCCCGCCAACGCCATCGAACCAGCGCACGTAGGCCAAGTTGACCGTCGCGTAGCCGCCGGGTGTCGGGTAGTTACCGGTGAAATACCAATCACCGCACGGTCCTTTCACCGCAGCGTGAAGATTCTCAATCGTCTGGAAGATCACCTGCACCTCACCGTGCCAATCGTTTTCTTCCGGCGTCACCATCCGGCTGATTTCGTCGGAGATTTCCTCCGCCGTGAAAGCCTCATAAACGCCCTTCACTCGGTTCACCATTTCAGCCGCCGGCTTCTTGAGCTCCTCCTTGCACTCTTCGTAGATCCGATCAAGCACCGCTTGACGACCGGCCTTGCGATGCAGCGCAACCGCTGCCTGGAACGCGATGAACTTTCCGAGCTCCGACATATCGATGCCATAGCAATCCGGATAACGAATCTGCGGCGCCGTCGAACAAACAATGATCTTCCGTGGTGATGTCCGGGAAAGGATCTTGAGAATCGATTTCTTGAGCGTGGTTCCTCGGACAATCGAATCATCCAGCGCCACCAGCGCATCATCCGGCTTCACCACGCCGTAGGTAATGTCGTAGACGTGAGACACCAACAGATCGCGCCCCTTTTCCTGCGCGATGAAGGTTCGCATCTTGATGTCCTTGTGAGCGATCTTTTCGCCACGCGGCCAGTTTCGGAGAATCAAATCATCGAGGGTTTTTTCATCCAGCGTCCCATTCGATTGAGCCTCAAGAATCGCGGCCCGCACCTGCTGTCGACGATAAACCCGAAGCCCATCCATCATTCCATACCAAGCGGTTTCCGCCGTATTTGGCACAAACGAAAACACCGCATTCTCCATCGGTCCCTCAATCGCCTCCACCACCTGATCCACAAGCGCCGCACCCATCGCCTTCCGCTCGCGGTAGATCTGAGGATCGTTGCCTCGGGAAAAATAGATCCGTTCGAAGGAACACGGCGCGTATTTCCGCGGAGCGGCGAACTGACCGTCATGAATCGAACCATCCGACTTGATCGTGATCACCGATCCCGGATCAAGCGACTTCACATCCTTCTGATCCGCCTCGAACACTGTCATCAAGGGCACCCGCTCGGAAGCGAACGCAATCACCTCATCCGTAATCAGCATGTGACACGGACGAATCCCGTGAGGATCACGCATCACAAACATGTCTCCATTCCCCACCGCGCCACAGATCGAGTAGCCACCATCCCAAGGCTCCGCCGACTCCGCGACGATCCGCTCCAGATCAAGCTCCTTGGAAATCAGATCCGGCATCTCTTTTCCCGGAACCCCCTCATCGCGCAGACGCCGATAGATATCCGTATGCGCCTCATCCAGATGAAAGCCGATTTCCTCAAGAACCGTCTGGGTGTCCGTGCCAAACACCGGATGCTGCCCACGCTCGATCAGCGCATGGTTGAGCATGCCGGTATTGGTCATGTTGAAATTCCCCATCACCATCAGCGTCCGCGTCGGCCAGTTGCTGCGGCGCAGATAGGGGTGGCACGAACCATCGTCGAACTCGCCCGATGTTCCATAGCGCAGGTGCCCCATCAGCACCTCACCGCCGAAATCAAAATGCTCGCGAACCACCGCCGGATCCTTCGGATCAAGCCCCGTCTTGCGGCCCATTTTGAAGAGCCCCTTGATCTCCTTTCGGAAAATCGTCGATAAGGCATCCCGCTCACTGCTCCGGCGACGGAACACATAAGGCTCCCCCGTCGGCACATTGAGCTTGTTGCAACCAATTCCAATCCCATCCTGACCACGGTTGTGCTGCTTTTCCATCAGCAGGAAGAGCTTGTTAAAGCCCCACAGCGCGCTGCCATAGCGATCGTGGTAGTACTCCAGCGGTTTGCGCAGGCGGACGGCAGCAATGCCGCATTCATGGGTTAGGAAGTCGCTCATCGTTAATCGCTGATCATTCGCTGCGGACTTTCACCCGCACGCCTTCGGTCTCGACCATCGTTCCAAGGACCGTCCCACCCGGCCCCGCCTTCAAGGCAGCACCCGCATCTTCCGGTGCAACGATTGCCACCCAGCCAAAGCCCATGTTGAAGGTATGGAAACGATCGTCGGCATCCACATGAGATAGCAACTTGTCGATCCCCGGCAGATCCCACTTCGGAATCTCCAGATCAGCACCGCATCCGCGGAAAAGTCGCTCCAGATTCTCAGGCAGACCACCACCAGTGATATGGGACATCGCCCGTGGCTTGACGCCCGCCTCCTTAATCCCGGCGACCACATCGTGATAAAGCCGCGTCGGCCTCAGCATCACGGAAAGCTCCTCTTCGGTAATTTCACCCGGAAAGTCCCTCAAAACCCGACGCGCGAGACTCCACCCATTGGCATGAAGACTGTCCGAAGCGTAGCCAACCAAGACATCACCGACGGCAATCGTCGTCGGATCGATCAAATCCGACTTTTCCGAGCATCCAATACAGAAACCCGAGAGCTCAATCACGTCTTCCGGGACAATCCCCGGCATTTCCGCCGTCTCGCCACCCGCCAGGATGCAGTTGCACTCCTCCAAATAGTCGGCCATCCCCCCGATCAAACGGGTAATCCGAGCCTCATCGAGCGCCGAAATCCCGATGTAATCGAGGAACATCAACGGATCACCCCCAGTCGTCAGGATGTCATTCACGCTCATCGCAACCAGGTCCTTTCCAGCGGTTTCGAGCAAATCACGCTCCAGAAGAAGCTCCAGCTTCGTGCCGACGCCATCGCAGCCCGTCACAATGACCGGCTCTCGGTAGGCACTGAGATCGTAGCCCGCCGCAAAGAGCCCAAAAGCCCCTAAAAGCTTACGATTTTTTTGGGTTCTGGCCACGTGGCCCCGAATATCCCCCACTAGGGCGGCCGCTCGTCGCGTGTCCACTCCAGCCTGCTGATAGGTCAGTTCTCCGGCCATGTTTTCGGTGTGGCCGGGTTGTAACAGGCAGCCTTTACCCGTCACGAACAAAAGACCCGAATCCCTCCCAAGAAGAAAATTAGGCCCCAAGCTCCCAAAAACCCGAAAAGTCTAAGATTTTTATTACGGCTTTCTTAATTAATTAGGAAATTTAAACAAATGACCGATATTTAAGACCACGCTATTCGGATAACGTTCAAAAAAAATATTGCAAAGATACCGGGATCTCTGTAGAAGCCCATTAAGCCACTCGCTTAAACATTCAACAAACCTTGAATTTCTAGGCCGTTTGACTTGAAAGCCATTACTTCTCTGATCATCGCCATGTCGGACGGAACACCTCAACTCACGCTTAGCCCTGGATTGACCATTGGTTACCAGACGCCACTCGCCAAGACCGAGGCTACCATCTCGCTCGAGCCGGGAACTCATTTCCTCTTGGCCAGAAACGGTCGTGGCAAGACCACCCTGCTGCGCACCATTGCCCGTAGCCTCAGGCAATTAAACGGCTCCGTGGAATTCACGGGACGCATGCAGTACATCCCGGAAGACCTCCGTTTCGATGAAGAGATTCCCGTTTCCTCCATTTTCAAGGCAATGATTCCCAAAGCCCGGCTAGCGACTGCCATGGAACTGGCCGAACGCATCGAGCTCGACCTGAAGAAGCCCTACGGCAAGCTTTCCACCGGTAACCGCCGAAAGACGAGCCTGATCGTCGCGGAATACTCACTCGATCCGTCCGCCGCCAACATTCTGCTGCTTGATGAGCCCTTCAGCGGTCTCGACGCCTATGCCCGCACGGCCTTCGAAAACATTTGGAAGCTGAGCGCCGACAAAATCCTGCGCCTCGTCAGCTGCCACCCGGACTACGATTCGATGGCCATGCCCAGCGCCCTGCTGATTCAGAACGGCTCCATTCAACACACCTGCGACACCGCTCAGACTTGGAGCCAGCTTAAGAGCCAACTGAACTAAATTTCTGCCAAAACCCACTCGAGCCATGCGCCTCTTCAAACTCACTCTTTCCACCATCTTTCGCAGGAAATCATGGGCGATCAGTGCTTTGCTGGTGCTCGTATTCCCCTTCGTTCTTCCCTACCTCTCCAGCGGTGCGGAAAATCCGGTGCTTTTCGAGCCCGCGCTTGCCCAAGCCGCTTGGAGCATGGCGTGGCTCTCCACCATCTTCTGGGGCTTCTTCGCTGCGGCGAAAGCAGGTGACGCCAACGCCCGCTCCGGCCTCGGGGAGTATTTCCTGACCACCGGCGTCTCCGCCACCCGGCAACTACTCGAAATTTGGGCTGCCGTCACGACCTTCGTCGCCCCTCTTGGCCTCGCCGCTGCCCTCGTCTGCATCTTCGCCGCCAGCCCCTCGCTGGCAGATGAACGCATCATGTGGATCAATGCCAACCTCCAATACGCACTGCTCTTCGCCTTGGTCGTCGCCCCACTCATCGCCCTCGCCGTCGCCGTCTCATCCCGCTTCGGCAGCCTCACCGGCTTCCTCACCTCCGCCGGCCTCACCGTTTACGGCCTCTACGGAGTCGGCTACATGAAAATGCTGCTCAGCGTCGAGTCGAGCCCTCTGATGACCTGGCTGTGGAGCGTTTCGCCCCACTACCACTTCGCCGACCCCACCGAGCGCCTGCGCTACAAGCTGGGTGCCATCGACGGCGGCCAGTTCCCGCTGCTTCTCGCCTATTTTGCCGGCATCCTGCTACTCTACGTCGCCATTTCCCGCCTGCTCTTCCGCACCAAAGTCACTGCCTGACCACATTTCCGATCCTGCCTAACCGAATTCCTCATCTTCAGCTCGACCCATGAATCTCCGCAGTTCCATCACAACTTCCGCTCTGGCCATCGCCGGATTCGGACTGTGGTCCTATGCCGGTTCCCAGCTCAAGAATAGCGGCACTTTCGAATACGACCCGAATCCTCTTGGCCTCAAGCGCAGCCCCTACGGCCAAGTCATCGCCATGGCCATCCAGGCGCCCATCGATGCTGATTGGCATGGAGGTCTTGAAATTCACGATATGCCGCCTGCTGCGGGTGAATCTCCCGACGATGCCGCTGCTTGCGAGGATGAGCATTGTGACCACGACCATGGCCACGACAGCCAAGATCATGCTTTGGCCAAAAACAAGGAACACAAAGGCTGCTCGGATCCGGACTGCACCAGCGATCATGGCGGATCTGACCCAGCGCCTGGCTCACTGATTGCCCGGCTGGCCAATGCTGTTGCAAAGCGCACCAACCCGCATCCGCCGAGCCCGGCTCATAAATTCTATCTGCGCCAGGAAATCGAGAAGAAGCTCCGCTTCGCCTACAACCTCGATCCTTCCCACTACGCCAATTACAACGCCTATAACCTCTTCATCACGGAGTCCTCACTGGGCACCAGCGAAGACACTCAGGACATCCTGAACGCTCATGCCGTTCGCTTGGCAGACGGAACGATACGCTACTGCCTGCGTGAGACCACCGACCCACGCCCAGCGCTGACCGCCGCATCGGCCGCTTACAATATCTTCGAAAGAGGAATGCTATCGAAGGACAAGCCCAGCACTGCAGAAATGCGCCAGCAACTCGCGGTCATGGACTTCTGCCTCAGCCGCCATTTCCAATTGCTCCAAGAAGCGCTCGACAACGGCCTCTGGGCCAGCCTCTCGCCCCTGCGCCAACAAGAGGTCACCGACCGTTCCACTTTCACCCTCAAACTGCGTGATACGGCTGAAAAGACCATCATGCGTCTCGAAAACCCCGACCGCTCCACCGTGGGGCTTGACCCGTCATGAGTGTTTTCACCGCAGTGCCCGAATCACCACCACCCGTGCCGACAGGTCCTCCTGCCGTGCCGGATGCACCGGTGTATTTCCAGCCGGGCATGCGCGGGAATGAGATCCTCGCCATCATTTTCCGGGTCTGTAAGGAACTTCGCGTCTCCGACATTCAGATGCGCTCTGGGCGCCCCGTCTACATCCACACCAACAAGGGCGTGGAAAAACTGGAGCACCTCGGCCTTCTCACCGCCGCGCACATGGATGAGGTCCTCAAGGAACTTATCGCGAACCGTGAAAGTGGCAGCCATGGATTCGGCGAAGAGGGCGACCTCAGCACCCGCACGGAAGACAAGATCGAATTCGCCATCCGCGACTTCGCCGAGCGCAAGGTTGCTGACTTCTCCTGCGACGGCATTCCGATGGGCGACCACGGCGAACTCTCCGGACGTCTGCGTATTCAAGCCCACCTCAGTGCCTCGGGACTCGGTGTCACCTGCCGTATCCTCAACGATTTCATCCCCGAACTCACTTCACTCGGCATCGATCCTGACACGAATACGGTCCTCCGCGCCGCCGTGCAAAAACGCGCCGGCCTGTGCCTGGTCACCGGACCGACAGGTTCAGGTAAATCGACAACACTCGCCTCCCTGATTGACTGGCTTCGCCAGAATCACCCAAAGCACATCGTCACCGTCGAGGATCCGATCGAGTATCAGTATCCAGACGACATGGAGGATCCCGACTTTCCTGGTCGCCGCACCCCTTCCCCATCCATCGTCACCCAGCAAGAAGTCGGACGCGACGTCCATTCCTATCGTCAGGGTCTCAAGGACGTGCTTCGTAAAGCGCCCCATGTCATCCTTCTTGGTGAGATCCGTGACCGCGAGGCGATGGAAACCTGCATGGAAGCCGCTCAAACCGGTCACCTCGTTCTTTCCACCCTCCACACCACCGGAGCCGTCAAAACCATTGGCCGTATTCTGGAGATGTATCCCCGTGAAAGCCATCTTGCGGTGCTCTCGCGACTCTCCGAAATCCTCGTCTTCATTCACTCCCAGGGTTTGCTCAACGGCGTACAACGCCGTGTGCTGACCTACGAATTCCTACAAAACAACGACGACTCCGTCTCCTCCGCCATCGCCAACTACGATGGAGGGGCAAGATCACTCGAAGACGTAATACGCAGAGCGGGAAATATCGAGTGGGATAGCAACCTACAGAGGCTGCTTCGCCAGGGCCTTATCACTGAAGAAACTTTTGAGAACGCCCGCATGAACCGCGATGACTCCGAAGTCCTCTAAAATCTCTCAATAACGCCACCCGCCATGAAACCAACAAGCAGAAACGCCGCCCGCAACCAAAGCGGCATGACTCTGATCGAAGCGATCAGCGTGATTCTACTATTGGGAATCGTGATCTCAGTCGTTTTCACCAAGACTCAGGATCTGCGAAATTACTCCGACCGTACCGCCTGCCTGAACAACATCAGCAACATGCAGATGGCAGTAAGAGCATTCCAACGCCTTCACGAGCTGCCTGACCAAGCGCCTCTCAACATCTACCACCAGTTCGTTCGAAATAATGCAACATTCCCAACTGCGCCTCTCTGCCCCTCA
>Ga0100401_1000635_pt1 | contig 28688 bp, 24 predicted proteins | sample CryGeymeta201525_FD_80421 | JGI IMG/M metagenome (GOLD analysis project Ga0100401, IMG submission 80421) | Groundwater microbial communities from Crystal Geyser aquifers in Utah, USA - Crystal Geyser metaG 2015-25 | ecosystem: Environmental > Aquatic > Deep subsurface > Groundwater | place: USA... | reverse complement strand
GCAAACAGCGCTCGAAATGGAATCGTTCCTGAAAAATGAGCAAAAATGCGATTTGGTGGTTTGCCTTTCGCACCTCGGTTTACGATACCGCGACAACAAAATCAGCGATATGGTTTTAGCCGCAGAAACATCTTTAACCGACCTGATTATTGGCGGGCATACCCACTCTTTTCTGGAAGAACCAATCGTGACAAATAATAAATCAGGAAATCAGGTTATTGTGAATCAAACATCCAGCTACGGACAGGTTTTGGGGAAAATCGATTTTGTTTTTGAACGGTCCAAAAAGAGAAGGAAAGTTGCAGTTGCTGACAATCAAATTGTAAGTGATGAAGCGTAGAACCCGCATTTTACTCTCTGTTTTATCAGGAATTCTGCTCAGTCTGGCGTGGCTTGGATTTCCCGGCTGGACACTTTTCATAGCCTTTTTGCCTTTGCTTTATCTCGACCATTTTTTTGCCGAAAGAAAATCTGAATTTCGAAGTGTGTCGTTTTGGAGCCACGCTTTTCTTTCTTTTTTTATTTGGAATATTCTGACTACCTGGTGGATAGTGCATGCCACTGCCGCGGGCGCTGCAATGGCGATTGTAACCAACTCGTTTCTGATGTCGCTCACTTTCTGGCTGGCACACATTGCCCGGCGAAATTTCAGATCGAATTTGGGAACCATCTCAATGGTTGTTTTCTGGATTTCGTTTGAATATTTTCATTTTCACTGGGACATTGAATGGCCGTGGCTGACCCTTGGAAACGGTTTTGCCAACAATGTAAAAATAGTGCAGTGGTACGAATACACTGGAACTTTGGGAGGTACGCTTTGGGTTCTGGTAATGAATATCCTGATTTTTAAATTGATAATTAACTGGCTGCAAACAAGAACTTTCAAAGGATCGGTGTATCAACTTTCAGCTTTTACCGTGTTATTAATTGTTCCTATTACTTTTTCGTTAATCACGTACTTTTCGTATGTTGAAAAAGAAAATCCAAGAAATATTGTTATTGTGCAGCCCAATATTGATCCCTATTCCGAAAGTTACGATGCGCAGGCGGAGAATGAAAAACTACAGATATTTTTAAATCTGGCCAGCTCGAAAACCGATGAGAAAACCGATTTTATTATCGGACCGGAAACTTTGTTTGAAAATCCCGGATTCTGGAATGAAGACCAATTACACTCCAACACGCAGTTGTTGCAATTGTCAGGTTTTTTGCAAAATTACCCCAATGCCGAAATGGTTTTTGGGGTTTCGTCATATAAAACCTATCCCGATAAAAAAAGTGCCCCGCCAACCGCGCGAACCAGAAACGACATGACCTACGACATGTTTAACACAGCCATTTTTCTGGGACGTAACGGCCAAACACAAATTTATCACAAATCGATTCTGGTGGTCGGAGTCGAGAAAATGCCATTTGCCAAATACTTAGGTTTTTTAGGCGATTTGGTAATCAACATCGGCGGTACATCAAACAGTTTAGGGCGGCAGGAAGAGCCTTCCAATTTTATACCCAAAGACAAAACCGAAGTTGCCCCGGTAATTTGTTACGAATCGGTTTTTGGCGAATATGTCACCAAATACGTGCGAAAAGGCGCTCAAATGATATTTATTATCACCAACGACGGATGGTGGAAAAATACGCCCGGATACCACCAGCACCTGTCGTTTGCAAGGATACGCGCCATTGAAACCCGCCGCAGTATTGCGCGCTCGGCAAACACCGGAATTTCGTGTTTTATTAATCAACGCGGCGATGTTTTGCAGGCAACCGACTGGTGGGTTGAAGCTGCAATTAAAGGTTCAATTAATGCCAACGATGAAATTACTTTTTATGTGAAAGCGGGAGATTACATTGCACGTATTTCGCTGTTTGTTGCTGCTTTAATCCTTTTGCAACTGATTTCGGTATGGGTGATGAGAAAAAAGGCGCGGGTAAAATAAATTCAATAATCACCTGTTTTTTAGCTATATTTGTGATAAACGATCGGTAATGAACAGTCCTGAAATTAAAGCATTTATCCGAAAACACAGCAGCCTTTTCTGGTATATTCCTGACGACAAAAAGGAAGATATTAGTGAAGATATTTTGGTGGAGTTTATTCTGAATTACGGTTCGCTTGAAGATGTAAAAGAGTTGTTTCGGATAATGGGGATAAAAAGAGTAGCTGAGATTTTTTTTGAATCCATCAATAAAAGTGAACGGCGAAAAGGAAATTACCATGAGCTTGTATTGAATTATTTTACCTTGTTGTTTAAGCGATATGCATCCTGAAATACTAACTGAAAAACAATTGGCAATTTTGCCTTATCTGAAGGATTTTATCCGGAAATTTTATCTGGTTGGTGGAACTGCAATCGCTTTATATTTAGGTCATCGTCATTCAATCGATTTTGACTTGTTTTGCGAGAAACCCTTTGCCAAAAATTATGTTTACAGCCGGTTAAACAAAGTTCCGTTCAGAAAAATTAAATTACTTGAGGATGTGGATCAAATTCATTTTATTATTCATGAAGTTAAAATGACCTTTTTTCATTTTCCGTATCCAATTCCTCATGACCAAAAAATTAATCAGTTTATTTCTGCACCATCGCTTTTGACCTTGTCTGCAATGAAAGCTTTTGCTTTGGGTCGCCGGGCAAAGTGGAAGGATTACGTGGACATGTATTTTATTTTGCGCGATTATTTTACCGTTTCGCAAATTGCTGCTGAAGCTATAATTCGGTTTGGCGACTTGTTTTCGGAAAAACTTTTCAGGCAGCAACTGGCATTCCATGCCGACATCAATTATTCAGAACCCATTGAATTTCTGGTTCCGGCACCTTCCGAAGAAGATATCAAACAGTTTTTGATTGAAAAAGCGATTGAAATATCGTTGTAACCTTAATTCTTTGTTAAACCATACTTTTCCTGATTTTTCTCACCCGTTTTTAAGAATAGCTGTTGTTCTTTTGCGCCCCAAATGTGATTTTTATTTACTTTGCCATGTTTACAATTTACACCTGGATGAAACAGAATATCAGCAACCTAATTAAAGATTACATCATCATCACCGTTGGTTTGTTGATGTATGTTGTGGGCTGGATGATTTTCCTTGTTCCCGCTGAAATTACGGGCGGTGGCGTCAGCGGTATTTCGGCGGTGGTTTATTTCGCCACAAAAATTCCAATCAGCGCCACTTTTCTGGCTGTTAATGCAGTTTTAGTATTGATTGCCATAAAAATTCTGGGCGCCAATTTCGGTATTAAAACTATTTATAGCATAGTTGTATTATCTGTATTTTTTGCTGTTTTTCAGAATATCCTGGAAAAACCACTGGTTGACGATACTTTTCTCTCTGCGGTTTTGGGGGGAATGGCAGGCGGAATTGGGCTTGGAATTGTTTTTTCACGCGGGGGCAGCACCGGCGGCACCGATATTTTTGCCATGATCATTATGAAATACCGCAACATTAGCCCGGGAAAAATCATTATGCTTTGCGATGTGGTAATTATTGCTTCTTCCTATTTTGTGTTTCAGTCGCCCGAAAAACTGGTTTATGGTTACGTTTCCATGTGGGTGGTTTCGTATTCACTCGATTCTTTTTTAAGCGGCGCTAACCGGAGTGCTCAAATGTTTATTTTTTCCTCGAAATATGAGGAAATAGCCGACTTTATAACCCGGGATGCTTATCGCGGTGTAACCGTTTTCGATGGGGTGGGCTGGTATTCAAAGGAAAATGTAAAAATTGTAATGTCGATAGTCCGTAAAAAAGAAACCAGCGCCATTTTCCGTAAAATCAAAGAAATCGATCCCGATGCTTTTATTTCCATGGGTAGTGTAATGGGCGTTTACGGACAAGGATTTGAGAAGTTGAGGTTATAAATCCTGCAATTATCTTTTGTAATAAAATTTATTTCGTCAGTTTCTCAAACAAATCTTTAAAAATAGCATCACGATTCACCGAAGTAGCCATGCGGATAAAATGCCGCGACTGGTCAACACTGTAAGTTACCTGGTCGGTTAAAACAGGGCTGTGTACCAGGTTGGTCGGAATCCAGGAAGGATTTACCAGCCATGCAACAGCAGTAACATCCCAAATCACTTTTGACCACGCCGCTTTTCCACCGCTATATTCCACCACAATGTTGTACAAATAATCGGACAGTTCATTTTTTCCTTTCAGGTAAAACGCCAGTTCCGGAATCGTAGTGTGAAAATGCGAAACCACAGGGCGACAGGGCATTATAACAAGCGGAACTCCCGAATTTAAAACCACTTGCGCAGCCAAAACATCCTGCATCAGGTTAAACTCTTTTTGATGTGGCCAGTTTAAATCGTTTCCTCCCAGCCAAACCACGACTATTTTTTCAATGATTTTTGGCTCAATCAAAATAGCTGAAGCAATATTGGTAATGCAACCTACGGGTACCACATACAATGGATTTTCAGGGCTGCTTGCCATTGCTTTTTTAACCAAATCGAGGGCAGCTTCACTTCTGATGGGTTGTTTTATATCTTCCAGATAATGGTCTGAACCACGAAAAGCAAATCCCTCCGGCGACTTTCCAAGCATCTTTAAAAGGCGCTGAATTTCCTGGTAACTTTTTTCCATTCCATCACCTGCATTTTCAGAGCGGTTGTTTTTAAATGGCGCTGCATAGACCGCCTCCAATTCAATTTTTTCTTTTGAAAGAAAAGCGTATGCCAATGCAAACTGGTCATCCACTTCGTTGTAGGTGTCGGTATCCAAAACCATTTTAACTTTTCCGGCGGGTGACACCAACCTTTTTATTCGGACAGCTTCATCGATTTTTGGATAGGTTTGGGCACTGACTGTAAAAAACACGAAAATTAAAAAAATGGTTACTGTAGTTTTCATTACTATTGATTTTAAAACTGTTTCATATAATCCAAAAAGATTTTGGCGGTTTTGTCTAAATTTTCAATAGAACCGCCGCCATCCAAAACTTCGCACATTTCGTAAACCACCCAACCCTGGTAACCGATTTCCTTTAGTGTGTTCATCCAGTTTTTGTAATCGATAATGCCTTGTCCAACGGGAGCAGCACGCATCACCGGTTGTTCAGCCTGGTAATTGGTGAGGTTGTTAACGTAAGAATAACGAGGATGAGTAACATAATCCGCTACAATGGTATTGATGATAAAAGGCTTCATTTTCAGGATTGATTCGCGTTGTTCTTCCGGGGTAAGTCCCTCCAAAACTGGCGACCATGCATCCCAACCTGCCAGAACATTGGGCATATTTACCTCTTTCAACAACCAGTACATGGCATCGTGATGAAGTGCAATGTCATGGTGATTCTGCACTGCCAGCGCAACGCCATGTTCAGCAGCCAGTTTGCCGGCCATTTTTAATCCGGCAACCACTTCAGCATATTGTTTGTCGTAAGGAACACCGGGGCGTTCGTAACCGGTAAAAATGCGCACCATATTAGTTCCGAGGTCTTTGGCCAGTTCGGCAATTTCGCCAACCCATGTTGCCTGAATTTCAGCATTCGGAATTCCCGGTTTGTCGATTCCGGCGGTAAAATCCGTGTAACCTGCCAATCCAACCAAAGTCAAACCGAGCGAATCAATTTTGGCTTTCAACCGGGCGCGGGCAGCTTTATCATAATCATGTGGCGAAACATGCGGACGTTTGGCAACCAGCATCACACCTTCGTAACCTAATTCTTTGGCTTTTACCAGAAATTCGTCAACCGAAAGTGGAGTTTGTCCACGCCAGATACCCAAATAACTTACCGAATGTAAACACGTTTTTACCTTAAAATCAGCCGGATTCCCACTTGGTGTTTTCTGAGCAGAAATGATTAAGGAATTTGTTAATCCAGCTAATAAAATAATGACAAACTTTCCCATAATTAATATTTAATCTTGTTTTGTTTCTTTTCTTAAAGTCTTCCGCCAACTGGCGGGGAGATTTAGAGGGGCTTAATATCACTTAAAAGAATTTCGTAAGCCGGCGAAGCCATTCCGCCGTGGTCGAAACTATCCAGCTCGTATAGTTTGGTTTTGGTGTGACCGGCAACTTTCATCATCCGCCACATGTATGCATTTTCCTCATACCGGCCAAGCATCTCGCGTTCACGGTCGCCCGAAATCAGGATTAATGGCGGGGCATCGGCGCGAACATGATACAGCGGTGCAAACTCATCCACAACCGGCTGCGTATCTGAAATTCCGCGTTCTTTTCTGATGGTCATGTGAGTAACGCAGTGTCCGCTGAAAGGAACCAACATTGCAATTTCATTTGCATCGATATCGTATTTTGCAAGCCACTTTTTATCTAATCCAATCATGCTTGTTAAATATCCTCCGGCTGAATGACCGGAAACCACAATCTTCTTAGGGTTGCCGCCATATTTCTCAATGTTTTTGAAGGTCCACGCAACCGCAGCCGCAGCATCCTCAATGTAAGCCGGGCATTTTACCTTCGGACTTAAACGGTAATTGACAGCCACAACCGCAATTCCCTGTTTTTTTAGTTTTTCGGGAATGTGTTTGTTTCCGCTGGTAATTCCGCCGCCATGAAACCATACAACTGTGGTAAAACCTTTTGTATTTTCAGGATAATAAATATCCAGTTTACAGCGCTCTGCAATATATTCGTCCTGCTTTTCTTCGTCTGTAGTTCGGTAAGAAATGTTTTCTTTCAGGGCATAATCTTGTTTTTCTTGTGCATTTATTGCTGATAATTGTGAAATCAGCAAAATCGAAACAAGTAAGAAAAGTGTTGAAAATGAGTTCATCTTATTGATTTAATATTTTGTTGAAATAGAACTGCTTCAAATATAGGAAAAGTGAAATATCTTTGCCGCCCAAAAACAAAACAAAATGTGGGCATTTGCCGGATTGTTATCTGCTTTATTTCTTGGAATTTACGACATTTTTAAAAAGACTTCGTTAAACGGCAATGCTGTTTTGCCCGTACTGTTTCTTTCAACACTTACCAGCACAGCAATTTTTCTTCCGATAGTTATTGGTTCTTTTGTTTCTCCTGAATCCTTTTCGGCCATTGGACTTTATTCTCCTATACTCACTTTTACTCAGCATATACAAGTTTTTTTAAAATCATCTATTGTAGTGTCGAGCTGGATACTGGCTTTTTTTGCGATGAAACATTTGCCAGTCACCATTTTTTCGCCTATCCGTGCCACCGGGCCATTTTGGACTCTCATTGGCGCGCTGCTTATTTTTCATGAAAAGTTGAATTTTATGCAGTGGTGCGGAGTACTGATTACCCTACTGTTTTTTTACTTCTTCTCAACAACCGGGAAAAAAGAAGGAATAGAATTCAGAAGAAATAAATGGATTTGGTTTATTGTTGCCGCAACTTTACTTGGTGCAGTGAGCGGACTTTACGACAAATTTATCATTGCACGGATTGACAGGATTGCTGTGCAGGCCTGGTTTTCGTTTTACCAGGTTGTAATTTTGTTTCCGGTTTTGGCCATTCTTTGGTTTCCGGGCCGGAAAAATACAACTCCTTTTCGTTGGAGATGGAGTATTCCAGCCATTGGAATCATGCTGGTAACAGCCGATTTTCTGTATTTCTATGCATTGAGTTGCGAAGGTTCCATGATTTCAATTATTTCGGCCCTGCGCCGTGTAAGCGTTTTGGTTACTTTTTCATTCGGCGCTTTTTTTTTGGGAGAAGTAAACCTGAAACAAAAAGGAATTTATTTGTTGGGAATTTTAGTTGGAACTTTTCTAATGACACTGGGAAGCGCTTAGTTCGGGGATTAAAAAAGGAGCACCTGCCAATTTGCAAATGCTCCTTCCTGCTATAAAAATTATTTTAAATTATTTTGTTGCTTTTTCAAGGCGTTTCATTATCGAAAAAATGAAAACTGCCGAAAGCAGGCAACAAACCACGAAGATGGCCCAAAGCTGCCACAAATCGAGTTTTCCCCAGAAATCGCTACCGATAAACAGAAATTTATTTCCAACGGCGGTGGCCAGCAACCAGCCTCCCTGCATTAAACCCTGAAAACGCGGCGGCGCCACTTTCGATACAAACGAAAGTCCCATTGGGCTTAAAAACAATTCAGCAATGGTTAAAACAAGGTAACTGCTTATCAGCCAGTAAGGAACAATTCTTGACGAGTCGGGTACGGGGTTGTATTTAGTTACCCCGTTTTCCACAAACAGCAATTCGTGCGGCGAAACAAGCCCGATAGAGCCAATGAGGATTACCAGAAAACCGATGGCTGCGATAATCATTCCGATTCCAATTTTACGCGGTGTTGAGGGTTCCATATTTTTGCCCCGCAGCCAGGTAAAAGCGCCCATAACCGGGAAAGTTAAAGCCACAATAAACAAAGGGTTAAACGACTGGAAAACTTCGGGTGCAATTGGATTTGAACTTTCGAAACCGGTTACGAAATACCAGGTTAAACCGCCGAAAACAAGAGACATTGCAATTCCGATCAGTTTATTACTGATTTTTTTGTTAAAAAGTAAAAAGACACCTGCAATTGTTCCAATAAAAGTAAGAAGAGAACTTAAATTAAAAAAGATGTTTGTAAACGGCGCTACTTCTTTTACGGTGTAGTCGCGTGCAAAGAAAGTCATGGTCAACCCGTTTTGGTGGAACGACATCCAAAAGAAAATAACAACGAAAAATACAAGTATCAGCGATGAAACGCGCGGTCTTTCCTCCTTTGTGGAGATTTGCAGCATCATGGCAACAAAACCTACAAAAAGCCCAACGGCTGCACCCATTGCTGCATCGTTCATCAGGAAATAGAATATAACCGATGTGGTTACCATTAACCCTGCTGCCAGTAAAAAACCGGACAAATTGGTTTTTGCTCCGTCTTTATTTTCAGTTTTTACCACTTTGCCAGCGGTTGGCAGAAATTTGTTGAAAATAATGTAAACCAGCAAAGAGAGTACCATCGCACCGGCTGCTATTCCGAAAGCATAATTGTAGCCTTTGGCAAAAACATCGATATACCCGGTTGCAAAGGCGTTAAGGTCGGCAACTGTTTTGCCCGAAACATGGTTGGCCAGTTCCTGAAACTGAGAAACATCTTCCAATGTTCCGTTGCTGTAGGCATGACACATGGCCGGTAAGCTGGCATCGTGAATAAATCCCTGCGATTTCAAAAACCAATTACGGATACCGTTGGCTACAAAAGGTGCAAAAAAAGCTCCGATGTTGATTCCCATGTAAAAAATCATAAAGGCAGTGTCGCGCACTTTCGAATATTTGGGATTATCGTACATCTGGCCCACTACTGCCTGCATATTCCCTTTAAACAGACCGTTGCCAAACGCAATTGTAAACAACCCGACAAGGGTTATTGCCAGGGGATTCCCGGGCATTGCCATAACCAGGTACCCTCCAAACATGATTACAATACCAAGCAAAATCACCAACTTGTATTTCCGTGTGGCATCGGCAATAATACCGCCAATCAGCGCCAATGAGTAAATACCAAAGTAAAACCAACTGTAATAAACGCCGGCCTGCGCTTCGGTAAGCCCATATTTGGCCTGAAGAAACAGCACCAGAATAGCCATCATGGTATAAAAACCAAAGCGTTCCCCCATATTCGAGAAGAACGCCACAAATAAACCTTTTGGATGATCTTTAAACATAATTTAATCCGTTTTGTAATTTTGATTTTCAATTTTTAGTGAAGCGCAAATATAAAAATCTTTTGCTCTTTGGCAACTTGATAAAAATCAGTGAAAAGGAGTTGTTTGTGTATCAGTTTCACTTCCTTATTTTTGTATTTTTATCCGAAATTTACTGAAATGAAACTCTTCACCACAAAACAAATCGCCGGGCTCGATAAATACACCATCGAAAACGAACCCATTTCGGATATCGATCTTATGGAACGTGCTTCGTTACAAATTACAGGTTGGTTGGCAAAACGTTTTTCAACCGAAACCAAAATGGTATTTTTTGCCGGCCCCGGGAATAATGGCGGCGATGCGATGGCCATTGCACGCCAATTGGCCGATTTGGGTTTTATTTGCGAGGTTTGGTTGCTTGATTTAGGCCGGGAGTTAAAAGGTTCGCCGGCAATCAACTGGCAACGATTGGAAAATCAGGGAAAAGTAAAACTTTCAAGGCTAACCGAAATGAATGATTTTCCTGAAATCGGTTCAACTGATGTAATTCTCGACGGCTTGTTTGGCTCCGGGTTAACCCGCCGGCTTGAAGGGTTTCCGGCTGAAATTGTGAAAAATATTAATGCTGTTAAAATTAGTCGTCACCCGACTTTGAGTCGGGTGACGACTAAAAATACTGTTATCGCCATCGATATCCCCAGCGGTTTAATGGGCGAAAACAACACCGAAAATATTCCTGAAAATATCATCCAGGCTGATTTTACCCTTACTTTTCAATTTCCAAAAATCAGTTTCTTCTTTGCTGAAAATGAAAAATTTGTTGGAGAGTGGGAGGCGCTTCCAATTCGTTTACATCCTGAAGGAATTGCAAAAACTTCAACTGATTTTTTTCTGACTGAAAAAGAAGATGTTCAGCAAATTATTCAAAAACGTTCGCGGTTTGGGCACAAAGGAATATACGGACATGCACTACTGATTGCAGGCAGTTACGGAAAAATGGGTGCAGCGGTTTTAGCATCGAAAGCCTGTTTGCGGGCTGGTGCCGGATTGCTGACCACTCACGTGCCGGTCCTGGGATATTCAGTTATACAAACCGCTGTGCCGGAAGCCATGGCAAGTGTCGATCAGCACGATTCGTTTTTTACCGAATTCCCCGATTTATTGCCGTTTTCAGCCATTGGGGCAGGACCGGGGATTAACCAAAAAACCAATACCAAAAGGGCGCTGTACGAACTGCTTGAAAAATCAAAAGTTCCAATGGTAATTGACGCCGATGCACTGAATATTCTTGCTGATAATAAATCCTGGTTGGATAAAATCCCGGAAAATTCAATATTAACCCCACATCCCGGAGAATTTAAGCGCCTGGCAGGCGAGTCAGCTAATTCTTTTGAAAACATTCAGAAACAGATTGAATTCAGTAAGAAATACAAGGTAATTGTGGTTTTGAAAGGGGCATTTACAACAATTTCAACACCCGCAGGAAAGCTGTTTTTCAATTCAACAGGCAATCCCGGTATGGCGACTGCCGGCAGCGGCGACGTGCTGACCGGAATTATTCTCGGACTGCTGTCCCAGGGTATTTCACCTGAAAATGCTGCAATTGCCGGTGTTTATCTGCACGGATTGGCTGGCGATTTGGCAGTTTTTCAAAAATCAGAAATATCGATGATTGCCGGCGACATTATCGATTTTCTTGGACAGGCATTTCTGTATTTAAAAACCGGTTCAAAATAATAATTTTAATACATTTGGATTTTTTATTAAAATAAAGGTCATGAAATATTTAGCATTAATTATTGGAATTGTAATGATAGTGCCTGTTTACGGGCAACGCAAAAAGGATGAAACCGTAACGCCAGCGTTTACTGAAGGTGTGGTTTATTCACTTCCAAGTACCGGAATCAGGGTTAAAGTAAAAGCTGTTAAAGAGACATTTATTCCAGGTCCGTATGCAGTGTTTGCCGATCAATTGCTCGGAATTAAAAATGTTAAAAACCGCCCGTCAGTGAATTGGGCAATTGAAGAAGTTGACATCAACGTTTTTTCGGAACCCGACCCCGAACAGGTTTATAAAGCCATGGGGCACAGCGCTTCATTGGTAAATCTCTCACCCGATGGATGTATTGCAGGCATTAACAGCAGTTCAGCCAATATCAAAAAAGTTGAAGTGGTTACCCATAATGTAGGTCAAAAAAATAATTCCGGCGACAACAGTCTCTTTCAATATTTTACTGATTCGCCAATTTATATGGCAGGTGACTCTACCAATAATTACCGTCCGGTAAAATTGCCCGATGAACAGAAAATTAGCAAAGCTGCCCAACGTATTATAGAATCCCGTCGCCTTCAGTACGAAATTGCCGCAGGTTTGGTTGATGAATTTCATCCCGATGGAGAGGCTTACAAAGTGAGTTTAAAAGAACTAAAGAGAATTGAAAATGATTACCTCAGTTTGTTTGTGGGCAAATCAAATTACGAAAAGCAAACTTTTGGATTCGATTATGTGCCGAAAAGTGGAGGAAAAAGTGAAGCCATTTTTCGTGTTTCCGAAGAAAACGGGATTGTTTCTGCAACCGATTTATCTGGCAAACCGGTTATGATCGATTTTGAAATTGATAACGAACTGGTTCAAAAGTTTAACGGCTTGGCAAAATCAGACAATCCATCTGCGGGAGAAAGTGGAGTTTACTACAGGGTACCCGGCCGTGCAACGGTAAAATTAATTAACGACATGAATGTTATTGCAACCGCCCGCCTCACAATAGCACAGTTTGGTGTTGTTGCCCCGTTGCCTGAAGAACTTCTTTTTGGAGAGTATTCAATTGATTATAATACCGAAACAGGTTCCATTCAATCAGTAATTAAAAAATAGTTAAAAATATAATTGTATGACAAAAGTAATCAAACAAACCCTTCGTGATTCGAAAAAAGCCCGTTGGACAGCTCTTGTAATTTTATCATTTACAATGTTTGCCGGCTATATGTTTACTGAAGTTATTTCGCCCCTGAAACCAATTATGGAACGATCGCTGGGAATGGACAGTACCGATTATGGTTTCATAACCAGTGCCTACGGATTGTTCAACGTATTCCTGCTGATGCTCATTTTTGTTGGAGTATTTCTCGATAAATTTGGGATCCGGTTTAGTACTATTGCATCTGCATTAATAATGATTATTGGCGCCAGTATAAAATATGCCGCTTTTAAAGGCCTTATCGGAAGTCCGGAAGTGCCAATTCACATTCCGCTGGTAAATATCAATTTAACAACCCAGGTTTTTTGGGCAGGATTTGGTTTTGCCGTATTTGGTGTTGGCGTTGAATACGCAGGGATTACAGTGTCAAAATCGGTTGCAAAATGGTTCAAAGGAAAAGAAATGGCACTGGCAATGGGAATGCAGGTTGCCATTGCACGGCTGGGTTCGTTTGCACCGCTGGCTTTTGGGGCAAAAATAGCCAATACTTACGATGTACCTTTTACCATCCTTATTGTAATCGTTTTTCTGATTCTGGGCCTGATTGGATTTTTTTATTACAATACCCTAGACAGAAAACTGGATAAGCAATTGGTGGAAGAAGCCGATTATGCAGGAGAAGATAAATTCAAACTCTCTGATTTGCTTGTAATTTTTGGCAATCTCGGATTTTGGTTAATTGCACTTTTATGCGTGTTTTTCTATTCCACCGTTTTCCCGTTTTACAAATATGGGCCCGATTTAATGGTAAATAAATTTGGGGTAAGTGAAAACTGGGCTGGATTATTACCCAGTCTGGTACCATTCGGAACAATGCTTTTAACACCGATTTTTGGCAGTTTATACGATAAAAAAGGAAAAGGCGCTTCCATTATGATATTAGGGGCTGTGCTGCTAATTATTGTTCACGTTGTTTTCTACCTTCCGTTTATTACCAGTGTGGTAGCAGCGTTTTTTAACGTTTTGCTTTTAGGAATTGCATTTTCACTCGTTCCTTCGGCAATGTGGCCCTCGGTTCCAAAAATTATTCCCGAAAGGCAGTTGGGTAGCGCTTACGCAGTTATTTTCTGGGTTCAGAATTTTGGATTATGGGGAATTCCACTGGCCGTTGGAATTGTGCTTGACAAAACAAATCCGGGCGTTGCCGCAGCTAAAGCAGCAGGTGAAGCGATTATTTATGATTATCAAACTACCTGGACAATATTTGTAGGACTTACCATTTTGGCATTGATAACTGCAATATTGTTAAAAGCCGAAGATAAACGTAAAGGCTATGGTCTGGAGAAACCCAATATTAAAAAGTAGAAGAAAGTTGGAAGTCCGAAAATCAAATAATATATTAAACAAATACGAATATGACAGCAATTAAAGAGATCAACCCAAAAGAAATTTGGTCAATTTTCGATCAGATACTTCAAATTCCGCGCCCCTCATTTCACGAAGAAAAAATTCAGGAGTGGGCTGTAAACTTTGGTAAAAACCTTGGTTTGGAAACCATAAAAGACGAAGTGGGAAATGTGATAATCCGAAAACCGGCATCTCCCGGAAAGGAAAATTGCAAAGGAGTGGTTTTACAAGGTCACCTCGACATGGTACCGCAAAAAAACAGCGACAAAGAACACAATTTTGAAACCGACCCCATTGAAGCTTTTGTTGATGGCGAATGGGTTACAGCCAACGGCACCACACTGGGTTCCGATAACGGAATTGGCGTTTCGGCGGCAATGGCTGTACTTGCATCAAAAACAATAAAACACGGTCCGGTTGAGGTTTTGCTCACTGCAACCGAAGAAACCGGAATGGATGGCGCCAACGGTTTAAAACCTGGTTTGCTGAATGGCGAAATCCTTATAAATATGGACTCGGAAGACGAAGGCGAACTGTACGTTGGTTGCGCCGGCGGCGAAGATGTTACCTCTAAATTTAAATACACTGAAAAGAAACCGACGAAAAACCAGGTAGGAATGAAGCTGAGTGTTACCGGAATGAAAGGCGGCCACTCGGGCATTGATATTCCGCTGGGCAGGGGAAATGCCATTAAAGTGTTTTTCAGGATTCTGAATGCCGCATCCGAACAGTTTGGTGCCCAACTGGCAAACATCGAAGGAGGAAGTTTACGCAATGCCATTCCGCGCGAAGCTTTTGGAGCGCTTGCGGTGAAAAAGGGAAATGTAAAAAAACTAATTAAAATGGTGGAAGAATTAACTGCTGTAATCAAAAATGAACTTGCAGTTACCGAACCTTCATTAACGGTTACCCTTGAAAAAGTAAAACCGCCAAAAAAAGTCATAGATAAGAAAACACAAAAGAAACTGACCGCTGCAATTATTGCCTGCCCCAATGCTGTAATCCGCATGAGCGACAGCATGGCTGGCCTGGTTGAAACTTCAACAAACCTGGCCATCGTAAAATCGGATGCTAAAAAGAAAACCATTTCTACCGCCTGTTTAATGCGCAGTTCGGTTGACTCGGCAAAAGAAGAATTAGGTTCCAGAATTAAAGCAGTTTTTGAACTTGCCGGCGCCGAAGTAAAATTCGCAGGCGCCTATCCCGGGTGGAAACCCAATATGGATTCGGCAATCCTGAAAGCCATGCAGGATGTTTACAACAAAAAGTTTGGCAGAATACCTGAAATTAAAGCCATTCATGCAGGTTTGGAATGTGGAATACTGGGAGGAAATTACCCAAACTGGGATATGATTTCGTTTGGGCCAACCATTCGTTTTCCACACTCTCCCGATGAAAAAGTTAACATTGCAACCGTGCAAAAATTTTGGGATTTTCTGGTGGCCACACTGGAAAGCATTCCTGAGAAATAGGTTCTTTATTGAGCTGGTGATTTTACATCACCTGCTCAATATTTTTGATACATTTTGAGCAGGTAATTTTCAATCACCTGCTCATTATATTTTAAGAGTTTTTATGGAGAAAAAATCGTGTGTGCTTTTTTGTCGTTGCAAAGCGGAAGTAGTTTCAGGTGAAACACTGGATGAAATTGAGGAAGGATTGCGGGGATTTGACACTGATGTTTTTGAATTGCACGATTTGTGCGCTTTTGCAATTCACGGAAAAGATGTGTTAAATTCTATTGGAAAAGAATTTCAGCAAAAAATTATAATTGCCTGTTACCCAAGGGCTGTAAAAAATATGTTGCACCAGTCAGGTGTAAATTTTGGCAGTTTCGAGGTGTTAAATTTCAAAGAATTGTCGCCCGAAACGATTCTTACCAAACTTGAAAACGAATTCAAAATCCCAAAAGGCGAAGCGCGTTACCAGGTGCAAATTACTGATTTGGAAGTGCCTGCTTGGTTTCCGGTAATCGACGAATCGCTTTGCACACTTTGCGGAAAATGTTCCCGTTTTTGCCTGTTTGGCGTTTACAGTTACGACAAAAAAAGTCTGAAAGTAGTTAATCCGCTGGCTTGTAAAAACAATTGCCCGGCTTGCGGAAGGACCTGCCCCACTTCGGCAATTATGTTTCCGCGACTGGCAGAAAATACGGTTTTGGCTGGCGCCGAACCCGATGGAAAAAAAATATCAATCGCCAAGGGAAGTTTATTAATGACTTTAAATGAAAGAAACCAAAACCGGCGGAACATTTTCAGGCAGGGAGTTGTTCAACAGGCAGAAGAAGAGCGGCGAAAAGCCATCGCAGAATTTAAAATGGGAATTGGAAATATCAAAAAGAATGATTAAACGAATACTTTTTAAAACCGACAAAAAGTGCCTGTATAAATTTGTAGTTAATATGGGGGTGAAAGGTACGCTTAGTTTTAATCGTTATCAGCAACGATTGAAAAAAGGCGAGTTTTTTCCGGCATTTCATTTTATTTCCGTAACTGACGATTGCAACCTGAATTGCCAGGGCTGCTGGGTGGTTGGCAAAAAGAAAAACACGCGCATGTCGCCTGAACAACTGAATCAGATAATATCGGAAACCAAAACTAAAGGTTCATACTTTTTCGGTATTTTGGGCGGTGAACCGCTGATGTACAAACCGCTTTTTGAGGTGCTGAAAAAACACCCCGACTGCTATTTTCAGCTTTTTACCAATGGAACATTATTGACCCCGAAAGTGGCTGAAGAACTGCGAAAAATGGCAAATGTAACGCCTTTGATCAGTTTCGAAGGCGATGAACAAACTGCAGATATTCGCCGCCGGGGAAACGAAGTTTACCGGAAAACCACGGAAGCGGTTGAAAATGCCACGGCTGCCGGCTTGATTACCGGAGTTGCCATGAGCGTTTGTAAATCGAATATCGGTTTGGCACTGTCGCCCGAATTTATCAACTCGCTCATTAAAAAGAATGTGGCGTATTTGTGGTACTATATTTACCGTCCGGCAGGCGCAGATTCAACCGTGGAACTGGCGCTTGAAAAGGAAGAAATTCAGAAACTTCGGCAGTTTATGGTCGATGCCCGCACTGAATTTGATATTGCCATTATCGATGCATACTGGGACGATAAAGGAAACGGTTTATGCCCGGCTGCGACAGGATTAAGCCACCACATCAATGCTTCCGGCTATATCGAACCTTGTCCGGTAATTCAGTTTGCCACCGACAAGGTTGGAGATAAACCACTCGCCGAAATTTACCGTGATTCGGTTTTTCTGGATGAATTAAAAAAAGAAATTCCAAAGAAAACTTCGGGCTGTATAATTATGGAAGACCCGCAATGGCTGGTTGGATTTGTAGAAAAACACGCTGCCACCGATACTTCGGGGAGAGGCAATGAAGCTGAACGGCTCAGGAAAATGCCGGTAGTTCCAAGTCATGGTTCAGGAATCCCGGTTCCTGAAAAAAGCTGGATTTACCGGTTTGCAAAAAAGCGGGCATTTTTTGGACTTGGCGCTTATGGTTAAACATTTATGGTGAAGAGAAAAATAATATTAAAAGTCCCTAAAAACCGCAGCCTCCGTGAAATGTTGCGGAAGGAAGTTGCCATGTATGTTTCTGTACATAAAATCCTTCCCCCTTCCAACATGGAAACACTTGAAAACGAATCTAAAAGATTGCTTACTAAACTTAATCAAAATAATGAATACCTCGATTTTACAATGGTTTTGTTTGGTAATGAAATCTGGCGCGATGTAGTTGCCGCAACTCCCTTTCATCGCAGGTTGCTTTTATTGCCGCAATGTTTGCGTAACAACCTTCAGTGCAAAGGTGTTTTTGATGATATGGGATTGGTGTGTGCAGGGTGCAAAAGCTGCCAGCTCGATCATATTCTCGAAAAAGCGGAACAATTGGGTTACGCAACACTGGTTGCCGAGGGAACAACTGTTGCTATTGGTTTGGTTGAAGAAGGTTCTATTGATGCGGTAATTGGCGTGAGTTGCATGCCTGTGCTTCAAAATTCGTTCGAACCTGTAACCCGTGCGGCGGTTCCGGCAATCGGCCTGCCACTGCTTCACGACGGCTGCGAAAATACATCGCTCGATTACGGCTGGTTATTTTCTGAAATGGAACAGTTTAACGAAAACAGGGAGATAAGTCCGCTTTCCGTTTCACAAATAAAAAACCAGGTTTCTGAATATTTTTCAGAGGAAAACCTGAAAAAATACTTTCCAAAAAATACTGAAACCGAAAAGTTGGCCTTAAAAACCATGGCACTGGGCGGCCAAAGAATGAGGCCGCTGCTGGCATTGCTTGCTTATCAATCGTATTCCGAAAATATTTCGGAAGAAATTCAAACTGCCCTGGCGCTGGTCATCGAATGTTTTCATAAAGCTTCTTTGGTTCACGATGATATCCAGGATGATGAGGATTTTCGCTACGAACAGCCGGCTTTGCACAAAACCGAGGGGATTCCTGTGGCCATAAATATTGGCGATTATCTGATTGGAAAAGGATACCAGTTAATGTCAGGAGTTCCCTGCGATCCGGAGATTCGCGCCAGATGTTTAGCGGTTGTTTCTGCATCGCATTTAAAACTTTCCGAAGGGCAGGGAGCTGATATCTTGATGCAGAAAAACAGGACAAAAATGTCGGTGGAAGGAGTAATGAAGATTTTTGAGCAAAAAACCGGCGAGGCGGTAAAAGTGGCTTTGTTAATGGGCGCCATTGCCGGAAATGCTGCGGAAAGTGAATTAGTGCATCTTGCCCGGTTTTCTGAATATTTCGGGATTGCCTATCAAATTCGCGATGATTTAAACGAGTTTCGCGAAGAAAATAAAAACAAACACGCTTTTGATTTTCCGTTTCTTTTAACCCTGCTGAACGTGAATCTTAACGGACAATCACCCGGATTTTCAGATTTGCTGAAATCAGAGGATTTGGAGCTGCTTTTCGCGAATTTCAAAGAATTTAACATCGAAGAAAAAGCGGAAAAATACCTCGGCGATTATATCCGGAAGTGCCACGGGGAACTCAACAAACTGCAAAACTTGAAACTCAGATTGAGTTTGTATGGTGTGATGGGGAAAGTGTTTAAACAGTAAAATTGAACGTTCGAAATCCATATCAACCAATTTGCCGGCAATTTATAACCGAAATTGAAAAAGGATTTTTGTTGCTCGACGAAACAAGTCAAACAGAAATTCGCGAATTTTTGGCATGTCAGCAACATCAAAATGGCGCTTTCACCAATCGCGGTGGCCATCCCGATTTGTACTATTCACTTTTTGGATTTTGGCTTTCGGAAGCGATCGGATTAACTCCACAAATTAATCGATTAAAAAATTTCATTAAAAATGTGAATCCACCTAAAAGGAGCATGGTTGAAAGGTTTGCGCTGCTTTTAATTCAAGTTGTGGCAGATAAGGATTTCAAAAAGCCATCTGTTTTTTCGCTTGTCAAAATGATTTTTGAAGGTGGAAAAGAGTTTAATCCCGCTTATCAGATTTTTCTGTTTTTGTTGAGTTTTGATGCTTTTTATGGTAAAAACAGGTTTTTGTATTTTCTTTTCAACGTAGTTTTGAACTTTTATCGTTGGCCTGAAGATGCGCCGTGCAGTATTTCTGCTGCGGTGTTGGTTGCCAAATTTTTGGTGGCGAAAAAGGTGGAAAATGACATTCAAAACCAGCTTTCTTATTTTGAAGCCGGAAAAGGTTTTAAAGTATTCAAAGAGTTGGAAAATGCTGATTTGCTTTCAACTGCGGTTGCACTTTTTGCACTTAAAAAGGTGGGGGCCGATTTAAGGATGGTTGCACCCGTTTGCCTGAATTTAATTCAGCAAAATTACGATTCGGGCGCTTTTTTATCGGGCGACGGCGATGCTTCACGCGATTTGGAATATACTTTTTACGGACTTTTGGCATTGGGCACACTTTCATAAAAAATGAAGGAAAAAGAATTAATAAATCGGTTAAACGAGGTTGGCAAATTCGTTGCCGGAGAGCTGAACCCGGAAAGTTTCTGGGAGGGGCAGCTTTCGTCGAGCGCGCTTGGAGTGGCTGTGGCTTTGGCAGCGCTGCATTTTGATGATCCCTTGAAAAATTCAACAGAAATTCAAAAAGGAATAAAATGGCTCCAACGGAATATTAACGCTGACGGCAGTTTTGGCGACACGCCCGAAAGTCCCGGAAATGTGAGCACCAGCTTGCTGTGTTACGCGGCTTTAAATCTTTATGCCGAAAAAGATGAAGCGGCAAAAAAAGCGCAGCAACAAATTGCCGGTTATCTGGGAACGCAAAAAATCGACGTGAATTCTGCACAGTTTGTACAATTTATTCTCGACCATTACCAAAAAGATTACACATTTTCGGTGCCGATTTTAGCGATGTGCGGACTTTGCGGCGTTCCGGGGCAAGATGCTTTTAACTACATTCCGCAATTACCATTTGAACTTTCATTGCTCCCCCGCCGGTTTTACAGATTACTGAATTTAAGTGTGGTGAGTTATGCCATTCCTGCCTTGGTGGCCGTTGGAATTGTCATTTTCAAAAAGAAAAAATCAAACCTGTTTTGGCAGTTTAACCGCCGGTTTTCCATTAAAAAAGCGATAAATATTTTACACCTGATGTTGCCAGAAAGCGGCGGTTATCTGGAAGCGATCCCACTTACGGCATTTGTAAGCCTGAGCCTGATAAATTCAGGTTTTGCAGAAACAGAAGTGGTGAAAAAGGGAATTGAATTTCTGAAAAGAACACAACGCCCTGACGGTGGCTGGCCCATCGATGTGGACTTGTCAACATGGGTGTCTTCATTGTCGGTAAAAGCGTACCGGTCAAATCTGAATGGGTTTCTCACTTCAGATCAGCAGGATAAAATTACCAGTCATTTTAAATGGATTCAAAACGAAGGAATTCATGCGTTTAACGGCACCGGTCCCGGCGGCTGGGGATGGACCAACTATTCAGGTTCTGTGCCCGATGGCGATGATACACCGGGCGTAATTCTGGCGCTTTTGAAACTTCAACCCAAAGAAAAGGTGAAAAAGGAAGTTTTGGCGGGTGCAAAATGGTTGCAAAATTTACAAAATAGCGATGGAGGTTTTCCAACTTTTTCGAAAGGGTGGGGAAAACTGCCATTCGACCAGAGTTGTTCCGATTTAACCGGTCATTGTTTACTTGCAGTTTCAGCAATATTGGAAACGTATAAAAATGAACTGCAAAATAAAGAGCTTCAGGTTCTGGGAAAAATATTTAATAATGCGTTGAGGTACCTTGAAAAAAATCAATGGGAAACTGGAAGCTGGCTACCGCTTTGGTTTGGAAACCAGTTAACAAACAATCATGCAAACCCGGTTTACGGAACGGCAAAAGTGCTGACTTATATCAAAGACACAACTTCGCATGAATGGATAAATAAATTGGTGAGCAACCGGCTGGGTAAAATGATTCAAAAGGGAAATGATTTTTTAATCTCGGTTCAGAATAAAGATGGAAGCTGGGGCGGAGATAAATCGATTCCCGGATCGATGGAAGAAACAGCGTTGGCAGTGTCGGCGCTGGCATCTCCTGAAAATATGAAAGTTTGTAAGGCAGGATTGGATTGGCTGGATGAATTTTATTTGAAAAATGGGTTTAAACCTGCCCCAATCGGGCTTTATTTTGCGTCGCTTTGGTACGATGAAAAAATGTACCCTGTAACGGCATACCTTGAAGCGCTGACAAGAATGGAAGAGTTACCGGTAGAATAACAAATAACAGTATCAGAAAGTAATCCAAAACTTTGAACTTTAAACTCCAAACTCTGAACTTTTTAGTGCACCGGCGCCAAAACCGGTTTATAATCAGCAAACAAACTCAATTGGGTATCAAGTAATTTTTTGTTTTTCGAAGCCGATTCGGCAATCAGTTTTTGTCTGAGTCGTTCAGGCGCCCAGTCGGTGGTTGAGGCAGGCAATTCGTTGCAGGTAATAAAATACTTTGCCCGTTTCATCACGATTCCCATTTTTTGCAAGTGAAGCGAGTTTAGTTTTCGGTGACGGCGGGCCATTACAATTTTTTGTGCCGACTGCACACCGATTCCCGGAACACGCAAAATCATCTCGTAATCAGCGCGGTTGATATCCACCGGAAACTGTTGCATATTTCGCAACGCGAAACTCAGTTTGGGGTCGATTTCCAAATCAAGAAAAGGCTGGTCGTCGGTGAGGATTTCTTCGGCTTTGTAATGATAAAACCGCATCAGCCAGTCACTTTGGTATAACCTGTTTTCGCGCACCAACGGTGGACGGATGAGCGCCGGAAGTCTTTTATCGTATTCGTTTACAGGTAAATAACCCGAAAAATAGACCCGTTTCAGGTTTTGTGTTTTGTACAACCCCGACGAAAGCAAAATAATTTGCCTGTCCGTTTCGGGTGTGACGCCAATAATCATTTGCGTACTTTGTCCGGCCGGTGCGAAACGTGGCGCTTTACGGTATTTTTTGATTTCTTCCTTGCTCGCCAGAATTTCATTTCTGATTTGGGTCATGGGCGAAAAAATGGCCGGATAATTTTTTTCGGGGGCCAACAAACGCAAACCAGGTTCGGTTGGAATTTCGATATTCACGCTCATACGGTCGGCCCACAAACCGGCTTCGTGAACCAACTGAGGGCTGGCGCCGGGAATGGCTTTCAGATGAATGTAACCGTTGTAATTTTCCTCAAGCCGCAGTTTCCGCGCTACCTGAACCATTCGCTCCATTGTGTAATCGGGGCTTTTTATTACTCCTGAACTTAAAAATAAACCTTCGATATAATTGCGGCGGTAAAAACCGATGGTTAAATCCACGATTTCCTCAACCGTTAAAGTGGTCCTTTGCCGGTCGTTACTGCGGCGGTTTACACAGTAGGCACAATCGTAAATGCAATGGTTGGTCATCAGAATTTTAAAAAGGCTCACGCACCGCCCGTCTTCGGTGAAACTGTGACAAATGCCGCAGGCCAGGCCATTCCCTATTCCTTTGGTTGCATTTTTCCGGTTACTTCCGCTCGAAGCGCACGAAACATCATATTTTGCTGCATCAGCCAGTATCGCTAATTTTTGTTCTACTGTTTTGTTTTCCATTATTTTGACAATATTATCGTCAATGTTGACGAGAATAAGATAGTAAAAACAAGTTTTCAGGCAACTTTCTCAGATTAAATTTAACGTTGTGCGGTTAAGTGGTTGAAATTTGTTGGTGAACCTGAGAATTTTGCACCTTTAAGCACTTTTTTTACTGCTTAATCATGAAAGAAGCTCAATTTTATACGAAGCTCGAAAACCAAGCCCTCCGTTGCGATTTGTGTCCCTGGCACTGCTTTTTAACGCCCGGGCAGCCTGGAATTTGCAAAGTACGCAGCAATGTAAACGGGAAACTAATTACCCATGTTTTCAACAAAGTGGCCGCACTTGGAATTGACCCCATAGAAAAAAAGCCGCTCTACCATTTTTATCCGGGTAAAAACATTCTTTCCATTGGCGAAGTAGGTTGCAACCTGCAATGCAGTTTTTGTCAAAACCACAATATTTCGCAATGCTCTGCCTTTGAATTTATGGGGTTTCATCCGGCCACTTCCGCTGAACTTGTTGAAAAAGCATTAAAAACACCACAAAACATTGGCATTGCCTACACCTACAACGAGCCCTTCACATTTTATGAGTTCATGCTCGAAACTGCAATCCTGGCTCACAAAAACGGGCTAAAAAACGTTGTCGTTTCAAACGGGTACGTCAATCCCGCACCTCTTGAAAATATTTTGCCGTTTATCGATGCTTTTAATATCGACCTGAAGGCATTTTCAGAAGAATTTTACCACAGGCAAACCAAAGGAAAACTTGCAACTGTGCTCGAAACACTAAAAGTTATTGCAAAAAGCCAGTCGCACCTCGAAATTACCAACCTGATTATTCCGGGGTTAAACGATAATGAAACAGAATTTGAAAAGATGGTGCAATGGATTGCCGCCGAGCTGGGGAATGATGTCCCGCTGCACCTTTCGCGCTATTTTCCGAAACACAACCTGCACTTGCCGCCAACCCCGGTGCAAACGCTTGAAAAACTTTACGACCTGGCAGGAAAACACCTACAATATGTGTACCTTGGTAACGTGAACGACGACAAACGGTCGGCAACCCATTGCCCGCAGTGCGGCGAAACTTTAATAACCCGCGATTATTATTTTACCGAAGTAACGGGAGTTGACGCTGATAAAAAATGTAATAATTGTGGTTACGTGATTGATATCGTCATTTAAAAATTTTACGAAATGAAAGTTTACAATCCCATTATTTTTCAGGGAACCCTCAATAAAAACAGGTATTTCGAAGGCTGGTATTTAAAACACGTTTCAGCAAACCGCGAACATGTTCTTTCGTTTATCCCGGGAGTGGCGCTTACTAAAAACGATAAACACGCATTCATTCAGGTAATTGACGGAATTTCAGGAAAAACATGGAATGTAAAATATCCGTTATCAGAATTTAGTTATTCTGAAAATGAGTTTCTGGTCCGGGTGGGCAAATCCGCATTTTCTGAAAAAGGAATGGAATTGGATATCGACACCCCGGATTTAAATATCAAAGGCAAAGTTTTTTATAACGCACTGGTGAAATATCCTTCTTCTGTTTTCTCTCCCGGAATTATGGGCTGGTATTCGTTCGTGCCTTTTATGGAATGTAAACACGGAATTGGTTCGGTTTTGCATGATTTAAATGGTTCGCTTTTTATCAACAATACAGAAATCAGTTTTGCAGAAGGAACCGGATACATTGAAAAAGACTGGGGTACTTCTTTCCCGGAATCGTGGATTTGGCTGCACTGCAACACTTTTGAAAAATCCGAAAGTTCGTTTACGTTTTCAGTGGCAAAAATACCGTGGCTGGGGAGTTTCTTTATTGGGTACATTTGTTTTTTGTATGCTGAAGGAAAATTTCATCTTTTTGCGACTTACAACGGCTCAAAAATTACAAAACTCAACTTTCAATCTCCGGTTTTGGAAATTGAACTAAAAAACAAAACTCACACGTTAAAAGTAAAAGCATTTCAAAACCGTTCGGGCGATTTAAAAGCCCCGGTAACCGGCGAAATGAATCGGATTATTAAGGAAAGCGTTGACTCAACCATCGAAATTGGACTCTTTGACAATCAAAACAAATTGGTTTTCTCCGAGAAAGGGTCGCGGGCAGGCCTTGAAATCATTGAAAAAATACTCTCCTATTTTTAAGGCTTTTTTAAGTTTTAACTCAGGTTCGATATTTTTCCATGTCCCGGTTCTCCTAAAAAAATCTTTTCTTTGTGCAAAAATTTTGAACAGATGAAGAAGAGGGTGAATGTGGTGACAATGGGTTGTTCGAAAAACCTGGTCGATTCTGAAGTGTTGCTGAACCAGTTGGAACGCGGGAAATTTGAAGTGGTGCACGATTCGGGAGAAACCGGCTTCGATGCGGTTTTTATCAATACCTGCGGGTTTATTCACGATGCCAAACAGGAATCCATCGACATGATTCTGGATTATGCCGAAGCCAAAAAACGCGGTGATATCGGCAAACTTTACGTGATGGGCTGTCTTTCTGAACGCTACCAAAAAGATTTGGAAACCGAAATACCCGAAGTGGACCGCTATTTTGGCAAATTCGACCTGAAAGCGATGGTTGACGAACTGAAAGTAACATTTCAACCCGAATACATTTACGAGCGAAAAATTACCACGCCTTCACATTTTGCCTATCTGAAAATTTCGGAAGGCTGCAACCGTTCGTGTTCGTTTTGTGCCATCCCAATGATGACAGGCCGCCACAAGTCGCGCACCATCGAAAGTCTGTTGACAGAAGCCCGTTATCTGGCCAAAAAAGGGGTGAAGGAAATCCTGCTTATTGCGCAGGAATTGTCGTATTACGGAATCGATATTTATGGGAAAAGCCGTCTGGTTGATTTGGTAAACGCCATTTCCGAAATCGAAGGAATTGAGTGGATCCGCCTGCATTATTTGTACCCGACAAAATTTCCGTACGATATTTTGCCTGTGATGCGCGAAAACCCAAAGGTTTGTAAATACCTCGACATGCCGTTGCAGCACATCGCCAACCCGGTTTTGAAAAATATGATGCGCCATGTTACCCGCGAAGAAACCGAAGCGCTCATAAAACGAATCAAGGAAGAAGTTCCGGGTGTGATAATCCGCACCACATTTTTAGTGGGGTTTCCCGGCGAAACTGAAGCCGATTTTGAAGAATTAACAGCGTTTGTCGAGGAAATGAGATTTGAACGTTTGGGAGTTTTCCAGTTTTCAAACGAGGAAGGAACCTACGCATCAAAAATGTTTAAAGACGATGTTCCTGCTGAAGTAAAACAGGATCGTGCTGATGAAATCATGGAAATTCAGCAGCAGATTTCAGCCGAACTCAATCAGGAAAAAATTGGCAAAACGTTTAAAGTAATCATCGACCGCAAAGAGGGCGATTTTTATGTAGGCCGCACCGAATTTGATTCTCCCGAAGTGGACGGCGAAGTTTTGGTAACTTCGGAAGATGAATTGAAAAAAGGAGTTTTTGTGAACGTAAAAATTACCGGAGCTGAAGATTATGATTTGTTTGGTGTGGTGGTTTAATCGTGTTGATTTCTTAGCTTTAAATTTGGCTTAAGCCGGTTCTGAATTAATCTGTTAACCCGTTGGCTAAAGCCAACGGAAATTGGAGCAGCCATTTTAATATTACCGTTGGCTTCAGCCAACGGATAAGAATAGAAGCGACCCCGGGCTTTAGCCACATTGTAATTAATGGATTTTAATAAATTAATTCACCTGATTTCATTTTTTTATTTCCGTTGTGCTTTAGCCAACGGTCGGGCGATATGACAGAATCCTGGCTTTAGCCTCATTTTTAATCTTTCAATCTCACAAATTTCCACCCATATTTCAGCATAAACTCATCAATTTCCTCTTCGAATGATTTCGTCCTGTGATGCTCCTCCTGATTCCCGATGTATTTTCTAACCTGATTTACATGGCTTTCACTAACACTTACCGCCCAGTAATCGTCCTGCCACGCAAATTTTCCCTTTACAATTTTATTTTGGTTAATCCAAAAAGACGACTCACCTTTAATGAGTTGCACAATACCCGACATGGTCTGGTCCTTCCCCAAAGATATTAAGCAGTGAACATGTTGTTTGTGACCTCCAACAGAATCCACCCAAATTTTTTTGGTTTTTGCATTTTCGTTGATGTGATTAAATACCTGATTTCTGATTTCCGGAAAATTAAAAAACGGGGTGCTTTTATGTGTTGTAAAAACCAAATGAACCCAAATTCTGACCCAACTCATAGTGACAAATTTTAAACTTAATATTCAAATTTAATCATTTTCAGATTCCTTTTTCAAATGTGGCTAAAGCCGGTCCTCATTTAATATGTCAACCGTTGGCTAAAGCCAACGGAAATAATCCGGAATACAGGGCAATTTTTTATTTCCGCTGTGCTTTAGCCAACGGTTAAGCGATTTGAGGTGAACTCGGCTTTAGCCACATTTAACTTAAAACAATTCCGGAATTTTCATCCAATTGCCAGTTCCGGAAATTTCAATTTGAAATAATTTTGTTTACAGGTAATTAAAACTTTAGATTTGTTATAGAATGGTGTACGAATCAATTCAACTTTAAAACATATTCAAATGAAATCATTCCTGTCAATTTTCCTGCTATTTTTGATTTTCAGCGCCGGTTTTGCACAACAACTCCCTGATCGGAACCAGGTACTTCAGCAGATGATACTCGCCAACGATTATTTTATGAAAAAATGGCCTGAAGTAGGCAAAAGCATCATCACCAACCGCGAAAGGCCAAGCAACATCTGGACGCGTGGCGTTTACTACGAAGGATTGATAGCGCTGCACCAGATTTATCCGAAAAAGGAGTATTACGATATGCGGTTGCATGGGGCGAATTCCATAAATGGGGGATGCGCAACGGCACCACCACCCGCAATGCCGACGACCAGTGCTGCGGCCAGACTTTCATAGATTTATACAATATTCTGCCTGAACCCGAACGAATTAAGGATATCAAAATCTGTATGGACATGCTGGTGAATACCCCGCAGGTTGACGATTGGTCTTGGATTGACGCCATTCAAATGGGCATGCCGGTGTTTGCAAAACTGGGTGTTTTATATAACGACCCGCGTTATTTTGAAAAAATGTATGAAATGTACATGTTTACCCGCAACCACCACGGCGACAAAGGTTTGTTCAACGAAAAAGAGGGTTTGTGGTGGCGCGACAAGGATTTCGACCCGCCCTACAAAGAACCGAATGGCGAAGATTGTTACTGGAGCCGCGGAAACGGCTGGGTGGTGGCTGCGCTGGTAAAAGTGCTCGAAATTACTCCTGAAAACGAACCCCACCGCAAACAGTATCTCAATGATTACAAAAAAATGATGGAAGCGCTGGTTCCCATTCAGCGTGAAGATGGATTCTGGAATGTAAGTCTGCACGACCCCACCAATTTTGGTGGCAAGGAACTCAGCGGAACAGCGCTTTTTGTTTACGGAATGGCTTATGGCGTAAACAACGGAATTCTGCCCCGCGAAAAATACCTGCCTGTTTTGCTGAAAGGCTGGAACGCGATGGCAACAGAAAGTTTGCAGGAAACCGGATTTTTGGGTTACGAACAAAGCACCGGCAAGGAACCCAAAGATGGACAACCGGTAACAGCAGATAAAATCCCCGATTTTGAGGATTTCGGATTGGGATGTTTTCTGCTGGCAGGCAG
>Ga0100401_1000629_pt1 | contig 28754 bp, 20 predicted proteins | sample CryGeymeta201525_FD_80421 | JGI IMG/M metagenome (GOLD analysis project Ga0100401, IMG submission 80421) | Groundwater microbial communities from Crystal Geyser aquifers in Utah, USA - Crystal Geyser metaG 2015-25 | ecosystem: Environmental > Aquatic > Deep subsurface > Groundwater | place: USA... | reverse complement strand
TAACCCGACTTTCGCTGTTAGATTCAAAAATCGCCAAATTTCGCCCATCTGAGGCGCTGGAACCCTTGATTTTACAACATCGGGCCTCGGAAAACGGCTGCGGTGGAGACCCACCCCATGGACACGCCCGACCTGGTCGGGTTATTCTCCATACCAGTCGATGTTCCTACGCGCCAACAAACGATTCAAGGACGGCAAGACCCACCGCTACTGGAGTGTGGTGGAAAACCGCCGTGTCTCAGGTGGCCGAACGGTTCAGAAACCTCTGCTCTATCTCGGCGAGATCAACGACAGCGACCGCGCCTCATGGACTCGCGCCATCGTAGCCGTCGATGAACACGACGAAACACGCCAGATTCATCTGTTCCCAGAGGACCGCACTCCCGACCCCTTGCTCAAACATCCAACGCTCAAGCTCCGCCTCGATCAAATCGAACTGGCCCGTCCCCGCCAGTGGGGCGGCTGCTGGCTTGCTCTTGAACTCTGGAATCGGCCCGATCTCGACGCCTTCTGGCAACCGCTTCTGCCCGACTCCCAAAAAGGCACGCCCTGGCTCAAGGTGCTCAAAACTCTCGTTACCTACCGATTGTTAGATCCCGGCAGCGAGTGGAAACTCCACCGCTCGTGGTTCGACCGCAGTGCCATGGCCGACCTCCTCGACGACGACTTCCGCCTCGCCGCCAAAGACACCCTCTACCGCTGTCACGACCGACTGTTAGATCATCGTGAGCGAGTTATGATATCCTTCTCTACGATCTCACCAGCACCTACTTCGAAGTCGATGCCAACGGTCCGGTCACCTGAGCCAGCCGCCTCAAAGCCTTCGGCTACGGTCGCGACAAGCGACCCGACTGCGTGCAGATCGTCATCGCCCTCATCATCACCCCTGACGGCCTGCCCATCGGTTACGAAGTCATGCGCGGCAACACCTCCGACAAAATCACCTTGGCCGGCATGTTGGAGAAAATCACCACCCGCTACGGCAAAGAGCGGCGCACATGGATCATGGATTGATTCGCGCCGGCTCACGGCGCTCACCCCTTCGGAGCACGTCGCTATCGCTCCTGTCCATCTCGTTCCACTCGATTGCTTCCTCGCCTACTGCCTGCACGTGAGCCTTGAGAAATACAACAAGAAGGCGGCCACCCACCTACGCCAAGGCTACGGCGGACAGGCCGGCCTGAGTTCCCGCAGCGTGCTGGAGCGATTGAGCGAGATCCAGATGCTCGACGTGACGATCCCCGCCGCCGACGGACGCGAGTTGCGGATGAAGCGCTTCACAAAACCCGAGAAAATCCACCATCTACTGCTCAACCAACTCGGCTTCACCCTGCCCCCACAGCCCCCGCCCGAAATCAGAAATCCAAAGCCTGTGGTGTAGACCTTTTGCGAAAACGAACGTGATCTCAACGATTCCGACCCGAAAATCCATCTAACAGCGAAAGTCGGGCTAGGCACCTGTGTCGAGAGGTGTAGGCTCGCGGTGCTCCGACAGGGCATGCATGCGCTTGCTGCCTTTTCCGCCGCGACATCCTTGGAAGGGGTTCTATGATGGCTGATCGTCCGGCTTCGCGCGGCGGCCTTCGCTGAGGCGTTGGACGACGTAGTAGAGCATTGGCACGGCGGCGAGGGAGACGAGGGTGGCGGCGATCATGCCGCCAAAGACAGTGGTGCCGAGGACCTTGCGGGATTCGGCACCGGCACCGGAGGCGATGAGGAGCGGAATGACGCCGAGGACGAATGAGAGGGCGGTCATCATGACAGCGCGGAAGCGTAATCGAACAGCTTCGACGGCGGAGTCGAAGATGCTCATGCCTTCGTCGCGTTTCATTTTGGCGAACTCAGTGAGAAGGATGGCGGTTTTGGTCGACATGGCGATCAGCAGGATGATGCCGATTTGGGTATAGACGTTGTTGTCCATGCCGCGCAACTTGATGGCGATGACGGCACCCAAGAGCGCGGTTGGGACCGAGAGGCAGACGGAGATGGGGAGGGTCCAGCTTTCATACTGGGCGGCGAGCACCAGATAGACCATCAGGATGGCGAAGCCGAAGATGGCGGCAAGTCCGGTGCCGGCCTGCTTTTCCTGAAACGATAGATCGGTCCAGGAATAGGTCATCGAGGCGGGGAGTGCGTTGGCGGCGAGGGTTTCCATGGTGTCCATGGCCTGGCCTGAGCTGGAGCCGGGGGCGGGATTGCCGAGGATCTTGACGGCGGGGAGCATGTTGAAACGCGTGATGCTTTGGGGACCGAGCACGTCCTTGAGCGTGGCGACGGCACCGAGCGGGATCATTTTTCCGTCGGCCCCGCGAAGCTGGAGTTTACTGATATCGTCCGGTTCGGCGCGGAAGGGCGAGTCGGCCTGGGCGGTGACCTTGAAGACGCGACCGAATAGGGTGAAGTCGTTGACGTAGGCGGAGCCAAGGTAAATTTGAAGGGTATCGAAGACGGCGGTCATCGAGGTCCCGGTGCGTTTGACCTGTTCGCGATCGATATCGACATCGATCTGGGGAACGCTGGCGCGGAAGGTGGTGCGGACACCGGCGAGGGTGGGGTCGGAGTTAGCGGTGGCGATGAGTTCACCGGCGACGGCTTGGAGTTGATCAAGTCCGACGCCTTCCTTGTCCTGAAGCATGAAGGTGAATCCGCCGGAGACGCCGACACCGGGGAGCGAGGGCATGGGGAAGGCGAAGGCGCCACCTTTTTGGATGGAGCCGAGGGACCGCTGGATTTTCTCGAGTAGGGCGGCTTGTTGGAGGCCTGGTTCACCGCGTTCGTCCCATGGCTTGAAGGTGACGACGCAGAAGCCGGTGTTGGTGGAGGCTCCGCCGTCGATGATTGAGAAACCGGTGATGGCCAGGCAGTCGATGGTGCCTTCGGTGTTGGCGACGATTTCCTGGACCTGAGCCATGACTTCTTTGGTGCGGTCTAGAGTGGCACCGTCTGGAAGCTGGACACCGATCATGCAGTAACCCTCGTCTTCCTGCGGGACGAATCCGGTGGGGAGGCTGCCGAGGCCCCCGATCGATCCACCGGTCATGGCAAGGAAGATGAGCACGCCGATGGCGGAAAAGCGCAGGGCCAGGCGGACGATGTTGCGATAGCCTTTGTTCGAGACATCGATCGTGTTGTTGAACCATTTGAAGAGCCCCCTGGGTTCTTTGGGGTTTGGCTTGAGCAGGATGCCGCACAGCGCGGGGCTGAGGGTGAGGGCGTTGATTGAGCTGAAGATGGTGGCGATGGAGATGGTCGCGGCGAACTGCTTGAACATTGTGCCGGTGATTCCGGACATCATCGCGGTGGGCACGAAGACGGCGAGCAGGACGAGGGTGGTGGCAATGACCGGGCCGGAGACCTCTTTCATCGCAGCGGCGGCCGCGTCCTTGCCGGAGAGTCCCTTTTCCAGGTGCACAAAGGTGTTTTCGACGACGATGATCGCATCATCCACGACGATGCCGATGACGAGCACGAGGCCGAAGAGGGTCAGCACGTTGAGCGAGAAGCCCATGGCGAGCATCACGGCGAAGGTGCCGATCAGTGAGACGGGGATGGTGACGGTGGGGACCAGCGTCGCGCGGAAATTCTGCAGGAAGAGGTAAACGGTGAGTACGACCAGCACGAGGGTGGCGGCGAGGGTGATGGCGACTTCTTTGATCGAGGCGTTGATGACGTCGGTGGAGTCGTAGACGACTCTGTAGGTGACGTCGTTGGGGAAGGAGGCGGCGAGTTCGTCGAGCTTGGCGCGGACTCCGTTGGCAACATCGATGAGGTTGGATCCCGGGATCTGATAGATCGCCATAGTGGCGGAAGACTGACCGTTGAGCTGGGATGAAATCGAGTAACTGTCCGAGCCGAGTTCGATACGGGCGACATCGCGGAGGCGGATCGTACCGCCATCGGAACCGGTGCGGATGATGACGTTTCCGAATTCCTCGGTTTCGGTGAGGCGGCCTTGGGTGGAGAGGATGTATTCGAACGCGGTGCCTTCCGGCGCGGGTGCGGCACCGACCCGTCCGGCGGCGACCTGGATGTTTTGCTCACGGACGGCGGCGAGAACATCGGTTGGGGCGAGGTTGCGGGCGCGAAGGAGGTCGGGATCGAGCCACAGGCGCATGCTGAACTCGCCAACGCCAAAGACGGTCACATCGCCGACGCCCGGGACGCGGGAGAGGTCGTCACGGATACGGAGGTTGGCGTAGTTGGAAAGGTAGGCGGCATCGTAGGTGCCGTTGGGCGATACCAAGCCGATGAACATCACGGTGTCGGTCGACTTCTTTTTGACGGTGACCCCGGTTCGTTTGACTTCTTCGGGGAGTCGGGGCTCGGCTTTTGAGACGCGGTTTTGGACGAGGACGTTGGCGGAATCAAGATCGGTGCCGGGTTCGAAGGTGACGGTCAGGTTCATGCTGCCGTCGTTGCCGTTGACCGAGGCCATGTAGATCATGCCCTCCACACCGTTGACTTCCTTTTCGATGGTGGCGGCGACGGTTTCGGAAACGGTCTTGGCATCGGCACCGGGATAGACGGCCGAGACTTGGATGGTCGGTGGGGCGAGATCCGGGTAACGGGCGATCGGCAGGCTGAAGAGCGAGACGAGCCCAAGTACCACGATCACGATCGAGATGACCGCCGCGAAGATTGGGCGCTTGATGAAGAAGAGGCTGAACATGGGGAAAGTGCCGAGCGATCAGTTGTCGGTGACCAGTGTGGGCGCAACGACAGCCCCGTCACGGGCGCGCTGCAGGCCGGCGACAATCACGCGGTGGGATTCGGTGAGGCCGTCTTTTTCCTCGATGATGATGGTCTCCCTTTCGCGTGGTCTGCCGGGGCTGGAGATGGGTTTTTCGACGGAGTCGCCAACGGTGACGCCCATTCTTTTAACGGTGTTTGATTCATCGACGATCCAGACGAAGTTTCCACCGAGATCGCGGAGGATGGCGACGGAGGGGACGAGGAGGGCTTCAGTCTTGCTGGTATCGTTCGGGTCGGGGCCAGCGGGGAATCCGACGAGGCCGTAAAGGCCTGAAGAAAGGTGGGCGTCCGGATTTGGGAAGACCGCACGGACTTGCGCGGTGCGAGTGGAGGTGTCGATCTGGTTATTGATGAAGTCGATCTTGCCCATTTTGTCGTAAATGGTGCCGTCGGCCAGTTCGAGACGAATTTCTTTGTCTGCGAAGCGTTCGACGCCGCCTTCCAATGATCGTTCGTCGAGATACTTGATCATGGCCCGCTCAGGGACTTCGAAGTAGGCGCGCATTTGTGAGTCGTCGATGATTGTCGCAAGCAGGGTGGATTCGGTGGCCCCGACGAGGTTGCCGGGATCGACGAGGCTGCGTGACATACGCCCTCGAACCGGGGCGGTGATGGTCGTGTAGCTGGCGTTGATTTTTGCTTCATCAAGTTGGGCTTTGGCTTGGCTGACAGCTGCTCTGGCTTGGGCCAGTTCGGCGTTAGCCATGTCGACATCGATTTCTGAAACGGCCTTGGTTTCGAATGCCTTGATCATTCGCTTGACCTTGCTGTTGGCGAGTTCGCAGCTGGCCTCAGCGCGTTCCACATCGGCCTCGGCGGCTTTGACGGCGAGCTGGTAGGGTTCGGGTTCGATGCGGAAGAGTTCGGTGCCGGCTTCGACAAGGTCACCGTCCTTGAAGTTTGCCTTTTCAAGGATTCCTTTAACACGTGCGCGGATTTCGATTTCTGCACTGCCTTCGAGGGTGGCCGGGAAGTTCTTGAAAACGACGACATCGCGCCGGACGGGATGGGCGACGGTGACGGGAAGAGGTTGGGGTGCGGTGGGCTGAGGCTTTTTGCTACAGGCTGCGGAGAGCGCGAGGAGGAGAAAAAGAGTGGGGTATTTCACGGCGGAATTCTATGACTTGTCTTTGCTGGTGCCTTGGCCGGGCTTCATTTTGGTTCCGCCACCGAGCGCCTTGTAGAGGGCAACGTATGAGGCTGCGATCTGGCCTTGGGAGACCGCGCGTTCGTCTTCGTTGGCGAAGATGGTGCGTTCGGCATCGAGGACATTCTGGAAGTCGATCAGGCCTTCGCGATAGTTGTCTTTGACGAGCGAAACGGTTTTGGCGGATGAGATTACGGCGTCGTTCAGGGCGGCGTAGCGGTCTCGTTCGTTGGCGACGGAGGCGAGGGAGTTCTCGACTTCTTCGACGGCTTTGAGCACGGTGTTCTGATAGTTGTAGAAGGTCTGCTTGGTCCGAGACTCCTCGACGTTGATCTGGCTTTGGATTCGGCCGGCGCTGAAGATATTCCAGCTGAAGTTTGGGCCGAAGCCGTAGTTTCTCGATTGGGAGGCGAGAAGGTTGGAGGGCGAAGTGCTCTGGAGTTGGAAGGTTCCATTGAGGGTGAAACGGGGATAGAGATCGGCCTCGGCGACGCCGATGAGGGCGGTTTGTGCGGCGAGGTTGCGCTCGGCGGCGCGGACGTCCGGACGTGCTCTCACAAGGTCGGCCGGGATGCCGACTCCGGCGCTGCGTGCTGGCAGGGGAATGCCTTTGGAGTTCCCGAGTAACGATTCGGCGGCGGATGGGAAGCGACCGATCAGGGTGGCGAGTCGGTTGACGGCGATGCTGCGTTGATTGCGAAAAGTCGGGATCACCGCTTTGGTGCTGGCGAGGTTGGTTTGTGCTTGGGAGACATCGAGCTCAGGAGAGAGGCCGGCTTCCAAGCGATCGGAGGTGAGGCTGACGGACTCCTCCTGGTTCTTGATATTGTTTTCCGCGAGGCGGATCCTTTCCTCGACCGTGCGGATTTGGATATAGTTGTAGGCGACTTCTGCGAAGATGCTGACAAGGGTGTCGCGATAGACTTCCTCGATCCCTTCGGCCGTGGCATCGGCGGCTTCAATCGATCGGCGAACACCGCCGAAGAGGTCAATTTCCCAGCCGGCATCGATGCCGGTCGCCCAGAAATCGTTGGTTTTCCCAGCGGGTGGTGATGGGGTGCCGATATTTTCGCTGATGCGGTTGCGGGAGACGCCACCACTGAAGTTAAGGCTTGGGAAGAGCTGGCTGTAGGCGACGCCGCGTGCGGCGCGGGCTTCGGTGACCCTTTCGAAAGCAATGGCCAAATCGCGGTTTGAGTCGCGGGCGATCGAGATGAGGCGATTGAGTGTTGGGTCGTGGAAGCGGGTCCACCAGCTCTCGAGGTCGGGAGATTCAGAGTTGAGATCCGCAGTGAGGGATTGGTGCCAGGCATCCGGTGTGATGGTGGCGGGCGATGTGTAGTCCGATCCAACCACCATGCAGCTGGGGATCAGGATACTCAACGGAAGTGAGAGGAACCGGTGGAGAGTCGATTTCAACGATGCGGGCGGGTTGCTGGATCAGATTCCGGCTAGTTTTCGCCGGAGGCGGAAAGGCATACGAGCAGGGCGCGCAAATGTCGAATCTTCTTATCCCATGATCTCTGGGGCGCTTGACATGAGTGATTTGTCGACGAACAAGGAGGGCGTGAAAAGTCGTCTATACGGGTTGGCGGTGACAGGTGGTCTGGCGATGTGTCTGATGGCTCAGGTTCCTCAGGCGTTTGAGATTCCACCCGTGCTTTCCGCGTCGCAGGTTCTTCCGGCGGATCAGTTGCAGGGTCCGCATCATCGGGTTCGCGATTCCGCTCCGAGTGACGGATACATGACTCATTTTACAATCGATTCGGATTTCGGGGTTTTCAGTTGTGTCGGCGTGCGTCAGGTCGGGCAGCGGATTCAGGAAATTGCGGCGATTTCGAAGCTCAGCCAGGTGAGCCGAAGCGATCTTTTTGCGGAGGGGGTGAAGCGCTCGGTGGAGGCCCCGATCGATGCCGTGAAGAATATCGTTGATGATCCTGCTGAGTCGGTGAAAAGGCTGCCGAAGACCGTGGGTCATTTATTTGGCAAGGTTGGAAACTCAATCGAGAGGACGGCAAAGAGAGTCGGCCGAAAGATGGATGGGTCCGATGGTGAGATGAGTGGCCAAGATTGGGCGTCGGCTGGCCGTGGTGTCGGCAATGCCGCGAAGAGTGTCGCAGGATACGATAAGGCCAAGCTGGACACTGCCCGTCAGCTTGGGGTTGATCCTTACTCAGACAACAAGCGCCTTCAGGAGGAAATCGATAAGGTGACTTGGGCATTCTTTGCTGGAGGCCTCCCATTGAGAATTGGTGCGAGCGTCGCATCCGGTGGGTCATCGATCGCGCTGACTGCGACGAAAACGGTGGGTCTTCCTGAGGAGATCTATGATGTGACTCCAAGCGAGTTGGCATTCAGGGATCGTGAAATGATGACGGCGATGGGGGTGTCGGCTCAAACGATTGATGCGGTCTTCATGAATCCAGCTCTCACGATTTCCCTGCGGCACAGCATTCTCAAGACCTTGAGCAAGTTGCCTGCGGGTGCAGGCAGGGTGGATGTGGTTGAGTCTGCGGCTTCGCTGGAGAAGCAACGCGGTGCAGACTTTTTTAATGCGGCCTTAAGCCAGCTCGCTGCTCGCCATGGTTTGAAACCGTATGTCGAGGTGAAGCTGCTTGGGCGATTGCCCGGTGGTTTGACCTCGGATGGTTATCTGGAGATTGCGGCTCCGGTTGACTATGTTTCCTGGACGCAGGAGGTTGCTGAGTTTGCCCATCGGGATGACCTCACGGGCGCTCGGAAGCGACTTTTGATTACCGGGAAGATGAGCAAGGCTGCTGCCTCGGGGTTTGCTGCAAAAAATTGGCAGGTCGTCTACACGCAGTAAGCTTCAGTTAGAAGGAGACCCGCGCTCCAGCTCCGATAAGGATGCTGGCGATCCCGCCATTGGTGAGGCCTTCGCCCGCGACAAGTTGGGCTTTGAGTGAGAGCTCGCCATACTTCGGAAGTTTGTATCGATAGAAGGCTTCGGCGACTCCCTGCCAGTCCTTGCTTGCTTCACTTTGGCCGATGCCTACGCCAATGCCGACATGGTTTCTTGGGCAGATCTCCGTGACGGCACCGGTGACAAGGAGGACACTCGCTTCGGTGGCGCTGCCGTTCGCCCAGGCGAGGCGGGTGAAGCCCGTGACCTCGCTTTGGCTGTCTTTGGGCGTGAGGGTGTATTCGTAGGTGATGCTGGTGCCCTGACCATTGCCTGCGAATTGGCTGGGGTCATCCGTTTCCACAGGGTCGGAGTGCCAGATCGTCAATTGCAGGCGTTGTTTCCCCTCATCGGGTGAGCGGAAATCGTAGCCGACCTGTGCGACGGTAAAGAAGTCGTCCGAGGCGAACTTGAAGTCGACCTGGTCACCGCTGGCCGTTCCCTGGACGGTCGTCACGCCAAGCGCGAAGTCCCACGAGTTCTCTGGGTCCCAAGCGATCGTTAGCCCGGCACCCAGACGGGGAAAAGCGGCTGCCGGATGGGCAGCGAAGGCGCGGTTTAGAAAAGCCTGTTTTGCACCACCAACCGGCTGACCATCGAATTGGGAATCGATCACCATTTGGCCGTAGCGGATCTCAAGGCTCTTTGAAGGGATGAGCTGGCGAAGATAGAAATCGGGAACCTCGAAGCCGGCATCATTGAAACCATCAACAACACCCCAAGCGGCTCCAATTTCACCACCTAGAGCGGAAGGCGCCGTAGGACCAATGGCGCTCCGATAACGCACGCGGGCATGGAGCGACAGGGTTCCGTTAAGAGCCGGGAGGAGGAAGGGTTTGTTCATCATTAAGGTGAAGTCGGTAGCGGCAGCGGTATCCCCACCATCGCTGCCGAAAGCTGCCATTCCCAGAACATCAAAGCTACCACCGAGAGAGAGCCGGATCCGGTCGGCGAGTGAGTATTTCTCCACATTGAGCAAGAGTTCTTCCTGCATCTTCTGGAAGCTCTCGGCATGGAGTTGCGCCGCCGTGAGCGCCGCAAGGAGGGTGGTGTGGCAGATGAGCATCTTCACGGTTCTCGTTGCGTAACCTAGACCCGAAGTTTAGGCAATGCTGGGATGGCGAGAGTCATGAGAGTATCAACGTCGCAGGGAACTCTCCCCCTCAAGGCTGCGCAGTTTCACCCTTCAGGCTGGGAACGGGAATTACCGGTGGATGGATCAAGGCGGGGCAGGGCAAAGACAAATATTCGCTCGGACTCTTTACGACGGATCGCTCCGCTGAATTCGGGAACTGGGACGATGGCACTGTGCTGGTTGCCGGGTGGAGGCGCGCCTTTGCCGAATGCTGGGAGATGGATGAGGCGACCGTGGCACTCGGCTCCGGTTGGCAGGATCTGGGATTTGCGGATGAGGGCCTCCCGATCTTGGCTCGCGGAACGGGAGACTTCCACGAGTCGGTCTATGCGGGTCTGATTTGGATGATCATTCCCAAGCACATGACCATGCTGTTTGGCTTGGAGTGGGAGCAGCTTGAATCTCGAGATACGGAGGTCTATCAGGGGTTGACTGGTTGGTTCTCAATGCGGGTAATCTTCTAGATCAACACGATCAGTATACTCGGTCGATTCGGTGACGGAATAGGAGTTTGTGTCACAAATGGTCTTGGGTGCTACGGTTTCAGGATTAGCGTAATGCTCGTAAATTGAGCAAAACAAGTGAGTTGAGAGTTTTTTGGCACTTGAGGCACAAAGGTGACGTAAATGTTACGTTATTCGATTCCAGTGTGACAAATCTGTCAGAATAGAACTGCGCTGTTCTCCTGTAGAGGGGCTACTATCAACTATCAATGAAGAAATTCATGAACGTCCTCAGGACGGGGATTCCCGTCGTCTGCTTCGGTCTCATTCAAGCCTCGGCGATCGCCGGTGGGCCTCAGGCCACTATTCCGGCACCTGAACCCGCTTCGAGTGGAGACTGGTGCGAATGGCTCTCTAGCGAGCCAGGGACTCTTTATAAAAATCCGGAGAATCCGTTCCTGCAGGAATTCATTATCGACGGTCGCTTCCAGTGGCAGGCTGCTTACCTCTCCGGTCAGGATACCAATGGCTACGATTTCAGCGACTACTACACCGAGGTCCGCCGCTTCCGTCTCGGCTTCAGTTCGAAGTTCCTCAACTATTTCTCGGCGGAGGCGGATTTGAACATGGTTGATGACGCAAGCAACCGGCCCAACCGCTGGCCCGGTGGGCAGCAGCTCGGCTGGGGATATGAGGACTTTCAGGAGGCCTTGGTCATGTTTGATGCGAAGAAGGCATTCGGGATCGATGCCGTTGATGGCTTATCGATTCGATATGGTCGCCACAAATTTGAAATCAGCAATGAGACGTGGGAATCCTCGAATGACCTACTCACGGTGGAGCGGTCTGCGATCTCCAACAAGCTCTATGGCAGCAATCTTCCAACGGGCATCTCGCTGAATCTGGTCAAGGGTGATTGGGATATCACTGCAGCTCTCTACAGCACGGATGCCCGCCCTACAGTTGGTGGTAATACCGAGTTTATCGGTGGTTGGAATGATGGACTCGCTTACTATACGAGCCTTGCCTATCAAGCCTCGGATGACCTCAGCTTCCGCCTCGATTACGTTTACACCGATGCCAACATCCTAGATGGTGAAGATAGTCTATTCGGTTACAAGTGGGCGACGTCTCTTTCCTCTGTCTACGATAAGGGTGAGTGGGGTCTGATTACGGATCTGATCTACGGTGACAATGGTGGTATCGAAAATGGTGTCGCACGTGCCAACCGCCAGGGGAACTTTTGGGGCGTTGTCGTGATGCCCTACTACTGGGTCGTTGACAAGAAACTTCAGGCGGTCGTCCGCTATCAGTACCAGGGTTCGGAGAATACCCAAGGCATCCGGATCAACAGTCGCTACGGCCGTGCCGATCACGGCCCTGCGGTCAATGTGAATCCTTTCGCTGCTGGCCGAGGAAATGAGCATCATGCACTGTATGGAGGGTTCAACTACCATCTGTGCGGGAACAACCTGAAGCTTCAGGTGGGCCTCGAATATGATTGGCTCAATATCCCGGGTGGTGGTATTTATGGAGACGCGTCTTCGCTTACGTCTTGGTTCGGCTTCCGGACGTATTTTTAATGGTTCCGTTGCTTGCTGCTGGTTGCTCGGGGACACCTGGTTGGGTGTTTCAGGGTGACAACTTTGGCAAGCAGGTGGATCTCCTATGGTGACATTGTCGTCACCAAGCCTTGGTGGCCAATTCGGCTACTTTCCCCGTCCATCTGGCGCGTCAAGGGCGCGGTCCCAGAATTCCTGCAAGTCCGAACATCGTCAAGAAATCATGAATCGTCTTATCATCAGTATTCTCGCCGCCACCATGGCTGTGGTCACCGCCGCCGAATCGCATATCGATGAAGCGCTTCCCGCTTACAAGCCCGTCAGCGGCGTTTCCGGAAGTCTTTCATCGGTGGGTTCCGATACGCTCAACAACCTGATGACCCTGTGGGCTGAAGGTTTCAAGAAGGCTTACCCGAACGTCACCATCTCGATCGAAGGCAAGGGGTCATCCACCGCGCCTCCGGCCCTCATGGAGGGCACTGCGCAGATCGGTCCGATGAGTCGTCCGATGAAGGCTGAGGAAATCGATACTTTCGAAAAGAAGTTCGGCTACAAGCCAACGGAAGTGAGGGTTGGGATCGACGCGCTTGCCGTCTTTGCTCACAAGGACAACCCGATCAAGGGACTCAGCCTGAAGCAGGTTGATGGCATTTTCTCCAGTACTCGGAAAAAGGGTGGTGAGGATATCACCGACTGGGGTCAGTTGGGAATGGATGCGTGGAAGGGCCGTCCGATCTCGCTCTACGGTCGTAACTCCGCTTCCGGCACCTACGGATTCTTCCAAGAACACATGCTCGGTAAAGGCGACTACAAGGCCACCGTCAAGGAGCAGCCAGGATCGTCCGCTGTGGTGCAGGGCATCGGTGGTGATCTTTACGCGCTTGGTTACTCGGGCATTGGCTATAAGACTTCGGGGGTGCGCACTTTGCCGCTTTCCACTGATGGTGGTGAGTACTTTGATGCAACCTATGATAACGCGCTTTCGGGTGACTACCCACTGGCGCGCTTCCTCCTCGTTTACGTCAATAAAAAGCCAGGTGAAGCTTTGCCAGCAGCTCCGCTTCAGTTCTTGACCTTTGTCCTTTCCAAGGAAGGTCAGACGATTGTTGAAAAGGACGGTTACTTCCCCATGCCTGCTGAGCTGGCGAAAGAAGTGGTGGACTCGCTTGCGAAGTGATTCCTGGAGATTTGGAAGGCTGTTCAGGAGTCGGTTCTCGACTGCTGAGCGGGCTTCAATCTTAGCTGAAATCCGCTTACTGAATGAGCCCAGTAAAGAATCAACCTGCGCCAGACCCGAAGCGTTTCGAGGTATCGAAAGGTACCTTGTTGCTTGATCGGGTAATGACCCACCTGATCCGCTTTGGTGGGCTGATGGTGATTCTCGCGGTTTTTGGGATTTTCTTCTTCATTGTGAAGGAGATCATCCCTCTTTTTTCAAACGCCGAGGTCAAGGCGGAGAAGGTGATTCAAGTTCCCGGCGGGCGGCCATTGCTGCTCGGTGTGGATGAGTGGGGTGAGCGACCGTTCCTCTACAATGGCGGTGCGGAAGTGGTGGTTCTGAATCTTGAGAACGGTGATCGTGAAGTCGTGCCGGTGCCCTCTCTCGAAGGAGTCCAAGTTTCGGCTGCTTCCTACGATGCGGTGCATCAGCGTGTTTCAGTGGGACTTGCGGATGGTCGGGTGGGGTCGTTTCGAGTCGAGTATAAGACCGAGTTTTCAGAGGATGGTTCGAGGACGGTAAGGCCTTCAGTCGTGGCCGAGCCATGGTTCGATGTGGGGAGTGGCGAAGGAGCCGTAAAGCTTCTTTCCTATGGGGATGGTGATTCGAAAAAGACCATCCTCGTGGCGCGCGAGTTGGGGGTTTCGGTGATCAGGCTTGGGCAGAAGAAGTCGCTTATCGGTAAGGCGAAGTTGACCAAGCTCGGAACGAATGATCTCACCGACGCCCTTAGCGGTGAGGTGAGTTCCATGGCGGCATCTCAGAACGGCATGGCGCTCTTGCTCGGCACGAGGGATGGAGTCGTTCACTATTTTCTCATCGAAGGCGACGAGCCTTTATTGAAGCAGAGCTTCACGCCATTTGACGGCCGTGCGGTGGCGCGGATGGACTATCTTTTTGGTGGTGTGTCGGTCGCGATGACGGCTGACGACGGCGAGCAGCGCGTCTTCAGTCTTTTCCGGCCCGAGGGGTCGGCCGAGCGAATTTTTGGTCAGACAAAGACATTTGACGATATTGGTGACGGGGTGCCGGTGTTTGCCCCGAGTCTGCGAAAGAAGAGCTTCCTGACGGGTGCAGGTGGCATGCTTTCGATTCGTCACCTGACGTCGGGTTCGACGCGATGGACGGGAGAAGCGGAGTTTGAGCCGGTTGCCGCTGCGATTGATGGTAAGACCGAGCACTTCTTCATTGCCGGTGCGGAGGGCCAGGTGCAGCGTTTTTCGTTTCAAGATCACCACCCTGAGGCGGGGGTGAGGGCATTCTTCGGAAAGGTTTGGTATGAAGGCGGTTCGGAGCCGGTCTATCAATGGCAGTCGACTGGTGGTTCCGATGATTTCGAGCCGAAGCTCTCGCTCGTGCCACTGATCATTGGCTCTCTCAAGGGAACCTTCTACGCCTTGATGTTCTCGGTGCCGATCGCCTTGTTGGCGGCGGTTTTCTCGGCGGCGTTTTTACCGGCTTCGATGAAACGTGTGGTTAAGCCGGCGATGGAAATCATGGCTTCATTGCCATCGGTGGTGCTTGGGTTTCTTGCGGGTATCTGGCTTGCTCCGATTCTAGACGACAAGGTGCCCGGCGTTTTTCTGGTCTGTCTTTCGCTACCCATTTCCGCACTGTTGGTCGGGATCATCTGGAGTCGTCAGCCGATGGCGATTCGCGGCTGTTTCGAAGGCGGTCGGGAATGGATGGTGCTCCTTCCGATGCTACTGGGAGTCTCGTGGTTGGCTTGGTCGCTGGGTCCGGTGATCGAGAAGATCTTTTTCATCTACAAGGATCCAAACACGGGGGATAAGATCGCTGATTTCCGGCTTTGGTGGCCACAGGTGACGGGTTTGTCTTATGATCAAAGGAATTCGCTGGTGGTGGGTTTTGCGATGGGCTTTGCCGTGATCCCGGTGATTTTTACGATTGCTGAAGACGCCCTTTCGAATGTGCCGAAGACTCTCACCGCCGCAGCTTCGGCGCTGGGGGCGAGTCGCTGGCAGGTGGTGCGTTCGATCATCATCCCCGTGGCTTCGCCGGGGATCTTCTCGGCGCTGATGATTGGCTTTGGGCGTGCGGTGGGTGAGACGATGATCGTGGTGATGGCGACTGGGAACACACCGGTCACCGAGTGGAATATCTTTTCGGGGATGAGAACCCTGTCTGCAAACATCGCGGTCGAGCTGCCCGAGGCGGCACCGGGTTCAACCCACTACCGGACGCTGTTCCTCGGAGCGCTGGTGCTTTTCATGCTGACTTTCATCCTCAACAGTGTCGCGGAGGTGATGCGTCAACGATTGAGGGAAAAGAACAAGCTCGTGTGATCCTTATCGATGGCTGATTCAAATCATAGTTTCGCGACGACCGGACGCTCCCGCAAAGGAGAGCCGTTGGTCTGGTTGACCGCTGCCGGATTAGCTGTTGGTGTGATTCTTACGCTGGGCTTGCTATCCCTTGTGTTGGTGAAAGGGATGGAAAGCTTTTGGCCGAACCGTCTGGTGGTCGTTGATGTGAACAAGGATGGGGTGGAGGAGAAGATCGGCGGCTATATTGCTCAGGAGCGTGAGCGCCGCGACATGGCGGGAGTTTATCACGAAGAGATTCAGGTCTTCCGCGGCAATCGTGATCTTTATGGGGAGACCTTTGTTTTCATCGACCGTGCTGAAGTGCAGTCGACGAGTGAGCCGGAGGATTTGTGGGTCGTCGAGCGTCTGGAAGGTGGTAGTGTGATCGGGCGGGCGGTAGCGATTGAGTTCGGAAGTGGTGAACGTCTGGAAGTGGGTGCTCCTGAGTTCATGGACCGCATTGCGCAGGAGATCGAGACGAATGAGGATTTGCGCGAAGAGCTTGAGGTTATCGAGAAGGGGGAGATTGGCCGGAATAGCGAGCGGGTGAAGGAACTGACAAACCAAGAGCGCCTTCATGGACCTTCGGCTGAGATTACGCTGGAGTTGGAGGTTCTTCAGGCTGAGTTCGCGGAGCTGGATAAGAAACGGCTCGAGGTGCGCGAGCGACTGGAGGCGGATCGCTTCATCATGGCGTCTGTGGATGGTAAGGAGCTTGGGATTGCGACCGGCGAGTTGCTTCACGTTTTTGAGCCGAACAAGGTGGGCGTCTTTGGACGGTTGGGGGAGATGTTCCGTCGGATTTGGAGTTTCCTCAGTAGCAATCCCCGCGAAGCTAATACCGAGGGAGGAGTCTATCCCGCGATCTTTGGAACGGTGGTCATGACCTTGGTGATGAGTCTTTTCGTGACGCCATTCGGAGTGATCGCCGCGATCTATTTGCGCGAGTATGCCAAGCAGGGACCGCTGGTTCAGGCGGTGCGAATCTCGGTCAACAACCTGGCGGGGGTGCCGTCGATCGTCTTCGGTGTCTTCGGGTTGGCCTTCTTCATCTACTTCGTTGGTGGGGTTGTCGACGACTGGTTCTACTCCGATCTGGAAGAGCCGGTCTTCAAAAGTGGTGGCATCCTGTGGGCCTCGCTGACCCTGGCCTTGCTGACCGTGCCGGTGGTGATCGTTGCCACCGAGGAAGCACTTGCTGCCGTGCCGCGTGGCGTGCGCGAAGCGGCCCTCGCTTGTGGGGCTTCGAAGTGGCAAATGATTCAGCGGGTGGTGCTGCCGGCATCCTTGCCCGGGATTCTAACAGGCGTGATCCTCGCAATGGCTCGCGGAGCAGGTGAGGTGGCACCGCTGATGCTCGTCGGCGTGGTGAAGAGTGCGCCGGATCTTCCGATCGATGGGGTGTCTCCCTTCATCCACGCCGAGCGGCAATTCATGCATCTCGGCTTCCATATTTACGATCTCGGCTTCCAGTCACCGGATTCCGAAGCCGCCAAGCCGATGGTTTTTGCGACCACTTTGCTTTTGATCACGATCGTGGTGGTGATGAACCTCGCCGCCATCACCCTGCGCAACCACCTGCGTAAGAAATACGCCACCAGCAGTTTCTAATGCCTCGGGAAGATTTTATCGCCATCGACAATTTCAGTTTCCACTACGGTGCGAAGCAGGCGCTTCATCGAATCAACATGTCCATTCCCGAGCGGAAGGTGACGGCGCTGATTGGGCCATCGGGTTGCGGGAAATCGACCTTGCTGCGTAACATGAATCGGATGAACGACCTGATCGATGGCGTTCGTCACGAGGGCGATATTCGTCTGAATGACCAAAGCCTCTATGACCCGAAGATCGAGGTGATTTCGCTGAGGAAGCGGGTCGGCATGGTATTCCAGAAATACAATCCTTTCGCCAAGACGATCTATGAGAACGTCGTCTTCAGCCTGCGCGTTGCCGGTCGGAACAAGAAGAAGGAGTTGGATGAAGTCGTGGAACGGTCGCTGCACTCAGCGGCCCTTTGGGACGAGGTGAAGGATCGACTTCATTCGAGTGCCTTCGGGCTTTCCGGCGGTCAGCAGCAGCGCTTGTGCATCGCCCGGGCGATTGCGAATCAGCCCGAGATTCTCTTGATGGATGAGCCTTGTGCGGCACTTGATCCAACGGCGACGCTAAAAATCGAGCACTTGATCCGCCAGTTGAAAGACCAATATACGATCGTGATTGTGACGCATAACATGGAGCAGGCGACGCGCTGCTCGGATCGGACGGCTTTTCTCTACATGGGCCGTTTAATTGAGTATGGTCCGACGCGGGATATTTTTGAGAACCCTCAGGAAGGGGAAACGGAGTCCTATATTTCCGGCCGCTTCAGCTGATGAATGATATGGTCCAGACCCAAACGAAAGCGGAGAAATCCAGGGCCGTCATCGAAGTCGATGGGGTGGATTTCTGCTACGGAACGGCTCGCGCCCTGAAGGACATCGATCTCACGGTTCGTGCTCAGGAGATCCTCGCGTTCATCGGACCGTCCGGTTGCGGAAAGTCGACGCTACTTCGGTGTTTCAATCGGATGAACGATCTGGTCCACGGGGCGAAGGTGACGAAGGGAACCATTCACGTGAATGGCGCGGAGATTCACAGTCCTGAAGTGGATCCGGTCGAACTTCGGCGTCGAGTGGGGATGGTTTTCCAGAAGAGCAATCCCTTCCCCCGATCGATTTACGAAAACGTCGCCTATGGTCCGCGCCTTTCGGGTGTGATTGAGGAGCGGGAGATGGACGGGATTGTCGAGAAGGCGCTTCGCGAATCGGCCTTGTGGGATGAGGTAAAGGATCGCCTGCACGAGAGTGCCTTCGGTCTTTCGGGTGGTCAGCAGCAGCGGCTTTGCATTGCGCGGGCGATTGCGGTAAAACCGGAGATTCTTTTGATGGATGAGCCATGTTCTGCCTTGGACCCCATCGCCACCGCCAAGGTGGAGGAGTTGATCCTCGAACTGCGCAGGGAGTTTACGATTGTGATCGTTACTCACAACATGCAGCAGGCGACCCGCGTGTCGGACAAGACGGCTTTCTTTTACTTGGGCGAACTGGTGGAGTTTGGCTCGACGTCTGCTATCTTCTCGAATCCGAAGAAGCCCGAAACCGAAGACTACATCAGCGGCCGATTCGGCTAAAACCCACGATATCATCATGCATCCGGACTCACCCCACATCATTCGCGAATTCGACGAAGCGATCAGCTTCCTGCGTCGCGAGGTCATTGCCATGGCTGGGCAGACCCGACTGAATCTCGAGCGCGCCATCCAGGCTCTTCTTGAGCGAGACATTGACCGCTGCAAGATCGTGATCGCCGATGATAGCGAAGTTGACGATCTGCAGCGGAGCATCGATTCGACCGGTATGGACATTCTGGTTCGCTTCCATCCGGTGGCGAGCGACTTGAGGTTAGTGATCAGTTCGATGAAAGTCGCGGCCAACCTTGAAAGGATTTCCGATCATGCGGTGAACATCGCCAAGCGAGCGAAGAAGATGGCCAAGCGCTCGGAGTTGAGTTACGTGAAGTTGATCGAGCCAGTCTATGCCGTGGCTGACAAGATCTTGCGCGATGCCGTGGCAGCTTATACGGACCGCAACATCTCGCTGGGTGCATCCCTGAAGGAGCGGGACAAGGAACTGGATCGCTTGCACAAGAATGTAATCGCGACGCTGAGTGCCCAGCTTGAAGAGGGTGGTGAGCGTGGGGAGGATTTACTGCATCTGATTTTTGTCGCCCGCTCTCTTGAGCGGACTGGAGATTTGTCGGTGAATATTGGTGAGGACGCTGTGTTTCTCGGCTCGGCACAGGATATTCGCTACGACCGGAAATTGGCTGCGGAGATCGATGATGAGGATGGTGCAGACGGGTGAGCTGGCTCGGTTCCGGAAAGGGAAGTGATTTTCTAAAGGCTTTCGGGTTATGAATCATCATGGGTGTTGATATTTCTCCAATTTGAACCTTGGCAGGGGCACGAAGACTGCTAGGTTCCGATGCAATTCTTGAAAAAGGCGTGGAGGTATTACTCGATCATTCGGTCCTCGTGCTCAATCGGTTCTGGCAACCGGTTCAAACATGCTCGGCGCGCCGTGCGTTGAAGTTACTCGTCCTCGGCCATGCGCAGGTCGTGCAGACGGACGGAGAGGATCGCTACCGGACGCATAGCTTGGAGTCCTGGGTCGAGCACTCTTCCTCGGCCATGGTGGATGAATTGATCCACAGCGTGCAGTTGGCGCTGCGCGTGCCACGCATTATTGTACTTTCGCTCTATGACAAGATCCCGCGCATGGAAGTGCGGCTGACGCGCCAGAACGTCTTTCTCCGGGATAAGCATACCTGCCAGTACTGCGCCAAGGTTTTCCCGGAGCCGGATCTGAATCTCGATCATGTCCTGCCCCGGGATAAAGGAGGCGCGACGACTTGGCAGAACATCGTCACCTCGTGTATCCGTTGCAATACGCGCAAGGCGAACAAGCTTCCTCATGAGGCAAACATGTTTCCTTTGGTGAAGCCTGCGATTCCGCGCTGGCGACCGATGTATGGTCTCAAGGATCGCGGTGGTCACGACGAGAGCTGGCGGCAGTTCCTCGATCCCGATCCCAAGTCGGTGAGGATGTCGGCTTGAACGTCCGGTCAGGGGGCTTCGATTTCGACTCGGTAGTAGCTGTGGGAAGGGGAAGTCGCAGGGAATACGGTGAAGGGATCAAACACCGTGTGGGTGATCCCAGCGGCATCTCCAGTGGTGGTGATCGGATCACCAAGATCATTCCATCCATTGAGGCTGGTTGATTGCTTGGCTTGATAGATAAAGCCTGGCTCGGTCTGGAAGCTGAGCACGGCACCTTCGCTTATGGTGAATGATGGAGGAGTCGCTGAAACGGATTCTGGAAGGAGGGTGAGGCGATAGAATTTGGAACCGCTAGCAGAAATCGAATCAACAACGCTGTGCGTGGATGGCAGAGCGGCTCCAACGGTTGAATGGCTATCTCCAAGAGGAAGCCAGTTTGTGAGGTTATGGGAGTACTCGACTTGGTAAATGTTGTCGGGCTCGGTTGGAAAAGTCAGGACCTTGCCGAGGGTGAGGGAGACCGTGGGGATCACAGGCGCGGGCGGCACAAACAGCGCCAAGGCCCCCGTTAGTCTCCATGCTTCCTTCTTTCCTGCCGGGTTTGTGCCGTTGCCGACGATCACATCGCCATCTGCGGAAATTCCCTCTGCGGTCTCAAGCGTCCAGCCGGTCAGATCAACGCCGAGTCCGGCAACCAAAGTCGAAAGTTTGCGCAATCCATTCTCAGGATCCCAGATGACAGCGGCTCTTCCGCTCGCGTCGTTTCCGAGACCAACAGCAATGGATCCATCCGCCGATACATCGTAAAGGCGGCAGATATCTGCGCCGCCTGGCAAGTCGCCGACGGACATGATGCCGGCATCTGTCCAGATCACGCCGTGATTAATCCCCGTCCCCGGCGTGCCGTAGCCGACAATCACGGAGCCGTCAAAGGAGGCGGCGAAAGCGCTAGATGTCACACTCCCGCCCTCAAGATCACCGAGGCCGACCCGACTGGTGGCGACGCTGTATTTGAAGGCCTGGGTTGCTTGGCTTGTGATGATTTCCGGCGTTGTCTCGGTCGCTGGGATGCCTGAAAGAGCGGAGCTCGAACCGACGACCATCAGGCCATTTCCTGAGATTCCGTTGGCTTCTGAGATGCCACCGAGATTCCCCGATGCAACGACGCCGAGATTCAACATAGTTGCGTTGCCGCCATTGGTGCCCGCGGTCCAAAGAAAGGCGCGAAATCCACTGCTGGAAGAACTCTGACCTGCAATTCTCAATCCGTCATCTGAGATGTCACGGCCCTCCGAATAGCTGAAGGAACCACCGGGGAGGGTGCCGAGATTGGTCATCCCGACGCCTTCTACCCACCGAAAAGCACGATTTGAAGAGACTCCAAGACCGAATGCTGCGAAGCCGGTCGCGACTTTCCCGTCAGTCGATAGACCGTTCGCGGTAGATGCGGCGGAGGCGAGGGGTAAGAAACCTAGCTTGAGCATGCCGCCTGGCTCCTTCCAGCGATAGCCCTCGGAATCGACGTTTGGTATTGAGGCGCTACTCGTCGATGAACTATTACCGCTGACGCTGCTGCCGTCGGCCGAGATTCCTGTGGCGACAGAGCGAACATTTCCTCCGGGAAGATCACCCAGCCCGCTGAACTCAGGAATTGTCGATGCAAGAGAGATCGGTCCGGCTAGGGTCCAAATAAGCAGCGAAAGGGATAGGGGTCCACGGGGTTTCATAGCGGGCCTCGGGTAGGGCGGCGAGAAGCTGCCATGCGTCGGGTGTTTTGTCAGGTGGGAAATCACCGTCAAATCGGGCACAGCTCCGACTTTACGACTCTGACTAGGTGGAGCGTCGGAGTCGTGATCCTTCCGAGGCCAGCGCACTTTTTGGGTCCGGGGGGATAAACTGGCAGAATTTTAGTTGTTTCGTCCTAAGGGCAATCCCGGAGCGTCCGAGAGGAGTCGAGAAGTGTTTTGATGAAGATCAACGGGGGCGATCGATTGAGCGTTGATTAGTTCCCGACGCCAGTCGGAAAGAGAATATTGAGCAGCAGTGTCAGGAAGAAATTGAAGACGAGCAGCGAGAGGGCTGAGTAGACCATGGCCCGGGTCGTGCTGCGGCCGACGCCAACGGCCCCATTGGTAGCGCTGAGCCCCTGATGGCAGGAGACAATTACGATCAAAAATCCAAACACGGTCCCTTTGATGAGCGCGATGATGATGTCCGACATGTCGGTGTGGATATTCACTTGGTTCATCCAGTAGGCCGAGTTGACTCCGAAAGCGAGGGTGCCGACGAGAAGGGATGAGCCAATGCCGAAGGCGATGGATTCCGCGATGAGAAGAGGCATTGCAATGAACATTGCGATCAGGCGCGGGCTGACGAGGTAGTCGATCGGGTGCACGCCCATCGAGCGAAGGGCATCAACCTGCTCGGTAACTTTCATCGTTCCAATCTCGGCCGCCATGGCTGCGCCGACGCGGCCGGCGAGCATCAGCGCGGTGATCGATGGTCCAAGTTCGCGCATCATCGCCACGCTGACGAGAGCGCCTGCTCCGGTTTCCATACCGAGTTCGCTGAACTGGAACAGGGACTGCGCCGCAAGCACGGCTCCGGTGAAGGCCCCGGTGACGACCACGACAGGCTGGGAGCGATAGCCGATCTCGACGATCTGTTCGAACATCAGCCGATGCCGCATTCTCCCTTTGAGGATCGACTCAAGCACCATGCCAACCAGCAAGCCGAGCTTGCCGAGGTAGGTGACAAAGTTGAGGAAGGGTCGTCCGATGACGGCGAACATCTGCACAGCCCGGAGGCTAGGGTGTGGCTGAGCCTTTGACCAGAACGATGCGGAATGACGCTGCCGATTCAGAAATCGCAGGGCCAAATGGTTCGGTTATCCATGAATGGGATGCATGGACCGGGTTCAAAAGAATGTGGGTGATGGTACGCTTAATGATGCACTGTAGGATCGCGAGCTCACGCTGAAGGCCGATTAACGAGCTTGGCCAGGCGAGAGTTTTTTCGCTGCGACGGATGGTTGGAGGCGGTCGGAACTTCGGTTCCGGCCGCCTTTTTTGTGAGGCTCCTTTCGATGGATTTTGTTGTTTTTGTTTTTGACGAGGGAAGGGTGACGAGGCCGCCATCGATTGAGAGAAGTCAATGTTACGAAAATGACATGTGACAATGGTGCTACGAAGCGGGTCTTTGAATGGAGGTGTGTGGAGGCAGATAGCTGCTGCGGCGGGCCGAGCTGTCACAGCGTGGACGTCGCACTGTTATCCAACAAGAATACATCAATCCATGAATCACTTCATTCCTCGGACTCTGGCAGGAGCTGCTCTGGGTCTTTCCGTTTCCACGGCATGCGCCGAACTCACCCTCAATCCGATTAGCAGGGTTCGCAATGGCGACGCCGTTGATTTGTTCGATCAGTCGGCGGCTGAGATTGTGAAATTCGACGCGGCTACGCAGCGGATGTTCGTCGTGAACGGTGCTGCTGACGCGATCGACATCTTCGATGCCAGCGATGTATCATCGCCACAACTTCTCATTTCCGTGGATCTTTCCACGTTTGGAAATCCTAATAGTGTGGATGTGCATCCTTCGTCTCGCACCGATGAGGTGGCGGTGGCTGTTGGTGCGCCCGACAAGACTCAGCCGGGGCACGTTGTGTTCATGACTAAGAACGGCGAGATCAAGGACTCGGTAGAGGTCGGGTTTCTTCCAGATATGCTGACTTATGATCGCAATGGACGCCGCTTGGTGGTGGCGAACGAAGGTGAACCGAACGATGACTACTCGGTGGACCCGGAAGGTTCGGTTTCGATCATCGAGACATTTGGAGGAAATCGGCGGCGGGTCACGAATGTCGGCTTTGGCGGGCTTTCTGAGGCGGATTTGGTGGGCGTGCGGATCAGTGGGCCTGAAGGAACGACCGCCGCTCAGGACATCGAGCCCGAGTATGTCGCGATTGATGAGCGTGGACGTTTTGCCTATGTGACTTGCCAGGAGAACAATGCGGTGGCGGTGATCGACCTTTGGTCCAAGAAGGTGGATCGCATGATTCCGCTGGGAAGTGTGAACCATGCGGAGCTTGGCAATGCCCTTGATGTCTCCGACCGGGATGATGCGATTCGCATTGCAAACTGGCCGATCAAGGGTTTGCCAATGCCGGATGCGATCGGCGTTTATACCGCCCGCGAAAAACGTGATGGACGCTTCCGGTGTCCAGCTTCGACCTATTTCGTGACCGCCAATGAAGGTGATGGTCGCGAGTATGGCGACTACTCGGACGAGGTTCGTGTTGAAAGGCTCGATCTTGATCCCAGTGCCTTTCCTCTCGGCGACGTGCTGAAGGAGAGGGCGAACCTTGGTCGTCTCACGGTGATTGCGACGGAAGGTGATGCGACGGGTGATGGTGATTATGAGGAGCTCTACAGCTTTGGGACTCGTTCGTTCTCGATCTACAGCAGTGAAGGCGAGCGCGTCTTCGACAGTGGCGAGATGATTGAAACATGGATCGCGGAAAACCTTCCGGAAGGTTTCGGCAGCACCAACTCCGAGAACCAGAGCGTCGACAGCCGTTCTGATGCCAAAGGCCCGGAGCCGGAAGGTATTGAGATCGGCGAGTTGGGAGACCGGACTTATGCCTTTGTCGCCCTGGAACGAGTCGGTGGTGTCATGGTCTTCGATATTACGGATCCACGTGACGTATCCTTCGTCACCTACGCGGCGAACCGCGACTTCTCGGTGGTGTTCAATAAGGATGATTTCAGCGCGGTCGGAAGCGCTGGTGATCTTGGGCCTGAAGGACTTGATTTCGTGCCTGCTAGCGACAGCCCGAACGGTAAGCCGCTTCTCATCGTCGCCAACGAAGTGAGTGGTACCACGACGATCTACGAGATCACCGAGTAAGCTTTCGGGGGCGACCCCCTTCCCATGGCCATTACCGGACGTCCTTCGGGGCGTCCGGTATTTTTATTGGACATCGACATTGCTTAGGGGGTGTTTATTAGTTGCGGGCTGAAATGATGAAGAAGTGCCCGTATTGCGCCGAGGAAATTCAGGAAGAGGCGGTGAAGTGTAAGCACTGCATGGAGTTTCTCGATGAGTCCAAACGACCGCTGCCGGCGGTGCCTCCGGCTCTGCCGGGGAATGGGGTGCCGTGGTACTGTGGGACGGGGCTGATCATTCTGACTTTCGTGACGGTGCCGCCTTTTGCGCTCCCTTCCATCTGGCTTCACCCGAAGCTGCATGTGGCTTGGAAGGTGGTCCTCACGATCTTGATCGGGCTGATCTGCTGGGGGATGTATCGGACCTTCGTTTCTTTCGTGGAGCAGTTTGATGAGGCGACAAAGATGCTTAATGGGATGGGGATTTAGAAAAGCTGAGACCTGAAATTTGAAATTTAGAGCTTGAGGGGAAGGGTTCCTTTTTTAGTCTGTTAGAGGGATGAGTCTAACTGGCCCGAGTAAGCCCGATGGGTTTGGGGGGGCGTTGGATTCGGGAGTGGGTTGGGGGAGGTTGGTGACTTCGATGGAGAGGGTGTTGAGGCCCTTTTTGAGAAATCGTGAGACGTCGAGGAGGTGTGGGGGGGCGTAGGTAATGCCAGCTTCGTTTGCGTTGATGATGATGCGGGCGCTATGGGCGACTTGGCCGAGGTCGAGAAGCCAGTTGCCGGCGTCGGGGACTTCGAGGGTGATGGTGTAGCGGGCGGTGCCGGAGAAGCGCTCGACGCGGGGGTCTTTAAGGGTGGTCCAGGAGCCGAGGATGGGAGCTTCGTATTCGTCGGGGAGCTCGGGGGTGCCCTCGAAAAACTCGACGTTCCAGGTGCCGGCAATCGATTGCGGGTAGGCGGATGGTGAGAGGCCAAACCAGTTTGGGCCTTCGGCTGGACGTTCGCGGAAGGTGCGGAGGATGCGAGATTCGCCGGGCTCGAGGACGAGATGAACTGCGAATCGATCGTCGCGGACGCGGGTGGGTGCGATGCCGCTGCGCTTGAGAAAGCGAGGGTCCATGAGGACGGCGGAGGTGGCAGGTGTGGAGAGGGGAATCCAGGCGTCGACGCGTTTGTTAGAGCGGTTGACGATGAAGTAGTGGCTGCCTTCGCTGTGGCTGCGGCGGACGAAGCGCAGGCCGTGGGCGGCCATGGCTTCGGGGACGATTCCGAGGTCGAGGAGGAGCTCGATGGGGTCGTCGCCTTCAAGGATCTGGGAGTCGGGGATGTTTTGGAAGTTCGTGAAGAGGGTGCCGCGGCGGATGTCGGGTGAGGGTAAGCCGGGGACGTCGCGTGGCCAGTCGCCGAGGATGGTGATGGTAGCGCCGAGGCGGGTGAGTTCGAGGAGGTGTTTGGCGGTGATCTCCGAGAGTTGCCGTACTTCCGGAAGGATCAGGGTTTTGTAGGCGAGGCCGCCGAGGATGATGCGACCGTGGCTGACGGTAGCGTTCTGGATGAGGAGGTCGGAAACGTAGTCGCAAGAGATGCCGGAATCGAGGAGGGTGCGGGCAGTGCGATGAAAGGCGGTGGGTCGGAACCAGTCGGTCTGCTTGCCGGGGGCGCTGGGAATCCCGCCGCGCTCGGCGAAGAAGTCGTGGGCGGGGTAGTAGAGCAGGACGTCGGGATCGGGTGCTCCGGACTGGAGGATGCTCTGACAGCGCGTGATGTAATCGTTGAAGGACTGGATGTTTTTCCAACGTCCGGAACCGGGGCCAAGCGAGGTAATGGGAGGGGCTGTTAGATTTTGCAAGGAGTCGTCGGATGCGCCGCTTAGGATGCCATCGAGGACCAGTTGATTTGCGCCGCTGAGCCAGAGGAGATCGACGGTGCTCTTCATTTCCGCCGGAGTCGTTAGAAGAGGATCAGGCGGGGAATGGAAGGCGGTGGCGGCGATGAGCGGCTTGGCGTGGAGGTGCGCGGCGGAAGCGGCGAAGCTGAGAAGCGGCAAGTCGTCGTCGCTCGGCAGGCCGTGGATGAGCATGCCGGGGATGTCGGGCACAGCGTGGAGGTCGATGGGATGGCCGGTGATGCCAGCGATGTGGGTGCGGCTGAGGGTTCCCTGATCGTGAGTCCATTTGTGCCAGGTGATGAGGGTGTCGCGGCGGAGGTCGGCGAGGGTTTCGCGGTAGTCGCTGATGACGCGCTCGACGGTGCCGGCGTCGGCATCGCCGTAGAGCGCGGGGAGTTGTTCGCGCAGGTCGTATCCCCGGCGGAGTTGGAAGGCGGAGACGAGCGCACTGGTCCAGTCGGCTTCCTGCTCGATGGCATCGAGGGTGTAGGCGCGTGGGAAAGGAGCGTCAGTGCCATAGAATGCTTCGGCGAAGAGGGCGAGTGAGTTGGTGGTGGAGGTGGTGGAGAAGTAGTCGGGGTAGTCTTTTGCCTCGCGGCCGATGCCGTAGATCCGCCAGGTGCCGGGCGGGGCGTCCCAGTGGAGCGTGTGGGTTTCGAGGTCGATGATGGGCATCAAGTCGACGGCTGGGCCGTGCTTTGGCCAAGCGCCGAGGCAGTCGACGCCCCCGACGGGGAGCTGGAGGTCGAGTGGACCGCCTTGGGTGGTGGTGGTGATCGGAACGGACTGGATGGCGGATTCGTAGGGGGGGATGGGTGGGAGGTTGCCGGTGATCGGGCCATTGCAGGAGAGATCGATTTTCAGGCCGAGGCGTTCGGCAGTTTTCGCCGAGGCGGAAAAACGATCGATCCAGGCGGGGGACAGCCATTCCAGTTGAGTGTTGGGTCCGTTGTTCGCGGCAGGAGCCGGGCGGACTTCGACACCGCCAAAGCCTGCGGCGGCGATGCCTTCGAGTTCGGCGATGGGGTCGGTGTCTGGGGAAAGGTCAGCAGGCCACCACCAGCGGACGATCGGGCGGTGGTTTTGGTTTTCGTCAGGCCACTCAGCATCGTGCGCCGCGAGCGGGGCGGCGAGAAGTGAGATGAGGACGAAGGCGCGGAGCACGGTTGGGGTTTTCGGTGATAATCGCCGTGGCGGCTAGTTTTCTGTTTGAGTTAATGCCACCGAGCGGGGGATTTATCGGGAGAAGGTGGGGTGGGGTGAGAAGGGCACAAGAAATCGGCAGGCTGGGACGTTTGGATGGTGTGAGCTGGGCAATGACAATGGGGACGCTGATGGTGCTTGGTGAAGTGCTTTTGCTGGCCGGGTGCAGGGACGATGCAGAGATCGTGCATGAGCCGGTGGAGATTTGGGGTGGAAGGCTTGAGGGGCTGGTGCAGTCGTATGGGGCGCCGCGTTTGGATACAAGGGATCGGGGGCTGGTGGAGATTTTGAGGAATGGAGATTGTTGGAAGATCTACGATCGGGGGCGGTTTCATGCTTCTTGCCAAGATCAGGAGGAGCTGATGGATCGACTTGGAGAACTTCGTGATCGGTGTCGGCTTGAGGGATTCGAAGCGCGTCTTGTGATTTCAGCGCCGGCGGTGGCGACGTTTCGGGAGATCAGTGAGGCCGTCCGGATGGCGGCGAAGAGCGGGATTTGTGATATTGAGTTTCTCGTCGATCAAGCTACGGGAGTTTCGCGGCCGCACGGCGGATTTTTGCACGGGGAGGGTTCACAGGCGGGCTGTGATGGTGGCGAAAGCGAGGCGATTGTTGAACTTATTCATCGCGTCGTGAAAGTCCTTGAAGGTGGATTGCCGGAGGTTTT